>TARA_R110002012_G_scaffold100211_2_pt1 | contig 24482 bp, 38 predicted proteins | sample TARA_R110002012 | Tara Oceans TARA_R110002012 (sample SAMEA4396515) | marine metagenome | biome: Westerlies Biome; feature: [DCM] deep chlorophyll maximum layer (ENVO:01000326); material: water (ENVO:00002006), including particulate matter (ENVO:01000060) such as... | depth 40 m | reverse complement strand
GCGGCCGCACCGTCGGCGCCGGCATCGTCGCCTCGATCATCGAGTAACAAACTGGGTCAGAACGCATGGTTCGGATTGGTCCGGACCATGCGGTTCTCACACAAGCAAGGACAAGTCGAATGAACGGCCAGAACATCCGCATCCGCCTCAAGGCGTTTGATCACCGGATCCTTGACGCCTCCACGCGTGAAATCGTGTCGACGGCAAAGCGGACCGGCGCAAGCGTACGTGGCCCGGTGCCGCTGCCGACACGGATCGAAAAATTCACTGTCAACAGATCGCCGCACATCGACAAGAAGAGCCGCGAACAGTTCGAAATGCGCACTCATAAGCGCCTTCTCGATATCGTTGACCCGACACCGCAGACCGTAGATGCGCTCATGAAGCTGGATCTCGCCGCGGGCGTCGATGTGGAAATCAAGCTTTAAGGCTCCGGGTCTTAGAGACAGGGAACGAGGCATGAAGGGGTTAGCCCCGACAGGCTCATCTCAAAAGGAATGAACCGATGCGTTCAGGTGTGATTGCACAAAAACTGGGAATGACACGGGTCTACAATGACGCTGGTGATCATGTGCCCGTAACCGTCCTGCGGTTGGAAAACTGCCAGGTGGTGGCTCAGCGTACGGAAGAGAAGAACGGCTACACCGCTGTTCAGCTCGGTGCCGGGGTTGCCAAGGTCAAGAATACGTCGAAGGCAATGCGCGGCAACTTCGCCATCGCCAATGTCGAACCGAAAGCCAAGCTCGTCGAGTTCCGCGTAAGCGCCGACAACTTGATCGATGTCGGTGCCGAGATCACGGCCGAGCACTTTGTTGCCGGTCAGCTGGTCGACGTCTCCGGTATCACCCAGGGTAAGGGCTTTGCTGGCGCCATGAAGCGTCACGGCTTCGGCGGTCTTCGCGCCACCCACGGTGTTTCGGTCTCGCACCGTTCGCACGGCTCGACCGGTTCCAACCAGGATCCGGGCAAGGTCTGGAAGGGCAAGAAGATGGCTGGTCACATGGGTCAGACCCGCGTGACCACGCAGAACCTCGAAATTGTTTCGACCGATGTCGATCGCGGCCTGATCCTGATCAAGGGCGCGGTACCAGGCTCCAAGGGAACCTGGATCGTCGTTCGCGACGCCGTCAAGTCCGGCATCCCGGCTGATGCGCCTCTTCCTGCAGCGCTTCGCGCGGCAGCCAACGTATCGAATGAGGGAGCCGAATAATGGATCTCACCGTCACCACACTTGAGGGCAAGGACGCAGGAAAGATTTCGCTTTCCGACGCGATCTTCGGTCTCGACCCGCGCCAGGATCTGATCCAGCGCACCGTGCGCTGGCAGCTGGCCAAGAAGCAGCAGGGCGGTCACAAGACCCTCGGCCGTTCTGAAGTCGCTCGCACCGGCGCCAAGATGTTCAAGCAGAAGGGTACGGGCCGCGCCCGTCACCATGCTGCAAGCGCGCCGCAGTTCCGTGGCGGCGGCCGGGCTCACGGTCCGGTTATCCGCAGCCACGCCCATGACCTTCCCAAGAAGGTTCGTGCACTGGCTCTGCGTCATGCGCTTTCGGCCAAGGCCATGGCGTCGGACATCATCGTCGTCGACAACCTGTCGGCTTCTGAGGCCAAGACCAAGGCCCTGACCGGTTCGCTGTCCAAGCTTGGTCTGACCAACGCTCTGTTCATCGGCGGCGCCGAGCTCGACCAGAACTTCCGCCTTGCGGCCAAGAACATTCCCAACGTGGATGTGCTGCCGGTCCAGGGTATCAACGTCTACGACATCCTGCGTCGCGGCAAGCTCGTCTTGTCCAAGGACGCGGTTGCTGCTCTGGAGGAGCGCTTCAAATGACGGATATTCGCCACTATGATGTGATCGTCTCTCCGGCGATCACCGAAAAGTCGACCATGGTCTCCGAACAGAACCAGGTGGTCTTCAATGTTGCCCGGCGTGCTTCCAAGCCTGAAATCAAGGCTGCAGTTGAAGCGCTGTTCGGTGTCAAGGTAACGGCTGTCAACACGCTTCTGCGCAAGGGTAAGACCAAGCGCTTCCGCGGCATCGCAGGTCGCCAGACCGACGTGAAAAAGGCGTATGTGACGCTTGCCGAAGGTCAGTCGATCGACGTCTCCACCGGTCTGTAAGGTCCGCGCGGAAACAAGCCCCCAAAAGGGAACAGGAAAATGGCACTGAAAAGTTACAATCCGACGACCCCGAGCCAGCGTCAGCTGGTCATCGTTGATCGTTCGGGTCTTCATCGCGGGAAGCCGGTCAAGTCCTTGACCCAGGGCCTCCACAGCAAGGGTGGCCGCAACAATGCAGGCCGGGTTACAGCCCAGTCGATTGGTGGTGGTCACAAGCGCACCTACCGCATGGTTGATTTCAAGCGTCGCAAGTTCGACGTTGAAGCCACCGTGGAACGCATGGAATACGATCCGAACCGGACCGCATTCATCGCGCTCATCACCTATGCCGACGGTGAGAAGTCCTACATTCTCGCGCCGCAGCGTCTGACTGCCGGCGACAAGGTGATCTCGTCCGATAAGGCTGTTGACGTGAAGCCTGGCAATTGCATGCCGCTTCAGTTCATGCCGGTCGGCACGATCGTCCACAACATCGAGATGAAGCCAGCCAAGGGCGGCCAGATCGCCCGTTCGGCCGGCGGCTACGCCCAGCTGGTCGGTCGTGACCAGGGCATGGCCATTCTGCGCCTCAACTCGGGTGAGCAGCGTCTGGTTCAGGGCTCCTGCCTTGCAACAGTGGGTGCTGTTTCAAACCCCGATCACGGCAACATCAACGACGGCAAGGCTGGTCGTTCGCGCTGGAAGGGCAAGCGTCCGCATGTCCGCGGCGTTGCGATGAACCCGGTCGATCACCCGCACGGCGGCGGTGAAGGCCGTACCTCCGGTGGTCGTCACCCGGTGAGCCCATGGGGCAAGCCGACCAAGGGCAAGCGCACACGTTCGAACAAGTCGACCGACAAGTTCATCATGCGCTCGCGCCATCAGCGTAAGAAATAAGAGAGGAAGTCTCCAATGGCTCGTTCAGTTTGGAAAGGTCCGTTTGTTGACGGCTATCTTCTCAAGAAGGCTGAGAAGGTGCGCGAAGGCGGCCGCAATGAAGTTATCAAGACCTGGAGCCGCCGCTCCACCATCATGCCGCAGTTCGTCGGCCTGACATTCGGCGTCTACAACGGAAACAAACACATTCCGGTCAACGTCTCTGAAGAGATGGTCGGTCAGAAGTTTGGCGAATATTCCCCGACGCGGACCTATTATGGCCACGGCGCCGACAAGAAAGCGAAGAGGAAGTAACCATGGGCAAGGCAAAAACCGAACGCCGGCTCAAGACCAACGAAGCGCAGGCAGTCGCCCGCACTATTCGTATCAGCCCGCAGAAGCTCAACCTGGTTGCAGCTCTCATCCGCGGCAAGAAGGTTGATAAGGCGTTGGCCGAGCTTGAATTTTCGCGCAAGCGTATCGCTTCGACCGTCAAGAAGACGCTTGAATCCGCGATCGCAAACGCTGAGAACAACCATGATCTCGACGTTGATTCGCTGGTCGTGGCCGAGGCCTACGTTGGCAAGTCCATCGTCATGAAGCGCTTCCATGCTCGCGGCCGCGGTCGTTCTTCGCGGATCGAAAAGCCATTCGCTCACCTGACGATCGTGGTGCGTGAAGTGGAAGCCACAGAGGAGGCCGCATAATGGGTCAGAAAATCAATCCTATCGGTTTCCGCCTCGGCATTAACCGTACCTGGGACAGCCGTTGGTTCGCCGACAACGCCGAATACGGCAAGCTGCTTCATGAAGACCTGAAGATCCGCAAGTATCTTCTGGCCGAACTCAAGCAGGCCGGCATTTCCAAGGTTGTCATCGAGCGTCCGCACAAGAAGTGCCGCGTCACGATCCACGCAGCCCGTCCTGGCCTGATCATCGGCAAGAAGGGTGCGGACATCGAAAAGCTGCGCCGCAAGCTCAGCGAGATGACCAACTCGGAAACGCACCTCAACATCGTTGAAGTCCGCAAGCCCGAAGTTGACGCAACCCTGGTTGCCCAGTCGATCGCCCAGCAGCTGGAACGCCGTATCGCATTCCGCCGCGCCATGAAGCGTTCGGTTCAGTCCGCCATGCGTCTTGGCGCCGAAGGCATCAAGATCACCTGCGGTGGCCGTCTTGGCGGTGCAGAAATCGCACGTACCGAATGGTATCGTGAAGGTCGCGTTCCGCTTCACACGCTGCGCGCAGACATCGATTACGGCACAGCCGAAGCAAAGACCGCTTACGGTATTTGCGGCGTCAAGGTCTGGATCTTCAAGGGCGAAATTCTTGAGCATGATCCAATGGCGTCTGAACGTCGTGCCACTGAAGGCGACGCTTCTGGCGGCAATCGCCGGCGCGAAAACGCCTGATTTTGCGCCAGGCAGATAATTCGGAGAATTAAACAATGTTGCAGCCAAAGCGTACCAAGTACCGCAAGCAGTTTAAGGGCCGCATCAAGGGCGTCGCCAAGGGCGGCTCGGACTTGAATTTCGGTTCCTACGGCTTGAAGGCACAAGAGCCTGATCGTGTGAACGCACGTCAGATCGAAGCAGCCCGCCGGGCCATCACGCGTCACATGAAGCGTGCCGGCCGCGTGTGGATCCGCATCTTCCCGGACGTTCCGGTCACATCGAAGCCTACCGAAGTCCGTATGGGTAAGGGTAAGGGCTCGGTTGATTACTGGGCTGCAAAGGTTAAGCCCGGACGGATCATGTTCGAAATTGATGGCGTCAGCGAAGAGCTCGCCCGTGAAGCCCTGCGTCTCGGCGCAGCCAAGCTTTCGGTCAAGACCCGCTTCGTTCAGCGCATCGCAGAGTAAGGAGACGGATCATGAAAGCCGCTGATGTTCGCGCCTTGAGCGTCGACCAACTCAATGATGAGCTTGCCAAGCTGAAGAAAGAGCAGTTCAATCTGCGTTTCCAGGGCGCCACCGGCCAGCTCGAAAAGACATCGCGCGTACAGGAAGTTCGCCGCGATATCGCACGCATCAAGACTATTGCCCGCCAGAAGGCGGCTGAAGCTAAGGCCTAAGGACCAAGATAATGCCAAAACGCATTCTGCAGGGCACTGTTGTCAGTGACAAGAACGAGAAGACCGTGGTTGTCCGGGTGGAACGCCGTTTCGCGCATCCGGTCATGCGGAAGATTGTTCGTCGCACCAAGAACTACAAGGCGCATGACGAAAACAATCAGTACAAGGTGGGCGATGAGGTTTCCATTCAGGAATGCGCGCCCATTTCCAAGGACAAACGCTGGACCGTCGTCGAGGCTGTCCAGGCTTGAATGAACAGGTTTTGAGGCGAGGGCCCTTGCGCCCCGCCGAGAATCCTGTATGAAGCAGGCCATTGGCGCAGAACGCCCCGCTAAAGGGCGTTCTTCTGCTTTCAGCGCACGGAAGGTCCCTTAGGGGAAACCACCCTGGCAATTACCTTTCCGCGCAAAAAAAGAATTGATTCCCAAGCTGGTGTAGGGGGCCTTCGTGCCCAACCGTGCCGGTAACAACAAGAAGGCGGCCTGATATGATTCAGATGCAGACAAACCTCGACGTCGCGGATAATTCCGGCGCTCGTCGTGTCATGTGCATCAAGGTTTTGGGCGGTTCCAAGCGGAAATATGCTTCTATCGGCGACGTCATCGTCGTCTCGATCAAGGAGGCTATTCCGCGCGGCCGCGTCAAGAAGGGTGATGTGATGAAGGCGGTTGTCGTTCGTACAGCCAAAGACATTCGCCGCGCCGACGGCAGCGTGATCCGTTTCGACGGCAACGCAGCTGTCCTGATCGACAACAAGAAAGAGCCGATCGGCACCCGTATCTTCGGACCGGTTCCGCGCGAATTGCGCGCCAAGAGCCACATGAAGATCATCTCCCTGGCTCCCGAAGTGCTGTAAGGAACGAAACCGATGCAAAAGATCCGCAAAGGCGACAAGGTCGTCGTTCTTACCGGCAAGGACAAGGGCCGTACTGGCGAAGTTCTTGCTGTGATGCCCAAGGAAGACCGTGCGGTTGTCCGTGGTCTCAACATGGTCAAGCGCCACCAGCGCCAGACCCAGACCCAGGAAGCCGGCATTATCAACAAGGAAGCCTCGCTTCACCTTTCCAACCTCGCAGTAGCCGATCCGAAGGACGGCAAGCCGACCCGCGTCGGTTTCCGCGTCGAGGGTGAGAAGAAGGTACGCGTCGCTAAGCGTTCGGGAGTGGTCATCGATGGCTGATAAGTACGAGCCGCGGCTCAAGAAGGAATATGTCGAGCGTATTCGCAAGGCCATGCAGGACCAGTTTGCCTATGCAAACGAAATGCAGATCCCGCGCCTCGACAAGATTGTCATCAACATGGGTGTTGGTGAAGCGACAGCAGACTCCAAGAAGCCCGCAATTGCGGCTGAGGATCTCGCTGCGATTGCCGGTCAGAAGCCGGTCATCACCCGCGCCCGCAATTCGATTGCAGGATTCAAGCTTCGTGAACAGATGCCGATTGGCGCCAAGGTCACGTTGCGCGGCGCTCGCATGTTTGAATTCATGGACCGTCTGATCACCATCGCGCTTCCGCGCGTTCGTGACTTTCGCGGACTGAACCCGAAGAGCTTTGACGGCCGTGGCAACTTCGCCATGGGCATCAAGGAGCACATCGTGTTTCCGGAGGTCAACTACGACAAGGTTGATCAGATCTGGGGCATGGACATCATCGTTTGTACGACGGCACCAACGGATGACGAAGCACGGGCTCTCTTGAAAGAGTTCAACTTCCCATTCCGCCAGTAATCGTAACGGCATTCGTAAAAAGGATATCTGATATGGCGAAAGTCAGCGCAATTCAAAAGAACCAGCGCCGCCGCAAGCTGGTCGCTCGTGATGCGTCAAAGCGCGCAGAACTCAAGGCGATCACCAAGAATCAGGAGCTTCCGATCGAGGAACGCTTCCGTGCAACCCTGAAGCTGGCCGAAATGCCGCGCAACGGGTCAAAGATTCGCGTTCGCAATCGTTGCGAAGTTACCGGCCGCCCGCGCGCTTATTACCGCAAGCTTGGCATGTCGCGTATCGCATTGCGTGAACTCGGGTCGCTGGCCAAGGTGCCGGGCCTGGTCAAGTCGAGCTGGTAAGGAGCACGCAATATGGCAATGACTGATCCTCTGGGTGATATGCTCACCCGCATCCGCAACGGCGTCGCTCGCCGTAAGTCTTCCGTGTCGACTCCTGCCTCGAAGCTGCGCGCCCGCGTACTCGATGTGTTGCAGTCCGAAGGCTACATCCGCGGATACACCGAAGTCGCATACGATAACGGCAAGTCGGAACTGAGCATCGAGCTCAAGTACCATGAAGGCGCACCGGTGATCCGCGAGATCGCCCGCGTTTCCAAGCCGGGCCGTCGCGTATACGTCTCCGTCAAGTCCATTCCGCAGGTCGCCAACGGTCTCGGCATCACGATCCTTTCGACTCCGAAAGGCGTTTTGGCTGATCATGTTGCGCGCGAGCACAATGTTGGTGGTGAGGTACTCTGCTCGATCTTCTGATCGTGCAGAGCCTCCAACTCGAACAGACAGGTTGAACAATGTCTCGTATCGGTAAAAAACCCGTCCCAGTCCCCGCCGGCGTCACCGCGACGATCGACGGCCAGACAGTGGTCGCCAAGGGTCCAAAGGGCGAGTTGACTTTTGTTGCGAACGATGAAGTGTCGCTCAAGCTTGAAGACAACGCGATTTCGGTCACCCCCGTTGATAACTCCAAGGACGCGCGCTCCAAGTGGGGCATGTCGCGCACCATGGTCGCCAACATCCTGACCGGGGTGAAGGACGGCTACGAGCGCAAGCTCGAGATCAACGGCGTTGGTTATCGCGCCGCCATGCAGGGCCAGAACCTGCAGCTGGCTCTTGGCTTTAGCCATGACGTCGTCTATCAGCCGCCCAAGGGCGTCAACATTGCTTGCCCGAAGCCGACGGAAATCGTCATCACCGGCATCGACAAGCAGGTGCTTGGCCAGGTTGCTGCTGAGATCCGCTCCTATCGGAGCCCCGAGCCCTACAAGGGCAAGGGCGTTAAGTATGCTGAAGAGCGGATTGTCCGCAAAGAAGGCAAGAAGAAGTAAGGAAGACGCGAAATGGCTAGCAGGAAACAATCCCTTACGCGTCGGTCCAACCGGGTCCGCCGCCAGATCAAAGCGGTGGCCAACGGCCGCCCACGCCTGTCGGTACATCGCTCGTCGAAGAACATTTATGTTCAGGTTATCGACGATGCTGCAGGCCGCACGCTTGCAGCAGCATCCACGCTTGACGCCGGCCTCCGCGCCGACCTCAAGACCGGTGCAGATGTTGCCGCAGCAGCAGCAGTTGGCAAGTTGGTTGCCGAACGTGCTGTCAAGGCAGGCATCAAGGAAGTGGTCTTTGACCGTGGCGCGTTCATCTATCATGGCCGCATCAAGGCACTCGCAGAAGCAGCCCGCGAAGGCGGTCTGAGCTTCTAAGTCAACCCAGCCGATTGATTCCGGAAAAGAATAAGGAACAGGACAATGGCCAAGGAAGGTCGCCGCGACAACCGCGGTAGAGACGACGAGCGCGATAGCGAATTCGTCGACAAGCTCGTACACATCAACCGCGTTGCCAAGGTCGTCAAGGGCGGCCGTCGCTTCGGTTTCGCAGCCCTGGTGGTTGTTGGAGATCAGAAGGGCCGCGTCGGCTTCGGTCACGGCAAGGCACGCGAAGTGCCGGAAGCGATCCGCAAGGCGACTGAATCCGCCAAGCGCGATCTGATTTTCGTCCCGCTGCGGTCCGGCCGCACACTGCACCACGATGTGCATGGCCGTCACGGCGCCGGCAAGGTGCTTCTGCGCGCTGCCAAGCCCGGTACTGGTATCATCGCGGGTGGCCCTATGCGTGCGGTTTTCGAAACGCTTGGTATGCAGGATGTTGTTGCAAAGTCGACGGGTACGTCGAACCCTTACAACATGATCCGTGCAACTTTTGACGCGCTCAAGAACCAGATGCACCCCAAGGACATCGCTTCGCAGCGCGGCATGAAGTACTCCACGCTCCAGGAACGCCGCGGTATCACCACCGGCGCCGAAGAGTAATCGGGCCTCCGCCTTATCGTATTAGGGAGCCAAGACCATGGCTGACAATAAAAAGGGCAAGACGGTCACCGTCGAACAGATCGGAAGCCCGATTCGCCGTCCCAACGTTCAGCGTCAGACGCTGATCGGCCTGGGCCTTAACAAGATGCACCGCGTCCGGACCCTCGAGGACACACCGTCTGTTCGTGGCATGATCCGCTCGGTCAGCCACCTCGTTCGTGTCGTCGACGAGAAGTGAGTGGGAGTGAACTGTCATGAAACTCAATGAGATCACCGACAACGAAGGTGCAACCAAGAACCGCAAGCGCGTAGGTCGCGGTATCGGTTCTGGTTCCGGCAAGACCGGCGGCCGTGGCGTCAAGGGACAGAAGTCCCGTTCCGGCGTCGCCATCAACGGTTTTGAAGGCGGCCAGATGCCAATCTACCGTCGTCTTCCAAAGCGCGGCTTCAAGAACATCTTCTCGACCGACTTCAACGTCGTTTCGGTTGGCCGTATCCAGACCGCGATCGACGCGGGCAAGCTCGACGGCAAGGCCACTGTTGACGCTGCAGCTCTCAAGGCTGCCGGCATCATCCGTCGCACCAAGGACGGCGTCCGCATTCTTGCTGACGGAGACCTCAAGGCCAAGCTGACCCTGGAAGTTGCGGGCGCATCGCGCACTGCGATCGAAAAGGTCGAAAAGGCCGGCGGCTCGATCAAGCTGCTCGCACCAGCTCCTGCTGCTGCTGAAGAATAATATTTTTAACCGCCCGGTGCTTCACATCGGGCGGTTTTCATCCCATATGGGAGCAGCTGTCGCGTTAGCGCGCGGCGTCTGGGGCAGGGGTCAGATACGGTCATAACCGGTCGGGCCGCAAAGTCCGGTGAAACCAACTCAGACCCTCCGGAGATGATCGGGTTCATCAGGCGCCGGATGGTCCGCGCGGAGAACGCAATGGCATCTGCAGCCGAACAACTCGCTTCCAACTTGAATTTCGGAGCTTTCGCCAAGGCGGAAGATCTCAAGAAGCGGATCTGGTTCACGCTTGGCGCACTTCTGGTGTATCGCCTCGGAACCTATATTCCGCTCCCAGGTATCAATCCCGACGCATTCGCCCAGGCATTCCAGGGCCAGGCCGGTGGTATCCTCGGCCTTTTCAACATGTTTTCCGGTGGCGCCGTCGAGCGCATGGCGATTTTCGCGCTCGGTATCATGCCTTATATCTCTGCATCGATCATCATCCAGCTGATGACCTCGGTCGTGCCCACGCTTGAGCAGCTCAAGAAAGAGGGCGAGCAGGGCCGCAAGATCATCAACCAGTACACCCGTTACGGCACCGTGCTGCTTGGCACCGTGCAGGCCTATGGCATCGCCGTCGGCCTCGAATCGGGCAATGGCATCGTCACCGATCCGGGCTGGTTCTTCCGTATTGCCACCGTTATCAGCCTTGTTGGCGGCACCATGTTCCTGATGTGGCTTGGTGAGCAGATCACCGCGCGTGGCATCGGCAATGGTATCTCGCTGATCATTTTCGCCGGTATCGTTGCAGCCCTGCCGTCAGCTGTTGCTGGCACGCTTGAACTCGGCCGTACCGGTGCTCTGTCGACGGGCCTGATCATCGCGGTGATTGTCGTGGCTATCGGCGTGATTGCCTTCATCGTGTTCATCGAGCGCGCCCAGCGGCAATTGCTGATCCAGTATCCCAAGCGCCAGGTTGGCTCGCGCATGTTCCAGGGCGATACCTCGCACCTGCCGCTCAAGCTCAACACCGCAGGTGTCATTCCGCCGATCTTTGCCTCGTCGCTGCTGTTGCTGCCGGCCACCATTGCAGGCTTTGCCAACACCGGTAACCTGCCGGGCTGGGCGTCGACACTGCTCGCGTCTCTCGGTCACGGACAGCCGGCCTACATGGCGCTTTACGCCCTGATGATCGGCTTCTTCGCGTTCTTCTACACCGCGATCGTGTTCAATCCGAAGGATACGGCTGACAATCTCAAGCGCCATGGCGGCTTCATTCCAGGCATCCGTCCCGGTGAGCGCACCGCCGAGTACATCGATTTCGTGTTGACGCGAATCACCGTGATTGGCGCCATGTACCTGATTTTTGTTTGTCTCTTACCCGAATTCCTAATCGCGCAGACTGGCGTTCCGTTCTATTTGGGTGGTACGTCGCTTCTGATCGTCGTTTCGGTGACGCTCGACACGGTTGCGCAGATTCAGGGACATCTGATTGCCCAGCAATATGAAGGGTTGATCAAGAAGTCCAAACTTCGGGGAGGCAAGAAGGGACGATGAGACTTATTCTTTTGGGACCGCCAGGAGCGGGCAAGGGGACCCAGGCCCAGCGACTGGTTGAAAAACACGGCATTCCGCAGCTGTCGACAGGCGACATGCTGCGCGCCGCAGTTGCCGCCGGCACCGATGTCGGCAAGCGCGCCAAGGCGGTGATGGATGCCGGTGAACTCGTTTCCGACGACATCGTCAACGCGATTGTGTCCGAGCGGATCGATCAGCCCGATTGTGCCCGCGGTTTCATTCTGGACGGTTATCCGCGCACTCTGGTTCAGGCCGATGCCGTTGAAACCATGCTTGCCGCCAAGGGCATGAAGCTCGATTCGGTGATTGAGCTTCTGGTCGACGACAAGGCGCTTGTGGGCCGAATCGTCAAGCGCGCCGAAGAGGCCGCCGCGGCAGGCCAGCCGGTGCGCAAGGATGACAATCCGGAAGTGTTCGAAGAGCGCCTGCGCGAGTACTACAAGAAGACCGCCCCGTTGACCGGCTATTATTATGCCAAGGGTTCGTTGCGGACCGTCGACGGTATGGCCACCATCGATGCGGTAACCGAAGAGATCGAAGCCGTATTGGGGTCTTTGTGACCTGATTGAACAGTTGGACGGGCGGTTGGCTACGGCCTTGACCGCCCGTCTGACAAGCGAACTGATGAATTAGCGAACGCGAAGAGCTTGACGAAAGCCTCTATGTTCCGTTAAGAGCAGCCTAACTCGCGACATCCAAGCGACCGGCACGTTTCCTCGAAGACTTGAGGCAGCGGTTCTGGTCGCTTTTAGTGTGTCGGGTTGAATACTCCCCAGGATCCTCGCCATCCCTTTGGCTGAACGTCGATCCTGGTCAAGAGACTACCCCGCAAGGGCCGGCCTCCACCGGACGCGGGTCAACAATAACCCGCCGGCCAGATCAGATCTGTCCCGGCCCACATGGAGAAGCAAATGGCCCGCATAGCTGGCGTAAACATTCCTACAAACAAGCGCGTTGTGATCGCGTTGACCTACATCCACGGCATCGGAGCCAAGTTCGCTTCCGAGATCGTAGAAAAGGTCGGTATTCCGCTTGATCGCCGCGTCAATCAGCTTTCGGACGCAGAAGTTCTGCAGATCCGCGAAACCATCGACCGCGACTACCAGGTTGAAGGCGACCTGCGCCGTGAGAATTCGATGAACATCAAGCGTCTGATGGATCTGGGCTGCTATCGCGGTCTTCGCCATCGTCGCGGCCTGCCGGTGCGTGGTCAGCGGACCCACACCAACGCCCGTACCCGCAAGGGTCCTGCCAAGGCGATCGCTGGTAAGAAAAAGTAATTGGGCTTCGCCTGAGAGGCTGATCCGGATCATGGGCGGTGGTTGGTGCAACCACCGCTTTGAAGTTTGGACCTGAGCTCGGGTGAACCCGGTGGAGCCGCTGGTGCTACGGCGGTGCTGATATCTCGAAAGGAAAAATCATGGCGAAAGAAGCCACACGCGTCAAAAAGCGCGAACGTAAAAACATCTCGACGGGCGTTGCGCACGTCAACTCGACCTTCAACAACACGATGATCACCATCACCGATGCGCAGGGAAATGCAATTTCCTGGTCGTCTGCCGGTTCGAAGGGCTTCAAGGGTTCGCGCAAGTCGACCCCGTTTGCAGCCCAGATGGCTGCTGAAGATGCTGCCAAGAAGGCGCAGGATCACGGCATGAAGACGCTTGAAGTTGAAGTTTGCGGTCCCGGTTCGGGTCGTGAATCCGCGCTTCGCGCGCTTCAGGCTGCAGGTCTGGTCATCACCTCAATCCGTGATGTAACGCCGATTCCGCACAATGGTTGCCGTCCGCGCAAGAAGCGCCGGGTCTAACCGACTGCCGAATTTCAACGGGCCCGGCTCTGCCGGTGCTTGTTTGATCCTCTTCTCACTTGGCCGCACGATTGGATAGTGCGGCAACAGGAAGGCAACAGACATGATTCAGAAAAACTGGCAGGAACTGATCAAGCCAAGCAAGGTCGAGTTCAACACCTCGGGCCGCACAAAGGCATCCGTGGTTGCAGAACCGCTCGAGCGTGGCTTCGGCCTGACACTGGGCAATGCCCTGCGTCGGGTTCTTCTGTCTTCACTGCGTGGCGCTGCTGTCACCGCTGTGCAGATCGACGGCGTACTGCATGAATTCTCCTCGATCCCTGGCGTTCGCGAAGATGTCACCGACATCATCCTGAACATCAAGGAAATCGCCATCCGCATGGAAGGCGATGAAGCCAAGCGCATGGTCGTTCGCAAGCAGGGCCCGGGTGTGGTCAAGGCCGGCGACATCCAGACCGTTGGCGACATCGAGATCCTCAATCCCGACCACGTCCTCTGCACGCTCGATGAAGGCGCTGAAATCCGCATGGAATTCACCGTCAACAACGGCAAGGGCTACGTGCCGGCTGACCGTAACCGCGCAGAAGATGCACCGATCGGCCTTATCCCGGTCGACAGCCTCTACTCGCCGGTCAAGAAGTGCTCCTACAAGGTGGAAAACACCCGCGAAGGTCAGGTTCTTGATTACGACCGGCTGACACTGAACATCGAAACCGATGGTTCGGTCAGCGGTGAAGATGCCGTGGCCTATGCAGCCCGTATTCTTCAGGACCAGCTCGGTGTGTTCGTCAACTTCGACGAGCCGCAGAAGGAAGTTCACGAGGAAACCGTCGCGGAACTGGCTTTCAACCCGTCGCTTCTCAAGAAGGTCGACGAGCTGGAACTTTCGGTCCGTTCGGCCAACTGCCTGAAGAACGACAACATCGTCTATATCGGCGACCTTATTCAGAAGACCGAAGCGGAAATGCTCCGGACTCCGAACTTTGGCCGCAAGTCGCTCAACGAGATCAAGGAAGTCCTGGCTTCCATGGGCCTGCATCTGGGTATGGAAGTTCCATCCTGGCCGCCGGAAAACATCGAAGATCTCGCCAAGCGTTACGAAGACCAGTATTAAACCGTCAAACGGCAGGCGTGCGCCTGCATGTGAAGGAGACTAGCCATGCGCCACGGAAATTCAGGTCGCAAGCTTAACCGTACCTCTAGCCACCGCAAGGCGATGTTCGCCAACATGGCGGCTTCGCTCATCGAACATGAGCAGATCGTGACCACCTTGCCGAAAGCCAAGGAAATCCGTCCGATCGTTGAAAAGCTCGTCACGCTCGGAAAGCGCGGCGATCTGCATGCCCGCCGTCAGGCGATCTCGCAGATCCGCGACAACGAAGCTGTTCGCAAGCTGTTCGACACCATCGCCACCCGTTACGCAACGCGCAACGGCGGCTACATCCGGATCATGAAGGCTGGTTACCGCACCGGCGACAATGCTCCGATGGCCGTTGTCGAGTTCGTCGATCGCGACGTTGACGCCAAGGGCGCCAAGGACCGCGCTCGCGTGGCCGTGGAAGCTGCAGCCGAGGAAGAAGAAGCAGCGTAAGCGCTTCTATCTGGCATCGCAAAAACATGATTGGCCGGGTGCTTCATGCGCCCGGCCTTTTCTGTGCTTAAAGGGGAGAGCGCTCTTGCGCGGCCCGCTTCGCCGGGGACGGCTGCGATTGTTGCTCTCCGCGGCACAACTTGCCATGAAGCGGTCAAAGTGATGATGACTTTACGGTGGCAGTCAGGCCATACTGGCCCAAATCACCGAGGATTACCGACATGATTCCAGATCGTTCGCGGTTGCGCGCTGTGCTGTTGGCTCTGTTGGCAGTGTGTGTGCTGACAGCGCCATTCCTTGTTCCGGCGAAAGCCCAGACCACAGATGACAGCGTCAGCGATACGATCGGCAAGATATTCCGCGATGTACTTGGTGGCGGGGCCGAGGAGACAGCGCCTGCTGTTCCCACGCCAGAGCTAAGACCCACACAGTCCGTAGAGCCGCGGCGCGAGGTGCCACGCTCGCGTGCGGACATGATGCAGTCGTTTTCGCCGCTGGTGAAGGCAACCGCACCGGCCGTGGTCAATGTCTATGCCGACCGGCTGGTTCAGCGCAGTCTTTCGCCCTTTGCCGGGGATCCCTTTTTCGAGCAATTCTTCGGTCAGCGCATGCCCAACCGCACCGAAAAACAATCCGCGCTTGGCTCCGGCGTCATCATTCAGAGCAACGGCATCGTTGTGACCAACAACCACGTTATCGAGGGCGCGGACGACGTGCGCGTGGCGCTCGCCGACGGTCGCGAGTTCCAGAGCCGGATCCTGCTCAAGGATGAGCGCTTCGATCTGGCGATCCTGCAGATCGAAGGCGAGGGGCCTTTTCCGATCATCGAATTCGGAGATACCGATAACACCGAAGTCGGCGACATCGTGCTGGCGATCGGCAATCCGTTCGGCGTCGGACAGACCGTGACCAGCGGCATCGTTTCAGCGCTTGCCCGCAACAGTGTCGGCGTCTCCGATTTCGGCTCCTTCATCCAGACCGACGCCGCCATCAACCCTGGCAATTCCGGTGGCGCGCTGATCGACATGAGCGGCCGGCTGATCGGCATCAACTCCTCGATTTTCTCGCGTTCCGGCGGCTCCAACGGCATTGGTTTTGCCATTCCCGCCAATCTGGTGCGCGCGGTTGCCGAAACCGCCGAATCGGGTGGTGAGGTGTTCGAGCCGCCCTATATCGGCGCCGCCTTCGATCCGGTGACGGCTGACATCGCCGAAGCTCTCGGGCTGAGCCGTGCGGCAGGGGCACTCGTGGCCAACGTCACCGAGGATGGACCGGCCGCCAAAGCCGGCTTGCGCACCGGCGACATCGTGCTCGGGTTCAATGGCCGGCCGATCGAACATCCTGATGCCCTGGGCTACCGCCTGGCGACCACTGCGGTCGGCACGAAGGCGCAGCTGGATGTGTTGGGACGCGGTGGCCGCAAGACGGTGGAAGTCACCCTGCAGGCGCCGCCGGAAGATGACCCGCGCGATCGCCGAAATTTGAAGGGCGAGAACCCGTTCTCCGGCGCTTCGGTTTCCAACATCACACCGCGGCTGGCCAACAAGTTGCGGCTTCCGCAATCGCTGCGCGGGGTCATTGTGACCGAGGTTCCGGCGCGGTCACTTGCCGGCCGCTACGGCTTTCGCCCCGGAGACCTGATTGCCGTGATCAATGGCGTCGAAATTGCCAATGTCGATATTCTCGAGCAGGTGCTGTCGGAAGGCGCCAGCTTCTGGCGCTTCGAGATCGTGCGTGGCGGCCAGCGTATCCGTCAGATCATCCGGTGAGACAATGAGCGACCTGTTTGCCACTCCCGGCGCCGCGCCGAGCGGACACCGTCCGCTTGCCGACCGGCTGCGGCCGGCGACCCTGGCCGAGGTTACCGGACAGCCGCACTTGACCGGCGAGGATGGCGTGATCACCCGGATGATCGCCTCGGGAAGCCTGGGCTCGATGATCTTCTGGGGGCCGCCAGGCACCGGAAAGACCACCGTGGCACGGCTGCTGGCAGGCGAGACGGACCTGGCTTTTGACCAGATTTCGGCAATCTTCTCGGGCGTGGCCGATCTCAAGAAGGTGTTCGAAGTGGCCCGCGCCAGGCGCATGAATGGCCGCCAGACCCTGCTGTTCGTTGACGAGATCCATCGCTTCAACCGGGCCCAGCAGGACAGTTTCCTGCCGGTAATGGAAGACGGCACCATCGTGCTGGTGGGCGCGACCACGGAAAACCCGTCATTCGAACTCAACGCCGCGCTTTTGTCCCGCGCCCGGGTGTTGACCTTCAAGTCGCATGATCAGGACAGCCTCGAAAGTCTGCTGATCCGCGCCGAGGAAGAGACCGGCAAGCCACTGCCGCTTGACGCCGATGCGCGGCTCAGCCTGCTCGGCATGGCCGACGGCGATGGCCGCGCGGTGCTGACGCTGGCCGAAGAGGTCTGGCGCGCCGCCCGGCAGGACGAGGTGTTTGACACCGAGGCGCTGGTCAAGGTGGTTCAGCGCCGCGCGCCTGTCTACGACAAGAGCCAGGACGGGCACTACAATCTCATCTCCGCGCTGCACAAGTCGGTCCGCGGATCTGATCCCGATGCCGCGCTTTATTATCTCTGCCGCATGCTCGACGCCGGCGAGGACCCGCTGTTTCTTGCCCGGCGGCTGGTGCGCATGGCGTCCGAAGAAATCGCGATGGCCGACCCCCAGGCGCTGGTGATCGCCAATGCGGCCAAGGACGCCTATGATTTTCTCGGCTCGCCCGAAGGCGAGCTCGCCCTGGCCCAGGCCTGTGTTTATCTCGCCACCGCGCCCAAATCCAATTCGGTCTATGTCGCCTACAAGGCTGCCATGCGCGCCGCCAAGCAGGGTGGCTCGCTGCTGCCGCCCAAGCACATCCTCAACGCGCCGACCAAGCTGATGAAGGCGGAGGGCTACAACGAAGGCTACCGCTACGATCACGATGAGCCCGACGCCTTTTCCGGACAGGACTATTTTCCCGAGGCGATGGGCCGCAAGACCTTCTATGATCCACCCGAACGCGGTTTCGAGCGCGACATCCGCAAGCGTCTGGAATTCTGGAACCGGCTCCGGAAAGAGCGCTCAGGCAAAGGTTAGGCTGCCATGACCAGCGTGAACGCGGCAACAGGACCGAAGATCGGCATCATGGGAGCCGGAGCCATCGGTCTTTATATCGGCGGCATGCTGGCGCATGGCGGAGCACAGGTCGTGTTCGCAGCCCGCGGGCGAACGCTTGCATCGGTTCAGCGCGGTCTGTCCCTGTCGCGCCATGACGGCTTCAATGGCACCCTGAAGCCGGAGCGCTACGAGATCGGCGGCGTCGAGGGGCTGTCCAGGTGTGATGTGGTGCTGTTTTGCACAAAGTCGGGCGACACCGAGACTGCTGCCATCGAGCTTGGCCACTCTCTCAAGCCCGGCGCCACAATCATCAGCCTGCAAAACGGTGTCGGAAATGTCGAAATGCTCAAGCGGCTGCTGCCAGACCATGAAGTTGTGGCCGGTACGGTCCCGTTCAACGTCGTCCGCCTGTCGCCCAATGCTGTCCACTGCGCGATGGAAGGTGCGGTGCTGATCGGCCCGTCAAGGGCTTCAGCGAGCCTGGCCGACCTAGCCAGATCTTCCGGTCTCAAGCTTGAAATCCATCACGATTTCGAAGCATTGCAATGGGGCAAGCTGCTGCTCAACCTCAACAACGGCCTCAATGTGATCAGCGGCCAGCCGCTGCGTCGGCAATTCCAGGATCGCGGCTACCGGGTGGTTCTGGCCGTGGCCATGGAAGAGCTGCTCGCAGCTCTTGATGCCGCCCGGATCCCGCTCATCGGCGCCACCCGCACCAATCCGCGCCTGATCCCGAAAGTTCTGAGGCTTCCGACCTGGCTGTTCCGGATCGTCGCCCGTCAGCAGTTGAAGATGGATGAGACGGCCCGGTCCTCATCCTGGGATGACCTCAAGGCGGGCAGGGAGCCTGAAACCCGCTTCCTCAATGGCGCCGTTTGCTCGCTGGCCGAAGCGCATGGCCTTGCTGCTCCGGTCAACGCATTGATCTGCCGCCTGGTGGATGAGGTCTTCGCCGCCGGGACCTCACCGGAAATGCCGGGCGACGAACTTCTGGCGCTGGCCGAGAGGGCAGCCACTTAGAGAGGGTTGGCATGCAACCGAGGTTTCTTGCTCGCGAAGTCAGAAAATCAGGCTGAGAGTCGCGTCTCCGCCAAATTGTCTTCCTGTTCAACCGCCTTTGCCAGGATCTCCTCCGCCCACTGATTGAGGCTCTTGCCCGAGAGCTCGGCGGCAATTACGGCTTTGCGGTGGATTTCCGGGTCGACGCGAAACATCACCTTTCCCGAGTAAGGCTTCTGCGGAGCTTTTCCGATCTTCGCACAAGTCTCGAGATAATCGTCAACAGCCTCGTGGAACGCGGCCTTAAGTGAGGTGACGCTGTCGCCGTGGAATCCGACGATATCCTGAATACCAGAAATCCGGCCTGTGAAAATTTCATCGTTTTCGTCGAATCCGACGCGGGCGTGGAAGCCCTTGTAGCTCATTGTATTCATCGTCTGACCCCAATCTGTTCGAGGAATGTGGGGGCATCTCTGACCTGATAACGTTTGGCTTCCTTGACAGGATGCGGACGGTGGAACGTCGCGATAACCTGATCCTTGACAAATCTGACACGCGAACCCTTGCCTTCGACCAGTTCGGCACCCACCGCAATCAGCAGGTTTTCGACATCAGCCCACGCGATGGTCCCGGACACCGGTGTGCTGAAGATTGCTCCAAGCGTCTTTCGTTGCTTGCTGTTCATGCAAGCATTGTGAGGGCAGGTTTCTGGAAATGCAAGCGCGTTCTGCAAGCGGTTGGACGCGGGGAGTGCCCAAGTAATTGACTAAGGCTGGCTGTTTTCAACGCCCTTGACTTGCGTCAATGCCGGCCAGGCGAACACGCTGCATGCTCCTCCATAACATTCACGGAGGATAAACCCATGACGGTTCTGGTTCTTTATGCCACCATTGAGGGGCACACCCGCAAGATTGCCGAACGTGCTGCGGCCAGGCTCGAGGCAGCCGGGCAGGGTGTGGTGCTGGGCGACATCCGCGAGCCTGGCTTCGCCGTCCCGGGCCGGTTTGACGGTGTGCTGATCTGCGCGCCGATCCATATCGGGCGTTATCCCTCCCCGGTGGCGCAATTCCTCTCTGATTGGAAAGACGCGCTTGCCCAGGTGCCCACCGCGCTGGTTTCGGTGTCGCTTGCCATCCACAGCGAAAGCGCCGAGGAGCGAGCTGAAGCGGAAACCTATCCAGCCAAGCTCGAGAAGAAGACGGGCTTTCACATCCCGAAGGTCCATCATGCAGCCGGCGCTTTGAAATATCTCGAGTATGATTTCTTCAAACGCGCGCTGATGCGGCAGATTGCTGCGAAAGAGGGCGGGCCGGTCGATACCAGCGTGGATCACGAGTTCACCGACTGGCAGGCGCTGGATGCCTTCGTGCAGGAATTCGCCGATGATGTTGCCCTGGCCGAACGCGCCTGAGCGTTCATCCCGTCGGTGGTGGCGTTCTAGACGTCCCTGCACACGCAATCGCTTTAACGCGTCGCGGTTTTGGGCTAAGCAGCCCTGATGAATGCTCTGGTTCTTGTTTTCATCGGTGGTGGTCTTGGCGCTGTCTCGCGTCATCTCTCCGGCATGGCTGTGATGCGCGCTTCGGGTCCCGGATTTCCCTGGGGAACGATGCTGGTCAACATCGCCGGATCACTGGCCATGGGCTTGCTGATCGCCTGGCTGGCACGGCGCTCGTCGGGCGATGCCGATCTGCGCTTGCTGCTGGCAACCGGATTTCTCGGCGGTTTTACCACATTTTCGGCCTTTTCCCTTGATGCGGTGACGCTTTACGAGCGCGGCGCGTTGACGGCGGCTGCTGCCTATGTGATTGCCAGCGTCACAGTTTCCATTCTGGCGTTGTTTGGCGGGCTCTGGCTGGCGCGCCAGCTCTGACGCGCAGACCAAAGAGATAATCGATATGGCGGGCGTACAGCTCAAAAAAGTGGATGCGGACGAAGCGGGCATGCGGCTCGATCGCTGGTTCAAGGTGCATTTTCCGGGCCTCGGCTTCGGGCCGCTGCAAAAGCTGCTCAGATCCGGCCAGGTCCGTGTCGATGGTGGCCGGGTCAAGTCCGACGCCAGGGTGCAGGCCGGGCAGACAATCCGTATCCCGCCACTCGATGTCGACGAGAAGGCATCCGGACCGCTGACCGCCAAGACCATGCGCAGTCAGAACGATCACGAAGTGCTCAACCAGATGCTGCTGCATGAAGATTCAAAGGTGCTGGTCTTCAACAAGCCTGCCGGTCTTGCCGTGCAGGGCGGCTCCGGCGTCACCCGCAATGTTGACGAGATGCTCGAGGCCTGGCGCAACAAGAAGGGCGAGAAGCCGCGCCTGGTTCACCGGCTGGACCGCGATACGGCGGGCGTTCTGGTGGTTGCCCGCACCCGCGGCGCGGCCCAGGCACTGACAGCCGCCTTCCGCGAGCGCACCACCAAGAAAACCTATTGGGCGCTGGTCAAGGGCGTGCCGCGCGAGAAGGAAGGCAAGATCTCCACCTGGCTGATCAAGGAAGCCACCGAAGACGGCGACCGGATGCGGGTTGCCAAGCATGGCGAGCAGGGCGCCGATCATGCGGTCTCCTATTACCGCATCCTCGACAAGGCGGCACAGAATCTCGCCTGGCTGGAGTTCGAGCCCTATACCGGCCGCACCCACCAGCTGCGCGTGCACGCTTTGCACCTCGGTCATCCGATCATCGGTGACCCGAAATACTTCCCGTTCGACAAGAACTGGGAGTTCCCCACCGGCATGCAGAACCGGCTGCATCTGCTGGCGCGGCACATTTCGATTCCCCATCCCGATGGCGGCCGGCTTTCGGTCACCGCACCCTTGCCGCCGCACATGCAGCAAAGCTGGAACCTGCTCGGTTTTGACGAGGCAAGTGGCGGGGAGCACGACGAATGAAGCTGGTCCTGTTTGATTGCGACGGCACCATTGTCGACAGCGCGGCGGTGATCCATGCCTGCATGGAACGCACATTCGAGGATTTCGGTCAGCGGCGGCCCGAGCTTGAACTGACCAAGTCGATCATCGGTCTGACGCTGGACATTGCCATCGCGCAGATGCTCAAGCGTCCGGTGGATGCCGAAATTGCCGCCATGACTGCCCGCTACAAGGAGCATTTCATGCTGCACCGTCAGAACGGGGGCACGCTGGAGCCCGCCTATGACGGGTTGGTGCCGTTGATCGAGGCGCTGGCCTCGCGCGACGATGTGGTGCTTGGAGTTGTTACCGGCAAGTCGCGCCGTGGTCTGAATGCCATTCTGGACCATCACAGCCTGACGAAAGCCTTCTTTACCACCCGCACCGCCGATGATTGCCCGTCCAAGCCGCATCCGGCCATGGTGCTGGAATGTTGCGCGGAAGCGGGCATCGATGCCGGGCAGACCACCGTGATCGGCGATGCGGTCTATGACATGCAGATGGCCGTCAGCGCGGGCGCGCGCCCGGTTGGCGTGTCCTGGGGCTATGGCCCAGCCGAGGCTCTCAAGGCCGCCGGCGCCGCGCATGTGGTCCATCATGCCGGCGAGCTGGCCGCCCTTATCTGACGACAGGAGACGCAACCATGCGTGACATACTCAGCGATCTTGATCTCGGTGAGAAGGGCGACAAGCTCTCCGACCCGGTCCGCGAAACCCAGATCGGTCTGCAGAAGCAATTGCCCAAGCGCTTCTACAAGGAAGCCGCGGTCGTTGACGGTGACCAGGGTGAGTTTGTGGTTGCCCTTGACGGCAAGCCGCTGCGCACGCCGTCGCGCAAACCGCTTGGTGTTCACGACCGCCATCTTGCCGAGGCGGTCGCCGCCGAATGGCAGGCGCAGAAAGAAAAAATCGATCCGGCCACCATGCCGCTGACGCGGATGGTCAACACCGCACTCGATGGTGTGGCCACCGCTCAGGAAGAAGTCTTCGAGGACATCCTGCGCTACGCCGGCTCCGATCTGCTTTGCTATCGCGCCGACGCGCCTGAAAGCCTGGTGTCGCGCGAAAGCGAGGTCTGGGATCCCTATCTTGATTGGGCGGCGAACATGGGTGCGCGGCTAGTCTTGTCTGAAGGCATTGTCCATGTTGAACAGCCGCCAGAGGCGATCCGCGCCGTTGCAGTGCTGCTTCGCCGCTATGCCACGCCTTTGCAGCTGACCGCGCTGCACGCGATCACGACGCTCACCGGGTCGCTGATCCTCGCTTTGGCGCTGGCTGAAGGGCAGGGGGGGGCGTCCGAGATCTGGGATGCCGCCCATGTCGACGAGGATTTCAATGTCGCGCAATGGGGCGAAGACCATGAAGCCGCTGAACGCCGCGCCAAGCGGCGGACCGAATTCGATGCGGCAGTCCTGATCCTGTCGTCGTTCAAGCGCTAGAGCGTCGTTCGATATATATGTATGACGCATTCTGCCGCCTTGATTTCATGGGCTGAGACGGATTTTCGGTGAAGGGCATACCTGCTGGTACGTTCAAGCCAACATAATCCGTCTTATTTATCGAACGACGCTCTAGACGAACCCGTCTGGGTCAGTTGCGTCGCGGTGGCGTGCGCGGCGGCGCGGATTTCCTCGGTCAGCGCCGAGTCCGGCATCGTTCGGGCCAGAACCATGCCGCCGACGCAAAGCGCTGCAAGCGACAAGGCCTGCTGTCGCCCCTGCTTGTCGTCTGCATCGAGGCTGGTTTCAAACAGGAAGACCATGGCCGTCAGCAGTTCCTGGAAGGATCTCTGCACTTCGGGACTGGCGCGGGCCACGTCGGAGGGGAGCGCGATCATCGGGCATTGCCCGTCCAGATCGCCCAGATGCTTGGTCGACAGGTAGGCATCAATCATCTGCCGTGCCGATTCCCGGCTGAGGTTTGACGGATCGACGCCGGCTTCGGATCGCCATTGTGCGCCCCGGCCCATCAGAAAGCTCGATATCGCGGCGTTGAACAACGCTTCCTTGTTCTTGAAATGGTTGTAGAAACCGCCCCTGGTGAGGCCGGCTTCCGCCATCACCATGTCGATGGTGACGTTCTGGTAGCCATGGCGGTTGAACAGGATCCGGGCCGATTCCACGATACGGGCCTGCTGTTTCTTCTTGTGTTCGGCGCTGTAGGGCAATGGCGTCACTCCGGTTCATGGCATCGGTGGCAAGTTTTCTAAATATGTTCTTTAACATATCAAAAGGCCGGTCTTTACTCACTCAAGAACCACAAGAAGAGACCTGCTGATGCCAAAATTTGTTTTCGCCTATCACGGTGCCCCGCAATTCAAGTCAAAACAGGACGGCGCCGATCACATGGTCGCCTGGCGTAACTGGATGACGGGCCTGGGCGATGCGGTCGTCGACCCCGGAGTCCCGGTCGGAAAGTCCATGACGGTCAGTTCCACAGGTGTTGAAGAGGGCGGGGGATCCAATCCGCTGGCCGGGGTTACGATTGTTCAGGCCGACACGATCGAAGCGGCTGTCACCATGGCCAGGGCCTGTCCGCACATCACTGCCGGCGGCACCATTGAAGTGGCGGAAGCCATGGATATGGAAATGTGATCCCTGAAGCGGACCAACTGCGAGCACGAACCAGGTCCTGGCGTTCGGGGTTCTGCCCCGACTGTCTTCACAGGAGGTGGAATGGGCCATCTCCAGAGCATA
>TARA_R110002012_G_scaffold248151_3_pt1 | contig 24513 bp, 9 predicted proteins | sample TARA_R110002012 | Tara Oceans TARA_R110002012 (sample SAMEA4396515) | marine metagenome | biome: Westerlies Biome; feature: [DCM] deep chlorophyll maximum layer (ENVO:01000326); material: water (ENVO:00002006), including particulate matter (ENVO:01000060) such as... | depth 40 m | reverse complement strand
GGATTAGGCGACTCAATAGAAAAAATTACAAAAGCAACAGGAATAAAGAAAGTTGTTGATACAGTTAACAAGATAACTAAAAAACCTTGTAATTGTGGAAAAAGAAAAGATAATTTAAATAGATTGTTTCCTTATAACAAATAAAAATTATGGCAAATCATATAAGTATAGATACAGTATATCAAAGAGTTTTAGCATTAGCTAATAAAGAACAAAGAGGTTATATAACACCTCAGGAGTTTAACTTATTTGCCAATCAAGCGCAGTTAGAAATAATAGAACAATATTTATATGATATAAACCAATTTAGCAGAGTTCCTGGTAATGATACTGATTATTCTGATATGCTTGATTTATTAAATGATAAATTAAATATATTTAAAGAACACATCACATCAGTTGCGCTTTCAAGTGGAAAATTTACTTTACCAAATGATTTATTAAAACTTGGTCAAGTTATAGTTAATAATTATGAAGCAGATCAAATTGAACCAACAACCCTTCGTTTAATGCAAAACGCTCCATTATTTAATGAAATTTCAATGAATCCAGTTTATATTTTGTTAGATAATGAAATTCAGATTTATGGTAGTGATATGGTTGAATATACGTATATTAGAAAACCTGATGTAGTTAGTTGGGGTTATGTTGTTATAGGTGAGAAAGCAATGCATGATCCAAATAATACTGTTAACTTTGAATTACATCCTTTAGAAGAAACTGAATTAGTATATAAAATATTAACTTTAGCAGGTATAACACTTAATAGACAAGATTTATCTTCTATGGGAGTTGCTATGCAATCAGCTAAAATTCAACAAGAAAAAATATAAATAAAATGGCATACGAAACTACACTGTTAAAAGATATAATTAATCACTTTATGATGGTATATGTTGGTGAAGATAAAATAATATCTAAACTAAAAAGATTAGACGCGGTGTTTCATGCTCAAAGAGCTTTACAAGAATTATCGTATGACACGCTTAAATCTACAAAATCAAGAGAGATTACAGTGCCATCATCACTTCAGATGGATTTACCAGAAGATTACGTAAACTATACAAAAATTAGTTGGGTGGATTCCGCTGGTATAAAACATCTTTTATATCCTACAAGTAAAACTTCAAATCCTACAAAATATCAAGTAGATTCAAATGGTGAATATCTTTTAGACACGGATGGTAATTATATTCCTTCTGGAGAATTAATTAAAAACGGTAATTTTGCTAATGGTAGTCAAGATTGGATATTAAACGCAACAGACTATGCAACTGGAGGTAGTTTAAATACTTTTACAAGCAAAACTTTTTCTAGTGGAGGAAATCAGGGAGATCCTGAAGAAGGTTGGTTTTACGGTTGGAATGGGAATGCTTTAGGTGGGTATGAAATTGAAGAATTCAATGGTATTATTCAACAAAATATCCCTATAATAAGCGGCGAAGAATATACAATAACATACACTTTAAGTGGATATACTTCTGGAACATGGAGATGCTTTATATCGGATGAAAATGGAGATGATACTGGTATGACTGATGCAACTGCTAATGGTACTTATTCAGAAACAATAACAGCTGGAGCAAACGAGAATAGTTATGCACCACAATCCATTTATTTTAGAAATGATAGCGCAACACCCGGTAATGTTGTTGTTGATGATTTTTCAATTGTTAGAGTTGGAGATGAAGAAACTTCAACTACATGGAGTAATTATAAATCTGGAACACCATCAGAAAATAACAACGATGATTATGAAGATGATACTTATTGGCCAGCAGAAGGATCAAGATTTGGATTAGATCCTCAACACGCACAGGCTAATGGATCTTTTTATATGGATAATCAAACTGGAAAAATTCATTTTAGTTCTAATATTAGTGGAAAAATAATAGTTTTAGATTATTTAAGCGATGGACTTGGGAGTTTTGATGAAATGGTTATACATAAATTTGCTGAAGAAGCTATTTATAAATGGATATTACATGCGGTATTATCTACAAGAGCTAATATTCCAGAACAACTTGTTAGAAGATATAAAAAAGAAAGATTTGCGGCTATAAGACAAACTAAACTTAGATTATCAAATATTAAATTAGAAGAAATTACTCAAATATTAAGAGGTAAATCAAAACAAATCAAACACTAATATGCCAGAAATTAAACATAATTTCACGCGTGGAAAAATGAACAAAGATCTCGATGAGAGAATTGTTGTTAATGGTGAATATAGGGACGCCATGAATATACAGTTATCGACTTCAGATGATTCTGATATAGGTACTATACAAAATATATTAGGTAATACAGAAGTAGATCATTTATTTTCCGCGAGTATTCTTGATGCAAATAGTAAATGTATTGGTAGTATTGCTGATGAAAAAAATAATAAAATGTATTATTTCATTAGTGATGCAAGTAGTCAAATTATAAAACGTGGTACACCTCTTCACGATGCATACGATGCAAATGAAGGCTATACTTGGGAAGAATCTACAGGAATAAACGTAAGTATTCCTACTGGTACGCAAAGCTTTACTGGAAATACAATTTCTTCTGATGGTACTGCTGGAAATCCCATGGCTGATCAATATGGAGGATATTTACAAAGATTTAATTTAAACAATGGAGTACAATACAATCTTGAAGTACGATTTGATAATGTTGATGAAGCCGGGGATAGTAGTTCTATGCTTTTCTTTGTTATGGGAGATAGTGCCAATGGAGGAGATGGGAGTTATAGACCAACAGTAACTAATAGTTATTTAGATAGTAAAGCAACTTCTGGAACTCATATTAAATCTTTTATATTTGATAAAGATCAAAATAATGGTTTAAATGCTATGGTGCTCTATTTACAAATCACAAATGCTCATACACACGCTAAAAGTATAAGATTTACTTGGGCATCAATAATAGAAGGCACTTCTAATTATATATTAGAACATGATACGGAAAACCATTCTATAACACCAGTATTTGTTGATCCAAATGGAGATGTTTTAAATTTTCAACATGATCAATTAATTACCGGAATAAATATTGTTGATGATATGTTGTTTTGGACAGATAATAATTCTGAGCCAAGAAAAATAAATATAACAAGATGTAAGGCGGGTACTAATCCTAACGGTGCTGAAAAAACAGAAATAATAAATAAAAATCAAGGATATTTAGAAAGCATGGTTGGTACATTACCAGTTATGCAAGAAGAACATACTACAATTATTAAAAAGAGTCCTATATATCCACCTATTGTAGATATAGAAACATTTAGAGATAAAAGTAAGCATTACTCTGCTTATATGGAAATAAGCGATATAGCCAGTAATCCCAATGATTTTATAAATTCATCTAAAGGAAGAGTTCATAATTTTTCTTATTTAAAATCTGGTGACACATTTAGAACAAATTTACATTCTATTATTGGTTTGAGTGATTATTCTTTAGAATGGAAAGAAGGTGACGAAGTTGTACTAAAAGAATATGATCCAGATGATACAGTTCCTAACACGCCTGTGACTGATTATAGGATAAAGGGAACTATAATAAATTGGCCATATAGTTCTTTTTCTACAATAAACGTTTTAATGAATAGTAATGGCGATCTTAGTAGCGGAAGTAATGGCGCTGCATATAATTGGAATTTTGATACTGGATTTTTTGAAAAGATGTGGAGATGGCCTGGAGGAAAATTAGAATGTAAACATATAAGTAGTTGGTTTCCAGTTCAACCTCAATATGCTTGGAGTCCACTTCTTCAAGATATTACAAATGGAGAGGATTATGAAATATCATTTACAGTAGGCGAAACAAGTGTATCGACTTTTCAGGGTATACTTTATGTATTGTTAAGTAATAACGATGATGGTGCTGCATTTGAACTTATTGATACAATTGACGTTAATAGTTCTAATGGTGGTTGGGATACTTTTTCCCATACTATTACATTTACTCCTAGTGGTTACATGTATAATACTGCTTTAGGAGGATCTTCTCCTCTTACTGAACATAAAAACTCTATAATATTTATAGCTGATAGTGATGCTTATGGCGATTTTTTTATAGGTAGTATTGATGATATTGTAGTAAAAAGAGTTGTTGCTAGTGGGGCTCAAGCTGTTGCAGAAATAAGAATAAACTCTATAAACGGAATACCACCAAGAGTACAATCGGGTGAAACTACATTAAAATATATTATTGATTTATACGATGATGAAGAAAAGATTTTTGAATTTAAATTCCCTAGATTTGCATATAGATATAAATATATAGATGGAGAATACTCAACATTCTCACCGTTCTCACAGGTAGCGTTTATAGCAGGATCGTTTGATTATCATCCTACAAAAGGATATAACAAAGGAATGACAAATACTTTAAAATCTTTAACATTAAAAGGATTTTTAACAAATATACCTTTCGACGTACAAAGTGTTGATATTTTATATAAAGAAGAAGATTCTCTTAATATTTATATTGTTGATAATATTAAAGATTTTAATAAAACAGAATATAAAATAACATCTGAAACCCTTAAAAATGGTTTAACACAATCAAATCAACTACTAAGATCTTGGGATAATGTACCTAGAAAAGCTTTAGCGCAAGAAGTTGTTGGCAATAGAATTGTATATGGTAATTACACGCAAAATTATGATTTAATAGATAGTGTTTCAAATAAAGATTATTCTGTAGATTTACTTCCAGAAATATTATCAAAACAACATCCTTCTGGTGAAGTAGGTTATAAATCTATAAAATCTTTAAGAGAATATCAAATTGGAATAGTTTACGCTGATAAATATGGTAGACAAACTCCAATTTTAACAAATGAAAATGCAACTACTACAATTGGTAAAAATAAAGCTGAAAATATTAATGAATTAAGAATTTCAATTGGAAACGAAGGGCACCCTGTTAATATGGAATACTTTAAGTTTTATATAAAAGAAGTTTCTGGTGAATATTATAACATGGCTATGGATAGGTATTATGATGCTGAAGATGATAATATCTGGATAGCGTTTCCTTCATCAGATAGAGATAAAATAAGTATTGATGATTTTTTATTATTAAAAAAAGGAGTAGATTCTAATAAATTAATAAAAGAAACGGCTAGATACAAAGTTATAGATATACAAAATGAAGCTCCAGATCATATAAAAAGAGATGAATTTATGATCGCCTCAAGAAGACATTCAAATACAACTGGTTTAGAATTATTTAGTTCTAGTGATCTTCCAAAAGAAAAAGACGTTAATTTTTCAATTGATTATGCAAGAATAAAAAGTAGTAGTTTTAGTAATTTACCTGCTGATTTTAATAGTAGAATATCTGATAAATATTATATTACTATATCAAATGCTACAATAAACAAAGTAAGTAATAGATATGAATTAATTGCGTTAAATATTGATGATCCAGACAATATTGACAAATGGATTTTTACTGTAAAAGCAGCTTTTAGAAGCGAAATTAATGAATTTACTGATGACCCAAAAGGTGAGAATTCAACTATTATATTAGATGACACTTATTTAAATATTTATAAGTCTACAATAGATAATAGCCCTAGATTTGATGGGAGATTTTTTGTTAAAATATATAATGATGATATTTTTAAAAGAAACGTTATTCCAGAAATATCTAAAACAAAAATAGAATACCAAACAGTAGATGATGGTGAGCGTAAAATTTATTATTTAGAAACAGATACAGATACAGATAGAATATTAAAACATTATAATGCTACCAATGGACTTAATACAGTTTTTCTTGATTGTGATACTAATGCTGCAGTAGCGCCTTTTGATTTAAGTTCAGATGTATCTGATTCACCACCTATTAATTTAAATTGGGCAGATTATATGACTGCGACGAGTGAAATGGGAGAACGTTGTGGAACCTTAAATGATGAAGGTTCGTGGAGCTCGAGTTCTAGTACAAATAATTATTATACTGATGTATGGATGCATTATGATGCTTATTTTAGAGCTTTTAATGTTGATCCAGATGGTATAAACGCTAGAAAAGAAAAGATGGATATTCATGGAGATGACGCTCAAACATCATCTTTTGAAGACGTTTGGTTTATTGATGGAGGTAGAACTTCTGGCTCATTTGAAAATAGTAATAATTCTTCACATTCTGGTTGGGATAGTAAACCAAATCCTAGGAATGGAACTGGAATAGGAGTTAGAAACTACAATGTAAAATCTAGAATTGAGTTAGCTTTTGGTGGTATACAACCTAATAATTGGGAAAACATAGCGGCAGTTGAAGTAGAAAATCCAAAAGGAGATGTAGAAACTCAATTTAGCGCATTACATGCCCGAGATGAAACTTTTTATGATTTACAAAATGGAAATTTAAATTATTCTTCAAGTCAAGGTAATTTTATAAATAATTTATCTGTTGGTAGTCAATTTAGATTTAAAGAAGATCCAATGGGAAATATTTATACTATAACCGATGTAGATATAATATTTAAGCTTAGATACGAAGATATAACAACCGGTCTTCCTGAAGAAAAACTTAATAGTTCGAATTATGCAGACTATGAGAATTTTGATTGGGATCCTAATGATACGTATCCACAAGTTCTTAAAAAATATGCTTTTCCTTTACAGTCAGCGGCTAAACATGGAACTAAAGTTGGAATGGGAATTTGTAGTAGTGAAGTTACTAATAATTCAGGGGGTGCTATTAATCAACCTGCTGGTGATAGTATTACTGGTTCAGTTGATGGCGCAATATATAAAACAAGTACATTTTTTCGAGCAAGTAATTTTACAAAAAATTATAGAATATGGTTAGATAAAAAACTAGAGTGGGATCCTACAAATGATGGTTCAGTTAGTGAGATAACAAACGGCCAATCAATTAAAGTAGGTTTAGCAAATACAACACACGGCGTAAACTATGTGGATGTTACAGGGATAAATTCAACAAATCACGGCGTTAAAGGTCCATTAATGAAAATGCATGGAGGTGTTCCGCTTAACGATCCTTTAGATACCCAGACAAAAGCAAATATATTTGAAGATAAAAGAAAAATAGAAGTTGGTATGGTTGTCGAGAAGGTAACTGATGACGGTGTGGCAACAACTACTACTAATCCTGATATGTTGCCTATGGTTGCTAAAATAGAAGAAGGTGTTGGTGTTGGAACTCATCGTATATATTTTAAAAACTATTATGGTGGTAATAGTTTAACAGGCACAGGGGTTTCAGGTTCTTTAGCTATAGCCACTAGTAGTGCTTTCATGGTTTTTAAACAATATCCAATGAATGGGCTAAGTCCTAATTCTGCAAAAAATCTAAATCATTTTAGACATGGAGTAGGGTTTACGAATGCAACCTCGGACGGTTCTGATGTTGGTACTGACGCGTTAGGTTATACTATTGAATTTATAAAAGAAAAAACATCACGTCCAGTTGAAGATATACTTCCACCAAATCCTGCTATTTGGGAAACAGAACCATCAAAACCAGAAACAGATTTAGATATTTATTACGCAGTAGGTGGTTTTAATTCAATAAATATACCTAATATAACTAATTTTATACCAATAGGTTCTTTAATTCAACATGAAAATAGTAACGCTATCCCACCTGGTACAATTATAACAGATATTGCTGAAGATGGAACAATAACACTTTCATCAGAAATTATGATTGATCCTGTAAATCAAAATATTTATAATGATGGCCAAGAACCACATTGGGGTCATCAAGGTAATTAATTAAATAAATAAACTAAAATATGAAGAATGCCGTTTAATCCTGATTACAACTTAAATGATGGTGATTTAGTTAAAATTACTCGTCCTGATGGTAGTGTTATTTTTATAAGAATAATTAATGTTTCTGAAACTGACGGTGTCACTGATACTTTAAATTTAGATATATCTAATTACCATAATAGTACTTTTGTTGTTAATTGGCACAACTGTTATTCTTTTGGAAATGGTGTTGAATCTAATAGAATTAGAGATGCTTTTAATAAACCATTTATTAAATCTGGTGTTACAGTTTCTACAGTATTTGAAGATTATAAACAAGAACATTTAAAAAACGGATTAATATATTCTGGTTTGTATAATTCTATTTCTAATACAAATAATTTAAATCAATTTATTCAAGCTGAAAAAATAACAAAAAACATAAATCCAACTTATGGTAGTATTCAAAAACTACATACTAGAGATACTGATTTAATAACACTTTGTGAAGATAAGATAATAAAAATATTAGCTAATAAAGACGCTGTATATAACGCTGATGGAAACCCTCAATTAACAGCGAATGAAAATGTTTTAGGTCAAGCCGTACCTTTTATTGGTGAATATGGTATATCTAAAAACCCAGAATCATTTGCATCAGAGTCTTATAGAACTTATTTTACAGATAAAGCTAGAGGTGCAGTTTTAAGATTATCTAAAGACGGATTAACCGCTATATCTGATCATGGAATGAAAAATTGGTTTAGAGATAATTTAAAATTAGGTGGTGATCTTATAGGTAGTTACGATGATAAAAAAGATGAATATAATTTAACTATAAAAAATATAAAACAATCTATAGACGGTTTACCAGTAACTGTTTCTTTTAAAGAAAACGTAACAGGTTGGGTTAGTTTTAAATCTTTTGTTCCAGAAAATGCTGTTAGTTGTAATAGTGATTATTATACATTTCATCAGGGTAGATTATGGTTACATCATCAAAAAGAAGATGCAAATGATGCAATAGTTAATAGAAATACTTTTTATAACACTTATACGCCTTCGAGTATTACTGTTTTATTAAATGATTCTCCTGGAATCGTAAAAACGTTTAACACTCTTAATTATGAGGGTAGTCAATCTAAAATAAATGAATTAATAACATATGATACATATACTCCAGGAACATCCTCTGTAACTGGAACATATAATAATCCTGATTATTATAATTTAACTTCTAAATCTGGTTGGTATGTAGAGCATATTATAACTGATCAAGAAAAAGGTAGTTTAAATGAGTTTATAGAAAAAGAAGGCAAATGGTTTAATTATATTAGAGGAAAAACTGGTACTACAATTAATATTGATGGTACATTAGTTGATCTAGAAAGTTTTAATACTAGTTATAGTAGTCTTCAAGGATTAGGTATGTTAATGAGCGCGCCAGTTATATCTAGTTCTTTTGGTTGTACAGATCCACATGCATTTAATTATAATCCAGCAGCAGCACTTGATGACGGGATGTGTGTTCCGTTTATATATGGATGTAATGATCCAACTGCATCTAACTATGACGTCAACGCCAATACTGACGATGGTTCATGTTATTGGTTAGGTTGTACAGATCCAACAGCAATGAATTACGATCCAATAGCTACTCAAGATGATAATTCATGTATTGCCACTGTATATGGTTGTACGGATTCAACGATGTTCAATTATAGTTCTAGTGCAAACGTACAGTGTAATGGTACTAATTATGGTTGTTTTCCGCCTAATTGTAACGGTCCTGGAAGTAATGGGTGCTGTGAACAAATTATTTATGGATGTACGGATCCTGCGGCATATAATCCTTGTACTAATGGTTGTAATACTGATGATGGAAGTTGTGTTGCGTGGACTTATGGGTGTATGATTGATCCAACAGCTTGTAACTATAATCCATCAGCAAATATTGATGATGGTAGTTGTACTGATTGTTCAATTACAGGTGCTGATAATTATGGTGGAACTTATGGTTTATGTGGTAGTGAAATAGGGTGTCAGTTTTGTGAGAACGTTATAGATGGTGCTCTTGGTTGGCAATCTTTTGGCAGTTGGAATAACCCACAAAATTTTGAGCAATCTTTTACGGTAAATAATATTGTTTGGGATGGTATGCAACTACAATGGGATGAAGGAACTATAGCGTCGTCGTTTTGGCCAGCACATCACGGCGTAAGTTTTACAAATGTTGCTCAAATTGATCATTTTAAAATAATAACATATTGGGAAGATGGTGGAGTTGGACAAACAACTACTACTATTGTTAATCAAGGAAATTTATCTTCTGGGGTGATGAATTCGGGTGGTACATTAACTTATGATGTTAGTAATTTACAAGAAAATAAATTATACAAGTTCTTTGTTTATCCAGAATGTATTGGTGGTACTATTGGAGCTGATAGTATGATATTACCTCATGTTGAGCAAGGATTGTTTTATACCCACCAAGCTACAACTCCACAGAATTTAACTCCTGGTTGTACGTGTGATGCAGCGTGTAATTTCAATCCTTCAGCTACACAAGAAGATGGTTCATGTGACTTCTCATGTTATGGTTGTACAGATCCTAATTTTGTAGAATATGATCCTAATGCAACTATGCAATGGCCACAACCTAGTACACATGGAAACGCACAATATCCTGGTGAAGTTTGGTGTGCATATATCGATGGTGGTAATGTATGGGGTAATTTACCTGGCGCTATTGCTTGTGGGGTTCCTGGAGGAACTGGTCAAGGATGTAACACTCCAGGTTGTAATGATTGTTGTATGACTCCTGTTATAACTGGGTGTATGGATTCAAGTGCTTTTAATTATGATCCAGCAGCAAATACCGCATGTAGCAGCTGTTGTATAGCTGTTGTAACTGGATGTATGGACGATACTTTAACATGGGATGGAAACACTTTTGCAGCAACAAATTATAATCCACTAGCAAACACTAGTGATGGAAGTTGCGTTTACGCGTCTCCAACAATGAATTTTAGTGATCATGTAAAACCAGCTACTTCAACCGAACCAGCTAGTCCATCAGGGTTATTAAATATTACGGTTGATTTTAGTCAAACTTCTTCGCAAATTAGTAATGCAATTATTTGGGGGTTTATTGGACTTAATAATGGCACTTCTAGTGGTGATTATTATCAATTTTATAATAATCAACAAAATAGTATAACTGCTACTAATTATAATGCATGGGGTGGAACAAATAGTTGGCCAGATGCAAGTAATAATCCACAAAGTGGTAACGTAGATACACATAATTTAGATATTACTGAAAGTGGCGCAGCTGCTTATATAAGAACTTCACTAATAGCGAATCATGCTACTGGTGAACCAGAAGGTACAGTTTGGATATATGCTATAGATAACAACGCTTCTTCTTTTCCAAATCATGGAATTACAGTAGGTGGAACTGGATATCAATCTACACCAACAGTTAATAATGTTTTAGGTACTCCTAGTATTTTTATTAGATACGGATGTCTTGATACTACGGCAGCTACTTATGATGCTACAGCTAACGTGCATTATTCACCAGATTGTGTTTGGGTTCATGGATGTATGGATTCTACAGCACTTAATTATGATTCATTGGCTAGTACTGACGATGGATCATGTACTTTTGCGAATCAGTTTGATGGTAGTACTGTTAACAATGAGACATGGAATTGGAATGCCAGCACAAGTAATAATGGGAGCAAGTGGGAAATTGGTATTGGAGCACCAAATATAAAGCAAGGTATAAACGAAATAAATGGTTTTAATTATTCTTTAACTAATTCCACTGGTGACAAAGACAGATATATTGTTTGGGTTAGATTTACTAACGCAAGTGGTACTACTTATGTAAATAATACTTTCACAAGTGCAAATGGATGGATAAGACTTACAAAATTTTCCCCATTGCCTTGGTATGGTAATAGTTATGCTCACAGAAGTGTGAATACAGGTGTTTTTTACATGGGTAATACTCCTTCATATGATGACATTAGTTTTCAGTGTATAAAAGATCATGCCTATTCGGGAAATACTCAGCAACACGGATGGGATTTTGATGATACAGGTCAATATATAGAAATAGCAGTGTTCCCAATAATTGATAGAACTAAATTAGATACAAATCATCCTGAATATGCGACTACAAATAACAATGGTAATCACTTAACAGTACCAGCTGGAGCAGATATACAAGGTGGTTATGGGCCGACACTTGGAGAACCACCAATTTTCCCAACTAATGTTTATACATTGACCATCTCTTCAAGTTCTAATGTATAAGCTTTGCATTTATACATTGACTAAATAAAAATATATTATGATTTTAACTTTAGAATTTAACGGCGAACTTAATCAATCTTTACAAAAAGGAGATACTGCTTATTATGTTTCTTCTCTTAATTCTCCTGGAGGATTTACAACGGGATCTGCTGCTAATACAATTGCTTTTGGAACTGTAAGTGATTTTGATCGTACTTCAATACCCCGTATTGTATATGTGTCTGTATTAGATGCTGATGCCGATGGTATACCAGATATAACCCCGCCATCTGCAGGTGATTATATAATGTTTGGTAAAAGTAACGTAATTAATTCTTCAAGTTTATTAGGTTATTATGCCGAGGCGAAATTTGTAAATGATTCAATTGAAAAAGTTGAACTATTTTCAGTTGGTTCACAAATATCAGAAAGTAGTAAATAAATATGAAAATAATTAAAGATTTTAAAATAAATTTAAGTGATATGTCTGCCGCTAAGCAGACAAGAAATTTTACTATTACAGGTGATGAGAACGCTATATTTTCTTTAGAAATTACAAATGAAGATGCTACGCCAACATATTATAATTTTGATACAAAAACATTTAGCACAACAAAAGCTAGATTAAATAGAAGAAGACTTGTGGATGGTAGTTATAGTGATAGTATAACCTTTCCTGCTATAGGTGATAATGATCAATATGATATTAAATTATTTGCTGAAAATGGTTATGATACGTTTCACAGTGAATATAAAGAGGTTAAATTTGCAGATGGTAGTTTAGATATAAACTCTTCAACAGGATCAAATTCTAGTTTATTAAAAAAAGTAATTTATCAATATACAGATACGACTATAACATTATCAGCAGTTTCTCCAAATTCTGTAGCTACATTTGGTAGTATGGCAATAACGGGAAATAATACTATAGTAGCTTCTAGAGGTCAAAAAATAACATCTATACCATTTTCAATTATTGTTACAGCAGCTGCGGCAAGAGCATTTCAAATAATTCAACAACCTACATCTAACGACATAACATCGAAGGTAACAAGAGCTATTGGGGCTAATCCTGTTAATATTATTGGTGAAGATATATATCCAGCAGTGAGTGATACTGATACTGTGAATGGTGCGGTTACTAGTGGTATAACTGTGACTATGGATAATGCGGTTGCATCTAATGTTGTAGTAGGTGATAGAATAACTGGTAACACTGCTCTTAATGGAAAAGTAGTAACTGTAGTAGCACTTACCGGTACTTACACTTTTACAATGTCAGAGGCTATAGCTATAGCAGATGGAATAACGTTAAGTTTTAGTAATAGAATGAATCATAGATGGAGTTTAACTAGTAATGGTATATTTGGATTAGCAACTAAAATGAAACCTATTGGGACTAATATTACGACTAACACTATAATATCACCTTATAAAGATATTACTCAATATACCACGGTAATTGAAGACGAATATGGAGCTTTATTAGATCGCGCAAATACTGTTATTAATGCTAGTTCCCCTGCTTTAGACACTGTTTCTCAAAAACCAACAATAACTAATGGTGTTGTTACGCATCAATTAGGTGATGTTACTTTTAATAAACAACAGAAATTAGTTTTAGGAGGAGATTCAGTGGTATTTTATGCTTATGGTCTTAATGAAATAGAAACAATGCTTAATACTAAAATAGAATTAACTAATTTAAGTATTGCGCTAACAAAACCAACAACTACAACAACTGAGGCTACAAGCGCTCACGCAACAATTGCGGTAGCGGATAGAGAGGGTGTTATAAATAATGTTTCTCAAGTTAGTGGTATTGGTATAAATCCTTTAGTAGCTGATCCATTTTTAACTACTGGCGGTGGTTTAGATGGTGCTGGTGATTGGGTTATGGACGCTACTCAAACATTAGAAAACGGTATAACATTAACAGTGGAAAATACTAGTAGAGTAGCAACAATTACTGGTAATATATCTGTGACAAGTGTAAATAATTCTAATTTTACACTAGAATTTGATTTAGAAAAGCTATTAGAAGGAAACTAAAGTAAAAAAACAGTGAAAACTGTGACTATATTAAGTATAAATTAAATTAAATTAAATGAAGGATAAATTAATATTTAGAACTCTTAAAGAAGAGGACTACGAAACTATATGTACTTGGTGGAAGTGGTGGAGGTGGCCTGTGATGCCAAAAAATATGTTACCAGATAATGGTAAAAGTGGTTTTATGGTTGAAAAAGATAATGTCCTTATAGTTTCTTGTTTTTTATTTTTAACAAACTCAAAAGGAGCTAAGTTAGAATGGGTTGTTTCAAACCCTGAATATAGAGAAGATGATAGAAAAGAAGCGATAGAAATGTTGATTAACGGCACGGAAAATGTTTGTAAAAACTTAGGATATAAATATATATTTAGTATAGGTAGAAACAAACATTTAATAGATACACATAAAAATTTAGGGTGGACTGTTGATAAAACACCATCATACGAAATAATTAAAACAATATAATATGGCAATCGGAACAACAGCGGCGATAATAATAGGAGGGGCAATGATAGGGGGAATGATTTACGGTGGAATTAAACAGGGTCAAGCTAATGATATAGCCGATGATGCTAATGAATTAGCGAAAGAAAATTTAGGCATGCAAGCTGGTATATTGGAAAAACAATTAGCTTTCCAAAAAGAACAACAAGCCGCATTAGATAAACAAAAAGAAGTTTATAGAAATATGGAATTTTCAAACCCATATGCTGATGTTAAAAATCCTTATGCTGATATACAAACTCAATTTGAAAATGTATATGAGGATTTAACAGTTAATACTTTACAAGCGGAGTTTCAAGCCCAACAAGGAGCTCAACAAAGAGCTGATATAATGGGTAGATTAAAAGGTGCTGCGGGTGGTTCTGGTATAGCTAGTTTAGCTCAAGCAATGGCAAATCAAGGTGCTTTACAACAACAACAAATATCTGCTTCAATAGGACAACAAGAAGCGGCTAATCAAAGAGCACGAGCACAAGGCGCTGCTGCTATTCAACAAATGGAAGCTGGAAGAGAACAATTAATAGCCGCTGGAGAAGGCACGGCAGATATGACTAGAAGAGGTGGTGAGGCTGCTTTACAAGAAATGGAAATGAGTAGACAAGCAACTTTACTTGGTATAGAGATGGGACAATCTGCTGGGGCAAACGCAGCGGTACAACAAGCTTATTCAAATCAAATGTCTGCTGGAGCAGCGCAAGCAAATTTAATGGGTCAACAAGCAGCGGCAATGTATGGTTATGCTGGAGATATCACGTCAGCGTCATTGTCCTTAGGTACTTCTTATGCTAGTTCAGTTGCAGGAGGTTAAAAAATAATAATTAATAAACAAAACAATATGGCAAAAGATGGAGGAGGTGGAAAAGCAGACGCAACATTAGTAGCTGCTGCGTATCGATTAGGTCAATCTTATGTACCTGCTGATTATTCTACTATTTTTAATAAACAATATGAAGGTCTTATAGCGGCTTATAAAGCTAAATCTGAAGCTGCGGGAGATATCTTTGAAGCGGCAACTGAAGGCGTGGGAGATGTTTTAGAGGCAAAACAAAAAAGACAAAAAGAAACAAGTGAAGTTGATGATCCGTTAACTGAACATGAATCTTTTATGCCTGACGACTATACAGAACCAGAAGATAGAGTTAGGGTTAAAGGTGAAGATAAAGAAGTGAGTACAACTCCTCAAGTTGAAGCAGAAAAAAAATTAAGTTTTAAAGAATGGGTATTGGAAGATCCAGTAACAAGAAGTGGTCCAAGCGCAACAAGTGATTATCGAGTTTATTTAGATAAAGATACAACTTTTACTGATGTAAACAGAGATCTTGAAAAGGAAATAAATAAGATGAATACAGATAATACTAGTAGTAAGATGACTAATCTTTCTAATTATCTTGAGAATGGTGGAACTTTTGGTGATTTACAATATGATGCAACTGAAATAGCGTTTAATGATATTAAATCACAATTAGAAGCTATTAATGATAAAACTTTTCTTAGTAAAGAAGACAAAAGAAATCAAAGCAAATTAAGAAAAAAAGCCGAGAGACTTAGAACGACTATAAATGAAAGCGTAGCATCGATAAAAGGTTATACACAATTATATAAAACTGGCAAAATAAATCTAGAGCAAAGTTTTGAGAATGATTACGAAGGTAGCGATGGAACAATACATCAAGGCGCTGATTTAGCAGCTTTAGTTGGTCAAGTTTTTGATCCCGATGCTGATTCAACAATAGATCAATTTGAACTTTTTTATTCAAAAAACGGACAAAAAATGTATAGATATGCTCCTGGTAGAGCAGGTATTGAATATAATAGAAACAAAGGTATAAAAGGGAAAAAGATACCTAAAAGTCAATGGAAAACGATTAGTGAAAAGTCTTTATTTGGACAAATTGTACCTATAGACGAGCAAACAGTACTCGATGCAAACGCTGAAATGACCAGAGTCGCTAGTATGGCGGCGGAATTTACAACTGGAGCAGATAACACAAAAATCGCTACATATACCGACTTTTCCCAAATTGAAGATATTTCATATAATAATTATCTGAAACTCTTTAATAACGCTCCAAATCCTCGTGATATAACACAAAGAGATATATTAGTTGGCAATACAACTAGAAACTATAAAGATGATCAATTACAAAATATGGAAATAGACGAATCTATTATTAACCAGGAAACCGTTGGTAGTGATATTCTTACTATGGCGGATTTAAATAATGATGGATTTGTAAATGAGGGAGATGCAAAGTGGGCAGAAGATAATGAGTTAAGTACAGAGGAGATGATCAAGCATGTTCAAGCTAAAGATAAGTTGATTGAAATGCTAACAAATCCAAAAACCCAGGCTGAAAAGGAAGTTGCAGCAAAAAACTTTGCTAAATATTGGACGCACCATGCAAAAACCGCATTTGTAGATAAACAAAAGAGAGTAGGTTTAGCGAAGAGATCAAGTATAACTACCACTACATCAGAGGCAGTCACAACGTTCCCGTCTTTAGGTAATGCTAGTTATACATATGGTCCTGATGGTAATAAAAAATGGTTAAAACCAGGTATAAAACAACAGGCTTATGACTTTTTTAGTACTCCACAAAAAATAGGAGCTGAATATCATGGTCAACACGCATTTTATGTACAAACAGAAATAGACGATAAAATGATGTGGACAGCATATAAAAGCTTAAATGACATGCGAAAAGGAAAAAGTCCTATTGATAATTATTCCGCTAAAGATGTGTTTGGTTTTGAAACAGGCGTAAATATTAGTGGAACAACTGAAGAAGAAGTAGTAACTGAAATACCGAAAGTTGATAAATTTAAAATTCCAAAAGCAAGCGCTGATAATTTTGCGTGGAATGCTAATATTGATACTGTTTTAAATAATTGGGAAATAGATTATCCTGATTTTACATTTGTTAGAAAAGGTGGTAAAATAAAAGTAACAGCTCCAAATGGAAAAATCAAAGAGTTTTCAGGAATTGGTAGTATGCAAGGAAACAAAGAAACACAAGCAGCGGCTTTTAATAATTGGATGGAAAAAAATAAAAAGACAGAGTAAATAATATGCCAGATTATACATATTTCGGAAAACCTGTTACTGAGCAACAAGTAATTGATGCTGCCGCTGGATTCGGTATAAGCGTAGAGGAATATTTAGAGCAAAATAAAGGTTTTGAAGTTGACACGACTACTTCAGAAGAACCTATGTGGACAGAGCAAGATGGTTATGTTACAATGACCGCCACAAAACCTACTACAAAGCCAGCGGTATCTAAAGATACTCTTGGTATATCAGCACCAGTAGAATCAGATGATTTTGACAATATATTTACTGATGATGGTCAGGTTAAAGTTCAAAGATACGATCATATAGATGGAAATGAATTTTCTTCTACAATAGAAGATAGTAATATTACGAATAGAGAGGATAATTTAAAAAGAAAACTTGAAGAACACTATAAAGATACTGGTATAAATTTTAATATAAAAAATTGGGATGGAAATAGAATAGAAATTGTGCTTCCAGGTGAAAAGAAAGGTCAATTTTTTGATTTACCATCAGATCCAGTTAAGGCTAAAGCTAAGTATATAGAGATGGTTGAATACATGGAAGATAGAACGGCTGTTGAAGTTGGTGAAGAAACCGTCAGTGAGTTAGAGGCACATTTTGATCTTCCTTTGACATCACGTATGTATGATGATGAAGAAACTGGCTTAGTAGGTGTTGATAGAATACAGGAGATATTAGGTAGTGACTATAATGTAAAAGAATCTGGATTTTTTAAAGACGCTATTGAAATAGAGGTTCCAGGTGGCGCTGTTAAAACATTTCCTAAAACATCTGTCACGTCACAGGATATATTAAGTTTCATGAAAAGGAATCCTAGAAGTTTAAAGCAGACAAAAGCTTATAACGAAGAAAAAGGAAAAATAACGGAAGAAGCTAAAGTTGATTTAAATGAAGCTATTACTAAAAGACTTTTACATTCACAGCAAATTCATGGTACTGCAAAGAGAACAGAAGAACAAGTATTAATGCTTTTAAATAATCCTGAGAGCTTTAATAAAATGAAAAATGATATACTAGCCGATGTTACTAGTACATGGTGGACAAGAAATAAAGATAATAACGAATTAAAGAATTTATCAAACAGCGATATAGATGAAATTAGAAATGGTTTAGTACAAACGGCTTTAGACAATCATAAACAAAATCTTACAGAAAGACTAGCTTCTTCTGGTGAAGCATACGAAAAGCAAAAAGGTCAAACTAAAGAAAATATTGAAGCAAAACAAAAGAAAGATCATTTAGTTGGTAAAACACCTAGAGAAATACAAATTGCTGAATTATGGGAAAAAATAAAAGATCCAAGATTAGTTAGTGAAAAATTAAAAAACGAAGCTCTCTTATTAACGGCTCAAAGGTTGTATAACGAAGAAAACGCTTCAAAACCTTATCAATTTAATTACAACATAAGCACATTATCTAGACCATTAGTTACTGATGAGAAAAATAAAGACATCGTAAATCTAACCTCTAGAGTTCAAGAAACAGCGGCTGCTTATGAAGAATTACCTGCAGATGCTTTAGACGGAGAATTGTTTGATGTATCAATTGCTCATGATCAAGCGCTTAGAGAATTTAAAACAAAAAAACTAAAGGTACCAATAACTAATTATAATGAAGAAGTTAAATACCTTACTGCTAAGCAAAAAAATAAATATATAGTTGATAAATCTAAATTTGGACTTAACGCTAAAGGTGAATCAGTTCTTATTGGTAAAAGAGACGCTTATTTTAGTGTAACAGCAGAAGAAGCTGCTTCTTTAGGTTTAAAAGACGATTTACTTAGAGCAAACGCTACTTTTATAACTGATCTTGCAGTTAAAAAAGAAGCTTTAGTTAGATTACAAGTGCTTAATCAAAGGTCTACAGCGGTTGGAAGAACTGGATTTGGAAAAGCACTTCTTGGTTCAGCCGCGGCAAGTGTTGGTATTAAAACTGACGCCCCTGATTCTCAATTAGTAGGAGCAATGAATGATGCTATAGCTGATGCTGGTGTTAAATTAACTAGAGAAGAAGAGAAATTATATCATAAAACAACTCCTGAAGCTGTTGGAGAAGCTCTAGGTGGTTTACCTAAATTAATGGTTGATTTTGCTATAGCAAATAAAGTTGCCGCTGGAGTGCAAACTGTTACTGGTATAAATAGACTTTTAAAAGCTTTAAATGCTAAGAGATATGCTAAAATTGTAAAAGGGCGTAAAGTATTTGTAAAACCACCTGCTTCTGCAGTTGCTGGTGGAGAAGTTGGTCTTGCCGAATGGGCTACAGCAGAGGGTTTAATTGTAAAACAATATGCGCCCCACATTGCAAACAGAGCAGCTTCGACAGCAATAACATCTCTTATTGAAGGTGTTAAAATGGAAGCTGTTTTAGGTCCTGGTACTTTTTCAACTGGTGTTGGATTTGGTTTAGCTGGTAAGGTAATACCTTGGCCAGTTATAAGAAATAGTAATTGGGGTAGAACATTATATGAATATGGTGTAAAAAGTCCTATAAATTTTACTATTGGTGCTGAGGCTGGTGAAATAATGAATGGTTTGACTAGTGACTTAATGAATAAAAAGGATTTTAGAGATTTTATGAAAGAGCATTATTCAGATTATGATGAAGTCGCACAAAGAACTATAGCTAACCTTATCTCTGGTTTTGCTATGAGATTTAGTCATATAAGTAAAATGGATTTTAAAAGTACTCAAGGAGTTAGAGATATGAAAATTGAAGCTACTAAAAAAAGAGATCAATTAATAGAATCTTTAGCACCAAAAGGAGGCGTTGGACCTGAAATGCCTGGTAGAGGAATTGAAGGTCCTACTGGCGAGCGGATAGTTGAAGGAAAGACAAAAGATCTTATAGACGCTCAACAGTTAATTATTGATTTAGCTACAAAACGTTTAGCTGAATTAAATAATACGGAAATATATTTAGATCCAGTTCTTGGACCATTAAAACTTGCTAATGATTTAACAGGATCAACCAATAAACTTGTAGAACAATTAAATAAAAAAGGCAAAAAGGTAGTAGAGAATGTTAGGGTGGAGTATACTAATGAGAGAATTAAAGGTAGTTATGAATTAATTGGTAAAGAGTTAGTCTATACAATAAATCCTAAATACATAGAACCGGGAGTTGCTCCTCATGAAATAGGACACGCTGGAATGGAATTACTTTCTGGTAAAGACGCTATTTTAAAAGCGGAAATTGTTGAAGCTATAGATAATATATCTAAAGATATTATAATGGATGATGGTAGAACTCTTTTTGAAACTGTAGAAGGTGTAAGTAAAGGAGATAAAGCTTATGATGTTAATAGAGTTACGTTAAGTGAAAAGTTTACTTATCTAGCTGAAGCAATGAATAATAAACAAATTGCAAAACAAATACGAGCTAAGTATGGCTTTGACATGTATGGTCAATTCCTTGCAAAATGGAGCAAGAAGAATTTAGATGCTAATCTTGTTTTTAATACAGAGAAACGAGTTGCAGAACATATGAATAATTACGTTGAAACTATACGTAAAGGTAAGTCACCATTAAGAAACTTTGAGCATTTGCAAGAATGGATTAGTCCAGAGGCTACTAAAAAACAAATGAAAGCTAGAAGAGAATGGGAGAAAGAACATGGTGTTGATAAAGACGGTAAATTAGATTCTGAAATTTTAAACAAACAAGAACAAGAATTAACACAAGAAATAAATAAGCATTTAAAAGATTATAATGCTAAAAAAATAACAATAGATCAATACAAAGCTTTAACAGAAGATTTATTAAAAGATAGAGCTGCTGTTAAAGAAAAACTTAAAACAGGATTATTAGTACCAGCTGTACCTAAAGACGATAAGTTTGAGCGTGATGTAGAAGAAATGCATAATGATGTTAATTTATCAAGAGTTGATAGAAGTTTCTTTGTTGCTGAGATGTGGGATCCAACAGGTTATACAAACTTAAAAACAGGTAAAAAACAAAGATACGCTAAAAACTCAACAGAAGCTGCTTTGTATGAAAAAACAAACGGAGAACAAGGTTTTAAAGAAATGCCAGCTGGAGCTAAAGCTTTAAATACAGCTCTTAAAAAGCACGAGGGTGTTGATGGGTTTGCTGAGAATAGAGATTTAATTATAGAAGATATAACTACTGGAACTGGAAAAGAAAGTAAAGTTGGGAATAAAATAAATAAAGCACGAAGTGTTAGACAATTAGTTTTAGATTATGTAGCTGCAGATAATCCAGGAGTTTCATTATCAGCATACGTAAATACTATTTTATTTGGTAAAAATAAAAGATATTTAGAAGGCGTTAATTATTATACAGCAGAATCTAAAATAGGTTTTAGAACAAGTATGGAGAATGCTAAAGATTTAACTGGTGATGTTAATAAAAGCACTTATGTTACTACTGAAAAAGATATAATGCAATATGGTGATATGAGAGTTGCATTTGAATTACCTATAAATCTACAAGCATTTAAACAAAAAGGTGGTTGGCAAAAAACTATATTAAAAAATCTTGATCCTACAAAAAATAAAAGTTATAAAACAACGCCTGATTTAGCTCCAAAATTTACAAGAGAGATGATGGGTGTTAAACTCACTAAAGCTCAAGAGGGTAAACCAAATGACTTGAGTCAAAAAAGTTTAGAAGGTATACAAAATTTTATAGAAGCTAAGTTTGAAGTAGAAAAAATTGAAGTAGTTGACGGTGTTGAACAGGTTAAGATAGATCCAAAAACAAAACTCCCAGAAACTAGAGAGGTTAGTATGGCTGAAACTTTTATAAAATTACTTAATGAAGGCGCTGTAGCTTTTGATAAAGGTGTTAGTGATTTTTTAGTTGGTACTTCAACTGGTAATAGAAATTTAATTTTAAATGAATTTTACCATGAGCCTACAAAAAAAGAGTTAATAGATCTTGGTTTTAAAATTAGTGAAAAAACAGGTAGAGTAGAAACAGCGGCTGGACTTCCACCGAAAGTTTTAAATAAAAATATAACCGTTGAGCAAGTTAAAAAGTTTATTGGTATCGACCCTGTTGATGGAACTAGGAAAACTATAAAAAAAGGCCCTTTACAAGATAGATCTTTAGCTGGAAAAGGAAGAGGCATTTTAGAGATTTTTGGAGAAAATGTTTCACAACAAGAAGCTAGATTATCAGACAAGCTTACTGTTAACCAGATGTTTAACATGGGAGCTGGTAGGAACAGAGCTTTGTTATCAGAGGTTTTAGGTAGACAGTCTTTTGAAAATCAAAAATCATTTTTAGAAGAAGTTAAATCAGAAAACTTTGCTATTATGTTGGAGAAAAATAAAAAGCTTTATCCTAAAAACCAAACCAAAGCATTAGAAAAAACATTACTAGATCATTTTGTTTTAGCAGAGGGACATGATATAAAAACTAAAACTTTAAAAACTATAGCTAAAGAATTAAGTAAAGAGTTTAAATTTACTAAAATAGGTGTTGAAAAGATAAGAGTTGCGGCTGCAAAGCAAATAGCATTTAAAAACATTTTAAAAAATATAGAAAAAGAACACGGTGTTGATGTATATGAAGATATATCAAAGATGTTTGATAAAGAAGGAGTAAAAGAAGCAAAAGTTCTTGATAAAATATTAGCTAAAGAACTTATTAAAAAACATGGTATAGGTGTTTACGAAGCTATAATGAAATCTGCCACATCGTCAGGCGCTGGTGTTGGTGTTTTTAAAACTACTGCTGATCTTTTAGCAAACGATCCAACTCAAAGACTTAGATATTCTATATATAGAAACGCTAAAGAAGTTGATGCAATGATTGCTGACGTTATTAGACAACTTAAATCAGAAGGAGTTGAATTAAAAACATATAAAGAAACAACTAGAGCAGAATCAGATGTTCAAAGTGCTAAGAAAAACCTTATTAAAAGAATATTTGATAAGATTACTGGAGAATTTGATATTACAAAAGCTAAGGAACAATATAAAGTAGGCGAAGAAAACAAAAAGATATTAAACGATGCGCTTGATACTGTTTTGGAGTTATATAAAGTAGACGCGGATGGTAATCGTCAAATTACATCTAAGCAAGTAAGACAATTTGTAGAAATTCACGCTGGTAGTATGCCTGGTCTTATTAAAAAAGCTGCTTCATTGGCTATACTACCGACAGGTAAAATAAAAGACTTAGTAAAAAAATACGGACCTATAGAGACTTGGGTATTAGAACATACCACGCCTGCTCAATACGTAAAAGCTAGAATATACGATTATATTTTGTCTGAGGGTAATGCTGCTAAAAAAGAAGCTTTAGATTTAACGCTTAGAGATTATCATACAACTTTTATACCAAAAAGTTTAGATACTATGGTTAATAAAATATTACAAACAAATTTACCTTCTAATCATATACCTGGTATGGACCCGATTCAAGCTCGTTATTACGAAGCTGCTCATGTTTCTAATTTTGATATAGGACTAAAAGCTTTTGCTGGTCATAGATCTGGAAGAGTTTATGATAAAAATATAACCTTATCAAATGCTGAAAAACAAGTAAGAGGTAAGGAAATTAGGAAAGCATTAAACGCTGCGATGCCATCAATACTTAGAATTTCTAATAGACTTAATTCTGAAATATTAGATGATATGAAAAATATCGATAAAGCTTTAGGTTTAGGTAGAAAGAAAAACAAACCAACTAAAGGTGGTAGTTTCTGGGATTTAGATGATACATTATTTAGAACTAAATCTGGTGTTAGATATACTTTGCCAAATCCAAGTGGTAAACCAGCTCCTCAGAAAAAAGTTATATTTATGGCAGGTGGACCTGGTTCTGGTAAATCATCAGTAATTAAAGGATTAAAATTAAAAGAACAAGGATTTAAG
>TARA_R110002012_G_scaffold322088_2_pt1 | contig 24520 bp, 23 predicted proteins | sample TARA_R110002012 | Tara Oceans TARA_R110002012 (sample SAMEA4396515) | marine metagenome | biome: Westerlies Biome; feature: [DCM] deep chlorophyll maximum layer (ENVO:01000326); material: water (ENVO:00002006), including particulate matter (ENVO:01000060) such as... | depth 40 m | reverse complement strand
GTAGATGAGGAAAAAGCCGAATTGAATGAGGAAGAAGAAAACGCTGCGTACGATCAGGATTTCTACAAATATGTAACGCCCCCTGACGCCGACAAAAGAGGTTATAAAAAACTAGTCCGCTTGGAAAACAGAAAAATCCTTGGTGGTGTATGTGCCGGAATGGCTCATTACTTCGCTATAGATCCTCTATGGACTAGACTAATCGCCATCCTCTTGTTATTCTCCGGTAATCTTCGCTTTAACTTTGGATTCCTGGATATCTGGCCATTTGATGACTTCAGGCTAAACTTAAGTTTCGGGATTTTCGCAGCAGTGGCTTACATAGTACTATGGATTATTTTGCCTGTGTCCTATGAAATAGAGGAAGACAAAAACATCAAGAAACTTTACAGGAATCCTGATGACAAAGTTATCGGCGGAGTAGCTAGTGGGTTAGCAGCTTATTTTGGCGTGGAAGTAATCTATACCCGATTAGCTTTAGTCTTGTTAATTCTTGCTGGTGGATCGGGTTTCCTTATTTATCTGATTCTATGGATCATTACTCCTGTAGCTAGTTCCATCACAGAGCGGATCCGTATGAAGGGCGGAGAAATTACTCTTGACAATATTGACTCTACGATAAAAGAAAACATAAACCCTATTCCAAAAGCTCCTGAATCCAGAACAAGACAGATTCTAATGACTCCCTTCAGAGTGATCGGTCAGGTGATAGAAGCCATAGGAAGTGCATTAGGTCCTTTGGGAAGATTCTTTCTGAATGTAATTCGAGTGATCTTCGGCCTGTTTGTATTCTTCCTCGGACTAGGATTGACCATCACTCCAATCTTCAGCTTGGCAGTTTACATGGGAGTATTCACCAACGATGACTACCGTGTATTGATGGACAATTTCCCTGTAGAGCTATTCTCCAACCTTGTTCCAATTTGGTTGGTCATCGGAGCCTCCTTCCTTTTGATTATCCCTGGGATCATCATCATTCTTCTTGGGCTGAGCGTGCTTATGCAAAAGAACTTGATTGGGGCAAGATTCGGTTTCGTAGCACTTGGGCTATGGTTACTATGTGTAGGTATATGTGCCTTCCAGATTCCATTGATAGTTGCACAATTCAAGGAAGAAAACTGGCATAAAATTGAGAATAAACTACCTTTGACTGATGGCATTATGATTCTGAGGCTTAATCCAATCGGTGAGGAATCCACCTTCAATAATGTAAACCTTAAGCTAGAAGGCACGTCTGATTCTACGGTTACCCTTAGGGAAGATTTCTTCTCCAGAGGAAAAACAAAAGCTGAGGCAATGGAAAATGCAAAGATGATCAGTTACAATTATGATGTCTTGGACTCTGTAGTCACTTTCGACGAGGGTTATGATATTTCCAATCTGGATGTTTTCCGGGATCAAAAGTTGAACCTCTTCTTGGAAATCCCATATGACAAACCTTTCATCATGGAGCGTTCATTACTGGAAATCCTGAGAAACACCATCTATAGAAACGGTTTTAAATCCAGTGATCTTTCACAAAATACCATTTGGGCATTTAACCAGCAGGGCTTGGTTTGTCTGACTTGCAAAGAGGAAGTAGCTCCAGATGAAGATGAAGAATCAGAAGATGTAAACTTTAAAGTAGAAGCGCCAGATACAGGTGAGTACGATCGAGCTCAACTCGACAGTATAAGCAGGGCAAAATTCAATCAATCCCAAGTTCCTGTCGACAGTCTAGAGATAAATGACTAATACTAGAGGCACCCAAATGGGTGCCTCTTTTTTTTTATCTCGTATGTTTGAATTCTTGAGTTTCTTTGGAGATAAAAGGCAAGGAAAGTGGGAGAACTATTTTGGGTAAGGTAGTCATTGACATACCGGTAAAAGTTTAATTCCCCGCTTTCCTATCACTTCTCCAAGTCTGAACAGTACCTAGGGAACCCTTCACTGTATCCCGGATATTACGAGTAGAGACCGTATGAAGCTCGCCTATTTTTGATCTTAAAATCAAAGCTATGAAAGTTTTAAGACAATCTATTGGAGTGGATGTCTCCAAAGATTCCCTGTCCTGTTGTTTAGGTTACCTGGACCAGGATCGAAATGAGTTCTACTCCAAGGCCAAGGCCTTTGAAAATTCTCCATCGGGATTTACGCAGTTACAAAAATGGATCAAGTCTCAATCCATGTCTTGCGATGAGATCTGGTTTGTCATGGAAGCAACGGGAGTCTATTATGAACACCTGGCCTATTGGTCATTATGCTAAAACCTTGGAAATAAAAACAAAAACTGATGCAGTTGATGCCAGAATACTCTCCAAATTGGGGCTGGAGAGAAAAATGAAACAATGGGCCATACCTACTCCATTGATGCGAGAAATAAGGTTTTTGACCCGAGAATTGAGAGAATCCAAAGCCAAACTGGTAGTGGCCAAAAACCAGCTTCATGCAAAGGAACATTCCTATGCAAGCTCCAAAAGCACTACAAGAAGATTGAAGAAACAGATCCGGTTACTCGAAAGTCAAGTTGTCGAAATCGAAGCTGAGCTAAGGGTATTGGCTATGAATGACTCAGCTCTATCAGATAAAATTGAAAAGCTAGAGTCAATCCCAGGGGTAAGCTTCATAACCATTATTTGTATTCTTGGAGAGACCAATGCTTTTGCACTTTTCACAAATAGTAAACAGTTGGTGAGCTACGCCGGACTCGATATCAGGCAAAAGCAATCTGGAATGAAGGTGGGTAAATCCAAGATATCAAAACAAGGGAACAGCTTTATCAGAAATGCGCTGTATATGCCTGCCCTTTGTTCGAGCAGGCATAATCCAGACTTAAAAATATTTTACAACCGAGTCAATCAAAACAAGCCAAGTAAAAAGATCGGGGTCACAGCTGTTTCTAGAAAATTATTGGTACTGATGTATGCGATCTGGAAAAATGATATGGAATTCACACCAAATTTCTCCGTAAACTGATTGCTTTTTAACACAGTACCTTTTGGTTTAAACCCAAAAGAAAATGGATGTAAGCGTAAAATTTTTAGGTGCTGCAGGCAGCGTGACCGGCTCCAGATATTTATTGGATCTAGGAGATTTTGAGTTCTTGGTTGATTGTGGTCTTTTCCAAGGAAAAAGAGAATTGAGGCGAAGAAATTGGGACAAATTCCCCATGCCTCCTACAGATATGGAGGCAATTGTTCTCACGCATGCACATATGGACCATGTGGGATATTTACCTAAATTGGTCAAGGATGGATTTTCAGGGCCAATTTATTGTACCGCGGCTACTGCAGAGATTGCAAAAATCTTGCTTCTGGACTCTGGAAAGCTTCAGGAAGAAGAAGCTGAATACGCCAGAAAAAAAGGGTACTCCATACACGAAAATCCGGAACCATTATATACAGTAGAAGATGCGGAAGCTGTATTTCCTTTGCTGGTTCCACAGAATTTCAAAAAACCTTTTTCCATCCACCCTTCTATAGAGGTAACCTATTACCATGCTGGTCATATTCTAGGAGCAGCCATTGCCAAAATAGTCATCAAAGGAGATAAGCAAACCAAAAAACTAGTGTTCTCTGGTGATTTGGGAAGGTACCATGACCCTATACTCTACCCTCCTACCTTGATCCCCGAAGCAGATGTGATATGGATAGAATCTACTTATGGTGATCGAATTTCCACTACCATCAAACCTGAAGAAGAACTTTCCAAAGCCATAAATGATGTTTTTAGCAGAGATGGATTGGTGATTATCCCAGCATTTGCGGTAGGTCGCACCCAGTTGGTTATGTACTATTTGTATCAACTCATGAGAAAAGGAAAAATACCAAAAGTACTCATCTACCTGGATTCTCCTATGGCAATCAACGTTTCAAATCTTTACAAGCAATTTCACCAAGACCACAAATTGATTGGAGTTTTGGACGACAACGATCAGCATCCATTTCATCATTCCCAGTTACATTATTTTAGAAAACAGGAGCAATCCCGAACTTTAAATGATCTAAAGGGAAAGGCTATTATCATCTCTGCTAGCGGTATGGCTACAGGTGGACGTGTGCTTCATCACCTATTCCATCACTTGCCTAATGAAAATAACGGGGTCGTATTCGTAGGCTATCAGGCTGAAGGCACACGTGGCTGGAGATTGGTCAATGAAGAACCGGAGATAAAAATCTATGGACAAGAAGTGCCCGTGAAAGCGAAAATCTATAGTGTAGAAGGACTTTCGGCTCATGCTGACCAGAATGAGCTAATGGAATGGGCAGAAGGATTTAGCGAAAAGCCAAAGCTTGCCTTTATTGTCCATGGAGAGGAGGAAAGTTCGGGTGCGCTTTCACAAAAACTTAAAAATGAATTAGGTTGGAATACGGTAATCCCAAATTATTTGGAATCATTTATGCTGTTTGAGGGGATATAAAACATAGGAGATTTGCTCCGCTTGAATTTACAACCCCCTAACACATGAACCAACTACTTAGAATGCTTTTCGCTTCAGCATTTACGCTACTGCTTTTTCAATGTGCCCCATACCAACCTGAAGGTCAAGGTGTGGTTGGCTTGGTCACCTGGCAAGAAGGAAACCAGATGCCTATGATCACTGAGGATGCCAAAGAAGGTAAGAAAGACAAAAGAATAACTGTAGGTGATCCGGTGCAAAGAACCGTTCGCGTATATCCTTTGCTAAAAATATCTGATGTAACATTAGAAAATGGCTTGTTTCAATCTGTAGCTGCAAAACCGATCACAGAAATCGAAACTGACGAAGACGGAAAATACTCCATCAACTTGAGCCCAGGACGATATTCCATCCTGACCGTAGAAGAAGACGGGCTTTTCGCCAGCATTTTTGATGGCGATGGAAATATCCAGCCAGTAACCATTAAAGAAAACGAATGGACTTTACTCGATATCGTCGTTAATTACAAGGCAGCCTTCTAATTCTAAGCATTACAAGCACAATTTAAAAGGTCTTCACTTGATAATAAATTATATCAAGTGGAGACCTTTTCTTTTTAATCCTTACTTTCGACACAATAAAAAACAAAGAAATACATGAGACTTTTTATAATCATAAATAACTCATTTAAAAGCATTTAACTATTATTGAAAGTAGTAAGCAAGTCACTTTAGAAAAATTATTAACTTTTTTTCACTAACCCAAGCAACCATTTTTTAAATACGGGCATCTACCTTATTGAAAGCTAATTCAAATGTTCAGCAGAGTCAATTTTTCAAACGAATCAGATTTACTACAAGGGTGTCTCAAAGGAGACAGGATGGCGCAGCGCCACTTGTATGATCAGTATTCGGGAAAATTCTTGGCCATCTGCATCCGATATCTAAAAGATCGGGAACATGCCGAAGATGTGATGATCGAAGGCTTTATGAAAATCTTTGAAAAACTCCCTCAGTTTCAGTCAAAGGGAAGTTTCGAAGGCTGGATGAAGCGGATCATCGTCACTCAAGCTCTCATGACGTTGAGAAGTCATCGTCATCTAATGATGGAGATCAACATGGAAAATGAGACTGAATATCAGGATCACAACTACGAGCTCAATCATATGGAAACTGAAGATTTGATAAGAATGGTGGAAAGCCTCCCGGTAGGATATCGGACAGTTTTCAACCTTTACGCAATCGAAGGTTTCTCTCACCAGGAAATTGGAGATCTCTTGGGAATCACAGAAAGCACTTCAAAGTCCCAGCTCAATCGGGCAAGGAATACTTTGAAGGAAAAAATTGCCAGTCAAACACCAAAAGAAAGGAGAATCAATGGCTAAGGAAAAAAATAATCTCGATCAGTTTTTCAAAGAAAAACTCGAAAACCATACCGTAAGACCAAGCAAGCTTGCCTGGGAAAGGCTGGAGTCTCAGCTTCCTCAGCAATCTAAATCCTACAAGGGGATTTGGTGGGCAGCGGCTGCTTCTATTACTATCCTTTTTACTGTTGGTTACTTTGTGTTGAGAGAAGGAGATGTGAGCGTAGAAAAGCCAATACTTGCTGACAATACCACTGAGGTGATTTCAGAAACACCAACTCAACCGGAAATTACAACGCCTGAAATAACAGAGAAAGCAGAAATTACCACACCAGAAAAGACGGAAAAAGAAATTGAAAATCAGCAGGCTGCTGAGGAATTGAAGACTAAACCAACTACTATCAGAAAACCTAAAGCCAAGCCTGCTGATACTTCTTCTAAAACTCAAAAACCTCAGAATACAACTCCTCAAAATCTTGTGGCAATGAACGAAGTAAAAGAGGAACCAAAGCCAATAAAAACGGAAGCCCCAAAAATTGAGGTGGAAACACCAGAATTTAAAGAAGCGGTATTTCCTCCTTTGAACTTCGAACAAGCTGTGGCGCAGGCAACTGAGCCAGTTGAAGCTGAACCAGCATACCGGGTTAAAATCTACTCCAGTGGACTGACTGAAGAACCGAAAGATAAAAACCTAATCGCCGAGATCGGCAAAACTGTCAGCGAAGTAGAGGGCTTATTGGGCAAAGTAGATCAAGGATTTGCAGACCTGCAGGATGCAAAAAACAATCTCTTCGCTTCTATTACAACCCGAAAATCAAAGGCAGAAAAGTAAACTTCACCAACTAAAATAATTCGAAACTCAACATTAAATCGAGCCTGCCATTGGCAGACGGGCATGACCCATGCATCAATCGGAGACCTTTTTTGCCCGAAATGCAGGATGCCATTTGATAGATAACTCTAAATACCAATGAAAAAATACCTTCTATTATTTTGTTTGATGGCCATCGTGCAAATGGGATTTGCAGGAACCATGCCATCGGTAGACCACAGCGTTCTTAGTGACAGTGTAGTGGTGGAATTCGGTAAAGCCGGAAGAATAGTAATCATCGTGAATAGCAAAGAAGATTTTGAAAAGCTAAAACTGATGAACATCAATCAGATCATCCGTGAGCTGGATCTGGAAGAAAATGAAGAAACCGGAGAAACAACCATCGTTGAAATCAAGAAAAAAGATGGCTCATCCAAGCAAGTTGTAAAAGTGACTGAAGATGGAGCAGAAACCGAAGTATACATCGGGAATATGCGTCTCCTAGTGGATGAGACGGGAGAAAATACCAAAGTACGTTTTGAGCCAGGGTTAAAAAGACGCAGCGACCCTCCTTTCAGAACATACTTTAACCTGGACCTAGGAGTAAATAATTACCTGGAAGATGGAAAATTCCCAACCTCAGATAATCCATACGCTGTAAAAGGCTGGGGAAGCTGGAATGTAGGAATCAATTGGATGGCTGCGCAACGTATTTCTAAAGGATTCTATTGGGACTTCGGACTTGGTTTCCAGTTCTACAACTTCAAGTTTGAAAACAGGGACTTCCAAGCAGTAAGAGGCGATAATTCCATTGACTTTATCCAAAGAACTGATGTGGACGGATTCAAGAGCAAAATCTCTGCTTCTTACATCACCGCCATGACTATGCTGGAGCTGGATTTTGGCAAGATGAGCGACGATGGCCGAAGAGGATTGAGAATCGCTGCAGGACCTTACGCAGGATACAGGTTGGGCGGCCAATCCAAATATGTGTATCGAGAATTAGGTGGATCAGGTCGTCATAAAGACAAACAAGACACTGGGCTGTACCTACAAAATTTCAGATATGGTATACGTGGCGAGCTGGGAATCGGAAGAGTCAAATTCTTCACCACGTACGACCTGAATGAATTATTTCAGGAAGACAAAGGTCCGGCACTTAACCCGATCACTTTTGGGATAGTATTTTAAGTCACATTGAGCGGAGTCGATTGCTATCGGGATCGAACTAGAATTCGACTCCACTCAGCGTGACATTTTTAAAACGAGTTTTTTCTCAAAAATTTTACACCATGAAAACTACACTACTACCACTATTAATATTGGTTTTCTCCTTAAGCCAAGCTTTTGCGCAGAGCGAACCAGATACAGTAATCTATACCAAAACTAAGGTCATCAAAGTATTTGGGAACACTTGGTCTTACCAGAAAAAAGAGGACGGAAAATGGATTCTCGACGTGCAAGAAGTTGATGAAGTGAAAATCAGTGACATCCATAAAACGAGGCGATTCTCTGTAGGGCTGGATACTGAACTTGGAATCAACCAGGTGACACCTACTGACAGGATGCCAACAGTGAAGCCTTGGGGTTCCTGGTACTATGCCATCAATCTGATGGGAACCACAAAAATCTCTCAAAACTTTCATCTGTACTCTTCTCTGGGAGTAAATTGGTACAATTTCAAACTGGAAGACAGAAGTTTGATCGCAGTGAAAAATCCGGATGGAATCGTTTGGGAGGAATTCGCAGGACCAGGCACAGGTACCAAATCCAAAATCTCAGCTTCCTACCTCAACTTTACTTTGGTTCCTACCCTACTCACGAACAACCAGAAACTTCGCCTTGGATTAGGTGGATATGCAGGCGTGAGAATCGGCGGACGTGGTAAATATGTCTATGACGATGAAAACGGCAAAAAGCAAAAGCAATTTGAAAAGTCAAACATGTACGTGGAAAACTTCCGCTATGGAGCCCGCGCAGAAATCGGAGTTAGTGATGTTATCCTTTTCTTTAATTACGATTTAAACAACCTTTTCCAAGAAAATTTAGGCCCAGAAGTTCAAGCCTTGAGCTTCGGAGTCACTATCAGATAAACAACGTAACTATGAACAAATTCTTTAAATTATCAACCTTGGCATTAGCCATGATGCTGATCTCAGTGGTCAGCTTTGCACAGAAAGTATTGGTAGATACCAATAAAAACTACTCCAACATCAAAGCCGTCGAAGTAAGTGGTGGCTGGCTGGATGTATCGTATATGGGCGGTTCAGATTCTGATGTGAATGTGGAAGCATTTCTTGAATCATCAAATGAAAACCAGGATATCATTTTTGTAACGGTAGGCGATGTACTCAAAATCTCCTATGAACAAAGCTCAAACAATTCTTCCTGGGGAAATAACCGAAACAAAGGCTATATCAAAATCACTGGTCCAATGAATATTGATCTGGACATGAAAAACTCCTCAGGTACGTTGACGGTAGATAAGGTAATCGGGAATGAAACTAATCTGAGAGTTTCCTCAGGCAAAATCACCGCTACAAATATCTCTGGAGACCTTTCAATCAGAGCAAGTTCAGGATCGCTGTACGTAGACAAAGTATCCGGAGACATTGATGCTGGAGTGACCTCCGGAAATGCTGACATCAATAATGTGGGCGGAAGTGTAAAATATCAGTCTACCAGCGGTTCTTTGGACGCAGATAGAGTTAAGGGCGAATTAAGCGTAGCACTTACTTCAGGAAATGCCAAGTTGAGCAACATAGGTTCTTTAGGATCAATGAAGTTTACATCAGGAAACATTCGTGCAACCAACGCTGGACTCAGTGGAAACACAAACTTCAACGGTACTTCCGGAAATTTCAAAATCCAGACTCCATCTGATTTGAAAGCATATAATTTCTCGTTAAAGGCTTCCTCTGGAAATTTGAAAGTAGGAAGCATCAGCACAGGCAAAAACCTGGAAATCGATAATGATGCTTCCGCGTGGGTGAAAGGATCGATTTCATCGGGCAACATCTCTATAGAAAATTAATTAGCTATAATTTATCCGAAAAGGCCAATCCGCATGGATTGGCTTTTTTTGTGCTTGATTTATTACTGTTCGGAGCACAAAAGTTATTAGGACGCTATAAGGGATTATTAATCCATATTGGAATGGGGATGAAAGCCAAATATATAAAGAGCCCAGCCTGTTAGGGCTGGGTCGACCAATATCTAGTATGATTGAGATAGCTCTGAAAGAGCGCAATAATTTCTAAATGCTTTATTTCGCTCTTTCAGAGCTGAAAATTACAATCCATTAAAATACCCAGCCCTATCAAGCTGGTCTAAAAATATTAAGCGCTTTCAGCGCTTTAAAAAGGAAATTCTAACAGGTTATTTTAGTGCCCTTTAATTCAAGTGGATAGACTCTTGACTCTGATATCTTGATTCTAAAATCTTTAGGCTAAGGTCTCAATTCTCAATCCGGTCTTGACGCCAACCTAATAATTTCAGCATCTTCCTTATTGAGTTTTAGCAACCTTTTAATTCGCTCAGGAGTTGGCTTGGCCACAGAAAAGAAAAATAACGCCACAGCAAAAATCACGTTGTAAATGGCCGATCCGAAAAAAAGTAATCCGGCCGAGCAGATCAAAGCAACCAGAAAAAGTATAAAATACCGTTCCCTGGTAGCGTTTGCATAGATCTTTAGTTTCATCAGCAGCTCATCAGTATCGAAGACTACCTTAATTTTCTTGCGGAAAAGTAAGTCTTGGGCAAGTAATAGACCAATGCCAGCACCAGATAAAATTTGTCCAAAAACCACTGGCAACTCAGGCAAATCCCAGTTGATTTCCCCAGTTGATTGATACAAATAGATCATCCCAAAAAGTGGTAAAACCAAGATCAGTAGGATCAAAATTAGTTGATCAAGGTTTTTATAAACCCTCCTGAATTCCTGATTTTCCAAAATTGGAGTTTCGTTACTGTTGTCCAAATTACTCAATGGTGATTTTGACATCATCAGTAAGTGGGTGACCTACACAGCAAAGTACATAGCCAGCTTCAATTTCATTTGGGCTAAGACCAGCATCTTCATCCATTTTCACCTTGCCACTAAGCAATCTACCTCTACACGCGGTACATAATCCACTTTGGCAGCTATAGGGCATGTTCAGGTCCTGAGAAAGACCAGCTTCAAGTATAGTTTTGTCAGGTGAAACAGTCACTATCCTTTCTTCACCTTCCAAAACAACCGTAACATCACGGGTCAATAACCCTCCCGTAATGCCATGGGCGGCATCATCATGAGCTTTGTCAGCGGCAGCTGAATAGAAACTTTCACGATGTACTTTCTCAGTCGGAACGCCCAACTCATCCAATACAGCCACTACATTATCCATGATTCCCTCAGGCCCGCATGCAAAATATTCCTTATCAAAATCTTGCTCAGCCTCTGCTTTTTGGATGAATTCTAAAATCGTCTCCTTCGACAATCTACCACATAAGCCAGACCAGTTCGCTCCTGGTTGGCTCAAATTATGTATCACTTCAAGTCTATCCCCATTTTTCTCCACCAGTGATTCCAATTCCTTTTTGAAGATAATCTGCTCCTCATTACGGCTACAGTAAAGCAAAGAAACCTTGGAATTTGGTTCATTCACCAAGACGGATTTCAATATGCCCATGATAGGCGTGATCCCGCTACCTGCGGCTACTAAGAAGAAATGCTTTTTGTTCTTGGAGTGAAAATTAGTAGTGAAATTCCCCAAAGGTTTAAGCACATTGATAGTTTTCCCAGGAAAAACACGCTCATTTAAAAAGTTGGAAAATTTACCTTTTGGAACACGTTTTACAGAAATTCCCGGAAAGGGATCCACATATGGTGAAGTGCAGAGACTGTAAGATCTACGCTGCTCCTTCCCTTCAAACTCCATAACCAATGTCAAAAACTGACCTGGCTTATAATCCAAAAATGGCTCTGGCTGCTCAAAATACAGGGTAACTGTATCTGCTGTTTCTTTTACTACCTCTCTCACTTTTAGTGGCAAAAACTGTGGTGCCTTTACCTCTTCCTTCTTTTTCTTAAATAAATTGAACATTCCTGATCTGAGCTTTTATTTGTTTAATGGATGCAAAATTAACCTTGTATGCCAAATATTCTGGCTTGTGGGTGATTATTTGATCTAGATAACTCAGATAATGTTTCGCTGGTTCGGATTATTTAAAGGTTATTTCCTGAATTAGCGTATTCAAGGCCCTACTTTTGGCTTCAAAAAATTAACTTTGCAGCTTCCTAAAACCAAATTGATTTAAAGAGATGGAATTAAATGCATTGACCGCAGTGACTTCTGTAGATGGACGCTATGCTGGCAAAACGGTCCCTTTGAGAGCTTATTTTTCGGAGTTTGCCTTGATCAAATATAGAGTTCATGTAGAAGTAGAGTATTTCATAGCATTATGCGAACTTCCATTGCCTCAATTGAAGGATTTCGATAAAAATCTCTTCGAGAACCTCAGATCGATTGTGACCAACTTTTCTATGGATGATGCGGAAACCATCAAAACCACAGAGAAAATCACAAACCATGATGTGAAGGCAGTTGAGTACTTCCTAAAAGAGAAATTTGATGCTTTAGAGTTAGAATCGTATAAGGAATTCATACACTTTGGACTTACTTCTCAGGATATCAATAATACAGCAACTCCTTTAATGCTGAAAGAAGGTTTGAATGAAGTTATTCTACCACAGTTGGATGCTGTGATCGATAGACTTCAAACCTTGGCAACTGAATGGAAAGATATTCCAATGCTTGCCAAAACGCACGGACAGCCAGCTTCTCCTACCCGGCTGGGCAAAGAAATTGAAGTATTCGTAATCCGACTTAAGAAGCAACTAATTTTACTTAACCATATTCCATATTCAGCAAAATTCGGTGGAGCGACCGGCAACATGAATGCGCATCACGTGGCGTATCCAAATTTTGAATGGAATGAGTTTGCCTACCGGTTTGTAGGTGAGTATTTGGGTTTGGAAAGAAGCTATCCTACTACTCAAATTGAGCATTATGACAATCTTGCTGCTATTTTTGACGGCTTAAAACGTATCAACACCATCCTTCTTGATCTTTCTAAAGATGTGTGGCAATACGTGGCAATGAACTATTTCAAGCAAAAGATCAAAGCTGGAGAAATCGGATCATCTGCAATGCCACACAAAGTCAACCCGATTGACTTCGAGAATGCTGAAGGAAATTTGGGCATTGCAAATGCGCTTTTGGAGCACTTGGCAGCCAAACTGCCAGTTTCTAGACTTCAACGGGATTTGACAGACAGCACGGTATTGAGAATCATCGGTGTGCCTCTTGGACATATGTTGATTTCCTTCGAGTCTTTGCTGAAAGGCCTTGGTAAACTGGAATTGAACGAAGCTGCCATCCATTCCGATCTGGAAGAAAATTGGGCAGTAGTAGCAGAAGCAATCCAAACTGTGCTGAGAAGAGAAGGTTTCCCCAAACCTTACGAAGCACTGAAAGATCTGACAAGAACCAATTCAAAAATCACGGAAAAATCAATTTCAGAATTCATCGCCAACCTTCCTATTTCTGATAAATTGAAAGAAGAATTGAGTTTGATTTCTCCATTTAACTACACCGGAATTTAGCAGGTACAGAAGCAAAATACTGATTTAATGTATTAACCTCGATGCAAAAAAATCTCAGCCATCATACAGCGTGCACTTCCACCTCCTAATTTCTCTATTGTGGGAATGGAAGGACTAATGATGGTTGAGTATTTCTCTATCAATTTTTGCCGCAGTTCGTGTCTCACGAACGGCAAAACGCTAAATCTCTCCCACCCGCAACTTTAACATCTGCTCAAAAAAGGCCATCATTCAGAGCCTCTCTCCTATATGAGATAAGAATCCAAAACTATCAGAGTTTGTTTCATAAAAATTAAATGACGAGTAAGGATAACTTATTGGATCAAAAGACAGCATCCACTTCTTTTGACATGGGTTATTGTTAATATATTCTAATTTTTGATAGACTACATTTGGTGAATATAACTCAACTGCCAATGAATCTCTTTGCCAAAATTCATAGGTTTTATTTACTTGATTCACTTTAAATTCATGAAGAAAATCAGGGGATTCTTGCATTAATTTTTTCAGAAATCGATGGCCTGTGAATTTCAATAAACTTGCGCTTGGATTCTCTCTCCCATTCAACTTAATGTTTTCAAGAATCAAATGAACATGATTTGGCATAATGACAAACCCATACACTTTCATGTATTTTTTATCAACTAGATACCCTAAACTAGCTAGGATGATTTCTTTAAAATCTCTTTTCCCCAATAATGGAATCCAATCGTGAATTGTAGCAGTAAAAAAGTATAATCTGCCTAGCTGCATAAAAGTCAGGTTTTTATGTTCCGGAAAATGTGACCCGAGATGATATTGAAATTACAAAATTCCTAATGGAAAACCGTGAGTGAGACACTCACGGTGGCTAAAAGGAATTTGCAGATCCAGGTGCAAAAACCTGATTCAATGTATTAACCTCGAGGCAAAAAAATCTCAGCCATCATACAGCGGGCACTTCCTCCACCCAATTTCTCTATTGTGGGAATGGAAGGACTAATGATGGTTGAGTATTTTTCTATCAATTGAATCTGTCCCACATTCAGCGAATCCAGCGCAGTTTCCGACATAACCGTAAATTTTTCACCTCCATCATTCCCTACCTCAAGCATATTTCCTGCAAAGTAAAACTTTTGCTTTGGAGTAATGGGAACCACTTTTTTACCAGCCTGGGTTAAGCTCTTTTGTACTGCCTGCTTTTCGGAAGCTTTTGGAATACTATCCAAACAAACAACTGCCAAGTCTGTACCTACATGCATCATCACGTTCGTATGATAAATAGGAGAAAGAATACCTTGATTTTCCTGTACAGCATTAAATCCAATGACTTTATAGCCAAGTAACTTCCCTAAATAGTCAAGAGGGATGCCATGAGTGCGTTCTGAAAAACATGCATATATTATCTTGGATTGATGATCCATCACCATACTTCCTGTCCCCTCTAGATACTGCCCATCGTCTTCAAAAAAGCTCAAATCTATAATCTCATCCACCTGAAACTTACGCTTCATCAAATCCTCGATAAAATCTTTCCGCCTTTCCAATCTCCTTGTCGGAGAAAACATAGGATATAGGATCAATCGTCCATCAGGGTGTGTGCTAAACCAATTGTTCGGAAATACTGCATCCGGTTTCACGGGCTGAGAAGTATCATCCTCCAAGATCACCTGAACACCCTGATCCCTGAGCATTGCCACAAATCCATCAAACTCTTTTTTAGCAAGCCTATTGATTTCATCGGCAGGTCTATTATCTGATTGTTGATAAAAGTTATTTTCAGCAGTTTCCGGATTGAAGCCAAAATTTGCTGGACGAACCATCAGAATAGTAGAAGTAGTTTGCATCAAGGCTTATTGGCTGTGTACTTATAAAGAACGGGATCCAGATCGAATCGTTTTTCACTCAGTGTATAGAATGCTTTTCCATCAGACCGAAAGCCTATAGCCTCACCTTGTGGTTCCGGTGAATAAGGTAATTCCTCTGGCTCTCTGCTCATGGCTTGTGCTATACTTTCTCCGTTATTTCTTTTCCAATAATAAATAGCCAAGTAATTTTTCACCAAGATCTGGCTTCCATCTGCTGAAATATCCGCACCTGTGGAGCTAGTAAGGGGAAGTTTAATCAACTCTTCCAATTCCACCTCATCTTTTCCAAATTTCTCAGCCGGCAGCCTAAACAATGTATTGACACTATCCCTTTTTGAAATAATAAAAATATCTCCTGAAATCGGGTCAACCATAAGAGACTCCGCATCCCTAGCCCCTCCTGGATATTTTAAAACCGTCTTTTCTGGAGCTGTTTGACTAACCGTATTACTAGTCTTTGGTTCTGGAACCCGGTAGATAACGACTTCTTCATGAACAGCATTATTATCACCGATTTCTCCAATATAGATGCAGGATTTACCATCAATATCTGGCCCAACAGCAATATCTTCCCAGTCTCTATTTTCGGTATCAATAAATTCTATTCTTCCTAAATTATTACCTAAAGAATCCAACACATACACCGCCGCTTCTCCTCCACTATCGTTGTGAACATATATAACTCCCGGAAAATTTCTACTGTTTGCCAGGCCTGAGATTTCATTCAGCCCATCATCCTTTAACGTGGCTATAGCCACTCCTTCTCCAAAACTGGTAAATAGCTCATCCTGAGCGTTGGCACAGGAAAATAGAAAAAACAAAATGATTACTACTAACGGAGTTTTCATAATTAAGCTTTATCGAAAAACTAAAAGTAAGTAAAATGACTAGTAGCCTCGCAATCGAAATTACCTTAGATAGTTTATTTTTATATTTAGAGGACACTAAACAGGTAATAAATGGACCCATTGCTTAAGAAAATGACCTGGAAAGAGGGAATGAATATCCAAGTTTGGAACTGCCCGCAAGAACTTCAAGAGTTAATTGATAGTTGGAAAAGAGACGGTTTGATTCAGCCCGCTCCCAAACCTGATTTTATGCTTGCTTTTGTCCAGACAGAAGAAGAAGTGAAAAAATACTTTTTCGAAATGCAGGCTCTAGCTCCGGACGATCAACAGATTTGGCTAGCCTACCCCAAAGGAACTTCTAAGCGCTATAAGGCGCAAATCAACAGGGATTCTGGCTGGAAATATTTAGGCGAGTTTGATTACGAAAGCGTGCGACAAATAGCTATCAATGAAGACTGGTCAGCTTTACGCTTCCGCAAAACGAAGTTTGTGAAAGTACTAACTCGTAAATTCAGTGTGAAAGATCAAGATTAAGATTGCCGATAGAAATTTAAAATCCTTTCAATCATAAACGTAGTTTACAAACCCTGATTGCTACATTGATTCGAGGAGAGTAATTAAAAGTAAAAAAATAAGTCTCTGATTTTGAATGCAAAAACAGCACATCAAGTAAAAACATGCAGTTTTTCCTGATTCTAGTTTGGAATAAATGGAATAGCCTCCTACATTTGCATCACCAATTCGGAACAAGCTCCGAAAGAAACACAAAATTCCTCCTTAGCTCAGTTGGTTAGAGCATCTGACTGTTAATCAGAGGGTCCAAGGTTCAAGTCCTTGAGGAGGAGCTTAATAATCAGCCACTTACAACTAAAATTTGTGAGTGGCTTTTTTTATTTGCACACGATTTGCACAATTTTTTTTTATTATTTAGCCTCTATCGATTCACGTTTTTATGGAGAGTAATTCGAGCAAAAATATCCAGGCTAATAGTTGATATAGTGTTGTTTCGAAAACTATCCCAAAGCGGGCACTAAATCAGTTGAAGGGGGAATCCTACTAAATAACTACACTAATTCACCCATGAAATGGTTATGGTAGTTCTTCCCGGTAGCAGACCATTGGAGGGCCTAAATCATGTATCTCTTAAACCTCCTACTTTGGGGCGGCTGCTACCACTAGATGCATTAATGGATCGCCATATTTACGGAATTGGTATTAAGTTATTCTGGAAGAATATCTCCTTAGGAAGCAGGAAGTAAATACCTATTACCAATTATTGAATTTACTAGTGTATTCTGGGCACTCTCTGAGATTTGTAATTGGTTATCTGATGATATAACAATGCTTCTATCTCTTTTTTACTCACATCCTCGATGTTTTGGCTTTCAAAAAATGCTAAAAACTGAGTTAGGGAAGATGCATAGTTTTAACCGTAGAAGGGCTATAGGATTTAAGAATTAATTACTGTTCCAGATCTGCCTATTCCTGAATAGATTGCACATGAAAGGTTTTACCACGCATTCTATTTTTTGTTGGGTATTGACTAAAATTGGTTTAGAATATCGCAAATCTTATAGATTGAGTTCCCAAGCTGAAATTACAATAGATGAAGTTCTCAGTCTGAATGCAAATCATTTGGGTAAAACTTCACTTGGATAAATTTAATATCTTATACAGGAATGTAGATTTACATGTCTGGTCAAGTTAAATTCCGACGATTTCTTTCGAGGAGAGTGATGAATTCCCAATTGCCACTCCAATCACAAAAGGAACCATTAAAAAGATGATCAATATAATCAAATACAAGAAGCGGCTCAGGAGAGAGACCGCCTTATTTGAATGGTTATTAATTCAGATCAACCTGATAATAAAGTATTATTTCAGATTCAATATCCATATACTTAATTACAGGAAATCTGCAGTGTCCTTGACGATTAGATCGATTTAATCATCCCAGAAATCTTCTCTTTTAATATACTCCTTGTATGCTTTTCCTCATTTTTTCCCACGCTTTCATACATGCTTCCAGGCATGAATGCTTGGATCAGGGAGAAAAATTGAAAATACCTTTCCTGGGAAGCAAGCGGGCCTTTTTTCTTTGACACCAACAACTGTTCTATAACAGGTTTAAGCCGTCTCAATGGGAATTCCTGTACCAGATAAGTGGAAAAACTACTGGTCAGTTCCACTCGAAGCATGACCTGAAACAACTCTTTGTTATTGCTCGCAAATTCCCAATAGGCCCAGCACATTGCCTCGAGCTGTTTCCTGGGTGCCCGGTGAGTATATTGTGCTATTTCCAACATTTCATCTAACTTCTCAAAGCCCAATCTGGTTAAGTGATTGAAAAATCTCGTCCTTGTTTCTGAAATATTCCATTATTAATGAAGTCGAAAATTCAGTCTGTTTGGCAAAGAGTCACATTGATCTCCAAAGTAGTCCCTATGTAAACTTCCTTGGTCACAAAGCCCACAAAGCTAAACAACAAGGTACTTGCGCTTTCTGAAACAGTGATGGAATACGAACCATCCAAATCGGTCATGGTCCCTTGAGAAGTCCCCTTCACCACTATACTGGCACCGGGTATGCCCAGTTGGTCATCGCCAGAAATAACCCGTCCAGAGATCGTTCTGGAATGGGCCATGGCTGTTCCTAAATAAAATACAACCAAGAAAAAGCTTAGTAAAATTTTCTTCATATTTATTCGCATTAATTTATTTAATTATAAACTCCTGGAATAAAATTAAGAGGTCATATAACAATTATGTAAAACCTTAATTAGTGACTATAAAATATAACAAGCCAAATTAAATTAGGGTAAACGTTGAAAAAATAAAGTAACTATATATTTGTTATGTAGTTTTTGAAAATTACTTAAAAGGAAACCAAATAGTATATTTCCGACATATATTTCATGAAACGAAAAAATCTATATTGAATAAACTATTATTAAAATTGTAAAAAATCGACATCTTATAACGATATAATTGAAAAGACTATTAAAGACAAATTATTTTCTTCTACAAATTTCAGCCGGTCTTAAAATCATATATGCTAAGCAATTAAACCAATCAAAAGATTATAAGTAAAAACAAAAAAAACCGAATTATATATCAGGCATTTTTGTTAAAAAGAAATAAAAAAATATTTTCAATTGACGCAATTACCCCCTTAAATTGTCGCATTCAAGCCCCATTTTACTTAACATTATTTTGATTTTTTTAATCATCAGAGCACAAACGGAACAGAATGGATATAGGCATTAATGTTGAATCCATGGGTCTTTAAGTAAAAAAATGAAAAATGCTGGATCAAAAAACAAACTTAAATCCAGAGCCATAAGCTGTTATTTCAGCATCAATGATTTACCCAATATACCAGCCTCCTACAAAATGCACATATTCCTAGACCCTGGAACCAATTCAATCAGGCATATCTTTTGGAAAGGCAGCTGACTTAAAGTTATTACCATTGGACAATTCAAAAAAATGCTATGGATTGTCTTACTAAAAGATCTCCTTTTCCAGTCACTTCAAAAACTCTCCAAAGACTGCTCTTTGTAGGTATTAATATTATTTCAATAATTAACGTTGTCCCTAAACGCCATTCTAGAAATGGTATTGTCTCGGCTATACGCTAACAAGCTGGCAGCAATTAACTTTTTAAGTACGGTTTTACTAAGACAAGCGTATCGAGCTTGCTCAAGGAAACCTGAAATGTTTTTTAGAAGTAATCGATACGTTATACTCATTTGCAAAAACTTTAAACCTTTCCAAGCCAATAGCCCTTCTTGTCGAATCAATTTCTAAAATATTATCTATGGAATAGATTTTTATAATTCCGTCATCTTCAATAATTGCCTGACCAATTTCGGTGTATTTACAAATACGGTCCTTTAATATATTTTTGGCATCTACCTAAAGTGCAATTGGATTAAATCTTCCTTCTTTCATTCCATAATAATCTTTTAGTCACGGAAAACTACACCGCATTTTCCTGTCCACATTGCTTCGGAGCAAAGGATTTTTAGTCCAAATTGCTTAGTGCATAATAGAAATATTATTTAGCTAATCTAGAATCAAAGTGGAATCCACTTTGGTCGATAATTTTGACCTTGTAATATGCTGGATGCCGGCAATTCAAAATGTAATTGTTAGAACTATGGATAATACAGCTTGGTACTTTAAGTGCAATTGATTTATTGGATTCTATCCAATTTTCTGCCAATTCAGCTAAAATCGCGGGAGCAGGATAATTTGTCCAATTATCAGGCAAGTCTTCAATTTTAATTTCTTGAATCGAATTGTCCGGTATCTCGATAGTTAATATATCCAATTCGGGAATGAATGAGGGGGGAGTGTGGACAATCGTTTCAAGCAGTGCAATTTCTTTACTCTCCCCAGTGTAAAGAACCGGGGAACCTTTCATGTTCCAACGGCCACCATACAATGCTGCTCCTATCCCAGAAATATCCCCTGCATATTTTTTTCCTATTATTCTGTACACATACATTGGTCAACTGTAAACTCCATGTTGGATACGACCCAATACATCTCTAACTTTTGAAATGCCACCAGGGATTTCAATTAATTCATCAGGTTCAATACCACCCATCGATATATTTGGTAATTTTAACCATTGGAAAAACTTATCTTTACTACCAAACACTTCGATTCCATATAGGAAAAGATCGGCAGCCTCTAGTAGCTGGACTGAATTATTAACTTTTAAGTCATCTTTGGATCGCAATAATCTGTAAAGCGTAGGCTCAGACAAATTCAATAGGTTAGCCGTATAATTTTTTGACAGATTGAAATAATCGATGAAATGAATAATTGCGTCGGAATTCAATCCCCGAATGGCAATTGTTATAAAATCAAAAGTGCTATCAACTCGGGACTTTATATTTTCTTTTCCCAAAACATCGGAAAGCTTATTATATCTATCAATCGTCTTATCCATAACCTATCATTTGATAATTATATTTATCATATGAACGAAAGTTAGATGTTTTCGTTTCAAATAAAAATATTCAATTGATAAATTTTCACTTCAACTTGGCTAATAAATGTTTAAAAGCTGCATTCGAAAAACGGTCTTCCAAATACAATTGATCTAGGGATAAATGGAATATAAAGAGGCCTATCCTATCCCTAAATGTAAATGTAATAAGATACTTAAAGGGTCTATTTCAAGGGAGAACTACCAAACAGTAAAGCCAGGAGACGGGTTTAGCCATACCAAGGTAAGATGAATACATTCTACTGCTTTCTGTGCCTTAAAAGCTGATTCAGGCAAGAGCTGCCTGTCATTTTTAAGCTGCGCAATTCAATTTTGGATGTATGTTGCTTGGCTTTCCCTGAGGCAATTATTTACTGGGCCCGTATATATGCAAGGTAATCCCATTTCTGCAATGAGTTCTTCGTTACAATATCTGCTAGACTCAAATAATCCAATGCTATAACACCCGCATGGTTCAGCCCTGATTCTATTCCCGTCGACTGCACCAATTCATGAAAAAGCATGGATTAGTAGCCTTCCGGCGGTTTTTAAACCTTCCTTTTGTTGGCATTGATCAGATCCAGTTACTGTAGTTTCCATTTTTCTACAGGGTTTAGTTAAAGATGGTCTGTTATAGCAGTTCCTGCGGGGAGGAGGCACTAAATGCAAGAGGAAACGGAATAAAATAGCAAAGACCTTAGCATAGGCTTTATGCCGTAGTCTCTTGCCTGGTTTGAAGACTCCCCGTTACGAGTCAAAGCCTGTTTAAATTCTATCCACGAGGATGGTGAACTCTGGTCTACCTTGATATGATGCGATTAGTCCTTACGGGGTATTTGTCTCATTGACTAGTGTCTATCTATGAATATATTCCCTACTTTCTACTGTTTTGGAGCTTACAAATGCAATCGCCAATCCAATCAAAATATGGATACCAATCATAGCAATTGTAGGAATCAGAGGAAAAGGAAGGATGGGTGCATTTGATAAGGGTATTACAAAAAAACTCATTGATGACCATAGTAAAAACCCATAGACAATTCCTGAAATCAAAATCCTTTTCCGAACAATTGAAAATTTTTTATACAGAACAAAAAACAAATTGGTCCAAATTGTAGCAATCAAAAAATGAAAGAGCACGCCAAAACCAATTAAATCATTACTGGCAAATGCCTCATTCCCAAACCATCCACTGGCAATGTATTGAAACACACCAGAAGGCCCTACTTTAGAAAAGTAATAGGCATGACCAACCGCAGCAATTGCATCCAATAAACCTATCAGAAATCCAGACACTAGACCTCTTACTATTAATTTTCCCATATTCTGAATTTTCAGGATACTTATAACTTTAATCAAACCGCTTCGCTTTTATGTTTACAATCAAAGCAAAACCCAAATATTTCAAACAATAAATAGTTAACATTGAAAAATGACCTTATTAAATGCTATCCTAACAGCTTTTCTATTTTGATGTAAATATCAAATACCATAATATCTGAAAATTGTATATTTCCGACTGAATCAACTTCCCTATTTTTAAAAATGGCCTGTATTATCCTATGGGCTTGGGGGATTTATTCTCCTCTGCTGCCAGGGCGCCATGATTATTATGGATATCACAGTCAGATGCCTTAAGTTGCCCTTGCCAATCAAGAAGATAAACCGGGATTTCCCAAATAAAAAAGTTGCTATGAAAGTCGATTTCACTTATTCTGGCTTCCTATAGGCCTTTAGGTTTGTGTATTATATAAGTAAGTACAGTCGGTCAGAAGTGGCTTCCTAGTCGGTCAATTTGAAACCAAAGCTTAAACAATAGGAGATCAGTTATTGATTTTCCGCCCCAGTGTCCATTCGCAAAAGGAATCTTTTTGTTTAAAGCGCTTCTTAAATCCATCACCTTAATGAAAAGTCGTTATCCTTTAAAATCAGGATTGACAACTATGCTATGCAGGTAAACAGCATTGTAGTTATCCTTTTATCCCCCGATATCGGGATCACTATACGGTACACCGAAAATGCAAGCTATTTCGATACCAATCCCATTTATGAATTGGAGCCCATTTTCCACTACAATCAAAGCAGTATTAGGAGTAAGTAAATTAGTTTCTTAATTCCCGATCAACATATTTCTTCTTTGATTTGAATTGGACTACATCCAAAAATAAGTCCTTGGTTCCTGCTTTAATCCATTCCTCAATTTCCTGTCTAAAAAAATATAGTTTTCCAGCCTTCTTGTGGTAAGGTATCTTTCTTTTGGATACATAGCTGTAAATAGTCTGTCTTTTTAGCTCTAACAAATCACAAATTCTGCTTAAAGTCAATATTTCTTCATTTTCAGCAAAAGAAGGAATAGTGTGTTGAATCCTGGTTAAAATCAAGTTGTTTTGGTCAATTAACTGAGATATGGCATCAGGTAAATCTTCAAATTTCAAGTCCATGGGTCAGAAGTCATTAAAGGTGGAAAAAAGTGCATGATATGGGTTTTAATTGGAAGTAGTTCACCAGTTAGTGTGTAGTATGGATAATAACCGCATCAATAAAGCTATTGTGAATATCCAGAAACTAACAAAGTCATATCAGAATTCAACCTTTTCTCTGAAACGATGATTGGTATTGAAGATTCCATTACCAGAGTCAAATATGAGACACCGCAAAGCACGGAAGCTATTATGAATTTCATCAGAAGGTTTTGATCTTTTGTCAAAAAAAATTCCAAAAAACTAAAAATAATTTCAATCCACAATAGAAATCATTTAACTCCCTTTTTTTTAGCTTCAGTTGCTAATTTAGCAGTATTGTCCAAGCTTTAATTGCCATGATATATAGGCGAAAAATTAATATCAAGTAGCGTAATTGAGGGGTTAGGCGTCTATTGGATAACTAAACCACGTGTAATTTTCAATTATTTCTTCCCTATCCAAGTTCCGCACTTTTGGTATTTCCCGGAATGACTTTTCCTCCGAAGCAATCTTCGCGTGGTCGTTGATGATTTCACAATGAAAAGCCTTCAATGCTATTTTTTGCTGAGGATCATCTGCCACCATCCCCACAAACTGCCCTGAGGAAAGCTGGGCAATGGTAGCTGGGGGAACGGCCATATCCAATTGCTTGGAATGACTGAAGGAAGTATCCCCGGCATTAATGGTCATGCTTCGCCTGTTTTGCATGATTTTACCTATTCTATCGGAGAGCTGCTTTGCCGTATCACCCAATACCTGTCCTGAAACAATATTTCCAACTGTGTTCATGATTACTTCCGCCTGCTCCCTGCCGTAATCCTTTTTCAGCTGGCTGTAGTCCTGCACCCCCAATGTCGTCGATACTTTATTGGACCTGGCAGTGGCTATTAGACTATCAATTCCATTGAAATAAATGGTTGGAAACTCATCAAACACCAAGCTTGATTTAAGTTGGTTCTTTCTGTTGACCAGCTTGGTAATCCTGGAAATGTACAGGGAAAGCACTGCACCATACACCTGCTGCTTCTGAGGGTTATTTCCCATACAGATGACCTTGGGCTCTTTGGGATTATTGAGATCCAGCGTAAACTCCGAATGGGAAAGCACAAAATATAACTGGGGGGAAGACAGTCTGGCCATAGTTATTTTGGCACTGGCGATCTG
>TARA_R110002012_G_scaffold276445_1_pt1 | contig 24540 bp, 22 predicted proteins | sample TARA_R110002012 | Tara Oceans TARA_R110002012 (sample SAMEA4396515) | marine metagenome | biome: Westerlies Biome; feature: [DCM] deep chlorophyll maximum layer (ENVO:01000326); material: water (ENVO:00002006), including particulate matter (ENVO:01000060) such as... | depth 40 m | reverse complement strand
CGCTTTCAAACGTCTCAAGCCAGCGTTTTACGGCCCGCGCAGGGCGCGTGGACGAGGAGTTGTTTTGTACTGCTTCTGATACATCGTTCATAGTATGGCCCTTTGGTCATTTATGTGTTTGCAAAATTCAGGAAAGAACGCTCGCGCTCGCCTGCGGGGGTTGGCTGGCGCCAAGCCCCAGTGCGAGAAAGCGTGATATGGTTTCCACTGTCGGTGCGGCATTCAAGATCAGCTTGTCCATCGGCAAAAACCCATGAAGCATCCCCTCGACCCGCCAAGTTACGGTCGGCACACCGGCCTCGATAAGACGCCGTGCGTATGCCTCTCCTTCGTCGCGCAGGGGATCGTGGCTAGCTGTCAAAACCAAGGTGGGTGGCAAGCCCGCTACGGAAGCGGTGCGCAAGGGTGACGCCCGCCAATCCTCCCAGTCTGTGTCGCCCAAATAATGTTTACCAAACCATCGAAGGGTCGCTCCGGTTAAAAGATAACCTTCAGCAAAGCTGCGCTGCGACGCGGTATCCATCGCCATATCGCAGACAGGATAAAGCAAGAGCTGATACGCCAAGGGCGGTCCCCCAGCATCACGGGCCGAAACGGCCGCAACGGCGGCAAGTGTGCCACCCGCACTGTCGCCACCGACGCTGATCCGGTTTGGATCAAAACCTAAAGCCGCAGCCATTTCCGACAGAATGTTTACTGCCGTTGAAGCGTCCTCGATTGCCGCGGGGAATGGATGCTCCGGTGCAAGGCGATATTCGACCGAGGCGACAGCGCAGTTAGCCCCAGCGGCAAGCCTGCGACACAGCCCATCATGAGACTCGATACCGCCCAGCACCCATCCTCCGCCATGAAAATATATCAAAAGCGCGGCGGGGCCCGCGTCTTTCGGCTGCGCGCGGTAAAGACGGATTGTTATCGGGCCGCCTGGGCCTTCAATCTCGAAATCCTCAATCGATGCGACAGCCTGCGGTGGTCCCATCGTGGCATCGCGGCCAGCTGCGTAGGCCGCCCTTGCCTGCCCCACGCTCATCTCGTGGTAAGGGGGCCGTCCTGAATTACGAATGATATCAAGAATGTTCTGGGAATCCGGGTGAAGTTTCATTTGTATCCCCTCATCGCGTCACAGTGGTTAGTCAGGTCACCGCAGCAAACCGAAACGCCTGAATCGGAGGGAGTCGTAAAGCATTGTACATTCGGCATTTGGTGTCTCTTTTCCAACAAAACTCTCGGCCATGGCCGGCCACGCAAATTTAATTGCGGTCGACCTCTGCGCGTTTCTGGGCCGCGCAAGGCCTACCAAGCGGTCTCAAGTATCTTCAAAATATCGTTCCGGTGCCCAACAGGACGCGGATTGCCAGATGCCTGACCGCTTGCAATCACGGTATCTGCAATCTGAGAAAGCTGGTCGCGTTGCACGCCGACCTCACGCAATGTGGTCGGCTGGCCAAGTTCGCGTATCAATTCAAGAAGTGCATCTGCCGCATCCCCGCCCGGGCGCCCCAACAGCTCTGCGATCAAGGCCTGACGGTCCCGTGTATCGGGCTTGTTGAAACGCAAGGCGGCCGGCAGCAAGACGCACGAACAATGTCCATGTGGCACCCCCGCGATTGCGGAAAGCGAATAGCTGATGCCATGGCTCGCGCCATGCTGTCCCCGCCCCATCCCTACCGTCGATAGCCAGACCGCCATCTGCGCGTTCAAGCGTGCCTCCAGATCGGCGGGATTTTTAAGTGTGGCGCGCAGGGCGACCTGCATCATCTTCAATCCGTGCATGCAATTGGCATCGGTGAAGGGATTGGCCTTTGGCGAATAGATCGATTCAACCGCATGATCGATCGCCCGAACTGCTGTGGAAAACCAAAGATTATTGTGTGTATGTCGCGCGACAGCCGGATCAAGAATGACCGAAACCGGAACGAGCGACGGCCCGATGTATAAGTCTTTTTTATGGCGCTTGTCGTCTACCGAACCTGCCGTGGTGGTAAACTCAGCGCCAGAAAGGGTCGTAGGAACAGCGATCTGACGGATCTCTCCGCTTGCGAAGCCCGGATTTTCAAGCCCGCCTTGCGCGTCCCGGCGCAGATGGAACGCGTCAAAGTCATCGTGGCTGCGTATGTCTTCAGCAAGCATAAGCTGAATCATCTTTGCCCCATCAATTGAAGAACCACCGCCTACTGAAACAATCAGATCAGGGCGGGCTTCGCGCGCCTTTGCAGCCGCCTTTAGCAAAGCGGACCGTGGTGAGTGGGCGGGCATCTCATCGAAAATATCTATGAAGCTTTTGCCCAGCGACGCTTTAATGTCATCAATCACCGGTGTATGGTGACTAAGCGTGTTAGAGCACATGATGAAAATGCGATTTGCGCCAATCTGCGCCATTTCATTGGCCAGTGCCTCGGCCACTGGAAACCCGAATATAACGCGTTCTTGCGGAAACTGTTGCTGTATCCCTTGCATTCGTTCCTCCCTTAGGCAGCTTATTCGGCTACGCATGCCTGCTGATCATGGGTGTTATTTTCACAGACTCGGAGGAACTTGATAACCGACATTTATGGAGAACCTTCTTCTCGCAAAGTGAAATGAATGCGGCTTGTTGGATCACGGGGCGCGCCAGTAAAACACACACCATGAAGCCTTGCGGATCGGAAACTAGAGAGGCCAAAGCCATCACTGTTCAGTGGAGTAACCCTGAATTTTCGCACAGCTTCGCATCGCTGTTGCGCTGTACTTTTGAGGATGGTTGGCCACTACAGGGAGCGGAAATGATCCACACAGAAGTCTACGAATGCGCGGATCTTGGGAGAAACATATCGGGACTTGTCGTAGACAATATAAAAATTGTGATCAAAGGTACTGGGGGTGGTCGAATAGTCCTGCAAAACATGTACCAGTTTTCCTGACGCAAGATCTGCTTCGTAAACCCATATCGGCAACAGGCAAAGCCCCAGCCCGTTAACGACCGAACAGTGCAAGATGCCGGTATTGTTGACCTGAAGCGACCCAGAAACAAGAACTTCGATATCCTCTTGCCCCGATTTCCGAAACTTCCACAGAGCACGGCCATCATCATACCTGCCATCCAAATAGGTCAGGCAGTTATGGTCGAGCAAATCGTTCGGTTCGGTAATGGGAGGATGAGAAGCAAGATAATCCGGCGAGGCGACAATAACGCGCGGGGAGGCATCCCAAAGACGCCTGACCGCAAGCGAAGGCTCATCTAGGTTTCCAAGCCTGATCGCCACATCAATCTTGTTTTCGATCAAGTCCTGGTGCTCTTCCGTCAGCCAGATTTTTAACTCAATATCAGGATATTTGCGCTGGAATGCGACCATCGCGGACGACAGGTAATTTACGCCGATGCTGGTTCTTGTGTGGATATGAAGCAGGCCTCGAGGCGCATCTTGGTGCTCTGACACCACCGCTTCTAGTTCGTCCATCTTATCTATTATTACACGCGCGCTCGCCGCGACGGTTTTACCCACCTCGGTCAAGGTTAATTTGCGACTTGTACGGTATAGTAGCTGAGCCTGAAGATCACTTTCTAGCATTGATATGCTGCGTGAAACGGCTGCTGGAGAAAGTCCAGACTGGCGCCCGGCTGCTGAAAAACTGCCCGCCTGAAGAACTTTCAAAAAGAGCCTGATATTTCGAACTGACTCCATTCTGCCCCTCAAATCTTAGTCATAGCGCTTGCTGATCTGGCTATCGAACATCACCGTATCATGAAAGAATTTCGGGGCCAACTTGCGTCGGGGTGCTCCTAGGCTCGATCAACATATTCTCACGATCTTCAATTTCCTTTGGAGAGCCCTTAGGGGAAAGCGATAATTTCTTGTGTCATTTGCCCCCTTCATTCCTCTGCGTCAGAGATAGCTTGCCGACAAAGTCTGGTTGATACCATCGCGCTTTAACTCTGCGCTGCTTCCCTCCATCACAATTTTACCGCTGCGCATGACATACCCGTAATCGGCAACCTTTAGTGCCATCGTAGCCATCTGCTCTGCAATAATCACAGTGGTGCCACTTTCCCGAGCAAATTCGGAAATGAAATCATAAATCTGCGTCACAATAATAGGTGCCAATCCAAGCGAAGGCTCGTCTAAAAGCAAATGGCTTGGTGTTTGGATAGTGGCACAAGATAGGATCACCATTTGTTGTTGCCCCCCACTTAAAAGACCCGCGGGTATGTTCGCTTTTTCTGCAAGGATCGGAAAGCGATCATAGATGTCCCTAATTCCTTTCTCCAAGGCGATCTGCCGACGTCCAAAGCGCCAAGCCAAGTCAAGGTTATCTCGTACGGTCAGGTGCTTGAATATCCTGCGCCCTTCCATGGCATGCGAAATGCCTCGGGATGCGCGTTTCTCTGCGGGGACTGCATTGATGGGGTCATTGTCCAATCGCAGTTCACCGCTTTTGATCGGAGCGATCCCGCTGATCGCCTTTAGAATCGACGATTTTCCCGCACCATTCGCGCCCAAGATGGCAGTGGTCTTTCCTGACTGCGCAACGAATGACACATTGCGGACGGCCTCGACCGCACCATAGTTAACCGACAGGTCTATGCACTCGATCATGATACCCCTCCTTCCACGTCATCCCCTAGATAGGCGCTGATGACCGCTTGATCTTTTCGCATGCCATCAATGTCACCTCGATAGATCACCTGACCGGCATCCAGGACAACAACATCGTCAACCAAATCCGCAAGGAAATCCATGTGATGATCAATGAGTAAGATCGTCAGTCCGTTTTGCTTCATGGTCCGGATAACCCGTGCGAGCATCTCCATCTCTGCCTCCGACAAGCCGGCTGCGGGCTCATCCAGAAACAGCGTGTGTGGGCAGGCAATCAGGGCACGCGCAACCTCTGCCATTCGGCAATAGCCATATGGCAAGGCATCAATCGTCGTATCGGCATGATCGGTTAATTCGGTCAGCGCCATTACCGCGTCAATTTCCGCAAGAAACTTGGCCTCGTTTTGAGTAGCAGACGGCAGTGACAAGACTGCGGCCATGCTGGAATGACCAATCAAACGGTGCGCCCCAAGAAGCAGGTTTTCGCGTACTGTAAAGCTAGGAACCAGCCGTGGGTCTTGAAAGGTTCGCACGACACCCAAGTCGACAACTTTGTAATCGGGCAAACCCGAGATGTCCTTACCCGCGAGCATGATCCGGCCTTCGGTTGGTTCGTAGATGCCACACACGACGTTGACGAGTGTGCTTTTTCCAGACCCGTTTGGCCCGACCAGCGCAGTGATCCGCCCCGGTGCCAAATCCAGCGACACATCGTTCAGTGCCGTCAGTCCGCCAAACCGCTTCGTCAGTTTCTCTACCTTCAGGGCAACCTTCCCGGATTGAGCATTCCACCTGATCGCCTTGTCAGGCAGTTCATCCGCAGCACGAAGTGTCGCAGGACGGATAAACCTAGGTGCCGAAAACAAAAGACCGCCGATTCCTTTAGGTAGCACAATAAGAGAAAAAGTGAGGATCACGCCGTAAATGATGAATTGATATTCGGCGAAAGCCTGCAGCGCTTCGGGAAGGAAGGTAAAGAACGTTGCACTGATGACCTGACCCGCGATAGAACCGAAGCCGCCGACGATAGCGATCACCAGTACCTCGATCGAGCGATTGACCCCAAAGCTTTCTGGGCCAAGGTAGCCGACCAGATGGGCATAGAATGCACCCGCGACCCCCGCCAATGCGCCGCTTAGGGCATAGGCAAGTTGTTTTGTGGTCCCCCGCGAGATGCCTATGCTGCCAGCCGCCAATTCATTGTGCTGTACAACATAGAACGAACGGCCCAGAAAGCTGCGCGTCAGATTGCTGAGCATCCAAATGATGATCAGCGTTGCGGCGAGGACCAGCCAGAAATAACTTACCTGATCAAGCTTGATGCCAAGGATGCTCGCTGATTTTAGCGCTGCTGATGGCACCCCGCTTAGACCCATTGTGCCGCCGGTCACGGAGACCCATTCGCGAACGACTTCGAAGAAGATCATGCCAAACCCAAGGGTCATCATCGCGAGATATACTTCTCGTACGCGACCGGCTGGGAACGATAAGAGATAGCCAACAACACCAGCAATCAAACTTCCCAACGGGATTGAGAGAGCAAGGTCCCACCCGTAGGTTTTGGTCAAGATCGCAGAGCCGTAGGCACCAAATCCAAAGAAACCCGCCTGCCCAAGTGAAATCTGCCCCGCAAGCCCGGTGAGCACATTGAGCGACTGCGCAAAGATCGTCGAAATCAGCACGAAGGTCAAAATCTGGACGGTGCCTGTGTCCATCCAATGCGCTCCGACGGCCAGTGCCAAGGCAAACATGATTATAAGATAGGGATTGCCAATAAATGTCGTGAACTGTTTGCGAAACCCTTTCATGCTTTATTCACCTCGCGCTGACTGAAGATACCTTGGGGCCGAATTGCGAGCATGATCATCAGTAAGGCAAAGGCGACGCCATGTTCCGCAGCCGAAGAAATGTAACCGCCGACAAGTTTGCTTAATACCCCTACCAATATGCCCCCGACCAATGCGCCGAAAGAACTGCCCATGCCGCCCACCACTGCGGATACAAAACCGAAAAGCACAAGATTGAAACCAAAGGCGGGATCTACTGTACCCCCGATCTGCGCCACAAGGATACCGGCCACCGCCGCTAGTACAGCCGACAGGACAAAAGAGATCGTCACTATCCTACGGACGGGAAGACCGTTTACTGTCCCAAGTTCCGGATCAAGCGATACGGCACGCACCGCATGCCCCCACATGGTACGACGCAGAAACATCTCGATCGCGAGGATGAGAACGACAGAGACCGCCAGAACCAGAATATACTGATGGGCCACGAACAACCCTCCCACCATGAAAAAATCGGAGGAAGAAAAGATGATTGAGGGGAATGCAACAGCTTGCGATCCAAATTCCCGTGCCGCCACACCTTGCAAGAGAATACCCAAGCCCAGCGTGGATACCACCCACCCCATGCTTCCCGCGCCATTCAAAGCAGGTCGTACGATCCGTTCGACCGCTAGGCCGATCACCACGGCCAATATCAACGCGCAGATTAAAAGCAGCACCATTGAATAGCCTAGGGCCGCGAAATAAGCGACAAAGATTGCGCAGATCATCATGACTGATCCGTGGCCAAAATTTAGCGTCTTTGTCGTTAGAAAAGTCAGGTTTAAACCCAAAGCAACAAGCGCGTAGATAGAGCCGACGCTTATCCCGGCCAACAATAGCGAAAAGAAAAAGCCCATCATTCATCCTCCATGGCGGTGGAACGCTTTTAACCATATCAGTCGGCCAAAATATGGCCTGCCCGACGGCATCGTAGAAAGCGGCGGCAGAGTTTACCCCTGCCGCCGCGATTTACCGATGAACTGGTTATTTTTGCGCCTCAAGTGGCTTTAACGCCATGCCGTTATCAGTGGCACGCATCTCGTACATGGTTAACCCATCCACTGTCAGGGCGTCATGCTTGGCCTCGGAGAAACTGATGGATTCGACTGAAGCACCGGGAAAATCGGTGATTTTTTCCATCTCAGCCACGACTGCTGCTGCCTCTGTTGAGCCTGCGTTCTTGATCGCTGTGAACAACAGGTTGGCGCAGTCATATCCAGAACCAACTGTGGTTGCGATCGGAATTTGTGCACGGTCTTCTTCCGGACCCCACCAGCGATCTTTGCCGTGTTTTTCCACATAAAGGTCAAGAAACTTTTGGGTCTCAGTGGGATAAGGATCTACACCCATCGTTGCCGAGCTAGCGGCCCGTGTTCCGTTCACAAGGTCTCCCGCGCCTTCGATATAGGGTGGTGTCACACCACCAGCGGTACCAACCAGGGGAATGGTGACGTTCAACCGCGCCATATTGCGGCGAATGACTGCCAGATCGGCCCCAAGACCCACAACCACCAGAACCTCGGCACCTGCGCGTTGGATGCGTGCCAGTTGCGCCGTCATATCCGGAGCACGCTGATTGTAGGTTTCGACGGTGATCTTTGCATTGCCGTCAAGTTCTTTCAAACGACGCTCAAGAATTTCGGATCCAGTGACCCCGTACCCTGTGCTCTCATGCAGAATACCAATGTCGGTGTAGTTTCCACTCAAAGCTTCTGCCAGCTTTTCAGCCTCTACAGTGTTGCTGATCGCAACTGAAAAGACGTTTTTGCGCGGGGGTGTCCCTGCACCATTTGGATAGATGATCAGGGGCGTTTGTGCCTGTGCATTACAAACCGGGCGCCCGTCGGCCTCGAGCATATCAACGACGGCCAATGTAGGGCCACTGCCCGACGGCGCGATAATCGCATGCACATCAGGGTTATCAAGAACCCGGCGCATGTTCTGAACCGCACGGTCGGGGACCAACTGATCGTCCAATGCTTCGCCAATCGCAACAGGTCTGCCGTTGATACCACCATTTGCATTCCATTGCTCTACAGCGATTTCTACCCCTCGCCGTATCCCTTCCCCAAATTCATTGAACGGCCCGGTGATCGCCGTCGTGAATCCAATTTGAACCGGCCCTTCTTGAGCGATGGAACTGCCCGCCATCATGACCATTGCTACGCTTGAATAAAGAGTGCTGCGCAGGATGCTTCCTGGTGTGTATTTCATGTTTATCTCCTCCCTAATTTACCCGAGACTTTGAAGTCCCTTCAGGTATTCGCTTGTAGTGTACCTTTTGAATGAGCAGCGCTGACTTCCTCCAAAATCGGTAGGCTGCTGGTGATTGTGTGAATGCCCAAGACGCTAATCAGCTCGAAGATTTCCATGATCTCTCGTGCGGTCGCGCCGTATTTCAACGCATTACGGATGTGAATGCGTGTTCCAGGTGCGTAAAGATGGGTCGTGGCCGCATCTATCGCTATGTAAATGAACTCTTTAACCTTCGGCTCCAAGGTCCCGGTCCGCCACGGGACTGATGAAAATTCGCTATATGCCTCAAAATATTCCGGCGAAAGCCGCAAAACCCCCTCCCAAACTTCGTCCCAATATCCACGTGCCGCGACAAAGCTTTCTTTCAGCGTAACCTCTTTGGCGGTCAGCGGACGGTTGGTCACATCGTCCATGCCTGCCGCTTGCAACTCTTCCAGCAAGATCGGAACCCCCATGGTGCAGGAATGCACCCCAAGAACCGAAGTCAGCTCCAAAACCTCAAGAATTTCATCAGTTGTTGCGCCATACTTCATGGCGTTCATCATGTGTATCTTGGTGCCGGGATCGTAAAGATGGGTCGTGGATGCGTCGATTGCAATATATAGAAACTCCCGAACCTTCGGCTCAAGCCCTTCGCGCAGCCACGGCACCGAAGAAAAGTTTTTGTATGCCTCGAAAAAGTCGGGGTCACGCTCTAGCAACCCGTTCCAAACGTCACTCCAATACCCGCGCTGCTGCGTAAAATCCTCTTTCAGCTTGCGCTTTCTTTCCTCGTCTTTTGCCAATTGTTATCCCTCCCAAGATACGTTTTATTGCAGAATTCTGGGCACCCAATTTGTTGATAGCCGTCGGCGCTCTCGCGCCGCCCAACCAATGCAATATCCAATCTACTGTCACGATATGGCCGGCTACCTGTCGGCAACAGAATCAAAATCATCACACGATCTTTGCGCAAGACGCAAAGATCGTGTGATGATCCTATTGCGTCACGGCCCAGCGAAGCCCATGCCAGTATCACTCGCAAATGTGCACCCAAGGGAAATACGTGCGTCCCGCACTCGTGAACGGCCCTTTAGTCGCTTGAGCATGGGGGGCTTGTCACATGACTGATCAAAACTCACGGCCTTGACCGCAATCATGCCGACGCTGTGGCCAATGCCCGTTGTCAGAACGCCATGGCCGCTTGGGCCTAACAGCAGCCAAACGAATTCTGGCCGCTTAGCAGACCAACGTAATCTTATACAGTGCCGCCGCTGCTGCCTGCGGCAGGTTTCATTCGGACGACCGACCGGGAGAGGTTCTGAGTGAATTGCCCTGTTACCAACGCTACGTGATTGCTGGAACGCAAGATGCCTGGCTGATTACCCGAGCCGCATGAGCAAACCGGCCATCAATCTTGCCCGTTCAACAAGGCTGTCAACGTAGATATGTTCGTTCAGCGTATGCAGCCCCTGCCCGCGCACCCCCAGTGAATCGAGGGTGGGAATCCCCATGGCACCGGTGAAATTACCATCCGACCCGCCGCCTTGGCTGCGGCCTGTCATGTCAAACCCCAGTTCTTTCGCGATGTCTTTTGCGAGGTCGAAAATCATTTTTGTTCCGGGGGTATCCGGGTGCCACACCGGGCGTGTAACGCCACGTGTAACCTGAAACTCAACCCCGTTTGCCGTGCCTTGCAGCGCAAGCATCCGCGCCACCCCGTCGTCGAGATCCTCTTGCTTTTTCGCCATGCTCAGCGCCTGCGCGTCACAAAAGGATGACACGCAATTGACCCATTGACCCGCGTGAATGACGCCGACGCTAAAGGTGCAATCGGGGCCGGTCATGTTCTCTATCTCGACGATTTTCCGGGCCATAGCGGCGATCGCGGATTTGCCATCGGACAAACGAGCGCCCGCGTGGCTAGGTTGACCGACGGTGCGTAGGTTGAAACGTGCGATCGCATATCGCCCGATGGTGACGCCGCCATCCTCATGCCCCGGTTCGGGCACCAAAACGAATTTGTTGCGCGCCGCCTCAGCCTCGATCAGGTCGCGGGTGGACGGCGTGCCTACTTCTTCGTCGGGAGTGAATAACACGGTGACCGGCAGCGGCGTTTGAAGCCCTGCACGCAACAACTGGCGGATGGCGTCCAGACTGATGTAATTGCCACCTTTCATGTCCATTAGGCCGGGACCATAACACAAATCACCCTCACTTCGGAACGGCAGCACGTCCAGCGTCCCGATGGGGTGCACCGTGTCCATGTGCCCCGCGATCAAGATGCCCGGTACGCGCCCCTGATCGGGATGGGGAAAGCGCGCGCGCACGCTACCGCCAAAGCCCATACGCCCTGGAATGCGTTCAATCTGCGCACCAAGTGCGGCCATATCATAGGCCGCAATATCCATCATGCGGTTGACAGCATCGGCGTCATAGGTCGGGCTTTCGCATTCGATCCAAGGTTTCAGGCCTGCGATCATCGCATCTGTGTCAAAGGGAAGATTAAGCGGGTTCATGGCAGGACTCCTTTACGCGGCCAGCCGCCGCTCAACGATCCGCGCCATGATCGACGCGCCCACCGGCAGAATTTCAGGGTCCAGGAAGAAGCTGGGGTTGTGAAGGCCGGTCGTGCCGGAATGCCCGACACGGCAATAGGCACCGGGAATAACCTTTAACATATCGGCAAAATCCTCGGACCCGGTCGCAGGCTGATCGCTGTCGGATATGTTGTCCAACCCTACGATATCTGCCGCCGCTTCCTTGTATGCGTCAGACAGCGCGTCGTCGTTGACCAGCACATCAAAAATGTTGCGCAGATCAATGTTGATTTCAACGCCGTAAGCAAGCGCAAAGCCTGCGCACAGCTCGCGCATGCGGGTCTCGGCCAGTTCGCAAACCTCGTCTTTGAAATAACGGATAGTGCCTGCCAGTGTCGCGGTGTCGGGCACGATGTTATAGGCCGATCCGGAATGCATCTGGGTCACCGACAAAACGCAGGTGTCCAAGGGGGCAACGTTGCGCGACAGGATCGTTTGCAGACTGCCAACAAGTGCTGACGCGATGACGAGAGGGTCGCGCGATTGTTGCGGCATGGCGGCATGGCTACCCTTGCCCTGAACGGTGATGTCAAAGAAAGACGCGCCGGCCATCGCCGCGCCCTTGCAGATACCAAAGGTGCCCGGCTGACCGTTGGGCGAATTATGCATGCCATAAACTTCATCACAGGGAAAACGGTCAAACAGCCCATCCGCAATCATGCCCCTCGCGCCGCCCAGACCTTCTTCGGCGGGTTGAAAGATCAGCACGGCGGTGCCTGCAAAATCGCGGGTCTGTGCCAGATGTTTAGCAGCCCCAAGCAACATCGTCGTGTGGCTGTCATGGCCGCAGGCATGCATCACGCCGGGGTTGGTGGACCCGTAGGCCAGATTGGTTTCCTCGTGGATCGGCAGCGCGTCCATGTCGGCACGCAGACCAATGCGGCGGGTGCCTTCGCGGTTGCCTTTGATCACCCCCACAACGCCTGTGCCCGCGATCTCGGTGTGAACCTCGTCCACGCCATAAAGCTTCAGCTTTTCCGCCACCACCGCAGCGGTGCGAGTCTCCTGAAATCCGATCTCGGGATGGGCGTGCAGGTCTTTGAAGATTGCCGTCAGTTCGTCTTTGCTGTCGGCGATGATGGGTAGAATGGACATTGAGTTTCCTTCGTTGGTGTTACTCGGCCGCTTCAGCAAAGGGCCGGAAATTGGCGAAATCCCAGTGCCGCCCAGGTGCGGCTGTGATTAATGCTTTAGTGTAATTCTGTTGCGGCGATCCCAGCACTTGGGCGGCAGGGCCATATTCGACCATGCGTCCGTGTTGCATCACCATTACCTCGTCACAGATCTGTGCCGCGACCCCCAGATCATGGGTGATAAACAAAATACCAAGTCCCAGCCGTTCTTGCAGTTCGGCCAGAAGATCGAGCACTTGCGCCTGAACTGAGACGTCCAGCGCCGACACGGCCTCGTCCGCGACCAGAACGTCGGGATCCATTGCCAAAGCGCGTGCAATCGCGATCCGCTGGCGTTGCCCACCCGAAAACTGGTGCGGAAAGCGGTCAACGGCGCTGGCGGGAAGCCCGACCAGTTCAAGCAATTCGCGCGCCCGTTTTATCGCGTCGGCGCGGGGGACGCCATAGTTCAGCGGGCCTTCAATGATGGATTGCCCGACTTCGATGCGCGGGTTAAGCGACCGCATCGGGTCTTGAAACACGATCTGGATGTTCTTGCGCTGTGGTTTCAGTTCCTTTTGGCTAAGCGTCGCGATGTCCTTGCCGCCCACCATTATACTGCCCGATGTCGGATCAATCAGCCGCATGATGCAGCGCGCGACGGTCGATTTGCCTGACCCGCTTTCGCCCACAATGCCCAAGGTGCGTCCTTTCATCAGGCTAATGCTGACATCCTGAGCCGCTTTGACTTCACGCGATTTGGTGAACAAACCTGTACCGCCGTAGGTTTTGCACAGATCGCCCGTCGCCAGAACGATCTGATCGGATTGTTCATCCCGGGCCATGCGCGGAATCTGGCTGGGAACGGACCGCAGCAGATCGCGGGTATAGTCCGTCTTTGGATGGCGCAGCAGGTTATCCACGCTTTGCGTCTCCATCACTTCGCCCAGCTTTAAAACCGTCACGTCATCCGCAATTTCAGACACGACGCCCATGTCATGGGTGATAAACAATACCGCCGCCCTCTGATCTTCGCGCAGCTCGCGGATCAAGCTTAGAATCTGTGCCTGCGTCGTCACGTCCAGCGCCGTCGTCGGTTCATCTGCAATCAACAATTGCGGCCCCATGATCAGGGCCATCGCGATCATGATCCGCTGGCGTTGCCCGCCTGACAACTGATGCGGAAAGCTACTGTACATTTTGGCGACATCCGGCAGGTGCACAGCCTCCATCATCTCCATCACGCGGCGACGGCGGGCGGGTTTGGACAGGTCGGAGTGGAACTCCAATACCTCTTCGATCTGCTGGCCCACCCGTGCCACGGGGTTAAGTGCCGTCATCGGTTCTTGAAAGATCATTGACATCGACGTCGCGCGCAAGGCACGCATCCGCGCCGGGCTAGCATCCAGCAGGCTTTCACCCTTCAACGTGATGGACCCCGCAATCGGCGACAGGACACTGGGCAGCAGCCCCATTGTAGCTAGTGCGCTCAGCGATTTTCCGGACCCGGATTCGCCAACCAGACACATGGTTTGACCCGGCTCAATCTTCAGATCGAGGCCCTTTACCACCTGCTTGTCATCATCACCATTCAGCGCAATGCGCAGGCCGGAAATTTCCAAAAGGCTCATCTGTCGATCCCCCGCTTTGCCATGCGCGGATCCAACGCGTCACGCACCGCATCCCCCAGAAGGTTGATCGACAAAATTGCAACCGACACCACAAGCCCTGGCCACAACACGATACCGGGGTTGATCTGAAAATAAATTCGGCCTTCAGCCATGATGTTGCCCCAACTTGGTGTTTCGGGACTGATCCCCGCCCCCAAGAATGACAATATCGCCTCTGTCAGAATAGCGCTGGCGCAGATGTACGTGCCTTGGATGATCAACGGCGCGATCGTGTTGGGCACCAGATGGCGGCGCATGATCAACCATGTGGGCGACCCTGCGGCAATCGCGGCCTCGACATAGGGTTCTTCCCGCGCAGACAGGACAATCGACCGGACCAGCCGCACGACACGCGGCACTTCGGGGATCGTGATGGCGACCAGAACCGTCCAAAGGCTGGCACCCCAAAGCGATACAATCGCTATCGCCAAAAGGATACTTGGGATCGCCATCAGACCGTCGACCATGCGCATGAGCACCGCGTCAATCCAGCGGATGTATCCGGCCAGCAAACCGAACAACAGCCCAAACGCGACCGCAAAGATCGCGGCGGCCACCCCCACCACGAGCGAGATTTGCCCCCCGGTGATGATCCGCGAAAACAGATCGCGGCCATAAGCATCAGTGCCCAGCCAATAAGTCTCGCTTGGTGGTTTCAGACGAACCGAGGGCGTCAGACGCACAGGATCATGCGGCACGACCCACGGCGCAAAAATTGCTGCTAGAACAATAATACCCAAAAGCAGCGACGCACTCGTTACAAGCGGGCTTGAGAATAAGATTTCGCGGGCGCGCGTCAGTGGCGAAATGCGATCCGGCGGGGCGACAGAGGTCATTTGGTCAGTCATGCGTATCGGATCCTTGGGTCAAGCAATACATACGCGATGTCGATCAGCAGATTGATCACCACATAGATAAGAGAGGCGAGCAGGATGACGGCTTGAATCACCGGATAGTCCCGCGACAACACTGCATCCACGGTCAGACGCCCCAGGCCGGGCAGATTGAACACGCTTTCGGTGACAACGACGCCCGAGATGATCAGCGCAAACCCGATGCCGATCACCGTGATGATCGGCACGGAACAATTGCGCAGCGCGTGACGCATCAGCACACGGCTTTCGGGCAGCCCCTTTGCGCGGGCAGTGCGCACGTAATCATCACCCAGAATTTCCAGCATCGAGGTGCGAGTGATCCGCGCTATCAGCGCAATATACAGCAACGTCAGCGTGAACGTCGGCAATGCAATGCGGTGGAAAAATTCACCCAACCCCGCGCTGATTGGTTTAAAGCCCTGGACCGGAAACCAGCCAAGCTGCATCGAAAACAGCGAGATCATCAGGTAACCAATCACGAAAACCGGGATCGAAAATCCCAAGACTGACAGCAGCATCACGAAGCGGTCAATCAGCGTGCCCTGTTTCCATGCGGCAATCACACCCAGCGGCACGGCAATAATGACCGACAAGATAATGGTCGTCAGGGCCAGGCTGATCGTCGGTTCCATCCGGTCAGCGATCAATTCGATCACCGGTTTACCGGACAGGATCGAGGTGCCAAAGTTTCCCTGCAACAATTGCGTGATCCAATTATAGAACTGGACAAACATCGGGTCGTTCAACCCAAGGGACTCTCGGATCGCCGCGAGCTGTTCGGGGGTCGCGGTATCACCTGCGATAATTGCGGCCGGATCACCTGGCGTCAGGCGCAGCAAAAGGAAAACGAACAAGGCGACAAACCCCATCACGGGGATCGCGGCAAGGATGCGCTGCACGATATAGACGACCATCAGGCGGACCTTTCGACGGGATGAATTTGGACATTAGGCAGCCCCGCGCTAGACCGCGCGAGACTAGGTTTCTTGTTACTTCTTGGTGATGTTCCAGAAAAAGGGTGCCGGACCGTCAAGCACGCCCTCCAGAGTGTTAGACCAAGCAGCGGGCACGAAATACTGACCAATTGGCGCGTACATGCCTTCTTCATAGGCAATCTTCTGGATTTCCTCGGCGATCTTCTTTTGTTCGTCCAAGGATTGCGAGGTGGCATATGCGGTCCGCAACTCTTCAACTTTTGGAACATCCGGCCAGCCGAACCAGCCGCCGTCTTTACCTTTGCCGTTCACCATGTTGTTGACCAGCGGGTTGAACACGTCGGCACCGACCCAGTTGGTGATGAACATGTGCCAGCCACCGTCAGCAATAGAGGCTTGGCTTGCGCGCTTGCCCACAAGGGTCTGCCAATCCATCGCTTGTAGATCGACCACGAAACCCACGTCACGCATCGCCTGCGCGACAACAACGGGCTGTGACCGCAAGGATGCCACATCGGTGGGATGCATCAGAACAATCGGTGTTCCATCGTATCCGGCTTCGGCCAAAAGGGCCTTGGCTTTTTCCATGCCGTTGCCGGCAGTCAGGGTTTCGGATCCGACATCGGTGGCCAGCGGCGTGTCACAGACGAACATCGCGCCGCAGATATTATACAGTTCCGGCGTCCCGACCAGCGCGTCCAGAACGTCCTTTTGGTTGACTGCGGCAATCGCTGCATTTCGAATACGGACGTCATCCATTGGCGCGTTCAGCGTATTGGGGCGCATGATGGTCTGGAAGCCCAGACCATTCAGGTTCTTCACCGTGATGTCTGGATTTGCTTCGAGGATCGGTAACAGATCGGCAGGCGGCTGTTCCCAATAATCGATCTCTTCGGCTTGGAGTGCGTTCAAAGCCGTCTGGTCATCTGCCATGACGATCCATTCAACACGGTCGACATTGACGACCTTGCCGCCCGATGCCCAACTGGCGGCTTCGCTGCGCGGCACATAATCTTCGAACTTTTCGTAAACTACTTTAACGCCGGGCTGGAATTCATCGGCCATCCACTTGAACGGGCCCGATCCGATTTGTTCGGGGATCGGTTCTGTCGATGGTGTTTCGGCCAGACGCTTTGGCATGATGAACGGCACATTTGACGATGGCTTGGCCAAGCTGTCAATCACAAGGCCGTATGGCTGCTTCAGGTTGATAACAAAGACATTGTCACCGTCCGACCCCATGCTTTCGACAAAAGACATAAGGACCTGCCCCATGCCGTCACGTTCGCCCCACCGTGCGATAGACGCCGCGACATCGTCGCCGGTCACAGGCGCGCCATCGTGGAACTTGAGCCCCTCACGCAGAGTGAATTTATAGACCAGGCCATCATCCGATACCGTGTGGCTTTCGACCATCTGCGGCTGCGGGACAAGGTTGCTATCTAGCGAATAGAGCGTGTCAAAGATCATGTAGCCATGGTTGCGGCTCATGTAGGCGGTGGTCATGATCGGGTCGAGAACCCGTAAGGCAGAGTGCATAACAGCACGCACTGTCTCTGCGCTGACCGGACCGGCCATCAGGGCGATACTCGCAACTGTCGCGCTAAGCAGGGAACTGCGGAGCTTGTTTCGCAGTCCCGCAGGTTTAGCGTTGAAATTTAGAGAAATATTCATTTTAAACTCCCGTTGGTTACTTATTTGTTGCCGGGCTCAGTCACCCTTTTTGCGGCTTTGTGTCTTATCTGAAGCTGGTATGCGGCTCCTTTGACTGAAGGTTGCTCTTGTTGCTGATCAAGCAGCATTTTGCGGATCAAAGGCACGGCCAAGCGGTTCCATCCGCATGCCTCGCGCCAATTTGGTAAATGGAAGGCTGGCGGGGCTGACCGGCATCGGGCCGGGTGCCGTGCAGGTCAAGATCGTTTCGGCGATCGGGTCGAAATCTGCGCGGAAATGAACCGAACTTTTGTTGACCAAGATTGCCTGCTCAGTGGGTTCTATCCCGACGAAACGGTACATTTCCAGATCGGCCATCTGCGCCTTGTGGGTGGTGACAACCACCCGCACATCGCCAATACGCAGACAGGCGGATGGGCCCATATCCAGATGTGCGCCACCATAGAAAGGGCCAGACGCGATCAACTTGCCATCCGACAGGCTTTCCACGACAAATCGCGCCTCATATGGGGCATCGCCGAAGATGCAGGAAAAACCACCCAAGGCTATATCAATCTCGGCACCGACTCCGGCGACATGCGCAGCCGCAGCGGCCTTTGGATCGACCATGTTACCCAAGGCCGCCCTCGTCGCCCCCTGACGCACCAGGGCGCGTAGCATACCGGTGGTATTTGAATCGCCGCCCGCACCCGGATTGTCTTGAGTATCGGCCAACACAACGGGGCGGGTGGCAGTTTGCGCAATGCGCATCGCCTCAATCACGCCGGCGTCCGGGTCATAGGTTTGACCCGCGAAAGCGGGTTCAGCCTTCAGTACCGCCTGTTCGATGCAATCGGCCGCAGCATCCGCGGCCGATTGCGTGTCGCCATAGCAAATTACCGTCGGACCACAGCCTTCGAAATCGGCCGCCGGGAACCCAAAGAAGAAAGAGGCGCTGGTAACGTCACCGCCTTCTGTTTCAACCACCAGATCATAGATCGCGCGCCCCGGTTCTGCCCGTGTGCTTTGCCACGCAATAGGTACCAGAAACGGCAAGCGGCGAAACGCCTTGGCAAAGGATGTGCCGCGCGCCATCAGATCATCCAGCTGCTGCGCGGCCCGTGTGCCAGTATCTGCCATATCCACATGCGGATAGGTGCGAAACCCGACCAGCACGTCGGCGGCGTCAACCATTTTCCGGGTGATGTTGCCGTGCAAATCCAGTGCCGCCGCAATTGGCACATCCGGCCCAACGGCCTTGCGCACCCGCTGCAACAATCGGCCTTCGCCGTCATCCTCATGCTCTGCGACCATTGCGCCGTGCAGATCAAGAAAGACACCGTCCAGCGGACCCGCGGCAAGGATGCCTGAAACTATTTCGTCAGTGATGCTTTCGTAGGCATCCTTGCTGACATGCGCAGACGGAATTGCACCAGCCCAAAGGATCGGGATCATATCCCAACCCATTTTACCTCCGAAAGCCAAGGCACCACCAATGCCAAGATTAATGCCCTTGCTTTGGCTAATCATCGCGTCCCCGCGCGCCATCGGCATGTAACCGCCGCCCTGTACGAAATCGGTGATTAGCGCCTTTGTGGGCGCAAATGTGTTTGTTTCATGCAGAAAACCGGCAAGCGCTACCCGCTTTGACATCATATTGCCCCTCTTGGCTTGTGCGAGCATCAAAAGCCGATATGCAAACCTCAACTTAACGATGCATTGCCGTTCGGATGGTGCAGCATCATATTCTGAGCCTAGGAGCCTAGTTGACGTTAAGTCAATGGACTTGCGCAAACGGGAAGGAAAATGACAGGAGACGCCACCCGCGCCGAGCCAAGTTTGCGGAATATAGCGGCAACCGGCGCGAGGGATCGCTTTCGTGCAGCCCGGTGAAAACTGCGCTTATGGTGATAACCGCGTTTTACCACGCCGATGCCCCCCTGTGTCTGTCGGGCATTGCTACCCGCGCAGGCCGCGACCGCAGCGCAAAGGATGGTGCATACGCAGCGCCTTGGGATATGCCCGATGTGACGCCGAGCGGTGGGGTTTATTCCTGACATCCGAGTTTTTGATCATACGCCGGATTTCTTGCGCGTCGGCCCGTTGGTCCACCGCGCGATACCCATCTTGCAAGAGTTGCGCAAAGTCGTACGAGAACGCGTCGACTTGGCATTGGTCGATGATGTGCGCATGATTCATGTGGTATGGTTGCAAACCTAGCGGCAATCATTAAACAAGCCCCTTCACGCCCGATACGGTACTTGCCAATCGACCGAAATACTCTCAAGAGCATTCGCCAGAAACTTCGATAATTCGCCATCTAGATACAACATTTCAGTTCCTGTAAGGTGCCCTAAACTGTCATTCACGACGACGTAGTCAATGGCTTCAAGCTCACTCGCTTAAAACTAGCAACGACGTGTTCATTGCAGGCGTGACCGGCTGTTTAAGGTCAGTACATCCGTCAATATCGCCCTAACCTGCACTTTTACACAGGGGCGGGATCGAACCGCCGACACGAGGATTTTCAACCCACCGAAACTAATAAAACTTTGCGCACATTGACGCTTTTACCACGCTAATGTTGGGTTAATTTGATGTAAACAGTGGTTGGTGCAAGGGAAACCTCCCTGATGGCCAAAGCGTTCGACATAAAGGGCAGGATGCAGACCTTAGCTGCGCCAAGCACCGTGGTCTGCCATGCGGACTTGGACTAAGCCGCTTGTCTTATAGTTTTCTTGGCCCTTCCGTTATGGATGGGCTGCCGTCGGGTTCTCGAGATGCCCTGTTCGGCGGCGGGGTGCGGATCGAGAAGCCGCTGGTTGCACTGAGAACCGAGCGCGAGAATGATCGCCCCTGCCAACTCTGTATGACCTGAACGGATACCTGAGCATCAAGGCTCGTATGACAAGCATAGGATAAACAGGAATGACAAAGGATACGATTGGCGTCGATATTTCCAAAGGAGCCCTCGATGCGTACCGATTTTCAACTGGTGAACACAGACAATTTCTGAACGACCTAGCGGGGTGCTCAACATTCATCGACTGGGTTAGAGAGGATAAGGTAGACCGTGTTGTTTTTGAACCAACTGGACCTTATCACAGATCCTTTGAGCGTGCTCTGGGCAAAGCAGGTGTGCCAATTTCCAAAATCAATCCAAGACATGCTCGCCGTTTCGCGGAAGCGACAGGATCGCTCGCTAAGACAGACCGGGTTGATGCTGCAATGTTGGCACGAATGGGAATGCTTCTGGAACCCGCCACACGCCCGATAATCAGTGAAACCCTTGATGAATTGAGAGATTTATCGCTTGCACGCCAAGCTTTGATAAAGGACCGCACCGCTGCAAAAAACAGACAGAAGGTTCTTCGCATTGGCCTTTTACGCAGGCAGAATATACAGCGGCTCAAACAAATTGAAGGACAACTCACAGCAATTCATTCAGCGATCGAAACTTTGGTTCAAGGCAATGAAGATTTGAAATTGAGAGCAAATATTTTGATCAGCATTCCCGGCATTTCTACACTTACTGCACACACCCTTTTGATTGACATGCCCGAGCTGGGAACGCTCGACGCGAGGCAGGTAGCCAGCTTGGCCGGGCTTGCTCCAGTGACCCGGGAATCCGGCACCTGGAAAGGTAGGTCCTTCATTCGTGGCGGGCGTGCCCGGTTACGTCAGGCACTCTACATGCCCGCCTTGGCAGCTTGCAGGTTCAATCCCGATTACAAGATCAAGTATGCTCAGATGAAAGCTGCCGGAAAACCATCCAAAGTCGCGATTACCGCAGTCATGCGTAAGCTGATTGTCCTGGCCAATGCGCTGATCCGGGATTGCAGATATTGGACGCCGAAAAGGGCTTGATCAACACGGATACTTGCGGTATTGGCGCGCTTGGCTTGCCGTGCGCGCAGCCCATAACGCGGTTCATTTTGTGATTTGGCCAACCTGATTGACGATTGGGGTTTCTCAATCGTCAATCAGGAGGTTCCCATGACAGACCAATATGTACCGGCTCTGCGCCAGCGATTTCTCGAAGTCATGCAGATCAAGGGTCTGCAACCGAAGACGCAGACGATGTATTTGCGAGGGATGCGCGAGTTCACCCGGTTTCTGGGCTGGGGCACGCGCCTGACAGCGCGACGCCGGAAGAGCTACGGGCGTTCCAGCTCAATATGAAGGAGCGCGGCGTTGGCGCGCCGACCTTCAACAATCGGCTGACAGTGTTGAGTTTCTTCTTCGCAACGACGTGCCCGCGGCCCGAGATGAAGCAGCATATGCGCTATCAACGGGCAGCCAAGAAGATCCCCGTCGTACTGAGTGCCGAGGAAGTCACACGCATTCTGGAGGCCGCGCCCGGACCGGGACTGAGGTATCGGGCGGCGTTCAGCGTGGCTTATGGCGGCGGGCTCCGGGCGAGCGAAGTCACCCATCTTAAGGTTGGCGATATCGACAGTGACCGGATGCTAATCCGGGTGGATCAAAGCAAGGGCCGCGAGGATCGCCATGTGATGTTATCGTCGAGCTTGCTCGTCCTGCTCCGTGACTACTACCGTGAGGCGCAGCCGAGGGGGTGGATGTTCCCGGGTCGCAACCGCATTGATCCAATCTCGACGCGGCAGTTCAACCGTGCATTCAAGGTCGCTTGCGATTTTGCAGAGATCAAAAAGGCCGTGTCGCCGCATACACTGCGGCACAGCTTTGCCACGCATCTTCTGGAGAGCGGGACGGACATTAGGGTGATCCAGGTGCTGCTGGGGCGTGCCAAGTTGGAAACCACGACGATTTATACAAAGGTGGCCACCAAGACGATCCAGAGCGTGACGAGCCCGCTTGATCTGCTCGTGCAACGAAATGGTGGGTCTGGCTAAGCTTGGCTACTGATGCCTCGTCCCAAACTTGAGGTCGCGGACATCTTCCGAGCTCATGGGCCAGCCTACCGTCATGAGCATGCTGGGCACCTAAACTTGCCACAGCTGAAGGTGATGTCTGCGGTTGAGAACTGCCGGACAGCAGCACTCGGCGGTCACGTCGCGGCCTGCACCAAATGTGATCATCAGCACATCGCCTATAACTCATGCCGCAATCGTCACTGCCCGAAGTGTCAGGGCGCTGCGGCGCAAGACTGAATACAGGCGCGCATCGACGACCTGTTGCCGGTCCAATACTTCCATGTGGTCTTCACGCTGCCAGCTCAGATCATCGACATCGGCTATCAAAACAAGGAGACGGTCTATGGCTTGCTGTTCAAGGCAACGGCCCAGACGCTCCTGACTATCGCTGCCGATCCAAAGCACCTTGGCGCTAAGATCGGCATGACATCGGTGCTGCATACTTGGGGATCAGCCATGACGCACCATCTATTACCCGTCAGGGTCATGCGAAGCATGATCCCGAGAGGGCCCATGTCCACGTTGTTGTGCCGGGCGGCGGCTTGTCATCCGACGGTCAGCATTGGGTCGCCTGCCGCAAAGGGTTCCTCGTGTCGGTGAAAGTCCTGTCACGGTTATTCCGCCGCCTGTTCCTCGAACGGTTGGCCAAGCTGCACAAGGAGTGCAAGCTGGCGTTCCTTGGCAGCCTGTCAAAGCTGGTCGATCCCGAGGCCTTCGCAACATCTCTTGCACCGCTGCGCAAAGTAAACTGGGTCGTTTATTCCAAACAACCCTTCGGCGGACCCGAAGCCGTGTTGGCCTATCTGAGCCGTTACACGCACCGGATCGCGATCTCGAACCATCGCCTGATTGGTGCCGATGCCAACTCCGTAACCTTCCGCTGGAAAGACTATCGCATCAAAAGCGGGGATAGGATGAAGACCATGCGGCTGTCCACGGACGAGTTCATCCGCCGCTTCCTGATCCATGTTCTACCCTCCGGCTTCCATCGCATCCGCCACACCGGCTTCCTCGCGAATGGCATTCGCCGCGACAGGATCGCAAAGATCAGGTGCTTGCTGGAGGTTGAAGTAGACGCCAGCCCCAAAGCCGATGAGGACCAAGACGGCGGAAACGATGCACGAGACCAGCTACAGACGTGTCCCAAATGCGGTGGCCTGATGGTGATCATTGAGACCTTCTTGCGCGGCCAGCTTCCGCAATCCCGAGCACCGCCATGGGAGGATGCCGCATGATCCGGCCTTCAAATCCGACGCTGCAATGTAAGTGCGCCGAACCAATCACTGCGGTCAGCATCCAGACGTACCGAATGAAACAAGACAATGACGTCCAAAATACAAGCGAAGCATTGGTATCACGTCGAGAAGTCAGACCGTCCTGTGTTCGAGAATGCAATCAGAACTGTAGCGCTCTGCATCGTCTGCCGCCGACGTAACGCACAATCCCCATAGCATCGAAACCCGCCCGCGCTTTCCTCCTTGTCGGGTTTGTCGCCGCTGCAGCTCGCGCTGACAGCAGCCACAAACCTTAGACAAAGAGAGCTTTTGCTGTAAATTCACAAATTGTCGGTTTTCCGGAGGCTGTTTAACAAAGGGTTCATTAGCCAGCGGTACAAACGTTTGGCTTTTGACTGATACAGTATTGTTCTCCGGGTCAATTCGCAGCGCGCGACAATATCCGCATCTGGCCAGCGGCATCGGCATCCGAGATGGCCCTTTTAGAACATTCAAAAGTCCCACACTCTTTCAATTCCTGCGCGGCACGTATCATTTCCCCCAACGCAGCGCGGGCAAGTGATCCTCCAGTGCTGATGCGCCTGACGCCTGCGGAGGACAGATTATCAACGGTATAGGATGCTGCTGACAGACCAACGACGACATTCACCGGCACCGAGACTGATTTGCAGATCGCGCGAACGGTTGCGATGTCTGCCAGTCCTGATGCGTAGACAACATCTGCGCCCGCTTCCTCAAACGCTTGTAGACGCCGGATCGTGTCATTCAAATCAGGGCGGTTGTATATAAAGTTTTCAGCCCGTGCTGTAATCAAAAAGCCGGGTGCGGACTTTGCAGCTACAGCCGCACGTATCCGGTCAACGGCATGTTCAAATTCATATTGTGAGCGATACCTGAACCGCGACTCCTATTGGCGTTGAGGGTAAG
>TARA_R110002012_G_scaffold10005_2_pt1 | contig 24571 bp, 41 predicted proteins | sample TARA_R110002012 | Tara Oceans TARA_R110002012 (sample SAMEA4396515) | marine metagenome | biome: Westerlies Biome; feature: [DCM] deep chlorophyll maximum layer (ENVO:01000326); material: water (ENVO:00002006), including particulate matter (ENVO:01000060) such as... | depth 40 m | reverse complement strand
TGCTGGGAAGAATATCTATATGAAATATCAGAAGAAGATAAACAAATACACCTAACAGTGTATGAAATAGACAGTAGAAGCGAAGCTACAGAAATATTTCATGGAACACCAGAAGAATTATTAACTAAATTAGAATTAGATTATGCTTAATACAGAACAAATTTTAGAACAAAATGGACTTAACTGGAATGTAGTTAAGAAACCCCTGCTTTATGCAGGAGAATGCACAACAGATGCTAACAATGGGTTACACTCTACAGATTACTATGGAATAGTAAGAGAAGATACAGGAGAAGTGTTTGCTACAGTAAAAGAGGCGTACACTCCTACACAGAATCATACTATTATAGAAACTATGCAAGATATTGCTGGTCAAAATGACTTAGAAATAGTAAAAGCAGTACCTTTTAACGAAGGTAGAAAAGTAATGGTACAGATGAAACGTCCTAATAACCATGTAGTTATAGGTGGTCAGGACACTGAACAATACATATATGCTATTAATAGTCATGATGGATCAAGTAGCCTTAAGTTTGGATTTATGAATACAGTTGTATTCTGTCAAAATCAATTTGGATGGTTAAACTCTAATGCAATATCAGGCTATAGGCACACACAGTCTATACAAGATAAGGTAAAAGAGCTACCAACTATAATAAATTTTACAGCAGAAGAAGAAAAAATTGCAGAACTACAACACTTTAGTGGTCAATCAATTGGTAGAGATGCTATTGAAGAAATGCTATTTAGTCTTACTAAAATTGATACAGCAATGAGTTCTAGAGAATTAGAAAACTTTTCTACAAGATCTAAGAATATATATAATGACTTACAGAGTTGTATAATAGAAGAAACTTCTAGAGTAGGATTAACTAAGTGGGGATTATTTAATGGCGTAACTAAGTATACTACACATATGAAATCTGCACCATTAAGAAATAACGGTAGACAAGAAAGTATTATTACTGGATCTGCTGGTAAAATGAATGAGAAGGCTTATAAATTCTTAGTAAATTATTAAACAACATGAGATGGGGGCTTAACAGCCCCTTTCTTTTTTTATAACTAACAAAAAAAATAAAATTATGGGAGCAACAAATTTTGGAAATCTAGCAGTCGGTAGGTACAAAAACGCATCAGAAGCTTATAATAGCTTAGTAGAAGATGCATTACATGATTATGGTCATGATAGTTACAATGGTACAATATCAACAACATCAGGCTTTAAAATGCGTGATGATAACCCTAGGTACGGAACTAAAGCTTTTAGTAAATGGGAAGATAATATGCTTGAATTTGCAGATAAATGGGGAGATTGTATTTGTATAGAAATAACAGGAGCAATCTTGAAAAGAATGAAAGAAAGTAGAGGCTATAAAGGCAAGAAAGGCATCAAAGCTTTTTATTTTACTGGATGGGCAGCACAATAAAAATAAATAAATTATGGAAACAATAATAAAAAATTATAAAGAAAAATTTGGTTATAGTCCTAGTATTTTTGAATTACATAATTTATACACGCAAGGATCTTTATTATTATCAGATAATGAAGAAAATATCTTAATAAAAGAATTTAATAAAAAAAATGAATTATGGAATACAAAATTGAAGGAAAACCAGTAGAACAATACTGGACAGAAAAAATTGCTAAACGTTTAGTTGGTAAAAAAATAACAAAAATTGAATATATGAATAGAACAGAAATGGAAAACTGTGGCTGGTATAAAAGGCCAATAGCTATTCAATTAGATAATAAATATTGGTTAGTGCCAATGATGGATGATGAAGGTAATGATGGTGGAGCTATATCTACTACCTTTAAAAATTTAGAAACAATACCAGTGATATCATGAATAAACTACATAAATTAGTTAGACAAATATTAAACATATCTAAAGCAGCTAAAGATGATGATAGATCATTATGTGTTCAGGTGTGGCTACATCAAATGCCTAAAGACATACCATTAGAAGACTTCTTTGAAACTTATTTAAGTAATAAAATACTATCTACTGCAGACTCTATAACAAGAGCTAGAAGAAAACTACAAGAGGTTGATAAAACTCTTAGAGGGAAAAAATGGTACGAAAGACACAATCGTGCTGAAGAATACAAGCAAGAGATAGTTAACTTTAAATACGAATAATATGTTAGTAAGTAAATGTTGTGGATCAGAATATGAGGAGAGTACTGTAAGTTGGTGCTGCTCCGCTCAAATATCAGACTCAGGAATATGCTATGAATGTAAAGAGCATACAGACTCAGAGGGTTACGAATGTCTAGATTGTAATGACTGGCTAGATGAAATAGACTTAGAACCTATAGATGAATATAACGATAGAATGAGAGAAAATGCATTAGAAGATAAAGCTGATGCTAAAAGAAAATACAATGAATAATATGTGTATATTCGCCTTTCCCTTAAAATTATATTATGAATAGCTATGAAATAGAAGAAACGCTACTAGGCAAACTAATAGTAGAAAAAGAACTATATGATAAACATTGCAATGTTTTACATGAAGATTTGTTTAATAACCCATTTCATAAATCAGTATTTATAGCAATAGAAAGACAAATAGAAAGAGGGGAGACTGTAGATATACTAACTTTAGGAAAACTTATTAAAGGAGAAAAAGTAGTATTAAAGCTATCTGAAATAACTGAAGAGGCATATTCTTTTACAGAAGTTAAAACCTGTATTGCAATTTTAACAGAAGAATTTCAAAAAAGAGTTTTATTAGGAATTGTATCCGAAGTAAATAACCAGCTTACAGAAAGAGAAGAATTAGAAGTTATAATAGGCGGTATGGAAAAACAAATTTCAAAACTTAATTTATCTAAAGGAGAAGAACTTGCTGATTTAAAAAATCAACTAAGACTAATGCTTGATGATATTCAAGTAAGAATGAATACTGAAGGGCTTATGGGGGCCCCAACAGGATTTAAGGAAATTGATAGATTTACAGGCGGCTGGCAAGAAACTGATCTTATTATTGTAGGTGGCGCATCATCTATGGGTAAAACAAGCTTCGCCTTAGCTCTAGCGCTTAACGCTGCTAAGTATGGTAATGTACCTACAGTTATATTCTCTTACGAAATGAGTAGCTTACAGCTATTAAAAAGATTAATTTCTGTAGAATCAGAGGTTAGTAATAACTATATAGCAAACGGAACTCTTAATGATGTAGAATTAAAAAGAATACATGACGCTACCTCAACAATAGAAAGCATACCTATTAATATAGATGAGTGTAATCTAACATCTTTAAATTATTTAGTATATAGAATTAAAGAATACGTTAAAAATAAGGGTGTTAAAATAGTTATGGTAGATTATCTTCAATTAGTATCTTATACATCTAAAGGATTGTCTAGAGAGCAAGAAGTTAGCAAAGTTGCTAGAAAATTAAAAAACCTAGCTAAAGAACTGAGCATAACTATTATTGCCTTAAGTCAACTTAATAGAGGTGTAGGTATGAGAAACAATAGTAAGCCAACACTATCAGATCTTAGAGAGTCTGGCGAGATAGAGCAAGCTGCAGATGTAGTTATGTTAATCTACAGGCCAGAGTACTACGGAATAGAATATGATGACAACGGAAATAACTCAAAAGGTATTGCTAGTATTATATTTGCTAAGGGTAGAAATATTGGTGTAGGAGAAATCACACTAAAATTTATAAGTGAATTAACTAAATTTGAAGACTATGAAAAAGACTATTCTTAAAAAATATCCACTGCTAATAACGATAGCGCTTTCAGCGTTTATTTTATACATAGCGCCAATACTACTTTATATATTTATAGCAATATTAATTGCTTTACCTATTTATTTAGCTGTTCGATTGTTTGGAGGTCAATAAATATTTTGTATATTTGGCCTCTAAAGTATTGAAAAGCATGGGAATATTAACAGTAGCAGGATTTACCGCAGTAGGATATTATATAATATTGCACAAAATACTAGGCAGAAAATATCTAGTAAAAACACAAACCATTTGGGACTTAATATTCACTATAGCAGTGCCTATTTTATTTATAGGTACGTTTAGTGGACTAGCAACAGCTGTAGTAGCGGGAGTAATATTCTCTATACTCACAGCGATAACACCAAAGCCCGATGGAAAATAAAAGTAATAGATCGTATTTAAAAGATATTGTAAACGAAATATCACACGACCTAGGAATAAATAAATCTGTTGTAAAAAAAGTATTGACAGAGGCGTTTAAAGAAATTGCTTTAATACTAATACTTAGAGGTAAGCCTGTAATGATTAGAAGATTTGTAAAATTTGTAGTTGCATTAAAAACTATAAAAAAAATTAAAGAACAATTAGAAAGTAAAGAAAAATGAAATTAGAACAACTAAAAGAAGAACTTCCTTTTAAATGGAGGGTACAGTCATCTAAGTACGGTAAGACAACTTGTGTTGCTTATATAGACGCTAGAGACGCTCAAGATTTATTAGATAAAGTTTGTGGGCCAGAGAATTGGCAAACACTTTACTACGAAGAGAATGGCTTGCTATTCTGTAAAGTAGGTATTAAAGTAAAAGATGATTGGGTTTGGAAATCAGATACTGGTTCTGAGTCTAATGTAGAAAAAGACAAGGGTCATGTTTCAGACGCCTTTAAGCGCGCTTGTGTAAACTGGGGTATAGGTAGGTTTTTATATAGATTACCAATACAAACACTACAAAACAAGCAACATACTAACGGCAAGGAGTATCCTTATATACCAGAAAAGAATAAATTAATCTTTGACGGAGCAACATTAACTAAGTATATTAATTGGAAAATTAAAAATAATAAATAATGGAAAGTTTAATGCCAAAAAACAGTATAAACACACCGCTTAAGCCAACAAGAAAAGAAATAATAGATAAATTAGAAAAACTTGTTGCTGAAAATGAAAGACTATTAACAAATAGTAATGATATAAAATTACAATTAATAGAAGAAAGAGAAAAAATATACAAAATAATAAACATTATAAATCAATAAACAATGAAAGTATTACCATTTGACTTAAGTGTCACAACAACAGGTCCTGCTAAGGGACAGAAACTAGACTATATAACGCCTGGGTCTCACTCTTGTGAGGTAACAGGAATAAAAACATCTGATCAATTAGACAACTACAAAGGAAGTCCATTTATAGATTTCTTAGTAACATCTAATGGTAGTGTAGGAAAGTGTAGGTTTTGGGCAGTAAAAGAAACTGACAAGCAATCATCTAAAGATTGGAAAATAAAACAATTAAAAGATTTCTTAATTAATTGTGGAGTAAAAGATTTTTCAGATGATAGTAAGGCAATGAATGACGCTATAGGAAAAAAGTTAACAATTGCATTTACATCACAAGAATACACAACTATAGTTAAGACTACAAGTGAGCCTGTAATTAGAACGTCTGTAGGTTACAGATGGAGCGCAAAGGAGGGAGGAAGATGTACTTATAATGCAGATATGAACCAAGTTTTAGATCCAGCCGCAAGAATAGAATTTGCTAAAACTCATAAGAAATGGGCTGATGCAAACAATACAATGGCTAACGATAGCGTAGTATCAATGAGTGCAGGCTCTGATGAAGACATGCCGTTCTAAATAAATATAAATGAGAGAGATAACAGATCCCTAGGATCAGGTAAGCGTTCCGAAACTCGGTAGTAGACAAGATCTCAACCGAAAATCAGATGAAACTTTTAAGACTTAAATGCGCCAAATTCCTAAAGGGTGAAACTCTCAAATTTATTATTATCTTTGCAATATGGCAGAGATATTTATAGCAGGAAATGTCCCATCTAGTAAGAACGGAAAACGATGGACAGGTAAGTATTTAATTCACTCTAAAACAACGATGAATTACATAAAAGACTCAAAAGAAGATTGGGTTAATAATAAAGAAAAGTTCTTAAAATTAATAAAAGAAAAAGAACCACCATATGAAGTGAGTTTTAAATTCTTTAGAAAGAGCAGAAGAAAATTTGATTATATAAATCCAGCTCAAACAGCACAGGATTTAATGGTTAAATACGAATGGATAGAAGATGATAATTGTGAATTTATAAAACCCTCATTTGAGGATTATGTTTATGATAAAGAAAATCCAGGAGTAGAAATACGAGTATTATAATTTAAAATAAAAAAATGGCAAAGACAAAAAAAGCAACAAAAGCAAAAGCAAAACCAAAAACAACAAAAAAGATAGAAATTAATATTGGAGGAAAATCTTATAAAGTTGACGAAAATGTTAATGAAACATTAGCTGTTATGTCAAACGCATTACAGTCTCATGAGATTGCATTATTAACATGGGCTTATAAAGATTATGCTGGCAATGAGCCAGATTTAGATAGTTTTAGAAAAAGTTTAAATGACTATTGTTTAACTATTCCTAACTCTGAAGAGATTATGAAAAGAATGGAAAGTTTAGACAAGCAAGCCGCAGAGGAACAGGACAAAAGCAAGGAGTCTAAAGAATAACTTTGTGGTTAAAAGGCCTCGCCCTTTATTGGGCTTGGCTTTTTTTGCTTATAATGAAACTATTAAAAGATAAACTTACACATAACGACTACTACCAGAGCACCGAATACATCTCTAACAGTATGTTGAATAACTTATCAGGAAGATCCCCTGAATACTTTAGGTTTGCGATGGACAATCCACAACCTTCAACAGCAGCAATGAAATTTGGATCAGCACTGCATATGAATGTATTGCAACCAGAAGAATTTAATAATAATTATGCAGTATCTCCTAAGTTTGATAAAAGAACTAAGATTGGTAAAGCAGACTATGCAGAATTTCAAAAGAAGAATTTCTTTAAAACTATTATAACAGAAGCAGAATTTGAGATGATTGAGCAGATGACTATGAAACTAATGAAAGATAATACAATTAAAACATTGCTTTCGGGAGGAGAAAAAGAAAAAATTATAACATGGCATAACGAAACACATGATGTAAATTGCAAAGGCATGTTAGATTGTTATAAACCAAAGCCTAACATTATAGTAGACTTAAAAACAACACAAGACGCGTCTTATAATGGCTTTAGAAGGTCTATAATGAAATATAAATACCATAAGCAAGCAGCATTCTATATGGACGCTGTGCAGGCAGATGAATTTTATATTATAGCTATAGAAAAGTCACCACCATTTAATATGAATGTAATTCAAATAGGTGAAGACTTAATAGAAGACGGCAGGTATATGTATAATCAAGAGTTAGAAATATATAATTACTGTACAAAACATGACTACTGGCCTGGCCAAGGTTATGATTATCTGAACAAGGATTCAGAAAGAATAATTCACATAATGTCAAAAGAAATATAATATGAAACATTCAGTAGTATTTGAGGGAGGTATAGACAAGGTGTCTACTATGGCAGATAATTCATTAAGAGTTATCTTAGGAACACCAGAACTATCAAACGATACAGAAGCCTCTATTATGAGATTAAGAAAAAAGCCAGGATACATACTGGTTTCTACTAAAAAAATATCTCAAGAACAAATAGACGCAGTAGAGGGGGCGACTATAAACGCAGAGTTTAAAGAAAAAACACCATCACAAAGAATGAGAGCAGTCTTATTTAAGTTATGGGAAAAAACACAGCCAAAGCAATTAAATGGCGAGTCAGGTCAAATGGAGTATGTAGATTTTGATTTATTCTACAAAAGACAAATGAATAAAATTATTGATCACTTTAAAACTAAATTAGACTAATGACTAAGCACAATAAATATTATTATGAATTTGACAGAAATATGGATACAACTATAGAAAAACAAGTAAAAGATAGTAGAGTGCCTGATTATTACAGAGGAAGAAATGGTTATGAGGCTAGAAAGGTGTGTGATAATTTTAACTTATCCTACCACCTTGCTACAGCCACAACCTACATTTTACGCGCCTACCATAAACATGATACGCCTGTAGATTGTTTAAAAAAAGCAATAGCACATTTAGAATTTGAATTAGAAAAAATAGATGATCAAAAAAGTAACTAGAAAAACATTTAAAATACGACCTTCTGGTAGGTCTACAGATTTTATATCCCCTAGCTTTGGCTATGGCTGTTTATATAATTGTTCTTACTGTTATATGAAACGCCATAGGCCTAGAGGCTTATCTGTAGCTACAAACACAGAAGATATTTTGACTGAAATCAATAGTCATGCTGCATTCGCAGTAGTTGACAAGCCAAATCAAACACATGAAAATTACACAACCTATGATATAAGCTGTAACGAAGACTTTGCTCTTCACGCTAAACATCATGAGTGGAAAAAAATATTTACATTCTTTAAAGATCACCCTGATATTATGGGTAGTTTTGCTACAAAGTATGTTAATACAGATTTATTAGAATTTAATCCCGAAGGTAAGATACGTATTAGATTTAGTTTAATGCCACAACGCAAAGCTGATATACACGAGCCTGAAACATCTAAAATTATAGACAGAATTAAAGCTATTAATACATTTATAGAGGCAGGGTATGACGTTCACGTAAACTACAGCCCTATTATAGTATATGATGGGTGGCTAAACGATTACTTTAAACTTTTTAGCATGATGAATGAGCATGTAAATTACAAAGAACAAGTGTTTTCAGAATGCATATTTTTAACTCACAACTTTGAAAGACATACATTAAATTTAAAAAATCACCCACAAACAGAAGTAGATATATGGACTCCTAACATACAGGAAACTAAAACATCTCAGTATGGATGCGAAAACATTAGATACAATTATAAATTGAAACGTGATTACATAAGTCAGTTTAAAGAGTTACATGGCAAAATAATACCATGGAACAAAATCAGATACATATTTTAATATGATAAAAAATAATAAATTTGAAGAGCTTATAGATAGCGCGCACCTATTTACAGGTGAAGAACAAATATGGTGTATAATAAAGCCATATGCTAGAGAAGACTATCTTCTTAGAAGAGAATATAGGGTTCAAAAAAGAAGTCCTGATGAAGAAAATTATCCAGACCATATTAATATTGAACTAAAAAAAGATGTATATTTGACGGTTCCCATTAATATAATAGAGTCTATAGACAGGAGAAAATTTATAACTAAATACAATTTAAATGAAGCTACTAGGTAAAAACATTATGATTGAGCAAAAAGAAGCTCAAAGAAAAACAAGTTCAGGAATTATTACTGCAAACAATCAAAAACCAAATGAAGGAATTGTCATTCATGTTGGTGATGAAATTACTAAAATAGAAGAGGGCAACACTGTGTTGTTCTCTATGTTTGGTGGGTCTGAAATAGAATACAAAGGTAAAAAATACCTTATGCTCAAAGAGCATGATATATTAGCAATTATAAAATAAAATAACATGGCAAGAAAAGTAAGCTGGACGTATGGCGGTAAAAAATACAGCGGTACACTAATACCAAGCAGGGAAACTAAAACACACAGATACGCAAGAACTGAAAATGGAAAAATTAAATCACTACCTAAAAAGAAAAAATAATGGCAACAAAAAAATTTAAACCACACATGATGTACAAAGGCTCTAAATCTGTTAAGGCTAGTACTATGAAAAAACATTTAGAATTAAAAAATAAAGGTTATGGTCACACTAAACCTAAAAAGAAAAAATAATGGCAAAAGAAATAACATTTAATGTTGACGCAAGAAGTGCGTTAAAAAAAGGAGTAGACAAATTAGCAAATGCAGTTAAAGTTACATTAGGCCCTAAGGGGAGAAATGTAGTAATTGAATCTCGTTTTGGATCACCACGTATTACTAAAGATGGTGTATCTGTAGCTAAAGAAATAACATTAGAAAATCCTGTAGAAAATATGGGAGCTCAAATGGTAAAAGAAGTTGCGACAAACACTAACGACTTAGCTGGTGATGGAACAACAACTGCAACTGTATTAGCTCAAGCTATACTAGCAGAAGGATTAAAAAATGTAGCAGCAGGATCAAGCCCTTTAGATTTAAAAAAAGGTATTGATGCTACTGTATCAGACTTAGTAGAAGAAGTTAAAAAATCTTCTGTTAAAGTAAACAAAGACTATAATCTAATTAAGCAAATAGCAACTATTTCTGCTAATAATGATGATGAAATAGGTGGCTTAATATCTGTAGCTATGGAAAAAGTTAAATCAGAAGGAGTTATTACCGTAGAAGAAGCTAAAGGTATGGAGACAAGCGTAGAGCTCACTGAGGGAATGCAATTAGATAAAGGATACTTATCTCAACATTTTGTAAACAATCAAGCTAAGATGTCCGCAGAGCTTTCTAATCCATATATACTACTATATGATGGAAAGGTTTCTGTGATGGAAGAATTTTTACCTATATTAGAACAAGTTATAGGAAATAAGAAATCTATTCTTATTATAGCTGAAGACGTAGAGGGTGAAGCATTATCATCTTTAGTTATGAATAATATGAGTGGCGTAGTTAAGGCTTGTGCTATTAAAGCTCCAGGATTTGGAGATGAAAGAATTGAAATTTTAGAAGACTTAGCTATAAGAACAGGAGGTACTGTAATTTCAGAAACTAAAGGATTGTCTTTAGATAGCATGACTTTAGATATGTTAGGTAGCTGTGATAAAACAATAACAGACAAAGACGGAACTGTAATATTATCAGGTCATGGCAATAAAAAAGATATTAATCAAAGAGTATCACAATTAAATAAGCAAATAGATTCTACTAATGACTATGGTGCTGAAAAGCTTCAATCTCGTATTGCTAAATTAACTGGCGGTGTTGCCGTGTTATATGTAGGCGCTCCAACTGAGGTTGAAATGAAAGAAAAGAAAGACAGAGTTGATGATGCTCTTGCCGCAACTAGAGCAGCTATGGAAGAAGGTATTGTTCCTGGTGGCGGAATTGCCCTACTCAGAGCGTCTAAAATTATAAAAAGTAGAAAGTATGCAGAAGAATATAGATTAGGTAAAAGTATTGTTCTTAATGCAATTAAGACTCCTTTAAAAACTATCTTAGTAAATGCAGGTCTTAATGCTGAGGTTATTATTAGCACTCTTGAGCATATGCAAAAAAGCGATGGTTATAATGTTAAGACTGAAAAATATGAAGATCTTATTAAAACAGGAGTTATTGACCCTGCTAAAGTAGTAAGAGTATCTTTAGAGAATGCAGCGTCTGTAGCTGGAATGATATTAACAACTGAATGCGTATTAAATGAAATTAAAAAGGACGACTAAACACTATAAAAATCTTACCCCACAAGAAAAAACTCAAGTATGGATTTACTTATCTAAGGGGTATGGTTTAAAGGATATAAGCAGAGATACTGGTATAGGATATCACACACTATGTAAAGTTATTAAAGAAAGGATTAAAAACGTATAACATGTCAATTTTTATAATAATTTTAATTAGTACTATAATTATAGGGTACTTCAAACCTAAACACAGTAAAGAAAACGATTCACTTCGTAAAAACCTAGAAGAGCTTGACAGACTAGAATGTAATAAAATTAAAGAAGAAATAGATAATGCAAGAAAATAATTACTTAAGCTATCTTAAAAAAATTAAGATGCATGAAGACACAAGGTGGTTTGTAAAAACCAATCCACAAGGAGAGATAAGGGAAGTAAAACAAGTGTACGACCCTGAAGATTACGTAAAAGGATCTAGGGCTAGAAAGCTATTAACTCAAGATGAGCTAATTAATGTTTTGTCAGAAAGCATAAAAAGATAAAAGATTATTTTTCTTTTTTCCATTTCTTAGGGTTATCTGCGCATTCAGTATTTTTTAAAGTCGTTTTTATTTTCATAAAACAACCACACAATTTACATTGTTTAGTTAGAGATGTTAGGTGTTTACACTCCTGACATATCTTCCAGCGCTTATCACGCTCTTCTTTACTTGCTAATACTGACATTATAATTTAAAATCCCTTGCAATCCATTTGTCCTATGATAAAGGAATGCTTGGGCTTTTTTAATGTTACCTATAAATCCCTTGCTGTCGTGCCAAAAATCAGTTGCAGACATAGAGGATAAATTTCTAACAGTTATACCATTGAGCTCTTCAATAGCTTGTAATTTTACAGACTTGTTTGTGTGGTAATGACCTCTGTGAACTTCAACAAAATCAACATCAGACCATGCATTTTTGTATCTTTGAGAAATAATTCCAGGAAGATTAACTGCTTTTGGCCCATCTCCATGATCTGATATCACCATGTTCTTACCATACACTAACATTTTCATTTGACAATCTGAATTATCTACAATAATATTCTCATTATTCTCGTAGTATAGTTCTAACATATCACCTAAATGCATAACAGACTCTCTATCGTGATTACCAGGAACAACCATTACGTGTACAGGAGACACTTCAGAAAGATAATTAATACACTTAATTAAAAGCTTTCTTGCTGCCCTATACATATCTATACCATAATCAGTGTTGTATTGAGGAGTTCCTTTAGTAGTTGACACTATAGGCCAATCACCATCTGAGTTCAATAAATCCTGCCCTACTATAAATAAAATTTTATCTATATGATAGCCTTGAGCTCTATATAATAAATGTTCTACAGCGCTAACTAATCTATTAGAAGCAATGGTTAAGCTATAATCATCTCCTTTAATACCTATTTTACCTAAATGTAAATCAAAAGCAGATATTTCTAAAAGATATTTATCTTTTTTATCTCTTAGGTATTCCCTTTTTTTGACTAAAGGTGAAAGGTCTTTAAGGTCTTCTTTAAGTTCTTTAGATATTAAATCTAAATTTAAATGAGCTTTAATAGGTTTAAACCAAGCTTTCATACGATACATTGTAACTGTAGTAGGCTTGTTATTAGTATCAAAACCTGTTACTTCATAAGTACCTATATCAAATTTTTCTAACTCCCATATATTAGTATCAATTTTAGCGGCTTCTATTAAATCATCTATAGATTTTATTCTTGTAGATTTTTCTACATTAACAATTTTAGAATTATTTTTATTAGATATATCTATTAATTCTTTTTCAGGATCATTAGTTGCATCACCTAATTCTTTTCTAATTAGACGAGCAACACCCCTAACCTGCTCATAATTAGTGTTAAATAATTCTGCTGTTTTCGCATACCCACTGCGTAATTTGGATGGATTTTTTAAAAGATATTCTTTTAGTTTATCATTTGAAGACATTCTTAAATATATTAATTATCGTCTACACCATAACCGTGTTGACTCTTAAGGACCAAGTTAGTAGCTTTTATAGTTACTTTTTTACGACCTCTTTTTAATTTATTAACTACTTTGTTAACAATGTCTAAATTATTAATAATATCATCTTCATCAATACCTTTTACTATAACATTATATAAATGGTGACGTTTATTTTTACCGTCTACAAACGTCCAGTCTGACAGCCAAATAGGTGTATTATATTTACTTGTTGGGCTTTCCATGCTATGGTAAAAAAGAATTTGAGGTTTGATCCTGATTACTAGAAAAAGAATTGTCCGTATTAGCAACAAAAACGTTTTTTACAACAGTTATATTTGTAGTGCTGCTAGATGATGCTGCGTAAAGATAAATAGTTTTTTTCGGATTTTTAATTTTAAAGTCATCTGTTAATGTCCTGCCTAATTGTTTGTTGATACTTAACGCATTTAAACTTATGACAAATACATTTCCTTTAGTAATAGTAACTTGACCAGTAGATACATTTGCTGTTACATCTGAAGGTTTTGAAGTACTCCATAATAATGTAACCGTAGAATCACCTCCAGATCCATTATAACTTGTGTTTATAAAATCTAATATTTCACCTGGATTAATACTACCTATACTAGTTAAGCTATTTTGCGGTATATGATATCCAAAAACACTTTGCGTGCCTATTGCATTAGAGGTAGCTTTTTGTATATTTTTTGATTCAGCAACTAACTTTTGGTCTGTTGTTTGATATTGACTTTCAACCTGTGGGTTTTTAATAACTTGATTATTTCTAAGATATTTAGACCTAGAGTGATCTCCTTTATATTTATCTTTTATTAATGGCATTAAAAATCTATATATGTTATTTTAACTTTATCTCCTCTTTCAATCGCAGATGCAATTGTAGGATAAATTCTTTTGTAGGCCTGAGTGGATTTACCAATAAAACCATTCTTATCAATACTGTTATTATGTTGCGTATCGCCCACAAGCAAACATCCAGCAGTATGCTCATCAGTATTTCCACAATGTAATAAAATATACTCAAAATTAGGAACATCAATAATATGAAGCATACCCCTATGAATATCACTAAATCTTTTAGAGTATTTTTGATGGAAGCCACCAACCTTACGAAGAGCAATTTCATAGGATCCAGCAGGTATTCTAGTCTCTGCCATAACTTTAGTTTCTCTATACTCATCTTCTAATGTGTAGCATAAAAATTTTAATTTATCATCCTCCTCTAAAAAAAGTAAGCCAGAAGTACTATCCTCCTGGCTACTAAATCTTAATACTTTAAGTTTCATTTATTTATATTTTAGTCATCACCAGCTAATCCTAGGTCAGCTCCATCACATAATAAATATTGTACTTTTTGCGCTGCCGTTGTCGCTGCTATATCTAAATTTGTAGAATTATCAGCTGCACCATCTAAGTTTAATGGAGCAAACATACACTCTCCTGGCTTTAAGTCTGCAATTACATCACCATCTGGCTTTACAGCTATTGGATAGTCTGTATCTGCATTTTTTACAAATCCATATAAACGATCTTTATTGTGACTTGCTAAATTTATAGTAGTATCTGATGTGCCATTAGTTAATATTTCACCAGTTGATATTAAAGCTGAGTCTACAGTTGTTGAGCCAGTAGTAAAACTTGGAGAAAAAGATAATACTTGATTTCCATCTGAGTCTACTAATGTCAAACTCCCTGAAATTGATACTGATAATGATTGTGTTGCCATGTTATTTTATTTTAAGCGTTAGCGTCTATTTCTATTGCAGCGTACTCTACAGTTACAGTTGCAGTATCTGCTTTTGCAACAGTTGTTCCTGTTCCTCTAATAATTGTCATTAAAAACTCACCTGGTTTTAATATACCTATATAATCAGCAGCAGACGATGCTCCATCATATATCTTAACAAAATTAGTGTCGTCTAAGTTTTTTATATATACCATTCTACCATAACCAGGGGCAGCCATAATTGTTGCGTCACCATCATGAGCTACATCTATTCTACCTGTTGCTATTTGGTCTACACCTGTAATATTTAGTGTGTATGATCCACTTTGTGATTGCGAATATCCCGTTGAAGAAGTTGCGGACATGCTTAATGAACAATTTAAAGTATAATTTTTTGCCATGGTATTTTAATTTTTTACAAATTTATGAAATTTTTCTCATATTCTCTAGTCTCTAGAGCAATTTTTAATTCTGAACATTTTTCATATTCTTCTGTAGAAATAAAGTAATTTATTATTTGCGAAATATCACCTACAGTAATATTTGCTTTAGGATTAAAAGGAAGTGCACATCCATTGTATTCCAATAACTCTTCAAAAGTTAGCTTATCTGTTATTATAAGGTAAGCATTTTCCATGGATTCAATATACATTTCGTTATCGTCTTTCAATAGCTCTTCTATAAAATTCATTATCTTTTAATTTTCTCATATGATCTACCTCCAAAATAAGCTCCTATAACTGTTACTAATACTAATTGTAATAAACTCTTCCACTCATCGTCTACTACAAATTTAATTGTTCCTGAATCAATAAATATCATCAATACAGAACTTACTACTAAAAATATAAGAGTCATTGGTCTAACGTTTTTACTTAACCAAGAATCTGATTTCATATCAGACTCCCACCTAGCAGTTACTTGTCGCTCCATTTCTATTTCGTAATTAGATAAAAGCTCTTTTACCTTTAGTTCTGCAGCAAGTTTTTCTTCTTTACTTGTATGAAGATCATCTATAACACTCCCCACACCTTCTACTAGCTCTTTAGCTCCGCTACTAAAAATTTTTCCTAATATACTCATAATTTATATTTATTAGTATCCTCCACCTCCACCTCCACTACTTCCACCAGCAGATCCACCTCCGCTACCCCCACCTAAAAAGCCTTGTGTGTTTGGATTATTTGATGTAGAGCTGCCTGAGCTTGACGATGCTGCTTGTCCGTGTGTAGCGCCAGCCATATACCCTAAAACACCATTGTAAATGTGTGTATGATATCCAACTAAACCCTTAGTGTCACCATAATTTAACGCTTCTGTTGGTGTACTAAATAATGGAACACCGCTTATAGTTGTAAGTATTGGCATAGTTTTAGTTTATTTTATATTACAAGAACAAAGCCCAAGACACACTCTGTTAAAAGTTATTTTTTTTATAAGTTTACAAATTGCTTTTTTCATAATTTTATTTTATTTGTGATTACAACCTTCTAGTTTTGCTATTTCTTTTTCAAGATTTACTATTCGGTCTTCATTTTCGTTAATTATTTTAATCTTTTTTTCTAACCTTCTATCTAATATTACTATATCTTCACCTAATTGTGCAATTTGGCTATAAGCCATACCCATAGTAAATATTATACCTATAATCCAAATTATATTACCTAAATTAATAGTAAAGTCTTTCATATTAATGTTTTCTTATATACTCTAAAATTATATCTATTTTCTTTTTCATCTCTTCAATATTTTCAGCAGCTTTTTCATGATGACGAGAAAATTGATTTTTTACTTCATACAAACTGAATACTAAAAATCTATATAAAGCGTAAAGCGCCCCTAGTAACAATACTAAAGGTAACCCATATCCCTCTATGAGCTCTAACACTTCTGTCATTACCAAAATATTAGTTTAACTATATATCCTACAACAGCAAAGTATAAACCCCAAAGAGCCTTTGTAACATTGGACTTCCATCTTTGCATTTGTTTAAATTGCTCTAAATTTGTTAACCACATAGGAAGCTCAACATCTCTTTCGTCTAAACGACTAGTGTTTTTATTAACTCTAACTACTAGCCCCTCATCTGGATCAAGCAACTTAATCATTAGTTTGTCTAATTTATTATTAATCTCTTTAATATCTTCGCTCAAGGTTTCTATATCTTTTTTCATTAACGCTATTTCTTGTGCTGCTGTTGCCATTTATAAATCTTTTAAATGTGCAAGTAAATTATTTCTTAATTCCTCAATTTTATTATCAGGAATACCATTAAATATAGCTATTTCTTTTACAGTTCCTACAAACTTGTTTGGCGTGCCTCCAGCTCTTTTCCCAACTGTATCAAGAATAAAATCACCAGGACCTGATTTAGTTGTATCTTGTTGAACTAAACCCCCACCATCTAAATTTTTCCAAACTTCCACATCATCATCACTATCTCTTGTAATAATCCAAGTAGAATCATCTTTAGTAGTGTGGCCTGACTCCATAGTAAAATCTACATTAGAAGAACCAGGCTTAACTCTTATTGAAGAAGAAGTATGAAGTTTTATCATTTCAGAATTAGTAGTACTTTCTCCTAAAATAACAGTGTTAGCAGAATTTGCATCCATTCTTATGCCAATAACAAAACCAGCGCTTAATGTAGTAATAGCACTAGAACTAGTAAAACTTTCTGAACCTGCAAATAATAACGCTCCATCGCTGTATTCAGGCCTCTCGGCTTCTGTTGCCTGTAGCATATCAAAAGTATTTGTAGAACTATCTGCCCACTTAGAAACCAAACCCCCATTTGTTGGAGCCGATCCATCAACCAGTGTCTGTCCTTTACCAAACTTGTACCATGCAACTAATCTACTCTCGTTAGAAGGCAACCATGCTGGAGCTGATTTAAGCGTAGGTATAGTATTTTTTATACCTATAATCATTATCTAACTATAACTATAGCAGTTGCTGTTGTTCCAGTAGATAAAACTCTTTTTACTCTAATAGGATGTACCACACCAGCAGCAAGAGCTGTAAAAATCGTTTTATCTGCAGTTTGAGCAGTAGCCCCATCTTCTAAACTTCTATCAGCCATAACCACTTGAACGTTTCCTGCTCCTCCTACATAAAGAAATCCTGCATCTACATTATTAGTGTCATGTGCTGAAATTGCTTCAGCTCTAGTTCCGTAAGTATCAGTCATATTTGTTGCCATATTGTATATATTTAATTTTTACAAAGTTAATCAATTTATTTTTATCTTGCAGTCTCTTCTGTAACATTTCCTGACCTGCCACCAGAATAGATTAAATTTGCTGCGTCTTTTTTTAATTCACCATAAGGAGTAACATTATATCTAAAAGTTTTGAGAGCCTGTGATCCACCAGCTTTACCATAAGGACCTGTACGTTTAATCTTGTCACCTCTTAATGCTTGGGCAAAACCATCAACGGTATTATTAAATGTGCTTATAGAAGAAGGAGGAATTCTATATTGTAAGAATCTTCTAACGTCTGTTGTTGCAAAAATGTCAGCCTTCAATTTTTTCATATACTTAACAGTAGTGCCATATTGCTCGTCTTCATCACCTTCAGATATTGCAATTAGAGCCATTAAAGTTAATCCTAACGAAACACCACGCAAATAGTTTCTCATTTCTTCTTGTCTTTTAGGACTACTATTACGATACTCTTTAACTACAGACTCTAATGACAACTCACCTTTATTAAATTTACGAAACAACTCATTAACATATGCTCCAGCAGCTCTGTAAGAGCCAACCTGAACCTCTCCAAATCTATTAATGTTTTCTTTTTGTAATCTATCAGATATTAAAGTTACAAACCATTTTTTAAATTGCATTAGCGACCTACCCCATGAATACATAGACAGCATTCTTTGGTCTAAAGCGGTATATCCCTCACCATGTATAGTAGATATCTTATGGCCTATCTCTCTAACTCTTGCATCAGAAACATTACCAGTATTAAATTCTTCTTCAGTAAGCATCCCTAAGAAAGCAGAGCCTTGAATGTAGTGCTCTGTTTGATCCATAAATATAAACGATGCTTTTTCAACCTTACCCCAAACACCTTTAGATTCTGATAAATGAACAAACTCATCAAAGCTATATTCTATAATTCTATGCTTTTTAAGAATTTCTTTTGACTTACTCCAGTTTTTCCAAAACCTAGTTTCACCTTTAATAAATTGTTTACCACCCCTCTTTCTTAATTCTTGATATTTACCAGCAAGCATATTTCCTATACCAACACTTATATTAAACCCAAGTAGTCGTAAAGATGTAAGTCTTACAAATCCATCAATAACTTTATCTCCTGTTTTACCAAAAACACTTTCTTGCATTTTCTTTTCTAAGAAACTTTCTTTCCACCACTTAGTTAAATATTCAGAAGCATTAGGATTATCTAGATTTTTATTAAAAGCAATAGCAGCATCTGTTAAGATAGCTAAATTTTTCATACCTTTAAACCCATCAGAAGCCTGCTCTCCATCCTTAAATAGTTTAGCTCTTGTAAACTCTAGAAGAGAAGTGTGAATATCTCCAGAAAAATAAAACATATCCTCACGTTTTCTTCTTAAATATTCTTCAGAAACTTCTTTATCTATTTCAGACATCTCACCACCTTCACCCCATATTTCAGAAAAACGTTTTCCGCTTCCTATTAAAGCATTCATTTCACTATTAGATAATAATATTTTACTACCATCCTCATGCTTACCTAAAGGCTGAAGTTGTTTAGCTTTTTTACGAAGAGCTGAAAGCTCCATTATTTCTTTCCCATTAACAGTAAACCCTTTTGTCCTGTTATTGTAAATGTATACTTTCCATTCGTTAAATGTTTTTAATTGTTTAGATCCGTCTTTGTCTGTACCAAAAACCTTAACGCCATGATAATCATGGTCGTCTATACTTAAATTGTATAATCCTAAAAGCCCACTTTTACCTAAAGACTCAAGTTCTTGCATAGGCATTCCTTCAAATTCATAATCATTTTTACCTACTAATGATTGTACCACAGCCCTGTAGTTAGAGTAATAATCTTTTTCTTCATTAGATAAACTATCCCAATTAGAAACAATTTCATCTGAAGTTTTTAATCTGTATCTTCCGTTATCCTCAACTGTAATGTTACCGTATATTAATTTGTATTTATCATTTAAATTAAAAGATTTTTTAACTCTTTCTATAAGAGATAAAGGTTTCATTTTAGATTTAACTAATGCTTTGTGTGATCCGCTAATAATTGACTTATGCCTTTTAAAGCTTCTCATGTAATTTAAATATTGTTTTTCAGCCTCATTTATAAGATACTGCATTTCAGGCCTGTCAGATGTCATGTTATTAGCACCCATCCATTTTCTATAGTTAGATATATCGTTTTGTGGTGTACCATCCTCACCAGGAATATTGTATTTATACTTCTGACTCTTACTTTTACTCTTAAGAAAGTCAGCCTGTTCTCTAAACATTTTTTGACCTATCTCAGACTCTATAGCGTATGCTAATTGTTTAGATGCTGTATTGTCCATGCTTCTAAGATCAGTAGCTATTTCCATTAATTTATCTAAAGATAAAGAGCTGATACCAACTCTCTGTAATTTAGCTTTATATTTTTCTACTACTTTGTGTTCAGATTTATACTGAGCATATCTGTATTGTAAACTATTATATGTATTAGACTTAGGATCTATTTTAGTTAAATCAATTCCTTTATCCATAGACCAGTCAGACAAACTAAGTAATTTATTTTCTTCTTTTAAGTGAGACGTACTATGAATAGATTTTTTAGCATTAATAACTTTTTTTGGCTTTTTAATAGTAGAATCATAAGTCATCTTATATCCTGTCTTTAAATCTACATTTGGAATAATAATCTCACCAGTCTCTTGATTTGTTAAATCATATAAATTATAGGAATTTTTAATCCACGAAGTATTATCTGGCAATCCCATTCTAACGCCTCTTTCTTGAGAAAAGAACTCTTTAAATTTAGAGGATGATGTAAAAAATTCAGAAGGCAATTCTTGACTTTTAGATAAATATAAACTAAAACGACCTAAGTCTTCATCGTTAATAATTTTATTACCTCTTTTTTTAGGAGCTGGTATGATAGTAATTTTTCTATCTTTCTTACCTAATTCTTTAATTTGATCTTCTAAAGATTTTTTATCTTTATTTTGTACAACCTCTACAATAGCGCTTTCTAATTCATTTGTTATTAATCCAGCTTTTTCAGCTTGCTTTGTTTGATTCTCTTCAATGATAGTAGCAATACCTCTGTTTATTCTATCAATCATATTCTGATCAAAAAAAGGAATTATAGATGTTCCAGATAACCCAAATTTATTTATCTCTTGTTCTACAAGCAGCAAAGTATTTTGAGCATCCTCATCTAATTCGCTAAAGCTATCTTGAATTTGTTTAATCTTTTTTAATGAAGTTAATTCATTTATCTCAACATTGTTAATCGTTATAGCGGTAGTACCATTTTTACGTTGTCTTAATTCTAAAACTTTATTTACAAGAAGATTATCAGGAAAATCAATTTTCATCTGCTGTATATCTTCTGCTAGTAGCTCGGCAGAGCTTACGCCAATAGCAACTTTTAACCTTGAGTTTATATCGTTATAAATTACTTGATTAATAATTTGCGATTTAAGCTGTTTTATTTTTGGTTTAGCTGAATCTGCCTGCCTGTCGTTCAATCTTTCAACAGCGTAGTCTGTAGACAGTATACTCTGCATGTAAGGAGTAAATCTAATATCAGCTCTTTGCGACCTACTAAGCATAGAGTCAAATAATTGTAAGGCATGAGTTACAATAGGATTGTTTACACTATCACCTATTTTATATTTAATTTGTAACTGACCGCCTAACTCTACCTCTTCATTAGATATTTTGTTAATGTCATCTCGAATAACTTTTAATTCTAAAGGATTTTTTTCTATAGACTGGTGTATAGTAAATGCTTTAGAAAATGGCTTAACAACATCACTATTCCATTGATCTAAAGTATACATCATTAGCAACGCATCTACTTCAGCATTATTTAATTTTTTCTTTTTATTATTTAAAAGTGATGTATCAATAGATAGCCCATCGTCAATTCTATTTCTAATTTTATTCCACTTTCTTTGATTGTGAATTATACGCCCCCTATTACTTACTGTTGTTAGGTCAATACCTTCTGATCGTAAAAACTCTACAAAAACACTAAATTGATCGTCTTGTTTATTATCGTAGCGAATATTAATATCATGCTGTTTAGATATAAAAGTTTTCCCTCTACTCTTTTTAAATTCAATATACCTCTTAATAACTGGAGCGTTAAATATAACAGATAATTCGTTTAAAGAATACCCTAGTCTTCTTAACATAACATAAGGAAATACTGTTTGCATATTTAACCCTAGCTTTGAGGCGTACTGATGTTTTGCATTATCCAATACTATATTTAATAGCTGAGCAACACCATACCAATTACCACCGCTTTCTCCTTCAAGAGAAGCATCATCAAACATAGTTGTAATTTCTTTGCCTTTAAGATGTTTATTGTTGTCTATCTTTAACCCTAACGGTAGCCTTTCGTTATTATTAGATAAAATGTTAAATGATCTTTGTAGTGAGGCTACCATACCTACTAAATGTTTAGCTGGCACATTATTGTCAAACATTTCTGCGTCACCCATAGGTGTAAGCTGTGAGTCTTGTTCTTTAGTTTTAGTGCCATAAACCTCCTCTGCCTTAGCAATAGCTGCTTCTGCATCTTTTTCAAAATTAATATCAGCTTTAATCTCATTGCTTTTATTAGGATTACTTACTAAGCCTACATATAAATCAAAAAACTCATTAGACTTAGCTTTCCATGCATTCTTTTTGCCCTTCATTTCTTTCTCGCTGTATTTAAAATTCATATGTACTGAATCTCCATCTAAATCAGCTCCCCAATACTTACTGACCCATGCAGGTATAGTTACATTAGAAGTAGGTGTGCCATCTATTTGTTCGTTAAAATCTTTAACTATAAATACTGTAGAAGACACCTTGCCATGAGCAGGAACTCTTGTTCCTATAAATAAGTCTCCTATTTCTACATTTTGCTTTTTTAAATATCCAGGAACGTAAGATTCTGACACTAACGTGTTAGGGTTTTCATTAAACAATTCTCCTAACTTTAAAGCAAACTGACGATCTTTATCATTATTAATCTCACCCTTGTATTTACCATTCTCAAAATAATCAGAAACTTTTTGATAAGATTGAAGGCCCATTCCTAAATCAGAAGATTGATAACCAATACTTCCCTTAGTAAACATCTTAGTACCTTTATTTATAATACGCCCATTAGCTACAGAGTTATGTACAGAGTTTAAGAAAGGGTATCTTGGATCTACATTACCATATACAGACTCTGTTAATACACCAAATACTTCTGGTGAGATAGAGGATTTAAAAGAGTCCTCTTCATTCATAACATCTTGCTCTGTTAGATTTTCTTTAAGAGCTAGCCCTTCATTACGTAACATATTATTTTCCTCCATAACTTCTTTACGAAGCTGATACATTCTTTGAACTATAGCAGACTCATCTTTAGATATGTTTGTTGCTAAGTTGTAGAATAATTGTGAAGGATAAAACCTTTCATTAGCTTGCTTATCTAATTCTAACTGAATACCTAACCCTTCACCAGAAAGACCATGATACTTTCTTATCTCGTCTTCTAACCCACCTTCAAAATATAATTCATCTTGTTTAGAGTTTATATTGTCAATATCTACATCCCCTAAAATATCGTGTATATGATCATTAGAACGTACTCCATCAAAATCTTTAAATAGTTTTGCTGCTGACTCAGACGCTGCAATAACAAGACCACCATGATTAAATATACTATGATAATCTTCATTAAATTCCCTTATACTTGATTCAGAAATATGTTTATGCCTTGCTCTCATTACGTCTGCTATCTTTTTTAACTCTGGACTTTTTGATTCCATATCAGGAGTTAATACGTGTACAGCAAACTTTAAATAAGTTGTCTTTCCTTTTAAGGTAGGATTATCTACTTCTGTATAATGATACACAAATTTAAACACACTACCAACTTTTTGTACGGAACCGTATTTATTAGTTATAGCTTTAGCTTGTTCTGGTAAAACATACCCCATAGCATCATTGAGAATAGCAGTATCACTTCTATCTTCTGTAGTAAGATTACCATCTTTATCTACAAAATAATCTTTAAATATAATAGGCTCTACTTTAGTGTTTCTATCAAATACTGTATGACTTGCTATAGCTCCAGCAGCTCTTTTAGTATAATCAATCTCATTCTTTGATTGTCTATGATCGTGTACAAGTGCTTGTTGCGCCATAAATCTATTTGAGATATATGATGTAAGGAACATAGATAACCTCTTATCTGTTTCACCCTTCATAATAGCAATATCCCTATTACCTTTATATAAAGAAGGATTCTTAGCCATATGAGACTTAAACTTCTTAACGATATCTTTTAGTTCAACTATATAATAATTTCCTTTAGCATCAGTCTGTATAGTATAAGGAAATACTTTGTTAGCTCCCTTTCCTGTATACTTAGCATTATATGCA
>TARA_R110002012_G_scaffold20918_6_pt1 | contig 24575 bp, 19 predicted proteins | sample TARA_R110002012 | Tara Oceans TARA_R110002012 (sample SAMEA4396515) | marine metagenome | biome: Westerlies Biome; feature: [DCM] deep chlorophyll maximum layer (ENVO:01000326); material: water (ENVO:00002006), including particulate matter (ENVO:01000060) such as... | depth 40 m | reverse complement strand
CACGACTTGCCGCCGTCTCTCGTGATGTGCACCAGCCCATCGTCGGAACCGGCCCACAGCTCACCTTCATTGAAGGGAGACTCCTCCAGCGCAAAGATGCTTGAGTACACTTCTACACCTGTGCCGTCGTGCTGAATAGGGCCACCAGGGATACCCAACGTTTCAGCGAACTTAGTGGTAAGGTCCGGGCTTATCACTTCCCACGACTGCCCTTTGTTAGTTGACTTGTGCACATAGTTGGAGCCGTCGTAAATAACGTTTGTGTTGAATTTTGAAATCAGTACAGGGAAATTCCACTGCCAGCGGTACTTGAGCTTTCTTTGCTCGGTACCTTCTGTATAGTGAGGGTAGGCCGTTACCTGGCGCATTTCGCCGGTTTTCTTGTTGTAGAAAGTTATCTCGCCGCTGTAGCTTGTTGCATAAATGATGTCGGGGTTGGTTGGATCCACCGCCACGTCAGCCGATTCGCCACCGCCAACGCCGAACCACTCTTCGGTGTCGGTGAGAGAGCCGGAAGAGTAGGAGGGAACTGAGATGGTAGTGTTGTCCTGCTGGCCGGCATAGAGACGGTAAGGAAACTGGTTGTCGACAGTGACTCTGTAGAACTCTGACGTGGGCTGGTTCTGCTGGTGCGACCAGCTTTTGCCTCCGTTGATAGATACAGTAGCGCCACCATCGTTGCAGTGGATCATAATGTCCGTGTTGTCGGGATTGATCCAAAGGCCGTGGTTATCGCCATGGGGCACTCTTATGCGGGTATCGAATGTTTTGCCCCCGTCAATCGATTTGTAGAAGCCCACGTTGTTGACGTACACTGTGTTGGCATCTTTCGGGTCGGCGGTAATATGGGTGTAATACCAGCCCCGCTGGCGAAGCTCGTGGTCCCGATTGATTTTCTTCCAGGAACCACCGGCGTCGTCGGTTCGGTACACGCCGCCTTTGCTTTCGTCGGCCGTTTGTATCAGTGCCCAAACACGATCAGGTTGAGCAGGTGAAATGGCTAGTCCGATGCGGCCAAGAAGCCCAGTCGGCAGTCCGCCTTCCAGCTTTTCCCAGGTCTCACCCATGTCTTTCGACTTCCAGATGCCGCCTTCCATGCCGCCGTCGGTCATGGCCCAGGGTTTGCGATCCGCACGCCACATCGCCGCATACATGATGCGAGGGTTGGCGGGGTTCATCTCTATATCTATAGCGCCAGTGCTGTCGCTTACGAATAGCTTTTTTTTCCAGCTTTTGCCTCCATCAATGGTTTTGTACACTCCCCTGTCCGGGTTGGGGCCGAAAGCGTTACCCAGAGCAGCTACCATGGCAATGTCAGGATTAGAGGGATGAACAACAATTTTACCGATCTGTCCCGCATTGGGTAGACCAATGAAGTCCCAGGTTTTTCCTTCGTCCATGGTTTTGTACACACCAATGCCGGGAGAAACATTGCCTCGAAGACAGGCGGAGCCAGTGCCGACATAAATCACATTTGGGTCGGAGGGAGCCACGGTAATAGCACCAATGGAGCCCACCTGAAACTGGCCGTCAGTGATATTCTCCCAGTTCCAGCCTGCGTCGTCTGTTCTCCAAACGCCGCCGCCCTGCGATCCCATGTAGAAGGTGTAGGGACTTTGAGGTATGCCAGCAACGGCAGTAGCTCTTCCGCCTCTGGAGGGGCCAACTGACCGGTATTTCATTTCCGAGAAATACTTTTGGTCAATGGTTTTGGGAGGTTGGGTTGTCTGGGCTTTTCGTTGTGCCAGGGCGGTTACTGCAAAAGTCACTAGCAGCAAGGGGAGCGCAAGTCTTTTCATGGTTAAGTTGTTTGATCTTCAATTGTTAGCCTCAAAGTATGAAGAAATAGACTTTGTGTTTAATCAATTTCGTAGCGCTGGCCGATAATAAGGATAATAGGGGGAGATTAGAGACGACTAAGGTGCGTAATTCACCTCCGTTGTTGCGCCCGTCACCAACGTTTATATAAGATTCAAGTAAACTGTATCGATATTGATTTACATTTATAAAAACAAGTTAGATGAGCTTTATGAGGGAAATTCTAAGATTCTCGATGTTTTTAGTGTTGTTGCTAACTGCCCTATCATGTTCTCCTCCACAGTCAGGGACGAAAGCGGTTGGTGAACAGATCACCTGGCCCGACTCAATACCCTGGTGGAAGGCGAATAACCTTCGCACTATGCAGACCAATCTCCCTGCTTATGAGGCTGATCTTAATGTAGACTCACTGATCAATGATCTCAAAGCTTTCTCGGTGAACACGTTGATCATCAATGCCGGTGGCATTATGGCCTTTTACCCCACCAAACTGGAAGACCAGTACACGAACTCTTTTATGAAGGAAAATATGTTGGGTGATGTAATCAGTAAATGCCATGAGAACGGCATTAGGGTAATTGTGCGATTTGATTTCAGCCGGGCTCACGAAAGCATTTTCGACAGGCATCCTGATTGGTTTTATCTGTCGCCAAAAGGAGAGCGGATCAGGAACGACGATATGTATGTGATTTCCATTAATGCACCCTATGAGCAAAAGGTGCTTTTCGACATTGTTGGTGAGGTGATTGACTTGTATGCTATTGATGGTATTTTCATCAACATGCCGGGTTACCAAACACGAAATGCCTATGAAGGCGTTTATCACGGCATTGACCAAAACCCCTACGATAAAGAGCGGTTTATGGAGTACAGCGGTATGACCCTGCCATTGGTGGAGGACGACGCTGACCCGGTATTTCAAAAATACCAGGAGTTCAAAAAGTTCACTGTGGATGACTTGATGAAGCGACTACATTCCATGGTGAAGGCAAAGAATGAGCAGATCGCCATTTGCACGTACATGGGCAACTACGTCGACATCATCAGACATGAGTCGCACCCAAGTGGCCTGCCTTACTGGCCCTATTCAGCCTCTGACAATGTCAACAACGTAGAAAACAGCTACCCTGACCACATCATAAGTAACGCAAGTATCCAACAGATTTCTTTTCAGTCGAGGTACAACGCCGTGGAACCTGAGGAGTCGGCCATCAGGCTGTATCAAAACATTGCCAACGGCTCAGGGCTCGACATGAGCATCATGGGCGATTTTCAAGGGAATGAAGACGAGAGGAGTTATGGGGTTTTCAGAGAAGTATATGCCCACCACAAAGCCAACGAAAAGTACTACGGTCATTATATGTCTCCGGCTGAAATCGCCGTGGTATCGCCTGGCTACTGGCCGGGAGGCGAGCGTGCGCAGGAATACAGGGGCATTCAGCTCATGCTGAAGGAGGCTCACCTTCAATTTGATCTGATAGAAGATGCCCAGTTGTCGAAACTGGGAAATAAGATGAAAGGCTACAAGGTGATCATCCTTCCGGAAATTGTGAGTCTGGACAGCGGATCACTGGCTGTAATTAAGGCAGCAGTTGCTGGCGGCACACACCTGATTGCGACCAATAAGTCGTTGAGTGGGCACCCGGATGCGCTGCTCGAGCTGTTCGGTGCAAAGGCTGTCCAGCCAGATCAGGACGGAGCAGGCTATTACCTGGCGCCTGAAAACAAATCAGTATTTAAAAGCTTTGATTTACAGAGTCTTATCATGTTTAAGTTTAACCTTGGCTTTTATAATTTTGACCAGGCTGACGAAACCTATTTGCCCATTTACACACCTGGCCGACCAGGCCCTCCCGAGAAAATAGGAGGCCATGAACCGACAGGTTACAAGGCCGTGGCCGTGAAAAACCATTCTGCAAGCAAAGCTGTTTTGATGCCCATCAATCTCGGCAGATTGTACTACATACATGGCTACGAAGAGCACAAGCAGATACTGCTTGATATAATCAATTACCTGGAGCCCGGCATTAGCGATTTGTTCACAACTAATGCGCACCCGAGAGTAGAGGCGGTGTTGCAAAAGTATGTAGAGAACACCCCCGAGAACTTTGGCAGGCAGGAGGAAGACGGTATCATTTTACATCTGGTGAATATTACAGGGTTTAGTGGCAACACGTTTTTTGAACCACTTACAGTTAATGACCTGGAATTCAGGGTGCGATGTGAAGTTAAACCATCCAGCGTGTTTACGATGGTGGGCAGTGATCCGGTTGACTATCGTTGGAGCGATGGGTACCTGCAACTCAAGATAGAGGAGTTGGGGCAATATGAAGCTGTGGTTATTGAAAAGTAGAAAAAAACATAAGGGCAATGGTAAATATATTTTCTTTTAGCCGACCTGAGAAATTATGGAGCTTTTACCTAGCTTTCATAAACCATTGATTTTTAAAACTATGAAAACATTTTTTCCTATTGTTTTACTGTTCCTGACTGTCCACCTTGCTGTAGGGCAGGATGATGGTGCTAAAACCGAAAAATTCGGCAATGCTACTATCGACAAATACATTGCCTCCGTTACTGAGTTTGCCAGCAAACAAAAAGGACTGTCTTCAACTCTGGCAAAGCTGGATGGAGATATTGACAAAGCGTCAAAGGAAGAGGATGAAAGTGCTATAGACGGCCTGCTCTCCAGGTTCAAAGACCTGGAAAGCTCTTACAAATCGCTGGATACAGACTCGAAACGCCTGTCTACTGACGGTGCCACTGCTTCAAAGGCTAGTTCGCAATGTGGCACCAAGGCACCGAAATGTGCAGAAGGAGTGAAGAAGGCCACCGCATTACTTGATGGTTCGATGAAAGCTATTGTTACAGACAAAACCAAAATGACCGGGCTGAAAGCTAAGGCCGAGGCTGCCAAAAAGAAGTTTGGCGGTTCCGGGGAATGACATTCCTATCATTAAGCAATTGCAAAACGCTATGATGCTTTAATCTTAGCGTTTTTTGTTAGTTTCAAGTATGTTGAAAAATTATACCCTGATAATCTGTTTCCAGCTGTTGACGTTTTGGGCAGCTGGCCAAACCATTAATTACCCTGCTGATATCCCCGGAATGGAGCGCCTGGTAATTAAAACTAAAGAAGCGCTGGCGTCCAATGAGATTACCGACTATGACATTGCCATTAAACTAGGAGCTGATCCCAACGTCAAAGCGGAAGGCTACCGGATAAACTGGAATGGGAACCAAACCATCATTTCAGCTAATGACTTCTCGGGTGCCCGGTACGGGCTCCTGGCTTTTACAGAGGAAATTGTCAACGGCGGGAAACCGAACCAAATAAATGGAAGGCAGGTCAACCCATCCATGGAAGTCCGGGCCATCAAGTTCAACCTGCCCTGGGATGCCTACCGGGAGAGCCTCAGCATGGACTACCACCTGAGCACCTGCCGGGATTTGAAGTTTTGGGAGGCTTTTCTGGATATGATGATGGCCAACCGTTTCAACCAGCTGGCGTTGTACAACATGCACCCTTTCCAATACATGGTGAAGTTACCCAACTATCCGGAAGCCAGTCCTTTTACCGATCAGGAAATGGCCGACTGGCAGGCGTTCTGGAAAGGGCTGTTCCGTATGGCCAAAGAAAGAGGAGTAGAGGTATTTATTGTCAACTGGAATATTGTGGTGCCTGAATCTTTTGCCAAACACCACGGTGTGAAAGCCCTCAATGATACTTCGCAAGTGGTGAGGGACTATACAAGGGAGGCGGTGACTGCTGTCATTGATACCTACAACGACCTGTCAGGCCTTGGTGTAACCCTGGCCGACTGGATGACAAAAATGACAGCAGCAGAGCGGGAGGACTGGATTGCTGAGACGTTTGTAGCAGGCATGAGAGCGGCAAACAGGCCGGTGAAGTTTCTGCACAGGGCCGTGTTGTCGGGCTCAAGCAATGAAATGAGACGCATACTGGATGCTGCTGATTTTCAAGATCCTGTGCAAGTAGAAGTGAAGTTCAACTGGAGCCATGGGCATTCAACACCGAAGCTTTTGATCACCCACGCCAGCGAGTCAGGCGCTGTGAATACCGGCTATTGGAATCCGGCCCCTGAGAACTACAAAATTGAGTGGATGGTGCGCAACGAGGACTTCTTTATTCTCCGGTGGGGCGAGCCAGACTTTATCCGTAGCCACATCAAAACCAATACAGCCGACTATATGAACGGGTATTATATTGGTTCTGAGGGCTATATACCTGCTTTCGAATACTTCACCAAACCTGAAATTGGTCGCACGTGGAACTACGCCTTCGAGCGCCAGTGGTTGTTTTACAGTCTTTGGGGCAGGCTACTGTACGATATCAACACGCCTGACAAGGTATTTGAAGAACAGTTCAATCGAAAATATCATATGGATCAAGGGCCGCAGATGTTGGAGGCATATAAACTGGTGAGCAGGATGCCGTTGAGGCTGGCTTCGTTCTTCGGTTCTACCTGGGACTACACACTTTACGCTGAAGGGTTTATGTCGCCGGTAACACCTCCGGGGTATGGCTACGACGACAAGGTCTCCTTCTTTATTTCATTGGAAGAGCTAATGGACCGTAAGGTGCTGGATCCGAGCTACCTTTCTATCAAGGACTATGTGGCTATTCAGGTCGAAAAGAAAAAAGTGTCCGAGAGTAAAAAGACGCCTTTGGATCTGGCAAATGAATTGACAGCCAATGCGGCGGAAGCAGACGTCCTCATAAAGTCTTTTACCGCAAAAGGCACTATTTACACCAGTGAATACAATCAGGAAATAGATGATTTGAGAGCCTGGTCGCTCCTGAGTCGTTATTTTGCTAAGAAGCTGCAGGCAGGGGTTTATCTTGGGCTATTTAGGAAAAATGGAGACACACTTCAAAAGCAACAGGCAGTCAAGGCCCTGGAAGAAGCCCTTGTTATCTGGAAAGAACTTTCGGAGGTAACCTCCAAAAACTACCTCGAAGTGCCCTACATTGTTGGTGGTGTTTTTGGTTTCCAGGATGAAAGGAAGGACTACTTTTCCTGGAAAAGCCTTATTCCAGAAGTGGAAAGAGATATTGAGGTGGCGAAATCTGCCAGCTTCCAAAAGTGACCTTTCAAAAAACTTTGAACAGAAAGGCTAATCTCTTTTGGAGAGGAGAGCCATTTCTTGCGTTGAGGCTCCGAAAACGTTTCTCGCATCTTTCACGAAACCAAAATATAAGATTGGTGTTCCATTTCTTTAACCAATGCTAAAACCCCTATATTTGCACCATAGTCAAAAATGAAAGTCAGAGGGTACATATTCACACGCAAGGTTCTTGCTTATTGCCTAGCCCTCTATTTGCTCAATTATAGCATTGATGGCAGGGACGCTCAGCCTGACTATGTGGCCGAGGATCTGACCCACAACGATATTGAAAGTATCCTGGAGTTCGCTTTGGAGTCGGTGCTGGGTATTGAAAACGCCATGCAGGAACACGATGAGCAGGATGGCGAAAATGGACACCCTGGTGTTCATCATGTGGTCTACTGTCAGCAGTCGCTGCTACCTACGGTTTCGCTCGACAATGACTTTGTGAGTGTTGTTCACACCTTCGGAAATCCCTTGTTTCTCATTCCACAAAATTTTTTGGAGATTAGCTCTCCACCGCCCAAAGCCTGAGCTTAAACCCAAAGTTTCCTGAGTTCAGCTTTTAGCTCTTGCTTTTTTGCATCATATTGAACCTGAGGAATTTTGGTGACCTGCTCCTGCAGCCAAAATGCCATATTGAAACTAACCGGTAGCCTGGTAGGTTATTTGTGTTTGCTGGTATAGTCCATCGGTATTTTTCCTTTGTGTGGCGAATTTCGGAGTAGTCGAATGCAGACAAAAATGTTTTTCTAAGGCAAATTCTGTCAAAAAGTTTCTTCAAATGAAAAATTACCCTTTTCGGGAAAAACTAAATTATAAGTTCGATAATTTGATGTCGGCCGGTCCGGTGGCACTCATACTATATCTCACAATTTTCTCTACGGTTATACTTTCTGTTTTTACCTGCGTCCTCTTTTTTGCCAACATTCATCCCGATGAAGCCCTGCCCGACGGCTATATCAATATACTATGGTTCAGCCTGATGCATACGCTTGATCCTGGCACATTGGCGGAGCATGAAGGCGACTGGATTTACAAGTTCTGGATGTTTGTGGTCACGGGGTACGGCATCATAGCGCTCAGTACGCTGATTGGTTTGATTTCAAATGGAATCATGGACAAAATTGATCGGCTGCGCAAGGGAAGATCCCGTATTGTTGACGACGGCCACGTGTTGATTCTGGGGTGGTCTTCGAAGATTTATACCATCGTGTCTGAATTAATCATAGCCAATGAAAACCAGAAGGATCCTCTTATTGTGATTTTGGCTGACAAGGACAAGATTGAGATGGAGGACAAGATCCGTGACAAAATACCCGACCATAAGAACACCAGGATTGTTTGTCGAACCGGGGATCCTATTGACCTGCACGACCTCGACATCGGCAATCCGGCAGGATCGAAGTCCATCATTATCCTTGACAAGGAAAATGAAAACTCAGACAGCCAGATTATCAAGACAATTCTGGCGATTACGTCCAGTGATACCCGAAGGGAGACACCTTACCACATTACCGCCGAGATAAAGCATAGCGAGAATTATGAGGTGGCCAAGATGGTAGGGAAGGAGGAAGTAGAGCTGATCCTTTCGGATGAATTTGTTTCGAAGGTGATGGTGCAAACCAGTTTGCAATCGGGGCTTTCTGTTGTTTACACGGAGTTGATGGATTTCGGAGGTGATGAAATCTATTTCATGGAGGAGCCAAAGCTGGTAGGTAAAACCTTCAGAGAGGCTGTTTTTAGCTACGAGGATTCTGCCATCATTGGTATGCAGTCGGCTGATGAAGTTGAAATACTGATCAACCCACCAATGAACAAGCTCATTCAAAAGGGAGATAAGCTCATTGGTATCACAGAAGATGACGACACCATGGTTGTATCGGGCAAATCGTTTGTGATTGACGAGCAGCGCATCGTTAGGAGAGAAAAGAAGCCAAGTGTCGTAGAATCTATTCTCGTTATTGGCTGGAACCACAGAGCCAGCCTGGTGATCAGGGAATTGGATAACTATGTGGATGAAGGATCCACTGTTCATATTATTTCAAAATTTCGTATTGAAGAAGAACGCCTGGAGAAACTACAGGCTTCGCTGAAGAATATCAGGTTGGAATTCCAGCACAGCGACACGACTGACAGAACTGAGCTCGAAAAACTCCACTGCCAGCAGTACAATTACATCATCATGCTGTGCTATCAGGACGACTTTCCACTTCAGGAAGCAGATGCACAAACGCTGATTACGCTTCTGCACCTCAGGAATATACTGGAGAGTGCCCCCACAAAAGTGAACCTGGTCTCGGAAATGATGGATATCCGCAATCGCCAGTTGGCCGATGTGACCAGCGCCGACGACTTTATTGTAAGTGATAAGCTGCTTAGTTTGCTCATGACCCAGGTAGCAGAGAACAAATACCTAATGCGTGTATTCGAGGAACTACTTGATGCCGACGGGGCTGAAATCTATATCAAGCCAATTACGGATTACATTTCATTGGAGGCAAACAGCATGGTGACGACCAATTTTTACACAGTGCTGGAGTCGGCTGCACGCCAAAATGAAATTGCCATTGGCTATCGCCGGATGTCAGATGCCAAAAATGTGGAGATGGGCTATGGAGTGGTGGTGAACCCGAAAAAGTCGGACCTGATAGAATTCAGCTGGAAGGACAGGGTGATCGTGATTTCCGAGAGCTAGTCTCATGCCCAATGTCGTTAAGTTAAGCCTTTTTTACCCCGGCCCTGCAGGGAGAATAACGAACTTTCCTTGTCCTTTGTGAATTGAGGTGAGTGAAGTTTAGTGTTCCGATTCCTTAACTTAACGAAATTGGTCTCATGCCTGAGGGGAAAAGAGCAGGACAACTAGAAGTTTTCTTCAAAAATGAGCTCTTCATCTTTTCCCCAAAGCTTCACATAATTGACACTCCCGGTTCCCTGAAACCGGAACTTCAATCCAACCACGTCCACCGGCCCGAAATGGAGGTTCAGGCTGTCGTATGCCAATTCATCGTTGATAAAAAGCCGGCCGGCCATATCTTTTACCTCATACCTCACCTTTACCCAATCTGAGAAGTCTACTCCCAAAGGCGTCGGGTCTTCAACTTTTCCATCCACGTCGTACAGCGTCAACCCTGAGATACAGCCTTTGATGGCCAACGGAACAATAAGCGCTCCTCCCGCCAGCAGGAGATGAATCTCGGTATGCTGACAAATTCCCGCACCTTCTCTAAAATCGTTCCGTATTTCCGTCTGGAACACCAAATTATCGGACTGCAGTCCCTCAAATGCCTTCACATAGAAGTAGGATGTCCAGGGCGTTTCTGGCTGCAGGTGAATATTGTTACTGGTCAGCTTTTCAAGTGGAAGCGACAAAGCCCCATTTCCTTTGATTACATCTTCCACTTTGAAATACACCGGCACCTTTTCCTGCTCTACCAAAGGCAACCAACCCATAGAGGTGATATAAACAGGGTGCTGTTTCACAATACTGTCGTTGACTACCAGCTTTGCCTGGAAGTAGCCCGGGTAGTAGTAGATAGAGGTGTGTACCTTCTTATCATAGGGTACCTGTTGCCGTAGCCTTTTGTCCCAGCTTTGTTGGATAAAGATCGTGTCGATAGCACTGGCTGGCGATGCGTCATAATCGAAGATCACAGAATTGGGCACACCTTCTGACACGGCCTGCTTGCTGCTGAAGCTAAACAGGCTGGCGTCCGGCAGAGGCTTTGTCTCTTCCTGGTCTTTGTTCGAGATATAAAACAGCAGCCATGCACCGAGAGAAAGTATGACTAGCAATGAAAGAATGATGCCGACGGGACGGCCTTTTTTCGCCTCTGCCGAAGTGAGCTTCTTTTGGTTGGTTTCTTTCGGGAGGCTGTTGGCGTATTGATAGGCCTTCCAGTTCTCGTGACCGAGGTACTGAGCAAGCGCATTGAGTGTGGTGGCCGTTGGCTTGCTTTGGTAGTCAATGGTGCCCCACAGGCGCTTCAAAGTGGCCACGCTAAGGTTGGTGCCAGTGGCAGCATGGATCTTCTCACTGAGCGCCTTGAAGTCGTTGGTAGTCCACGCCTCGCCAGGCCCCCAGTTGAGCCGCTTCTCTATTTCAACTAGACATTCTTTTATATTGATATCGTCTGACTCCATGCCCAAAATTTAGCTGAATAGGGTTAGAAAAAATAGTTGAACCGACTTGAGCAGGTTTGAACAGACAAGTCCGGGCGTTTTTCGACAGTCTGTCATTCTTTTCGATTGATTTGTTGAAACCAAAACTCAAAAGTATGCAAAGAATATTACTTGTCCTGCTTGTGTTAGTATCGCTTCCTGGTCTGCTCAATGCTAACGGCTCCCTCAGCCACCCCCAAATCAAGTGGCGTTTTGAAACAGGAGGGCCCGTGAGAGGCACAGTTTCAATCAATGATGGCAAACTTTACTTTGGGAACTCGGCAGGTACCTTATACTGCGTTGAAAAGGAGTCGGCCCGGGAGATCTGGCAGTTCAAAGCTGGGGGTGCCATTGTTTCGCAACCACTTTTGGCAGGCGGAAAGGCAATTTTTCAGGCAAGAGACAACAAAGTGTATGCTGTTGATGCCACTTCAGGCAAGCTATTGTGGTCATTTCAAATGGAGAAGCCCGTTCCACACACCTGGGGATGGGACTATTACGATGCCTCGCCTGTTGCCCATGGCAGCAATGTTTTGATAGGTTCAGGCGACAATAATCTCTATGCGCTCAATTTGCAGAACGGAAAACTCACCTGGAAGTTCTCCACGGCAGATAAGATAAGGGCTACGCCGCTCGTGAACGGGAACAAAGTGTATGTTTCTGATTTCAATGGATTTCTTTATGTAGTGAATGCTGCCAGTGGCAAAGAGGAAGGGAAATATGAGACGGAGGGCGTAAGTTATTACACCAAAGTGTACGGATGGGACAGAACATCATTGATCTCCAGGCCAGCGATGAAGGACAATCAGCTGGTGTTCGGCGCAAGAGATGGCGGCCTTTACAGCATTGATGCCAGGTCGCTTGAAAAAAAATGGAGGTTTACTTATGGATCCTCCTGGGTCGGGAGCTCACCAACAATTGATGGAAATACGGTATATGTTGGGTGGTCCGATGCGCTTGCTGTTTCCGCAGTGGATATGACAAGTGGGAAGGAACTGTGGAAATTCGATGGAGGATCCTATTTCTACTCCACACCAGTGGTGGACGAAAAGCATGTGTATATCGGCTCGTTTACGGGGTTGGTTTATGCATTTGAAAAAACGACCGGCAGGGTGGCGTGGAAGTACCAGACTGAAGGAGCCGTGATGTCTTCGCCTATTCTCGACGAGGGAACCCTCTATGTCGGGAGCGACGATGGTTCCCTGTATGCCTTTGAAGAAGGAGACGAAAGAATGCTTGCTGTCTATTACCCTGAACTGAGGGCGCAAAAAGAGATGATAAGCTCAGAAAAGATTTCGCCATACCTGGAGACCCAGGGCTATCCCCGGCTGGATACCGCTGCGCTTACCACGTTCATGAGAGATCGGATTGCCGACAAAAAACAAAGCAGCATCGTGTTTGCCCATCAGTATATGCCAAAGGCGGTGGTAGGAAAAGAAGCAGGGGGAAGCCTGCTGAACCAGTATATGGAGGCGGGCGGCAGGGTAATCTGGCTGGGTTATTTTCCCAACTATTGGGTGACCAACAAGGATTTCAACATTGTGGCATCCAATGCTCAGTACTCCGTCGATTTGCTGGGAATAAATTTTGACGTCAATATGGACTTTGGTGTGTACTACGCAAAGGCTACGCCAGCAGGTCGCCATTGGGGGCTCCCCGAATCGTTTGCCTCTTTGGGCTCTTCTATCTCAGGTGGCGAGGGCATTGTGCCGCTGGCAGTGAATGAGCATGGGCGGATGGCTGCTTTTTGGAAACCTATTGGTAGTATGAAAGGTGGATGTATTTCGTTTTGTTCATGGCATTATATGCCGATTCAGGAAGAGGACTTAAGAACAATACGGAAGTTGGCTGAGCACGGATTTTAGACCGGCGAGATTTGGAGAGAAGAATGAGATTAGCAAACTTGGAGGCAGCAATAACCATCGCTCAAATCCTGCCAACCAATGTTTGCAAGTATTACCAAATCGCTGCTGCAGTTACACCCTTTTTCAGCGCATGAGCTGGATCTGATCACAGTTCGTTTTGTTACAACTCCGCTGAAGAAGGGTGAATTTTTACTAAAAGCAGGACAGGTTTGTGGAGGCGTCCACTTTCTTGAACGGGGCAGTCTGGTGCAATACCGGCAGCAGGATGACTCAGATACTATCGACGGTCTCTATTTGCCTGGCGACTGGGTAATTGACAACCTTAGTTTTGTCTCCAGAAAACCTGCTCTGGCGAGCATTTCCGCTTTTGAAGACTCGGCGGTAATGGGGCTTGACGTTAGTTCAATTCATGAACTTATAGGCATTTCTCCGGTTTTCTTTGTACTCGGGAAGCTTCTCGAGCACAACTTCATTGGAGTGGAGGGCAAGCTAAGTCCAAAGTCGATTGACGAAAAGTACGTGGAGTTACTCACTACCCGGCCTATGCTCTTTCAGGTGTTTCCCCTGAAACACATTGCATCATACCTCCAGATCACACCCGAAACGCTGAGCAGGATTCGGTCCCGCATCAAGTGATACATTTCTTGATTACGATCAAGTGATTCCGTTTGAAAAGCCTCTATAATTGTCCATCATTCAAAATAACGAAAGATGGACAGCAGACTGGAGAAATCAAGCGGAGTAGCCATTATCATTGGCTCAGTATTCATGGTGCTTACAATGGTACTGCACCCGGCGGGCGGCAATGCAGCCCACATCAGGCAAATGTCTGACATCATCATCGCCAGCCACTCTTTGGCAATTCTGTCCATCATTGTGCTCTCCTATGGCCTTGTGGGGCTCGCAATCAAGCTCAAATCCGACATTGTCTTGTCCTATGGAGGTGCAGTGCTCTTTGCTTTTAGTGCTGTAGCTGTGATGATGGCAGCGACATTGAATGGCCTCGCAGTACCATTTTTCCTGGAACGAATGGGTGAGATCACCAGCGAAAACAATGATTTGATCAGAGCTGTACTGATCTACAATTATTCACTCAATAAAGCTTTTGATCTCATTTTTATCCTGGCCATGTCTGGTGCTGCCGTGCTTTGGTCGTGGGCCATCGTGAGAACGGGCTTATTGAAAAAGTGGCTTGGATGGCTCGGATTGGTTGTGGGTATTCTTGCCATTGCTATGACGTTGTTCGGGTTTGTTTTTACCGACCTGGAGGGGCTTCGCATTTTTATCGGCGCTTTTGTCATTTGGCTTCTTGCAGTGGGCGTGGCATTAGCCAAAACCTCAGTTACGCTGCAGACATGATGAGCGCACTGTAAATGCCCCCTCTCTGAAACTGTGAAGGAGTGCTACCCAGTCTGGTAACAACTTCTGCCGATGTTTCGGTTAACAGGCTAGTCAGCGAGCTGAAACTTAGCGGATAGGGCACCCACATATTTCCTCTGTCCGTGTCATATTCTACCACGATCAGCCTGCCATCTGGCAGCAAGCTGTCCAGCACTTTCTTAAGAAAGCCTTCCTGATCCTTCACATAATGGAGAGAGTTTGCCATCAAAATTCCATTCACCTTCAAATCTTCTGAGCGCAACGTGGTGAAATCTGCAACCCTGGTGTCGATTCGGGTGGCGCCCTGGAGGTCGTTTTTGGTTGGGGAGAATGAACTGCTTTTTCTATAGCAGTAACAACACTTCCTGAGGGCAGTACAGCAGCCAGCGCTCTTGTGAACAGGCCATTGCCAGCACCCAAATCAAGCCAGGATTGGGCATCCCCGGCATTGGACACGCCATTCTCTATCAGTTTGATTGCGGTGCTCAGTTCCATTTCTGTGTGGAGACTAAACATCGAAAGCCTGAGAAATAGTTTACCTTGTTCATAAAAACATCATGGTACTGAAAGTCATCAACTCAATTCTCATCCTTTTCTCAGTGTACATGGGCTTCAAGCATGGCTGGGGAATGGTAAGTGCTGACCCCAAAATGCTGGAAATGTTTGGCAAATGGGGCATTAGCAAGCATGCCATTATTAATTTTGGTGCCGTTGGTATTTTCGCCACCGTGTTGATTCTGTTTCCCAGAACCTTTTTCCTGGGTAACTTTATCACGGCTGCCAGCCTTTTGTTAATTGTGGCCCTCTGCCTGCAGCAGCGTGACTTCAAAACGGCACTCGTTGAGCTTCCTTTTATGATTTTGCCCCTGGTAATGATCTATCTCAAACACCCGTTAGCTAAATAAAGACCTGACCTTGGCCATAATCCAGATTTCAGCATTTATTTTTGTGTCGAAACGCTAATTTGAATCGGGCATGTTGTCAGAGCTGGATCAGGAAAAATTAATCAGGCGCTTACACAAGAAGGTGTGGGCGGTGCAGGAAGACTTCGGTATCATAGAGGCTGGGGACAAGGTAATGGTGTGCCTTTCAGGAGGCAAAGACAGCTACACCATGCTCGACATGCTGCTGCACGTGCAAAAGTCGAGACAGCACGACTTCGACATCATAGCCGTGAATCTCGATCAGAAGCAGCCAGGCTTTCCTGAGGAAGTGCTGCCCAACTATCTGACCAATCTTGGCGTTGACTTTCGCATAGTAGAAAGAGATACCTATTCCGTGGTGGTTGATAAAGTGCCCGAAGGCAAAACCATGTGCAGTCTTTGTTCCAGGCTCAGGAGGGGCATTCTCTATACCACAGCCGAAGAGCTTGGGGCCACAAAAATTGCGCTTGGGCATCACAGGGAAGATGTGCTGGAAACTTTTTTCCTCAATATGTTTTTCAGCGGCAAGCTGGAAGCCATGCCTGCTAAATACCGCACAGACGACGGTAAGCACGTGGTGATACGTCCGCTGGCCTATTGCAAGGAAGAGGACATCATTCAGTATGCTGAGTTAAAGCAATTCCCGATCATCCCCTGTAACCTCTGCGGCTCTCAGCCCAATATGCAGCGCAAGGTGATCAAGCAGATGATGAAGCAATGGGAGCAGCAATTCCCCGACCGCACCGAGATCATGCTCACGGCCTTGAAAAACGTTTCTCCATCCCATTTATTCGATAAGGATATTTTCGACTTTGAGGAGCTGGTTTCGAAGGTCGGGAGGGTAGATGAGTTTGTGCCGTAAGGCGCTTTTCTCGTTATAAGAGGGTCTTGAGTTGTATTAGTTTATAGATTATGAAGCCTACAACCCTTTTGGTGCTTACCAGTCTGCTTGGATAGGCTCCAACTCAAATCACTTAGGATGCTATTGATTCAAATCCACAAACCCGCTTGTGGGTGACTTCGCTCCTAAATACGTCTTTACTCAGAACTGTTTGTATCAGGCATAGGGCTTGATTTTCAATTATCTGCTACGATTAGCAAGTACACGATGGTTACTCTTTTACGCTTGTTGATTACAAACCTCTCCAGCACGATTTTAATCGCTTGAACTTATGAAACTGAAAATAGCCAGTCTTTTCTTCTTCATTTCCCATCTTGTGTCAGGCCAGGGGGCTACTCTTTTCCCAAAGCTCGAATTCGACATGCCTAAAATGACAGAGCCTGTTATTCCGACCTATCGGGTGAGCCTGCTGGATTTCGGGGGTGTGCCTGATGGAGCTTCACTTAACACCGAGGCTTTTGCAAAGGCCATTGAGGCCATTGTGAGCAAAGGAGGGGGGCACCTGGTGGTTCCGAGGGGTATTTGGCTGACAGGGCCGATCACGCTTAAAAGCAACCTCGATTTACACGTGGAGGAAGGAGCCCTTATTCTTTTCTCGGACGACAAAACGCTGTACGCCGTAGTGGCCACGAGCTTTGAAGGACTTGATACGTACAGATGCATATCGCCGATCAATGCTCTTGAGGTGGAAAACATCTCTATCACTGGAAAAGGTGTTATCGATGGCAACGGGGATGCCTGGAGGATGGTGAAAAGAAGTAAAGTGTCGAGCCAGCAGTGGAAAGAGATTGTGGCTGGTGGTGGACTGGTAAGCGATGACGGGAATACTTGGTATCCTTCAGAAAGCTTTAAAAAAGGAGTGGAGGCGACCAACAATTTTAATGTCCCTGACAATGCATCGATGGATGAATTGAAGGAGTATAAAGACTTTTTGAGACCGGTGATGATCAGCATTCGGAACTCCAGGAATGTAATGCTTGATGGACCGACCTTTCAAAATTCACCTGCGTGGAACATACATCCACTCATGTGTGAGAACCTGATCGTAAGAAACCTGACTGTGCGTAACCCGTGGTATTCGCAAAACGGCGATGGCATTGACATCGAATCGTGTAAAAATACCTGGGTGTACAACAACTCCTTTGATGTGGGTGATGATGCCATTTGCATCAAATCGGGGAAAGATGCCGATGGCAGAAAAAGAGGCGTCCCAACTGAAAACTTGGTGGTGTTCAACAACATTGTTTACCACGGTCATGGTGGATTCACCGTTGGTAGCGAAATGTCGGGTGGGGTAAAGAACGTGCATGTGTCAAAATGCACCTTCATTGGTACTGACTGTGGCTTGCGATTCAAAAGCACCAGAGGACGTGGTGGCGTGGTGGAGAACGTGTACATCTCCGACATTGACATGTACGATATTGCTGCCGAGCCTATTCGCTTCAATCTTTTCTACGGTGGGCAGTCGCCTATTCTGGAGGACGATCAGGAGACGCCTGAGATCGACGACACGCCCGTATCGGTAACAGAGGAAACCCCTTCGTTCAAAGACATTTACATGAAGAATATCCGATCGGTTAACTCTGGTGTGGCAGGTTTCTTTCAGGGACTGCCTGAAATGAACCTTAAAAATGTGAACCTTGACAATGTTTATCTGTCAGGCAATAAGGGCGTTTCTATCATTGATGCTGATGGAATGAGTTTTAAGAATGTCACTGTCGTCGTAACAGAAGGAAGTCCCTTCACGATCTACAATGCCCATAACCTTACCTTTTCAGGGTTCAAAGTAGTGTCCCATGAGGGAAAGCCGGTTTCCATTCAGGGTAACAAAACCACCAACCTAACATTTTCAAAAACCGACTTTTCCAGCCCGGCCAAGCAAATGCTGATCGGGGAAGGCGTAGATCCAAAGACGGTTAAATTGAAATAGTAGCAGGTTATGTGAACCAACCAGGCCCTTTTTTCATTTGCCTATTGATACAATTGGTCTGGTGTGAATATGAAGAAAGGAAAAGTACCCTACTCCATCCTGGAGTTGGCGTCGGTGCCTGCGGGATCCTCCACAGGTGATGTGTTTAAAAACAGTTTGTTGTTGGCGCAAAATGCTGAAAAATGGGGGTACACCCGCTTTTGGCTGGCGGAACACCATAACATGATCAGCATAGCCAGCTCAGCTACGCCTGTGCTCATAGGGCATATTGCAGGCGGGACCAAATCCATCAGGGTTGGTTCCGGGGGTGTTATGCTGCCAAATCATGCCCCACTGATTGTGGCGGAGCAGTTTGGCACGCTGGGTTCATTGTTTCCTCACAGGATTGACCTCGGCCTGGGCAGAGCACCTGGCACCGATCAGGAAACAGCCTACGCCATTCGTCGGGAGCGAATGCACGCTGCTTACAGGTTTCCCGAGGAAGTAGGGGAGATTCAACATTATTTCGCTGACGACAACGCAGATGAAAAGGTGAGGGCCTACGTAGCCGAAGGGGTGGATGTCCCTTTGTACATTCTCGGCTCGAGCACCGATAGTGCCCACCTGGCGGCCAGAAAAGGCCTTCCTTATGCTTTTGCCAGCCATTTTGCACCAACGCATTTGTTTGAGGCACTCAATGTCTATTACAACGAGTTTCAGCCCTCGGCGGCCCTTCAGGAGCCCTATACCATTGCCTGCGTGAATGTGGTTGCCGCCGATACCAACGAGCAAGCCGAGTTGCTGGCGTCTTCGCTGGTGAGGATGGTGTTGGGCATACTGACCAACAACCGTGATCAGCTGAGGCCACCTGCGCCGCTGGAGCCGCAGATCAGAGCCTTTATGGATGAACCTGCCTTTCAGCGTTTCTTGCACTATGCTTTTGTGGGCAGCAAGGAAACAGTGAAAGAAAAGACCAGCGACTTCTTACAAAAGACTGGGGTAAACGAAATTATGGTCGCCAGCCATATGTACAGTAGCCAGGATCGCCTAAAGTCGTATGAGCTTTTTGCGGAGTTGATGGGAGAGATGTAGCAAATGGTAATAGACAACAAAATTCCCAGGTTAGATTTCTGAAGCCTCTGCTCCCCGTGCAACCCTTTATTATCTGTTTTAGGCAAGCTAACGCTCCACATTGCTGCCTTACAATAGGTGACTCGTGTGTGTTTGCCTCGTTTCGGGTTGATTGACCTTGAAGGAAAGGGTAGCCGAACTGACCGATACCAGCGTTCCTTTGGCGTATTCTGACTCTATATTGATTGTTCCTCCTAACTTGTCGACCATCTTTTTAACCAAAAACAGTCCAAGACCCGATCCTTTTGAATTTGCGTTTGCCCGGAAAAACATGTCATATACACGGGGTAACGATTCTGAGGCTATTCCTTGTCCATTGTCTTCCACTTTCAAAGTAAACACTTTGTTATCGATGGAATGCCATACACGAACGAACGAGCTTTCTTTGCGACCGTCGTGGTATTTTATAGCGTTAATCAGAAGGTTGTGGATGATCATTTTCCAGAGCCCCGGATCGGACTTTATTTCCAGATCACTGTCAACTTCATTCATGAATGTGAGTTTGTCGGCATGCTCAATAAACTCGATATCTGCCCAGACCTCATTGACCAGGCTATGAAGCCGAATATTTGTCGCTAGTGGTTCACTTTTGCTGTTTTTCACATAGCTATTAATTTCTAGCAGAGTGTTTTCCAATCTTAAGATTCTGTTTTCCATCAAATCCAAATACTGAGGAAGTTCATCTTTGGATGCCTTCAAGAGGTAAAGAAGGCCTCTTATGGATTTTACCGGAGCAATGAGATCGTGTGAAGACCGATAAAGAAAGGTGTCCAGTTCCTCGTTTACCGCCAGCAGGTTGTGGTTGGTGCGGATGAGTTCTTGCTCATGCCTGGTCACCTCTTCCGTTTTTTTTGCCACCAGCGTGGCTAGCTTTTTGCGCATACGCTTAGACCTGTGGATGATTCCCACAATTGCTAGTCCGAGAATCGCTACAGCTAGAGATGCGTAAGCTAATGGGCCTTTAAAGAAAGCCAGCAAAGGCACTGCCACAACGACTACAAGTTCGGATGGCTCCAAATTACTTGCCCCATCCTTTACCTGAAAGACATATTTTCCGTTGGGTAGCCCACCAAAAGCGGCCAGAGGTTCGGTTGTTGAATACCAAGTGGTATCATAGTTAAGTAGTCGGTAGTGGTAAGTCTGAACCGAGTAGTAGTCTACTCCCGGTTTGCTGAAGTTGATCTTTATTCTTGTTTCTCTTCCAACCAGCCTGGCTGTATCAACATTCTGCGTCGTATACGTAATTGAATCATAGTCGTGCACGAACGAGGAAATGTGAACACGAAATCCATTGGCACTATCGGGAGCCACAAGAGGAAACGCCTTTGCCATGTCTATCATTGAAATACCATAGGAAGTAGCTAACCACAGATTCCCTTGTGATCCCTTTTTTATCTCATATACCTCGTTTGATATGAGACGATCCTCTGTCGTAAACTTACGAAGAACCTGGCCCTTTTTGTCGGTAATGAACACACCGTCCGACCAGGTGGCAATCGCTAATAGCGTATCCGAAAGGCTGGCGGCCGTGTACATCCAATGCTCATTTATAAGAGAAGAGAGCGGTTGGTCGTAGACGGTGATAGTTCCATCTATCAAATTTCTAACAACGGGGGACGACTGTGGATAAAGTATTAAATGCCGTTGCTTCTCTAGTGGGAGCACCTGGAAGGTAGGATTTTTTGAGTGAGAGCTTTGGTCCCAGTTTTGTACAAAGTTGCCATTTTCAAATATGCTCAATGCTCCGTTAGCCTCAGATAAGTAAACCGTTGACCCTACCCTGAAGAAGTAAGATTCTGGAAAATGTCTATAAATGACTGAGTCGGAGGTGTAGACAAAGCGTCCTTCCTGAGTCATGAAGTAAATTTCGTTATTGAATCGAAAAATTTGCCATACGTCTTTGAAGAGATGGTTTTCGGAGATTTGTGTTGACAAATCAGTGTATGAAAAGCGGCTGGTTCTGTCTCTTGTAAGGTATCCGAAATGCTGGGTACCGCCAATATATATTCTGTCAGTAAGGCTGTCGTAACTGATGCTACGGGTGTTTCCTTTTCCGGCGAGGTCAATCTCCTGCCAGGATTCACCATCAAAAACGACTACGCCCTGGGAAGTGCCAAAATACATTAAACCCCGATCGTCGATTTCAATAGCAGTCACGGCACCCCCAGACCGATCTGCTTCTCTGCCAAAATTAACCACGGGGGTGCCTTGCTGCCAGCCAAGTACTTTGGTGCTCGTAAGTAAAAAATATGCAAAGAAAAATGTCCTGACGATCCTCGACGACATATGAAAGAAAAGTGTCTAGTGGAGTAAACGCTAAGAATGAGGGATAAGCTTTAAAAATGGGCTGGAGGAATTGCAAAGATAAAAGAATAATTCTAGCAAACGGCAGAAGATCATTGATACTTGCGCTTAGGAGGCCTGTGGGTTTTTTTGAATTTTCGGATATTATTGTTGGCCCCGTTTCGACCGCCTTTTGGTGAACAAAGATCTTACTTTACCGATACTTTTCTGTTTTTCTTTTCATTTGTTGTTAACACAACAGGCACACAAGGTGTTAGCAGGGCATGTCACAGGTTACTACGATCACATGTTTTCGATTCAATAGTTTTGCCGATAAGTTTTGGGCTCTCTCAATGATGCAATTGGCCCAAAGCCATCTTGCCAGCGTAGCGGGTAACACGTTCTATAAACTTATGGGTACGGGCAGGGGCGATAGCTTTAATGCTTTTCCAGATTTTTCCATATACATCCTTTTGCAGGTTTGGCGAAGCGAAGATCATGCTAAGGCATTCTTTGCTGGGTCACAAATCCTTGATCGTTACCGAAAACGTTCCTCCGAGATTTGGACAACCTACATGGTGAATATCAGTTCTCATGGCCGTTGGAGTGGGGGTAACCCATTCGAAGCCAGGGATAACATCAAATCCTCTGGCCCTGTCATCGCCATTACCCGTGCAACCATCAAATGGCAAAAGCTGCTTGATTTCTGGCGATACGTGCCTGTTTCTCAAAAAGATTTGAAATCTAATAGTGGACTTGTTTACACAAAAGGAATGGGAGAGGTGCCCATTTTGCAGATGGCCACTTACAGCATTTGGGAGGATGAGGCCTCGCTGCGAAGATTCGCTTATGAAAGCGAACATCATCGTGTAGCTATTGCCAAGACAAAGGCGTTAAAATGGTACAAAGAAGAATTGTTTGCAAGGTTTCGGCCAATTCTGTCTGAAGGCACCTGGGGTGGACGTTGTCCGCTGGAGGGCATGTTATGAAGTGGCAGCCTTTTTCAGAGGCCATTCTCTGACTCTGCCCAAATTAGCTGTCACCCAACTCCTTCCAGTTAAAAACGCATCCCTCCATTGGCTGCTGCCCTCTCACAATGGCCAGCACATTATTCACAGTGTCTACGCACATTTTGGTATAGGTGCGGCTGGTGAGGCTACCGACATGGGCGGTGATGAGCACGTTGGGCAAAGTGAGCAAAGGGTCGTCTTTGGCCGGAGGTTCGTCGGTTAGCACATCTGCTGCGAAGCCTGCGATGGTTCCGGTTTTGAGCGCCTCGTATAAAGCTTGCTGATCGATGATCGGGCCACGGGCGGTGTTGATCAGCAAGGCACTTTTTTTCATCTTACTGAGTGTTGCGGCATTGATAAGCTCCTTTGTGGCAGGTAAAAGCGGCACATGGAGGGTGATGACATCCGCTTCGGTAATTACCTCTTCAAATGATTTGAAGGGGTAGGGTACATTAGGAGCTTCAGCTTGATCCCAGTAAATCACCTTCATACCAAAAGCAACGCCCATGGCCGCCACTTTCTTGCCAATGTTGCCCAGGCCGAGAATGCCCAGGGTTTTGCCATATATTTCGTCACCTTCAAACTGGTTGCGCCATGCCCAGTTACCCGCTTTTACTTCCGCCACTGATCTGTACAGGTTCCGTTGGAGCATCATCATCAGCGATAGGGTGTGCTCGGCAATTGTTTGGGCGTTGGAGCCGGGGGCATTCACTATTTTAATGCCTTTGGAGGTGGCATAGGCAACGTCCAAATTATCGAGTCCCACGCCACAGCGACCTGCCACCTGCAAGGATGGGCAGGCGTCCATTAGGGCCTGGTTGACCTGACCTTTCCCCCGGGTGATTATGCCGTCTACTGTATGGTTGGAAATGCCGGTTAAATCAAAACCAGGTTCGTAAGCTGCCAGGATATTGACATCAGCTGCTTTTTCAAGGATATCCAGGGCTTCATCAGCCACGGTTTCCAGTAGAAGGATATTGTACATACGGTTACTTGTGGTAAAGTGTGGCGTCTTTTGATTTATAGCCTCTGAAGTCATTTCTGCCTGAAACATAAATACCTTCCTGGAACAGTTCGTCCTCAAAAATTTTCGGATCAATGGCAAAGCCCGGGGGTGAAGAAAGCTCTACAAGGTTGCCAGATGGGTCACGAACAAACATCTGAATAGGGCCGTCTGGTAGCTGACGCACTTTCCCCCAGGGAGAAGTATCAATTACGCCAAGCTCTTTCATGCGCCAGAAGATTTTGTTGATGTCGTCCACTTGCATACAAACATGCCCTCTGAACGAATGCTCATCTTCCCATTCAGTGAGGTGAAGCTGCTGCGTGGCGTTGATTTTGAAAAAGGCTGTTGGGTAGTCGAACAAGAAAGCCGGAATGACTTCCAGCCCCAGCTCTTCTTCGTAGAATTTACTGGTCTCTTCCAGGTTCTTCACGATCAGGGCTACGTGGTTAATTCCAATTGCTTTTGCCATAATTATCGAACGGTTTGTTTAAACTCTTTTACGAAATCCCAGTTGGGTGTGAGGCTCAGGCCAGGGGCAGTTGGGGCCGCTATTTGGCCATCAATGGCCTCAATGTTTTCTTCTACCAGGTCATACATCATCGGGTTGCCTCCAAGGGAGAACTCAATGATGGTTGCCGCAGGGGCTGCAAATGCCACATTTACACCAGCCATAAAGGAAAAGGCGGATCCCCAGCAGTGAGGTGCCAGCTCAAGCTGATAGGTATTGGCCAGGTGAGCGGTTCTCATGGCCTCGGTAATGCCACCAATGATGGCAGAGTCGGGCTGCACTACATCCAGCGCTCTAAGGTCGATCAGGTCACGCACGTCAAACACTGTGTATTCGCTTTCACCAGCAGCTATCGGAATGGCCGTAGAGGCCCGCACTTCAGCAGTTCCCACTTTGTTGTCCGGACTGATAGGCTCTTCGAACCAGTAAAGATTGCAGTCTTCCACGCCCCGGCAGAACTGCTTGGCTTCAGGCACGCTAAAGGTGCCGTGGGCATCTGTCATTAATTTGATGTTGTCGCCGAGTGCTTCTCTGGCGGCTTTTACCCGTT
>TARA_R110002012_G_scaffold316436_1_pt1 | contig 24636 bp, 28 predicted proteins | sample TARA_R110002012 | Tara Oceans TARA_R110002012 (sample SAMEA4396515) | marine metagenome | biome: Westerlies Biome; feature: [DCM] deep chlorophyll maximum layer (ENVO:01000326); material: water (ENVO:00002006), including particulate matter (ENVO:01000060) such as... | depth 40 m | reverse complement strand
AAGGATTATATTATGTAAAATTTATTTTAAGTTTTACATCATATATCGTCTATTTTTTATAATCTCTATATTTTCCTAGTTTCTTACGGCACAGAGCACATTTATCTATTTTCTTTCTACAAGTTTTACAATACTTATGACCGCAGTTAGTAATAACTAAATCATCTCTATTAGTAATTGCTTCTAGACAAATACAACATTCTATTTCTTCTTTTAATTTATTAACCATATCAAATATTTCATTCTGTATATTTGTTGCTAATGAATCATTTTCATCACTTAAATCATAGTTGTCTGTTAATTTTTTCATTAATTCATATTCTCTTGCTTTAAGGTAATGATTATTTCTTAATTCATCATAATATTTTACCCAAGCAGTTCTTCTATTAGTATCTTTGTAATAAAATGCTTTTTTCCATTTAAGGAAGTTTTGGTCGTCCTGTGTCCTAGTGAGGAAGTCGTTAAGGCGTTCGCCAGATTTGGTGGATAGTAAAGTGTATTTACTCATTATATAATTATACTATATTATTTTTTCCTCATATAAACGCATATATAAGGAAATTCCTAAACAATCTATATATTTATTTTTTCTAAATATATAAATTCCTAAACATTCTAGAATCCCCATCTACTACTAAATCTTTTATATTTCTCATAATTATATTTATTTCTTGATATTGCTAAATACATTCTACTATATCTATAAATAAGGGCACTTTCATCTTTTTCTAAACTTTTTCTATATTTTCTCATAAAATAATTTGATGTCTTTTCTAATTTATCACCTAATCCCCATTCTAGATTAAATGCTTCATCAATATATAAGTATCTAGTATAACTATCTTTTCTTTCAAATGTTAATCTCCAATTTCCAGATTGAGGTAAAAAATACATATATTTATAATCTCCTAAATATTTTGTATGAATCCTCTGGAATTCTTCTAGTTTTTTCTCAACACTTAAAGTTAAGAAATCCTGTGCTTTCTCTGTGGAAAGGTCGTTTTTAAAATCTTTGTAGTCGTTAATATTCATATTATAATATAAGGAAATATTAAAAACTCCTAAATATTCCGCATATATATATTTCTCCTAAACATTCTCAATTAAATTTTATAATAAATTCTCCCCTTTTGATACTAAAAGTATTTTCAACTGGTTTCTTTTTTACATCTTTGGTGAAGCGTCCATTTTTCATTTGATATTTTCTTTTCAAATAATAATCCCTCATATATTTTCTTCTTTTTTCTTTTTTCTCCCATTCTGTTAAATTTTTTTTCTTATCTACCATTATATATATGAGTGATATAAAAAATCCACCTATTATTCGCAAATGCTTATTGTGTAAAAAATCTATAAAAAAGTTTGCTAAATGGAATGATAATGTAGTTAGACCAGTTCATAGAAGTTGTTGGTTAAATTTTAGAGATTTTGAGGATAGATTCGCAGATGTCCTATATTGTGGTGATAGAAAAGATGGTAGGAAATGTATTGTAATTAAACCATCAACCCCTAATACCAATAACTAATCTAATACCATTAGGTAGATTTCTCATTCTATAATCTTTAAATTTAGAAGGTGGAATTTGTCTAAACCTATAAAAATTAGTTGTTTTATAATTCTTAATACTTTTTCCTCTGGTTGTATAACCATTTTTAATAATCCAGTTATTCGCTTGTTTTTCAGTATATTTATTTTTTGGTATAATTACACTTTGAACTTCTGTCGGCATAATATAATATTCATTTAGATATTATATTATTCTAAATTTTATTTCTTCTTTGCTTTCTTTAATGCTTGTGCTTGTTCTGCCTCTTCTTGTTGCTGGAAGAATGGTATAGGACTAACAACTTTATATATAATTGTAGTAGCATCATTAATATCTGCTGGTGTTAAATCTGGATTCAATATAGCAGTTTTTATTCCAGTAATTACAAATTCTTTTGTTGCTTTAAAAGCATAACTAGTGCTAAAACTAAAAGCAAAATCTCCTGCTAAATATGCTCTATTACATACAGCAACTACATTTTGTTTTCCTCCACCAGTTTTTTCACTATTAAAATCCACACCATCTATGATGTCGCTTTGTATTAACCAAAAAGGATTTTCTAATTTTCTAGGTAAAGCAAGAGCATAACATCTATCACTAACAGATGAAATTTCTGGACTTTCTCCTCTTGTATTAAATAAATTAAACATAGGTAAAGCACTAGTATTACTAGATAAACCCATATCTATTGATGTATCAAATCTTATATTATTTGTTAGAGGATATGGAAAAAAGGGTGCTCCTTTAAAAGGTTTATTAGATTCATAAGTTCTTTGTGTAAAAATAGCATCTGGTTTTCCAAATGAATTAGTTAATTGGTCTATTGAGAATCCTAATCTTTTTAGTAATGAATTACTATATTTTTCTTTTACATCAGTTTTATTAGTAGGGTCAATAAGTTCTAAATTATATTCATCATCAACAACAGATAAACCTAATATACCAATACCAGATTGAGCGTATTTACAGAATGCTATACTTTGAGGTTTTGATACATCACCATAAAACGCTGGTGGTAAATAATTAACTTTTATTGCTGGTTGTCCTGCGGAAGGATTTGCTGTTGCTAATGTTCCATTATCTACAATATTCGCCCAACTCATATTTTCCAAAGCAAATCTACCTCTTACAGAATCAAATAACATATTTATTTCTGGTGCTCCTATTTGTATAGTATTTTGATAATCTCCTATTGATGTAGGTGGATTTGGAGCACCTTTTAATGTAGCATCAGCACAAATCAAACAAGTAGGGTTATTTTCATTATAAAAACCCAAATCAATAACAGCATAATTATATTTAACAAATAAATCACCACTAATAAATCCAATAGAAGAAAGAGAACAAACTATTTCTCCTGCTTGTGTTTGAACTGGTATTATAAAAGCATCTAATACATCTCTATTTAATTCTTGACTATTATATTGTCTTCCATTAGCATCACTTACAATAGTATCATAAACTATTTTAAATCCTTGTGCTTCTGCTCCTGCGGATAATTTACTTTTACCCCATTTAGTATTATCATAAAAAGTTTTAACACCAAAAGTAGGAGTAAATTTAGCACTTCCAGCAGGTATTCCAGTAGGAGCATCTAACGGAATAAGAGTTGCCCTACTAACAGAACCATCATCTACTCTACCTATATTAATAAATGTATAAGTTTGATTTTTGACTGCTAAACTTCTTAATCCTGCTGTATTAACAACAGCACCAGTAGGCAACTGCTTTTGACTATGAATAAATTTTGCTAGTAATACACAATTATCATAAGTATATGGTAAATTAAATTCATACAAAGTATCTACCGCTACATTAGTAGCACCAGCATTATTATCTAAATCGCTTAATTGATATAAATTATTATCAAAAACATTAACTACACCTTGAAGTCCTAACCAACCAGTCGCCTTCGCTCCACTTCCTCCTAATGAAGTATTAGGACATAATAATCTACTACCATAATAAGCATAAAAAGGATTTTGAAAAGCAAAACCAGATTGATATAAACTATATTTTTCAAGAGCATCATTATTATAACATAAAGTATTAGCATACATATTCATACAAGCAGTATTTTTAGTATGAACTTCTGCTTGTGATATTGTATCACCAGCAAAAGGAACACCATTTAGAGCAGGGAATATATCTGCTTGTAAAGCACCTCCATTAGAATCAAAAACCCCAGTTTGAGGAGTAGCATTACCAGCGTGAAAATCTTGTGTAATTTTATTAGCAATATTAGCAGGATTATCATACCCAGTATCAACTTCAAATAATATATCTGTTCTAAAAAATTCCATAACTCCAATAGAAGGAACAGCATTATTAGTATCAGCAACAACTCCTCCAATAGGATTTATTATAGGATTCATAGGGTCTTGTCCTTCCGCAAAAATATAACTTCCTAAATAGAATCTATTACCTAATGTCTTATTCATAGTTGTTCCTCCATATTTACTTTTTGTATTCTTAATTGGTATAGTAGGTGGAAAACCAGCACCTAGAATCATATAACCATATTCTTTATCTGTTTGTGTAGAATTAACGCTATTATGTCCGTTAAGAGGCATCATACAACTAATAGGATATTGATTATGATGAATATAATAAGCACCATTAATCGCCATAGCATTTGTTTTATAATTATAATTTTTAATTCTCTTTGGAATTTCTATAATTTCTGCTCCTACTCCTACGCTATTAATTGCTATTGCTTCAACAGAAACTTCATCTCCTACTTTTACAACTATACCATCATCTACATTATTAGTAAAAGAACCTTCATTATCATTAGAAATTTCTGCGGTTTCTTTGGATACATAGATTAATCTTGTATTACTCATAGTATTTATATAAGTAATAGATAATATTATTATTTATATAAATTTTTTAAAGTTTTTATATTTCTTCATCTTTTTCTATTTCTTCATTTTCTATAACATCACTAGGTTTATATAATCTTGCTTTTTGTATTAATGACTTCCATTTAATAGGAGTTTTAAAATTCTGGAATGCTTCTGGCGGATTCTTTCTTAATTTTAAATATAAAAAAGAATAAGGTTTATTAGCATAATTAGCATACATATATAATAAGGTATTTTTCATCTGTGCTCCATATTCATCATTTATTTTTTCAAGTTCTTTCTCATTAACAACTCCATTCATTAATATAACAGCATTAGCATTAGACCTAGCAATAGGCATTAATGATTTGAAATTTTGTATTGATAGTATAACATTTGCGTTATAATGTCTAAATCTGGTTAGGAAATGAAAAAACTTTCTAGATAAAAGACCACTACTATCATCTGCTACAATCATAATTTTAGGCATCTTATCCTTATCATAGAGTTTCTGTCTATTTTTAATCTCTTCTAAATACTCATCTTTATATTCAGTATAACACTCAAAATGTTCTCTTAAAAATCTACAAGAGTCATCTAAATCTATACTAGGACTAAAAATATAAACAGCATCAAAGGCAGATTCTTTACCACCCCAGAAATGCTTACTTAAAAGTAAATTATTAATGATTGTTGTTTTACCGCTATTTTGACTTCCTATTAATAACATCAAACTTCCTCTATTCCTATTAATAGATGGTAAATTAGGGTGATATTTTCGTTTATCTTTTATTTCCATAGGGCGTATCGGTTGAATGGTTAAATCACTATTAACATTTTTACCTTTGCTTCTAGTATTGTATTCTTTTCTATCAGTCATTATATTATATAAATATTATATAAAATAATAAAAACTCAAAAAAACTTTTATATATTTTTTATTAAAGAAATCCTTAATAACTTATAAGCATTTTCTATACTATTTTTTCGTTTCCTTATATACCCCTATGAAATGATATTTTACCTACATAAATTCAATTATTTTAAAATCCAGTAAATTCTTTATACCTATTAGTAGGGGCATACATAGATAATGGGTAATGTTTAGGGTGGTATTCTTCTTTTTTAGGTTCTGGTTTCTTTTTTGGTATTGGTATTGCTTTGGTTTTATTTTTATGTTTATTATAAGCATCTTTCATAGTTTCATATTTCATCATATATTTCGCAAATGTATTAAAATCCATATTATTATTAGGTGTAGGTCTTGCTTTTATAGAATTCATAGGTGGAGGTTTTGTATCTTCTACAATTTTTCTTGCTACATTCTGCTTTGATTCTTTTTGTTTATAATATCTTTTTCTAGCATTTTCTCTATTCCTTTCTGCTGTTGCTTGTTTTCTTGCTTGTCTTTCCTCTGCTTTCTTTGCTTTTTCTAATTCTTTTAACCTCTTCTTTTCCTCTGCTTTGCGTCTTCTAGTTTCAATTCCTTTTTGTCTTGCTTTTGCTAGATGTGCGTATCTATCTTTTTTAGGTTTAGGTTCTATATCGCTTTGAGTTATGGTGTCTGTTGGTTCTTTAACTTTAAGTTTTACATTTCTTTTTTGATTACTCCCTATAAATATATCATTATGATTCGTTTTAGGTGTTGAATAATCCATATCATCATCTTTTATTACTTCATCACTAGCAATCATATCTTCCTTTTCAACCAATTCATCAATATTAGGGTTAATTTCTGGAAACAAATTTTTATTGTCTAAATCCATTATATAATTTAAAAGTATAAAAATATTTTTTAAACATTTTTATATTTTCTATAATATTTATTTTTCTATAAAACTATAATAGTCATCATAATCTATACAATTATGTAAATATTTAACTGGAATATACATACATTCACTATATTCATCTCTACCTCTTTTATCTGTTCCTCCTCTATAAAACTCTATATCTTGTGGAAGTTTTTTTGGAACTTCATATATACACATTTTATCTGTGAATTTAAACAGAAAATATGCTTTATAACCTTTCTTCATATACTTAATCGCACTATCATATTTATTTTTTCCTATCATTATGGTTTTATATCTTTTTTTCTTGATTCTTCTAGATTTTAATTCTATACATATTTTCCCTAAATCATCAGTATAATCAATAGGATTCCAACCAGTTATATCTCTGGTAAATGAATTTTTTGGAAACCATCTTTTTAAAAACGCACTAACATAGCGTTCATTATCATCACCCATTTTTCTATCTGCTATGGATTTTTTATTATTCCAAGTTTTAGGTAATTTTCTCCTAAACATTCTATCGCCGTAATATTTGTTATTACTCATCTCTATATAATAACTAGATATTTTATTTTTCTAGTATTTAAACGCAAACTTATTTATAATATACTTCTGGTTCTCCAAAGGCATTTTTACCTCTTATATTTCTTACAACTGGAATATTATTAGGAACATAACCCTCATCTCTTTTAGGTTTTGCTCTAAATGCTACTACTAGATTAGTATATTGTTTTAATATTTTTGCTTCATTATTATTATCATCTGTAATCAATACATCTAAACCATTAATATTTAATTCACTATAATTATTTAAATCAATCCATAGAGGAGTAGGGTGTGTATATGTGTAAGCATTATAGTTTTGTTCTATATTAGTTTGGTCTAATTCAACTTTATTTACTACCATAATGGTCTTATTTAATGTAGATTTTACCCCTTGCTGTGATGCTATACCAAAATTAGTTAATTGATAATGTAATGTAAAATCATCATTACCAGATGATATAATAGCACTACCATCATAACCATATTCTACAAAAGGATTAGCACCACCTAATATATTATCATTTAATACAACTATATCTTTTGCTGGTGTTTTACTAGTAATAAGACCTAATTGACTACCTAAATGTAGATTAACTGGTTCGTATGCTTGAAATATTGGTGCTCCTAGTTCGTCTAATATAGTATCTATTGATGCTGGTATTTGTAAAGAATTCATAAGAAATTGGACTTGTTTTTGAGAATAACCAGCAGAAGTTCCAGTAGCAACAAAAGTTTCTGGTGTGATTCCAGTTAGTTTAGGTGTAGTATATCCTCCTGCTGTATCTTGAACTAATGGTGTTCCTAGTTCATCTGGCGGTTGATAAAAATATTTTATATTAGGTAAGGGAGCATTTTGATTAGTTCCATCTCTAAATCCACCATAATTAGTAAATCTATTATCAAAATATCCTTTCATTCCAACAGCACTTCTATAAACTGGTGATTGATATTGAACCATACGCATATCACCAAAATAAGATGGAAATAAGTATTGTGGTCTTACTGCTGGGTCTGCTTTCATATCATATAACATACACCAACCAGTAGTAGGGTCATCATTAGCACCAGAAGGTAAAAATGGTTCATCACTTCTATAATCATACATACCACCTAAATCATTACTAAAACAAAATTCAATACACATAGTATAAGGACTAGTCCATCTAAATCTAAAATTTAATGATACTTTTGTTCTTCCTGCTGTTGCTACATTTTGAATATTAATAGCATATACACTTGCTCCGCCACTTGCTCCACCTTGAAATGCCGTTCCAGTAATAGTATTAAATCCAGCAGATAATTCACCTAAATCTAATGTTGGTTGTGGTATATAATCACTATCTACAAATAAACTTTGAGGGTCTAATATTTTTGGAATAATTAAGATTCTACCTGCTATTTCTTGTAAATCACAACCTAACATATATCTAGCAGATGCTCCAATTGCTAATCTAAAATCACAACTACCAGTTGGAGGGTTTGCTTGTGGAACACCAGCACTATTTAAATCATTAACTTCATTAAATCCTAATCTAGATGAATTAACATCTGCTCCTCCATACATTAAATCCATATAATCTGCTGACTGAACGCCAAAAGACATAGGTGTTAATCCAGTAAATCCAACTCTATTTGCTGGAACAATTGTAGCATCATATACCGCATTTGCTCTGTTTTGAGGCATTCTACCAAAAGCAATAAGACCATAACCACCAGAACCAACAGAAGCAACGGAAGCGTGTGCTGGTGCTCCCCCTCCTTCTACTTGTGTCCTATTAGCAGTAGGGGGTGCGTCCATAAAAATATTTTTCTTAATACCAGTAGTAGAACAAGCACAAGGAAATACACCACCAGTTCCATTTCCTACACCAAAGGTATAAGGAAATAGAGTAGATAAATTAACTACTGGTGATATTGATGGACTTGCTCCTCCTAGAATTCCACAAGCAAGAGAATTATAATTTGTATTATAAAATTGTGGTGTAGTTTGAGGAACAAATGTAAAATTTAATTGTTCTGGATTACCTATTACTGGTGTATCCCAAAATATACTACCAAGACCTTCTGTATCTGGTGGTGGTAAATTAATTAAATTATTTTCTACAAATTGAGTAGTATTATCACCAGTTCCAGTATTAATACCTATTGGAGAAATAGTAGGTTCAACACCATTAAGGTTATTAAATCCTTGATTAAATACATCATTAGGAGTTCTTTGAGTTAATCTAATTGCTACTTTTTTATCATCTTTATAAATAAAATTAAATCCAGTTTGGAAAAAATCTTGTAATGTTGCTTGTCCTAATGGATTTTGGTTTGGTTGAACTAAAATATGGTTAAAATCACCATCACTTCCGTAAGTATTTGCTAATCTTCCAATTCTATTAACATAATTAGTAAAATTATTAACATTTGATTCACTCATATATAGGGGTATAGGTATATTTAAAGTAGGTTCTCCTATGGTAAGATATGGTGTAGCATCTTCAAAATCACCTAATTCTTGTGCGTTGAATGCTGACTTGATAAAAGCAACTTGACTATTAGGTGCTAGTTTGAGAGGAGTAGTGAAATAGTTAGACCATCTATAAGGTTTCATAGATGAAGCACCACCTAATATATTAGCATCAACAGAGCGGTCATCATTTTTCAAAAATATTAAACTCATTTTATTATATAATTATACTATATATTAATAATGTTTAAACATTCTAAACAAGATAAAAAAAGTATAAAAACTTTTAAAAATAATCCTAAATCAATATGTAATCCTTGTAATACTGAAATAGGAAATCCTTTACCAGATATGAGCGAACATATAGCAGAATACGCAACTAAAAAGAAACCTAAAAAGCGTATGCCGAAAAATGAAGAAGTATTTGGAACAAAACCATCAAAAAAATAATATGCCGAAGACAGAATGTTTAGGAGTTTTCTTTATATGCGTTTATGTTGAATAATTTTTTTATCTATATATAATATATAAAATGAGTTCTAACGATATAACTTATACTGATGATGAAAGTGATGCTGAAAGCATTATATTTGAAACCGAAGAGGAAACTATGTTTAAGATGAATGATATAGTAGTTAAAAAGAATCTAGAAGATTTAGATAAATATGAATTATTAGAAATAATCAAAAAAGATAAAGCAAATAAAAGAAAATATATAAGAAAATATCAACAAACGGATAAAGGTAAGGTAAAAACAAGGGAAGCATCTAAAAAATATTATGATGCTAATAGAGCAAAAATTCTTGAAAAGAAGAGATTAGCGTATATAAAAAAGAAAGAAATGGTAGGAAATTAATTTAAAACATTTTAATATCTAATTATATTTATATATTAAAATGGTTATGATTGGCGATAAAAACATTAGCGTATCTAACGCAAGAAAAATACTTACATCTTACAATAGACAATTAAAGAAAGAACAAATTAGAAAAGATGGTAAGGGAGGTAAAGGTGTATGGAAAATGACTACTAGTGATATTGAATCATTACTAAAAGATTTTAAAATAACACAAGGAAGCATTAGACATAAATTTAAAGTTCCTTCTTGGAAATATGAAATAAAAATTAAAGATATACCTACTTCTGCTGGTAAGGTTAAAAAATCTAAACCTTTAACAAGTAATAAGAAAGTTGTAAAAAAAAAAATGAAATAATTTCTCCTAATATACCTAAAAAAGTATATCCTAAACAAGAACAACCATCATTTAAACCTAGTGAGAAGGATTTAAAACAAAGAAAAAGATTTATTAGAGCAATATTTAGAAGTAAAAGTTTAGAAGATTGGTTTAGAAGTGAAAAGAATAAAAATTTAACATTAGTTCCATTTACCAATTGGGGATTTTTTATTGATTTAGCAATTATAGCAATATTAAAAGATAATAAAAAAGATTGTGGTGTATTAATTCCTAATAGAAATCCTTTTGAAAATAATAGAGCAGTAATGTCTAATAGAGGTTCTGGTGTTGGTGGTGGTGCTAATGAAAGTGTTAATCAATTATACCCTATGGATATTCCTAAAACAACAACACCAGAAAAACACCAAAGAAGAGTAGCAAATGTTATAGTTAAAGGTATTAAAAGATGTAAGAAAGATAAAAAAGTTGTAGTATTAGGATATGGATTAGACGGACACTTTAATATGTTAATTTTTAATTATTATAGAAAAGAAGTAGAGCGTTATGAACCTCACGGAGGCGAAACTGGTTATAATAGAGCATCAACTAGAAAAGCAGATGAAACCTTAAAAGTATTTCTAGATAAATATTTAAATCCTTTACTTTTTAAAGAAGGTCTAGGAATGTGGAAATATCAAACATTACCGCAATCTTGTCCTTTACCACCAAAAGGAGAACTTAAATGGAGAGGAATACAAAGTGTTTTTGGAAAATATAGAGAACCAACACAAAGCGGAGATTTACAAATTCCTATTACAGCAAAAAATATTAAAAAACAAACTGGTATAAATATTAAAGTTCCAATAGGAGAACCTAATGGTTGGTGTGTTGCTTGGTCTTTAATATATTTGAATCAACGATTAAAAAATTTAAGCAGTCCTAGTGCTGATGTTAAGAAAAGAATGAGAATGATATTAAATAAATATCCAAACAGAATCAAAGATTTATTAAGATATGTAGCAAAACAACAATATACAAGTATAGTAAGAATCAATAGACAATTAAAACTAGATGAATTTGAAAGAGGAGTAATGTATATTTCAATAGAAAGAACAGCAAAAGGTCAATCTACTAAATTTACTAATGATGAAATAGAAAAATTATTTAAATCTTATTATGGTGATGTAGATGGTGCTAAAAAATATAAAAAATTTTATGATAAAATGATGAAAGAAGCAAAAAGAACTTTAAATAAAAAATCTGGTTTTAGTCCAGCAACACTATTAGCACAAAATTTAAAATATCTATGGAAGAATGCTATTAGTGAATATACATCAAAAGCATTAGGAACAAAAAGAGGACGATTAACATAGTTAAATATTTAAAAAAATATAGATTAAATATATAATGGCGAAAAAAGGTGAATGTAAATCTTGTAAAGGTGCTAAATCTAAAACGCATAAAGGCGATATGGATTATACAACTAAAAAAGGTGATAAAGATTTTCACAGAAAGGGTAAAGATGTTAAGAAAAAACGCAAACCTTATAAAGGAAAATCAAAAGTTTATACCGCTAAAAATGGTAGAAAATATATTAAAAATGAAAAAGGGCAAGTTAGGTTTATATCTGGTTAAAAAATTAAAAACTTTTAAAAATTATTATTATATTTAGTATAATTATATATAATGAGTGAAGTTAAAGAAGAAGTTAAAAAACACCCAGAGATGGAAATACCAGTTTATCACAAATGTCTTCATAAAGACGATGATAAGGTTTTTAAATATCTTTATCACCCTACACTTATACCAGATGTAAGAGGTTGTTGGCGTTGTAAAGAATGTATTAAATTAAGACGAGAGCGTATTAAGAGTGCTACTTGGAAAGATGTTAAGGAAAATATGACTAGTGATATTGATGCTGATGGTTGTAGATATTATAATTGGAATGGTGTTAAGCGAAAATTACACCCTTCTTGGGTTAAAGTAGTTCAAGCAAGTTAATTATATTTGTATATATTAGAAATAGATGAATTATCTATCCTTGATAAATAAGGAATTAATTAAAAAAGAAGTGAAAAATTACCTTGATAATCTAAATAAAAGATATATTATTATGTTTATAATTTATGGATAATGTAGGCAAAAATGCGATTTATAAGGGGTATATCACAAAAGAAAATTTTATTAAGGATTTCCTTAATAGTTATATAAGATTTTCTATATAAAAATATTTTAAAATATATTTTTTAAGAAGTTGAAATTTTTAAAAAATATTTAGTTTAATTATATAAGAAATGGATTTTGTAAGTTCTCAATACAACAAAACGATTCCTAGCAAATCTACATTTGTTCCTAGTGATAATCAACTTGAATATACCGATAATCAAACCATAAGATTTCACATTCCTTCATTTATGGGGTTCATAGACCCTAGACAAACATATTTGAAAATGAAAGTTCAAGTTAAGAATGCTCCTGCGGTAGTTCATTTAGATAATAAATGTGGGGCACATTCACTCATAGACCAATTACGAATCTATGACGCTAATTCTAATACACAATTGGAAACAATCCAAAATTACGGAGAATTAGCACAATCTCTTCATCATTATAGCGAAAATAAAACTATTAGAAATAAAAGAGGTATTACAGAAGCAGTAGAATATACATCAAGAGATTATGATGGTGCTTCTTATGATAATTTACCATCTAGAAATGGTGATAATTCTATGTTTATGAATTCTTATCAAACTGGTTCTACTGCTTTTGCTAATGCTGGATATATGAATAATGTTGCTGGTAATGGTGTGATTCCAGCGTCAAATGAAGTTGAAGTAGCATTTAGATTGTATAGTGGTATTTTAGGAGAACCTAATAATAAAATGTTTCCTGCTATGCTTACACAAGGATTAAGGGTAGAAATGGATTTAGCAAATGCTAATAAATGTTTTAAAACTTGGTCTAATGCTGGTGTTGCTGATGCTGATGGAAACCCTATTGCTGGTCTTACTGAATCTTGTAGATTTGGTATTGATAGTTCTACTGGTGGTGGTGGTGCTGGTAATCCAATTAATCTTTTCTTACAGATGGAAAAGAATGCTGGATATAATCAAGTATCTTCTACTGGTGGTAATACTGGTATTACAGATGAAGCGTTTGGTGCTGGTTGTAGATTGATTAGAAAACAGATGGTAGGTGCTTTGAATATGTTAGTAGGAAAATCTGTTAAAGCATATAAAAATGATAGTGGTGCTGGTGCGATTGCTACTATTGTTGAATTAGGTAAAATTACTGCTGTTAGTTGTAATGCTAATGAAAATGCTGGTAATTTAGCATCTGTAAAAGTAGTTGTATCTAATCCTAATAATGTTCCTATTGCTGATATAACTGGTGGTGCTGGTAGAGGTGGTGCTGGTAGTAATGCTGATAAAAGATATAATAATAGTTGTTGGATAGAACAATCATCAACAAGAGCAGTTGCCGATTCATTTTTAACTTCTCAACCTACATTATCCGTAAAAGATATTGAATTAGTTGTAAAAACCGCTCAACCTCCAAAAGCGTATATTGATGCTCTTATGAAAGGAACTCAAACCGAAGCAGGTGCTACTTATGATTTTTATACTTGGAATGTGTATAGAAACAATATACAAAAAAGCGAACAAGTAGTCCAATTAAATATTCCTGCTCTTAATATGAGGGCGACTTCTGCTATTGTAAAACCTACTGAAAATGGTTTAACTGAAAATGTATTAAATGATAATCTAGCATCATTAGTTAATGAAATGGATAATTACAATTTCTTAATTGCTAATAAACAGCAACCTACACAGAGGGTAAGTGTAGCAAATTTATCTGCTTCTGTTCCACTAGTAGAGCAGGTTGCTTTATTTGAAACAGAAAAAGCATTAGGAAGTTCTAAAATATCTGTTAGAAATCTAGACCATCAAGATAAAAATTTCCTAATATGTAGGGCACTTGCTAGATATGGTGGTGTTTATCCTCTTATTAAAGATGGTGGTTTCCAGTTAAGATGTAATTATAAACAGATATTACCAGACAACCAGAGAAATAGATTGTTTATTACTTATGTTGGAGGATTAAGGCGACTAGTTGTAGGAAAGGGTGGTATGTCCGTTCAAATTTAAGTTAAAATTTGTTGATAAAAATTATATAATTTTAATAAATTTAAAAATATATAATAATAGTATATAATGACTACAAGAGAATTTATACAAGTAAATCCTACGAATCTAGGAGATGGTAAGTTTAGCGACCGCTCTGGTTTAAACCAAATTATATTTGATATTCCAAGAGTTCCAAAAATTATGAATGGTAAAAGTTTAAGAGTAAGCGGACAATTTAAGATACTTGCTGGTGATGGGACAACTTTGCCTCTTAATTCTAGTAATTTCTTTGCTAATCCAGCAGTAAGAGATTTTTTCATAGATGGACGAACTGGCGTTCATAGTTGTATTGAAACTTTAAGCATACAATCTTTAAATGGTGCTACATATTCAACAATTAAATCATATAACCGCCTTTGTGCTTCATTATTGCCTCTTAATGATAGTATTAATACATATTTGAATGGTAATGATTCTGGAATGGGGGGTTTAGGGAAAGATGTTTCTACTGCTAAAAAAGTAGATAGACCTTTTGATTTTGCTATTCCTCTTTTAGATGGTTTCCTTCAAGGACAACCAGTAGATTTGATGCTAGTTCAAGGTTTAAGAATAGTTATAACATTAGCAAATAGTAATTATGTAGTAAATAATAATAAATGGAGAAATTCTGTATCTACAAGTGCTAAAAGCGATGGTGGTGCTTTTTATGAAATTAGTGATGTAATATGCTCTTTTGAAGCAGAATGTCCTACACCAGAAGGAGCAGAAGCGATGAGTAAAAATAGAAATGGTGTTATGGAATATAATACATATTCATCATTCTATAATGTTCTTAACAGCGACGACCATAATATTAGTTTAAATATTAATACTGGTAGAACTCTTGCTGTTATTGCTAATATTATTCCTTCTAGTTGGGTTAGTAATTATGATTATAATAGTCAAAGAACTACGCAGGTTCTTACTGCTAATGGTGCTGGTAATTTAGAGAATAGAGTTATTCTTAAAGAGATTACATTTACAAAAGGAGGAATGAGATTACCTCTTGATTTTGAGATTGAAAGTGAAGAAACAGAGGATATTGGTATTGCGGATAGTTTTATGAATTGGGAAGAAGTTAATGCTATTAGAGATACTTGGAGTGTAGGAAATCTAGTTAAATCATTACAGACAGAATTAAGTAATCCTTACCAGAGAAACGGAAGTGCTGGTATAACACTTGCTAGATTTGATAGAGCAAATCAACCAGCATTAGTAGATGAAGATAAAGTCCAGCAGTTTAATATGGGATTCTCAACAGATAAAATTACGGATAATGGAACTAATTACAAAGGAACACCATTAGGAGTTAGAATTCAACATAATTTACAAGGAAAAGTTTTAGTTCCACATAGTTTATATCTATTTGTTAAACATAAGAATACTATAATGTTCCAGAATGGAATGGTTAATGTTATGAATTAAAACTATTTAGTAATATTAAGTTAAAATAAATTAATGTTTAAAAAATTTTAATTTATTTATTAATAATATATAATGAGCGGAAGGTCTTTACCAGCACTATTGAGAACAAATGTATTACAGCGTCCAGAAACGCAAAGTGTAGATACATCTATCTTGCGTCCAGTAAATTTCAATCAATCATCAGCAAAATTTGTGTTTGAGAGGAAAGGGATACTTGATTCAAACTCACATTTACAGATGAAACTTAAAGTTGATGATGTAGGCGGAGCAGGAGCAGTAGCAGATAAATTTTATGCTTATCTACCCACTTCTACTGGTGCTCCTGCTTGGATAAGAAGAGCATATCTTACCATAGGTGGTAGGCGTGTTAGTAATTTAGATGAAGTAGGGCAGTATATTACTTGGACTAGATTACATTATTCAAATGAATATAAAAAAGGAGTTATTATTCCAAAACAAGGAGGTAATGATGTATTTGTAGGTTCTGGTTCTAACCAAATAGCACCAGTTTCAGCAACAGCAATTAACGCAAGAGGATTTGCTCCTCCATTTGGTCTTCTAGGAAGAGAAGGAACGGAATTTGGTTATGTAGAGAGTGATACTGCTACTGGAACAGCAGGAACTCAAAATGCGTCAGCATTACCACAATTGACTAAACCATCACAGCAGATTAAAGGTGATGCTAATTTATGTCCTACATTTATGGTGGGACTTTCTCAACTAATTCCATTTTTAAGGGGAGTCCAATTACCACTTTTTAGCATCAATCAAGAAGTAGCATTAAATTTAGAATTTACACCAGATTTAGAAGGTGAAAGATATATGAAAGTAAATGAAGCACCAGCACTAGGACAACTTACTACCTCATTTGTAGAGCAAGATTGTTTAATTTGTGCGGATTATTTATTTTATCCAGACCTTATGGAGGGTTTAGCAGATGAAATTATGAATAAAGGTGGTTATGATATTGCCTATGATGAAGTGCTTACGCAGGAAAATACTATTACATTATCAACAGCAACAGCACCAGCAACTACTAGTAATACTAGTTTAGAATTTCAACTTGCTTATGGTGGTAAAAAGGTTAAAAGTATTGTGGTTCAGCGTCAAGATGTAGATGGTGCTGGATTGTTAATTAATCTTGTAGGTAAATATAATTCATTAGGTTATAGATTAGGACAGACACAGCAATTAAATATTGATTCTAATAATTGGTATAGTATGCCTCTTAAAAACTTTTCATTACAGAAAGCAGAATTAGACCAAGTTGAAGATGGATTACCTACTATGATGAATGATTATAGATATTGCTGGAAACCTAATGTTAATGATGATGGTTCTAATGCTGTATTGGGTATTACTAGAAGAACACTAAACGGACAAGGACAAATTGCGGAATGTGGGACTATGAATTGGTCTGGTGTTAAACTTTCTAATGCTTTCGGTCAAGGTAAAAGAGTTAGTAATTTACCTATGCTTTATAGTGAAAAGATTTTGGTTAATTCTGTTGATGATGGAAAACAGCGTAGATATAGATTCTTTGTTAAAACGCAGAGAGTATGTAATATTAGTTCTGGTATTGTAAATGTTATAGAATAATTGAGTTTATAGGTGTTTATACATAAAAAATATTTTTATTAAGGATTTCCTTAATAGTTATATAAGATTTTATTAATAAAATATTTTAATCTAATATATTATTAATAATGCCTTATCAAATAAAAAAAGTTGGTAAAAAATATAAATTATATAATTTACATAAAAAACAATATGTAAATAAAGAATTTAATTCAAAAGAATCTGCTTTAAGTGCTGGTAAAAATTATATGAGATATAGAAAAGAAATTCCAGTTGTTAAGGGTAATAAGATTTTAAACAAAAAGAAAATGTAATGTAATTATAATATGAGTTATAGTATTACTAAATATACCAGAGATAGAGCAAAGACATTAGGAGTAGTTGTGAAAAAATCATCTAATAAAAAGAAGAAGATTGATGTATTTAATAAAGATGGAAAGAAAATAGCAAGTGTAGGAGCAATTGGATATATGGATTATCCTAGTTATATTAAATCAAAAGGTAAGGAATATGCGGACAAAAGGAGAACAGCATATAAAAAAAGACACCAGAAATATAGAAATATTAAAGGAACAAATAGTTATTATGCGGATAAGTTATTATGGTAATATTATCTAAACTAATATTATATGTGGAGTTTTATTAAATGGGCGGTTGGTGTAAGAGAAAAAGAAATAAATTCTATAAATCCTAATTCTATGAGTCCTTTACCTAGTAATAAGTTTGTTAATTACGCAAGAGATATAGAAGTAAATAATGATGATAAAGAACCTCATAAAAATATTTATGAATATAAAGCATTTGAACGCAGTATGAAACAGAAAAAACAACAAAAAGATTATAGTGATTGGTATGATTATTTTAACCACTAATAATATCTAAATATTATATATTATGAGTGAAAATGTTTATGAATATTCCACAATTATTTTAGGCGTGATGTTTGTATTAAGTGAAGCATTACCTTTTATCAAAAAGCATAAAGGTAATGGATTAATGGATACTATGATATGTTTATTGCGTGGTTCTTCTTGTATGGCGACTAAATTAGCAGATACTATTGAAAAGTGTGAAGAGAAAAAAGGTGAGTTAGATAATAATGTCTAAATTAAAATTAAATTCTTTTATAAATATATAGTAAAATGGCGGATTCAGTATATAGTGCTTACGCTCAATCAGCAGGAGAAATTAATAACAATTTACAATCATTTAGAGAAGATGTAGATAATATTAAGTCAGTCAATAGGCAGATTGAAGGTAAAAATAAACAATTATTACAAGATGCTTATACCAAAACAGATATGGACGCATTACGAGGTCTAGGAGAAGAAATTGGTGTAAGAGCATTTAAAAAGTATGGTGGTAAAGCGTTAGATTATGTGGATAATAGATTTTTAGGAGGTAATATATCCAAAGATACAGAAGGGTTTAAAAATATTTTAAAAAATAAATTTAACCAACTCAAAAGTGGTGCGGAAGATAATGTAAATGATTTAATGGGAAGAGGTAAGAATGTAATGAGGCAAGGAGAAGATGGTTTGAATAGAATGAGAAATAGTGTAAAAGATAGAATGGGACAAGGTGAAGATGCTGGTGAAGATGGTGATGTAGAAATGAATGAAATTGGTGGTGGTAGTGGAGGTAATGAAGGTGGAGAAGGTTTTGAATCAAATGGAACAGAAACCTCTGGTGCTCTTGATGATGTTGATAGAGTTAATGAAACAGAGATGGGTGAAGGTGAAACTGGTGATATGTCTTTTGATGATTTTATGAATCAGTTTGAAGTTCCTAGAACGGAAACTGGTGATATTGATTTTGATAGAGCAGGAGAACAAACGCAGATGAGTATGGAAGATGCGAGAGGTTCAGCACCAGAAAGAACACCAACAGAAGCACCAGAAGAAACTGGGGCAGAATCAAAAGAAGATGCTGGTGAAGAAACAAAAGAAGATGATGGAGCGGAAGATGGTGCGGACGCAGGTGAAGACGCATTAGCAGACGCAGGTGAAGGTGCTGGTGAAACAGCGGTAGATGAAGGTGTGGGTGCTGGTTTAGAAGGTGCTGGAACTGCTCTTGATGCTACTGGTGTTGGTGCGATTGTAGGAGTTCCTCTACAAATAGCAGGAGCAGTATTAGAAGGAGGTGCTTTATATGAAGCAGGTAAATCTATTGTTGATTGGGTTGAAGATTTATTTGGTAAGAAACCAGACGCACCATCTATTAAAAAAGTATCTATACCAAACGCACCACCTACATTAGCACAAAGAGGTATGTTATTAACACCAACTATGGATACACTAGATACACAAAGTTCTATGTCTGGTGGTTGGTAAAAATATATAGAATTATAATATATGAAATTATCCAGAAAAGTTAGATTAAGAATATTTAGGAGATTAAAAAGAAAAAAATATATTAAGAAAATTTAGAAATATATTTTTAAGAGTTTAGGAATTTTTAAAAATATATAAGAATTAATTTCTGCGTTTTTATTTGAAATTTTTTTCCTTATATAAATATATAATGGAAAGTTTAGGAGATTTTCAAAGTGATTTATTATCTACGGATAATATAATGGAGAGTAGATTACCACGCTACATTAAGTTCAAACAAGGTTCTAATATAGATATAGCAGAAAACGCAAAAAGAAGATTAAGAAAAACATTTGGATTAAGTTTTAAAGGTGTTAAGGGTGTTAAAAAACAAAATAAACTTGTTATGGATTACGCAAAGGAATTAAGAGGAACTGGTAAAAGATTTAGGAGTATTAGATATGCTTATAGATTTTTAGCAGGTGATTATAATGATTTAGTAGAACAACAAAGGGCAGACATAACAAAAGCAAGAAAATTAAGAAAAAAATTAGATTTAGCATTAATTAATTTTAAATTAGTTAAATCTGGTGATTATAGAATTAATAAAGAAACTATTGATAGTTTAGGTATAGAGAATGTAATTAGAACTATTATGAATATTTTAGCAGGAGAAATGGTAGTATTAAGAGCAGGTGGTATAGAAATAGCAGATGGATTTTTAGAAGAAAGTGAAAGATTCTTTACATTATCTCAATCTAATATTGAGAATTTAATTAATGAACTCAAAAAACAGAGTGAAGATGTTGTTGTTGGTGCTAGTGTTAGTGATGCGGAATACGCACAATTATTAAAAGAAACAACAGAAATTACATTATCATATCCTAATTTTAAGAAAAGTGATTTTGATAAATCTGGTAATATTAAGACCAAAAAAGGTGGAGCATTTTTTAAATATCTTAATAATACCCAATTTGATTTAACTAGATATGGTGTATATCAAGAGGTAATACCAGAAAATTATAAAGAGAATTGTTTATATAAAGCACTACAAAATGGAGGTTTAGAAGATGAAAAATTAAATAAATTAAAGACATTTGTAGTAAATAGAGATGTTCCTATGAGTAAATTAAAATTAGTTTGTGATAAATTACATATACAAATCAAGTTAAGAAAAAGAGATAGAACAGCAAAACCTATTGTTTATGGTAAGGGACATACAGATAGTTTTGAAATAGGATTATTAGATAGGCATTATTTTCTAATTGAAAAGGTTGATTTTACTATGTATGCTCTTAAAAATTATTATGATATTATTGATAATTTTAGTGTAGAAGAAATGAAATATTTTTATAAGAAAAGAGGTAATAGTTATTCTAATGATGATAAACGCACAACAGATAGTTTTAAAGTATTACATTACTTATTTGAGAATAAAGAAAATTATTTATTACCTATATCATTTGATAAAGGTATTTTAGAAACACAATTTATAGATAGAGCATTTGATTTTGATAATCTAGAATTTGATGAAGAAGAATGCTGTAAAGAAAATGAATATGATAGTGAAAAAGAAGATTATAAAGTAGCAAGAGGTAAAGAATATAAGAAATGGTTTTTTGATACAGAATCATATAAATTTAGAATGATTAATCCTAATGTAAAAGATAAATATGATAAAATATTAGCAGGTAAAGAATATAAGGGTAGAGCAAAAGAATTAAAAGAACTCAAAAAGAAAATGATAATGAGAGTTCATAAACCATATATGGCGTGTGCTATTAGTGATAGTGGTGAAAAAATTATTGCTTATGGTGATAATTGTTGTAAATTAATGTTAGATATGATTGTTTTAAAAACAGAAGAAAGACCATCAGGATTAGAAACTGGTAAATATAATATTAATAATAAATGTATGGATATTGTTTGTAAGAAGGCACTATTAATCGCTCATAATTGTAATTATGATTATAGATTCTTTCAAAAATATTTATTTGGTATAGACCAGAAGACCAAAGGTAGTGGATTAATGAATGCTACTGCTAGATATATGAGTTGGAAACATAATAAAACTATGATTAACTTACAATTCAAAGATAGTTTAAAACTTATTGCTATGCCGTTAAGAAAATTTGGTAAATGTTTTAATCTTATTAAGAAGTTAGGTATTACAAAAGAAGTAATGCCTTATGACTTATATAATCAAGCAAATTTAATTAAAAACTGGGTTGATGTAAAATTAGCAAAAAAGTATCTAGATGATAAATCATATAAATTATTTCTTAAAAATGTTAAACGCTTAAACCTATCAAGAGTAGTTAAAGGTGTTAAATTATTTAATATGATGAAGTATAGTGAGTATTATTGTTTAATGGATTGTAAAGTATTAAAAGAAGGTTATGAAACATTTAGAGGTTGGGTTTTAAGTCAAATTAATATTGATGTAGATGGTGTATGGACTATTGCTTCATTAGCAGATAAATATATGAAAAAGAATGGTTGTTATGATGGTGTGTATCAATTAGCAGGAGTTCCACAATTATTTATTCAAAAATGCGTAGTAGGTGGTAGAACTATGTGTAGAGATAATGTTAAATGGAAATTTGATTCTGTAAAAAATCCAGAGCATAAAGGTAAGAAGATGGCGGATTATGATGGTGTTTCATTATATCCATCTAGTATGTATAGAATGGAAGGTTGTTTAATGGGAACTCCAAAAATATTAGATGATAAACAAAAGAATTATAAATTTTTACAGAGCGTAGATGGTTATTTTATTAAAATAAAAATTACAGATGTAGGAATTCATAGACATTTTAGTTTAATGAGTGAGGTAAATGAAAATGGTGTTAGGGTTTTTCATAATGATATGGTAGGTAAAGAATTATATATTGATAGAACTGGTCTAGAAGATTTAATAACATTTCAAGATGTAAAATTTGAGGTTTTACTAGGTTATTATTATGATGAAGGTAGAAATCCATTAATAAGAAAAGTTATTAAGAGGGTATTTGATTTGAGATTACAATTAAAGAAAGAGAAGAATGAGGCACAATTGGTCTATAAACTTATTATGAATAGTGCTTATGGTAAGACAATATTAAAACCTATTAATACAGAAGAGGCAATTGTAGGGGAGAAAGATTATGAAAAATATATTAGAGATAATTATAATTACATAATTGAGTTTGAAAAAATGTGGGAATCTAAAAAATATAGATTTAAGATTCATAAGACGATAAACGAACATTTTAATAATTGTGTTGTAGGAGTAGAGGTGTTAAGTATGAGTAAAAGAATTATGAATGAAGTAATGTGTATGTGTGAAGATAATAACCTTACTGCCTATTATCAAGATACGGATTCTATACATATGGTTTATGACGATGTTGCTGTCTTAAAAGAAAAATTTTTAAAAAAATATGGAAAAGAACTTGATGGAAAACAATTGGGACAATTTCATATAGATTTTGATTTAGAAGATGATGATGGTAATGAATGTAGTAATGTTTATGCTGAAAAAAGTATCTTTCTAGGTAAAAAATGTTATATTGATTGTTTAGTAGGCACTTATAATGGTAAGCAAGTAAGAGGATTTCATATTAGAATGAAAGGTGTGCCTAATTCAACTATACATTATACAGCAAAAAAGATGGGATTAGAATTAGATGAATTATATGAGAAATTATATAATGGTGAAAGAATTAAATTTGACCTGCTTGAAGGAGGTAAGAGATGTAATTTCAAATTTCATAATAACGGAGCAGTTAGTAGTATGAATGAATTTGTAAGAGAAATTGGATTTGGAAAAAAGAAATAAATTAGTATTAAAAACCTTATATAGTTATTAAGGATTTTATTAATAAAAATTTGAGTTGCTAGTATATACACATAAAAATAATTTTTATATAAGATTTCTTATATAAATATTAATAAACATATAGAAAATAAAAATCTGTGTTAGAATCAAGAATAAATAATATTCATATATATTATAATGAGTATGAGTGATATTGAATTGTATTATTATTTAGCAAAAATGAAAAAGCAACAGAAAGAAAAGATAAATAAATTTAGAAAAGATAATGATGTTAGATGTAAAAATTGTAAATGTAAGATGCGAGGAATTAAGAATGATTTTGTTAGTAAAGAATTATGTAAAACCTGCTGGAAATTATTAGGAACACAAAAATTATATTATGATAATAGGACTGATATTTATGGAAAGAATGAAAAAGGTAAGTGGGTAAAGAATAAATATAAAAAGAAGGATTGGTGGTATTTGAAAGTTTAGGAATAATGAAAATCTGGAATGTTTAGGAATAATAGATATATGAGGATTATTTAGGAGTTTGTGCGTTCAAATCCTAAAATTTTAATATCCTTATATATCATAATGGAAAAAACCATCAAAAATACTATGTCCGCAAACGCACTCTCCGCTCTCTCTGTTGTATGTAATCATACTACTATGCCTCTTGTATCACAACAAGCACAGGAAATTAAAGACCTTAAACTAGCACTCAAAAAAGAAAAAGATTTGTTTGCCCTAATGATTAAGAGTAATAAATCTGTTAGAAATAGATTTGATGATTTCATAGAGTTTATGAATGATTTTGGTTATGGTGAGGAATATGATGAATGGTCTATTGAAAGACGCAATAATGACTACTCATTCCTACCAGAAGAAATGACTACTACATACTTCAATCCACTAGAAGATTATGATGTAGATGATGACTAGATATATGATGTAAAACTTAAAATAAATTTTACATAATATAATCCTT
>TARA_R110002012_G_scaffold33393_6_pt1 | contig 24706 bp, 21 predicted proteins | sample TARA_R110002012 | Tara Oceans TARA_R110002012 (sample SAMEA4396515) | marine metagenome | biome: Westerlies Biome; feature: [DCM] deep chlorophyll maximum layer (ENVO:01000326); material: water (ENVO:00002006), including particulate matter (ENVO:01000060) such as... | depth 40 m | reverse complement strand
TCATCAACATCCGGTGCGTGTTGCCCTGCTTCAACTTTCATTGGCTTCATGAATCAATCCTCCTTCCTTCGGCTTGTGCGGCTGTGTTAGCCATAGCGTGAATCTCATCCCATCCCATTTCATGCCAATCTTCGTTTGAACTAGGCATACTCATACCTGCTTCATCAATAGCATTCGCGGCTTTGGAAATAACATCTTCTCGGTCACCGCGTAGTGGGTCACCCCAAACATCTTCATTGACAGGAGTATTTGCTCGGACAAAACCTGCGCGCTTCAAGAGCATTTCAGGGGAGTCCATGCTTTTTCGCATAGATGATATTTGAGCGTCCATTGATTCCATCTTGCTGATGAGTGCTTTCATCAAAAGCATAGCATCCGCTTCATCGGCCAAGTCTCACACCTGTCCTTGTTTCTTAAAGTGTCCACCTATTCTATCCGGTCCAATGTAGCCCATAGGTCGGTCATTAGATTTCGCGATAACACCTTGAGTGCTATTGAATTGCATGACTGGTACGCCACCCGCGTATCTATCATTCACACCAACTACTTTTACTTCGTTTTGTGATTTGTAAATCGCGGTGACATCATCAGCAAGGTAATCACTTGTTGAGTTAATACTTCGCAAGAATTGTTCTGCTGATACAAGGTCATTGTTTGCAAGTGCAACTTTAAACTCTGCAACGGCTGATTCAAGTTTTCGCACCATCGGGTCCATCTTAGACAATAGGCTCATACAATCGACGAGGAATGGCTTAGACTTTAACTTATCGCTATTGGAACCCGCTCTCTTTATTCTTACTTGTAGGGTCTTTCGCGGCTTGAACACTATCCAACGCTTGCTCTAGTGGTGTCTTATCACTTCCGCGTTGATTCTTTTTTGGTGCGGGCGCGCCGGATTGATGAGTGTCTGAACTGATAGGTGCTGGACCATTATCGCGTTGACCTGTTCCTTCACCAAGTCCAATCGACCCTCCCTTTTCCATCATCATGATTTGACCACCACCCGGAGGGGGTACTCCACCGCCCGGAGAAGCCCCAACTCCCGGCGGCATCATCGCACCCCCACCCTGTGGAGGAATACCGCCTCCCGGCGGCATCGGTGGAGGCATACCGCCACCCGGTGGCATTCCGCCCGGTGGCATACCCGGTGGCATTCCGCCACCTGCGGCGTTAGGGTCTTGAGGTTGAGGTTCAGGTTTTGTGTAGGTGAAGCGTATATCACTTCCTCCATCTTCAGTTAATTCAGGTTGGAACCCAAGTTGTTGCATACGCTGTGCTATGTTGACTTCTTGCTCATCGCGTCGTAACCTTGTAATTTCATCTTCTTCTTCATTCGGATAGAGAGTTAAAACCCAATCTTCGACTCCCATTTGGTCAAGCATTCTTGGGAATAACTCGCGTGAATATAACTTCTGTCCAGATTCAACCGCTCGGTTAGTAACAAGTATTTGCATACCTTCATTATTGAGTCCGCCTGATTTACCAGCATCCATCATGAATACATTCGATACACCATAAAAGGCCGCTATACGCATTCTTATTTCATCGCGTATTTGGGAATACTGCATCTCATCAAGGCTATCCATGAAGCGTACAAACTCAACTTTACCGCGACCCGACGCTGATTCAACACCAACTTTAGGAATGTAATGAGGGTCGCGTTCCATCTTCTCTTCTGCACCTTTCCAGAAGGCCGCTGTTGATTGAATGTTATCTGTTGTGATAGCGAGAATACCGCGTGGTATTCTTCGCTTTTGATACGCGAGATAGATGTAATTATCCATCGCTGTGAGTGATTGTGCTTGCCGCCACATACTAGCAACAGGTGAACGACCGTATAGTTTACTAGGATTAAACTTCGACATATGCAACACTTCACCTTCAATGTAGTATTGAGTTTTACCACTACCAGCCGTATTGATGTAATGCACATCTTGTAAGGGTAAAGAGCAGGTTTCACATTTTTTATGTTGACCATTGTGTGGATATGTTTTATCGCGATGAATAGGACATAAGAGATATCTGCCTCCGCGCTTACCTGCTTTATCTGCAACAATACGCATGAATGTTGGGTCACCGCGAATCAATTCTTTGACTCGGAAGAACTCAATCTCACCACTATCAGGGTCAATGAAATACTCTTTGATAAGAAGTAGGAATGCATCATCAACTATATCCAAATCCCATTCTATCTCTTTCATGACTTCAAGGAATGATTGGTCCATACTGTTGCGCTTTTTCAACAACCAGCGTGGGTATAGTATTTGGTCTGCATCAGGGCTTTCAAACTCTTCATTACCACAAATGCGACATTCAGACACAGTATCATGTTGATATTCTTCTTCGCAATTCGTACACTTCTTGTGAAACTTCTTTTCCCAATAATACCCGCGCCTAAAGATTTCTTGACACAAAGTGTTGATTGTAGTTCGCAGAATAATAGATTCTTGAACAGTAGCATAAAGAGCAGGTATTGATACTCCTTGAGTTAGAACTGGTTCTTGTATGCCCGTTTTCCACAACGGCATCATAGGCTCAGGGGTTGTACGCCTACGGAATGGTTTAGATAAAGATGATAAAAACCGTCCGACTAAACCTTGCTCTTCTGCCATCAAATCATCTCCACAAGTCGGTTAGCGTCGTCCAGAAGACGGAGGGTTTCACCGTCCCGACTAAACATCGCAAGCACTCCCGCTTCATCAATGTTCCACTCCTTCAAGAGTTCTTCACGCTTATCGGGAACATCTTTCCAATTGAGCCATTTTACTATGCGAAACAACTCATCACGGCGCGATTTCATGATATCAGTTTTACGACCGCGCAAATCAAGAATCTCTAATACCGCCCCTGCTTGACCTTTCTTCATTCGCAGGTGGGGTCTAATACCCTTCATCAATGTGCGCAAATCATCCGCGCTGTAAAACTGTAAACGATGTTGAGTTCTTCTGCTATTCTTGTGTATCTTTAAATCAGTTTGAAGAACACCACAGCCGAGTGCTTTGTGTAAATGTTCACAATGTAACTTACCTCTCTCACCCGTAGCAATAAAACCAGCGCGCGGCTCTAACCTTTTGGTGATGGTGATGTAACCATCAGCATCAAGGAATCCAGCAGCATAAGCCCACACATCTTTGAAAATCACTGCATCGTCGCGTACTAATCCCCATCCAGTGCCAACCTTTTCTATATCATATTCAACACCATGCATTTTGAAAAGTGCGCTTAACTTTGCACTTGTTAAATGTTTACTACCAGTCATATTGGCACAAACTTCGGATGAAGGTAACGGCCCCCTTTCTTCAAGTATATGAACTGCTTTTGTTAGATAGGCTGCATCCGTTTTCTTAATGTTGTCAATTGAGTGAAGAGAGTTCTTCCATTCTTTCTTCGCGTTCTTTTTAATTTGTTGCGCATCAACCCACATTTGTCTTTGCTCATTATTGAAATCTCCTTGTAAAGTAAGTAATTTTGATATTATATCATTCGCCTTCTCCCATTGAACACATGCTCTTCTTAGCGCGTATTCACGACTCTTACCATGTTTCCTCAACGCTTGTAGGTCGCGGTCACTAATTCCTAAATTACGAACAGTCGGCTCATGTTTACCTATCCATTCAATTGATTGTAGTGTCGCTTCAACTTCTTGCCTCTTCGCAATACGAATAGCATCAATGGCTTCGTCGATAGCATCACGCATACCTTTATTGACGCGGCGCGCTAATCTCAAATCTTTAACTAAATCACCAGCACCGCGACCGAACATGGATTGGAACCATCCGCCGTCGGGTTGAGAACGCTTGAGTTGTGTAGCAACTTGTTGCGCCATTTCTTTCTTCTGTTTATCTTCTTCAATCTCATTAGGTCTAGGAGGCGTTGGGTTTGCATTTGCTGTCCCTTCACCTCGCTGAGTAGGCGCGGGTGCATCACCGAATGATGGTCCTTCTATTGTGTTTTTCAATAAAATGCTATTAGATAACATCTCGTTGAATGGCAACAAATCAACGATTTAAATCAACCCCTTTCGGTTTACCATTAGCAACCCAACATGATTTACAAAATCCAAAAGGATATAGGTCAGTTGTAGTGTAACAACACCCTTTGTAAATCCACCTTTCACTCAACAGTTCCACCTCTTGAGTGATGCACCCTTTGGTGTTAGTTTACCTTTCTTGCTAGTCGGACCTTTAACTCCACTCATACGAGCGCAAAAAGACTTGCGACGGCCAGCGGCTTTACCGCCGGGTTTGAGAGAACTAGGTTTTTTGGTGACAGGTTTTTTGAGATTCGCGCCAGTCTTGCGTTTTGCAGCAGCGCGACCTTTAGCATTCAAACCCCCCTTCCTACTATGCTTATTTGGATTGTAACCGTGGAATGGCTTAGACTTCTTCTTAGCCTTTAAGAATTGAAAGGTGATTTCAGAGGGCGAACAGCAATCACAAAACTCAGAATCCATCAAATCACCCAGACTTTTCACTATGGTGGGCTTACCACCCACTCCTTGCTTCTTAGCCCTCTTTCTTTTAGTTGCCGCTTGCTTTTGACCCGACGACATAGAGCCGCTGGTCTTTGGAGTTTTACTTGATACCTTGACGGAGGGGCGACACTTGGGGTAGCCTTTGCTACCCTTCTTTGCTTTAGAACGCCCACATGGAGGATGCTTACCATCCTTACCTGTGCGCGACACATCCACCCACTTCTCCTTGAACCAACGGTTCAGATTCTTTTCCACCATCACTTACCAGCCCATGCATCACAAGTATAATCTCTATTGCAAGTGAAATCATACCACTCACAGTAACCAGTTTGGGGGTTGTCGGTGGCAGAATCGTCCCACGCTTTACAGTTACCACACTTCTTTGAGTCTGTGGCTTTACGATAATTAGGCGCGTCTTTCTTACCTTTGATGATAGCCCACGCATCTTCAAGTGCTTGATTTGGTATCATTTCTTCTTGCTCCCTTTCTTCTTGCCTTTGAACTTGCCGCGACAATACTGAACAGCCCAACCATTTGCATACGCGCTTGGATAAACCTTGAACTTACGCTTTGCTGCTGCTTTACCAGCCGGACATAACTTCTTCTCAAGATAACCAAAAGCCGCTTCAGTGCCTACACAAAACTCACAACTACAATCGCTCAATCTAACAACCCCGCCATAATTTCGTCTAAGTCCACGATTCGCTCGCGGAACTCGGTAGTAGCCCAATGAGCCAAAGCGAGAGCGATAGCGAAGTCATCGTGACGACCAATGCTGTCTAGTCTGCCTTTCTTACTCATACCAAACATGAGAAGTTCACGCTCAAGTTCAGACATGAGTGTTCGTGAACGGTCGTCACCCCACGGTAAACGAATCTGCTCTTTCTCGAAACGCAACACCAGTCCCATAAGGAGTGATTCGCGCCTCTGTCGAGTGGAAATGAAGGTCTTGATAGGAAGGTCAGTATCAGCGCGCAATTCAGTTGCAAAGACACGCTGGAAGTTGTTAGCCTCAAGTTCGATAACATCAGGATTGAACTTCGCGTTCAAGCGTTGTATCTCCATTATCTGTGTTCTGAAATCCATATTCTTGCGCCTAACCGCATGTACTAACTCAAGTAATTCAGGGTTTGTGGATGGGCGACGAAGCACTACCATGACAGTGTAGTCTGCTGCTCGGTCACTCGAAATAGCAGGGTCCCAACCGATGAAGTATTGGTCATCAGGGTCACCTACTTCACGCTCAATCAATTTGAGTGTGCTATCTTTCGCGGTCTGTAAAACAGTTGAGGGGAATAGACTTGATACATCATCCATTGGTTCACATAAGTATTCGCGAGCAAATGCTATCGCTGGCATATCTGCTCTGCGCGCATCTAGTGAGTCTAAGTCCCAACGCTCCGGCCATAGTGCTACACCTTGTGCGTTTATGGCAGGGTATGTTTCAACAAGATAACCTTCACGACCTTCGAGTTCAGTGTAAAGGTCAGTAGGTGTAAACGGTGTACCAACTATCATCAGTTTAGATGTGTGGTGAAGTGTTGGTACAAGAACTTCGTAAAACCAAGAGGCAACGCGAGCGAGTTCTGTATCGGTTGTACCCCATAGAATATCGTCACAAAGAATAAGGTCGGGGTGAATACCACGAATAGCACCACCCACTGATTTCGCGCTGATGTTAGAACCATTAGCGAAACCAAAGAATGTTTTAGACCAAGAATCCGCTTTCTTCATTTTAGCGAGAAATGGTACACCATCAATCAAATCATTAAGTGTACGCATGTGATGTATAGACTGATGTAAACTGTGTGAAATCAATACTGCTTTGGTCTTTGGATTGAATGCAGTTTTCCATAGCATGTAGCCGAGGAACAGTGTTGACTTACCGTGGTCACGCGCTGCTTTTACACAATATCTTTTGCGCGCTTCAAGATTGTTATACCATGCTTCATGATGATGTGATAATTGAAACCCAAGAATCTCTTCAAAGAAGAACTTGAAGTCGCGCTTCGCTACTTCAAAATCAATCTCTTCTATCGCTTCAAGGGATAACTGTTGCACATCATCACCTAATGTTCAACCCTTTCATTAATGAGTCCCAATCTGAATAATGCTTACCTTCAGAAAGTGCCATCATATCACCCTGACTTGGCTCACCAAAATCCAAGTCTAATGTTTTCGGTGTCGCATCAACAATTTTCTTTGCTTGCGCGTCACCCGATTGCGCAGCATCAACTACTTGCTCGGCTTGCGCAGGTTCTATACCGTGATGTGCCGCGATTGCTGCTGCGAGTTTCCCCCTATAACCTCTTGAACCTGTCGCACCTGTGATAGCCTCCATGCCGCCTTCGGGTTTATTGAACATGCTCCGCGCTGCTTCAGCAGCATTCCTGAAACCTTTGTTGCCGGGTGCGTAACCTGCCTGCGTTGCCATTTGGTCACCGAATGCGAACTCCGGCCCCAAGTCCTTTTCTGGTAATGCTTCCGGTTGCTCAGGCTCAGTAACTTGCGCTACTTCCGGTGGTCCGGCTGTGGCAGGTGAAGGTGGCTTCTGAGTTTCTGGACCACCAAAATCCAAGTCTAATGTTGTCGCTGGCTCAGGTTTAGGTTTTGCATCAGCATCTGCGATGTCTGTCATCTCAGGTGTTTCATCAATATCGGCTAGAGGGTCTTTTACTCCTTCTCCTTCTGCTTCTGCTTCTTGGGCGGGCGGATTGAGTCTTCGCTCCATCGCACCTCTAAAACCTGCTCTCGGAGTTGCTTGACTTGCGCCAATTTCTCTTATCTCACGCTGTAAAGCGTCTTGCTCGGATTCATCTTTACCTTGATTGAGATTCATTCTGTTAGCCATGTTTGAGTCATATTGACCCATTTGTTGGTCGTAACCTTCAGAACCGGGAACTGCTCTGCCACTTTGTCTTAGGCGTTTTGCACTCTCTGACTCTAACAACTCTCTTCGGCTTCTTCCTTCTTTTCTATCTCTTCTCTCAGCGTATGCATCTTTCATAGCACCATAGGCTTGCCTTGGATTTTTAATAGCAGTTGCGAATGTCTTCATTCTATCTCTGACTCCGGGGAACTTTCGCGATAAATAACTACTTGCGTCTCTTGCCATCGCTTTTGTGCCTTGCACTACACCGCCCGCTACTTTACCGGCTACTTCACCAGCCCTACGGTATGCATCACGACCTCCTTGAGTCGCCCCAACAAATGGAGCAATACGCTTGGCAGCACCACCAGCAGCCATAGCACCAAGTCCCAAAGCACCAGCACCTAAGCCCATCGCCGCCCCTCCAACATCCTTCATTCCTTGTCCTAGTGCTGCACCGTATTGACCTGTTCGCGCTAAATCACGAATAGCAGGTCTTTGACCTTCTGTAAGACCTTGAAGGCGCGCATCTGCTTGAGCAGTCCTTTGCGTACCAAGTAATTTTCGCGCTTGTCTAGGGCTTTGTGCCGCAACATTATAGCCAGCACCGCCATCAACACCTTGCATTCCCATTTGCACCGCGGGTCTATAATCCGGTGTAACCCCAAACATTTGCGGGTTTTGTTTACGAATGATATCAGGGTGTGAATTATCGCGCTCTGCCACCGCTTTGATTAGTGGCTCCCAAGTATCGTCTTGAGTGTTGAGCATAACATAGTTAAAGTCTTTCAGTGTCCCGCCTTTGGCGAATATATATTCCATAGTACCCATGTCAACCCCATGATTAATCATACTACTATTCCATTCTATTTCCCACATTTCAACCATATATTACGCCCCCGCAAGACCTTTTGATAGCGCGAACCACATCGTGTGTAGTGTTAAAGGATTTCGCTATAATAGCCCAATCACCAACACTCATTGCAATAGCGCGAACATCAATACTCGACATGCCTACTTTTTCACTTAATGATTGCATGTCATAAGAATCATTAGGGTCATATTTTGTTATTAAAGAGCCACCTGAGTCGTGTAATTGAACACGCTCCATAATGGTCGCGATAACACCCATAGGGTCATCGTTTGAAAACTTGAAATCATCCGGGTTATACAAAAAACTGCTAGGGTCGGGTTGCTGATACATACCCGGAACAGTCGCGCTTCCCCCTATACCCGCTAACGGGTCTTGCGCTAACGGGTCTTGTGTTGTATCACTCGCTGGTAAATCACTCATTGGTTCTTCCGCGACAGGTTTCGGTTTCTGCGACATATCAGATGTAGCACCACTACTTAGATATTCAGGCATGGTTTGATGCAAATGGTCTGTGTCAGTGCTAACATTGTCATGCATGAAATGTCTTTCGTCAACACTACCTAGTGCGGCTAAATCTATTTTCTTACCACCATTCGCGGCAGCAACATCTCTCCATCCAGAAATAACACTTTTAGGTGCAGTGGGGTACATCGACAATTGATTCATATCTATATTAAAATCTTCAGCAGTTTTGAGCATAGCCAAAATGTCAATGGTCGCACTGGTTCTTCCATTATCGTCATCACCCACTTCACTCGCTACATGACTTTTATGGTTAAGATAAACATCCCTCACTTCGGGATTATCTAATTGCAGACTTGCTTTCATATTCTTCATTACAGTCCGTAATCCTGTCGCCCTACCGTCTTTACCAGTACCGTAAATTAACTGATTGATTGGTGCGCGAGCCATAGCCCTCGCGGTTGGTTGGTCATAGCCGTTTTCCATGAGTTGATTCATAATTCTTGTTGACATACCGCCTTCAGCGGAGGGTACAAAGAAATCGTTAGGTAAAACTGAAACTATATCCATAGGAGTTATCTTACCATAAGCCGCAGTTTCGCTATGTGCAGGTCTTGCATTAGATGGATGTTTATTGTTACCTGCTTTAGTCGGGTCTTTTTCATTTGAAGTAAATCTATAAGTCACACCATCAGTGATTTGACCCGGCTCAATTACATTCTGTTTCGCGCCTATCGAAGTTTTTACCCCTCTTTCTTTGAACCTACCTTCTAATTCACTAGCAATGTGTAATGAGGATGATTCAAGATGTTGACCTAATGTTGGGTGTGCTTCATTACGAGGGTGATTGTTAATTAATTTACCATCATCAGTTCTTACTGTTCTATTTGATGTTGGTACGCGACGCGCTTCATGACCTCCGTAATGGTTGTTTTTGTATTCAGAGTGTAACCCATCTCTGCCAAACGGAATTGGTAAAATGTTAAAATCATCACCAGACTTTCTTTTAGTCGCATTGAAATCCATTGTTGATTGATTGAAAATATCTCTCGCTAATTTTCGCGCGCTACCTTCACTACTAGGGTATTTATGGACACCACTTTCATCTTTGTAACCATCCTCCATCATATCAGATGCGACTATGTTAGCGGCAATTTCCATAGGCCATTTCCCAACTACTCTATCGCTTAATTCATCAAACAGTTCTCCTGTTAAACTGTTAATATGGAAATGAGTATGTTTTGTGTGGTTTGAATGTCGCGGAGGGAATGACATGGCGTGTTTTTTACCAGCAGGTCCATACTTACCTTCCACATCCGTGTACCAAACACCCTTACCTTTGAGTATAATATCACTCACGCCATACCACCTCTTCTTACATACATATCATAAGGATGAGTACCCCAACGGGTAGCATCATCTTCGGGGTCCACATCAGTAGCCCCTGTTGGATTAGATGTCATGCCACCGCTTGAATTAGGTGTTGCACCATCAGGTGCGTCATCAGAACTCCTATCACCCTTACGCATCATACGACGCAATAAATGATTGAGTTGGTCGATAAGTTGGCGATATTCTATTTTATCCCTGCTGGATATTTTACCTTTCGTGATATACTCTTCAGAAGCAAGGATTGAATCGGATGACCCTAAACCACCAGCGGCCATAGCAGAAGCACCGCCACCGAGAGCGATGTCTTTGCTGTGTTCTGCACCACCCGGTGTTCTAGCCGTTCTTGGCTGTCTCGTAGCCTTCTTATGCGGCTTTGAATCTCTTGACCCACGAACAGCGCGCGGTATTCGCGACTGTTCTGTGATTGTTGGCATTGGAGGCGTGATATCTTGAGTTGGTGTGTCTTGACGAAGTTCTTGACGAACATCTAACCCTAACTTTGTTTGTGGATTTGTTGCGGCTCTCGCTCGACTTCTCCCTGAAGAATAAGTCAAAAATCGCGGACCTGTTGTTGATGGCCTTCTTGAACCCATCAATCCAAATGAAGTGTACGGAGCGCGCGCTGCGCTCATAGTCGAAGCGATATTGGGTTGACGGACATTCCCGCCTTTCAATTGCTTCTTGTTACCCTTTCTGCCTTTGGATGTTTCAGTTGTTTTCTTACCATGTCTTCTTGAACGCTTACCTTTCTTCGCGCGTCGTCGTGAAAGTACAGTATCTAAAGTAGTTGTCTTTTTAGGCTTCTCATCATCATATTTGATATCGCCTTTCTTTTTGCGAATCATATCAAATGCGTCTTCAATGAATGGTGCAGTGGAGAGCATCATGTTCATTCCAGCACCGCCGCCAAAACTACCGCGGGGGTTTGCACCATCAATGGCTTCGTTTTGACCAACTTGGCCGGACATTTGACCTGCTTCCGCTTGCTGCTTCATTTGACTATCTTCTTCGTCCTCTTCGTGTTTTTGAGGAACTTTGATTTTCATATGTTGAATACCTTGTAGTTTTTTGGCGCGCTTATCTTGCTCTTCGCGTTTCTTAGCATCATGCAATGCGCGCTGTTCAGAGTCTTCTCGACCAACATTAGAATCTTCTTCCAATTCTTCAGCACTATATCGCGGGTTGAAACGCAAACCTGCTGTACTACCTTCAGGGCCACCAACCATCAATCATCATCTCCTATGAGTTTACCACGAAGTCTAGCCCATACTTCCGGTGACTCTTTCGCTAATTCAACTTTGAGTATGTTGATTGTTTGAGCATTCATAGTTTCGTTAGTATTACCTGCCGCGCGCTCTTGCACTCTTAACATATCTTTCACGGTTTCGCGAACTTCTTTATGAAGTGAAACTATGTTACGAACATACTGAGGGTCATTGCGGTCTGCGTCATCTAAGAAATGTGCCAATTCACCATTAATGCGCGATAAATTGGTTCTCAATGATTCCATTTCTTGACCTGCTTCGACTATGATAAGGTCAGCCGCACCCTTTTGCACGATAGGTTTCAAATGATGTTTGATATGATGGTACACAGTGGATTCAGGTATTTGTAAATCATCTGCTATCTGTGCGCTAGTCATACCAGCGTTGAAATATGCTGCTTCTAAATGTTCTCGCTTAGGTGATGTGCAAAAAGTACACTCACTATTAGAAGCCATATGGTATTCACCCATATGATTACGGAAGTGGCGGTCAGCAGTACCTTCACGCCACCCCTTATCTTTATCTAACTGCTTTGCGGTGGCAACACCAAGATTCATCAAATCTTCTAAACCGTCACGCTCGCAATCTTGACAGAACTTGCAAGACGCTCTAGTTATACGCTCCGCCATAGCAAAGACCAAGTAGCGGTAGCAAAAGAACCTTTTCTATGCGAAAACGCTTACAGCGCGCACCAAAAATCGGCGGAGTCCCAATGTCTATGGGAACCGCGAAGAGTCTTTCGCGCGCTGCTGCTGATTTAATTACGAATCAACGCGCTGATATGAAAGAAAGGCAACGAAGACTATGGATTTGCGAAAGTTGCCCCGAAAGGAAACGCGACCGTTGCAGTCTATGCGGTTGTTTTTTGATGAGCAAGAGTATGCTCAAAAACAGCGAATGTCCTATTGGTAAATGGTCAACCTTGTTGGGCGAGGCGACGATAAACGATGCCGGTAGCACTGAAACACACGAAGAGTGAACCTATTATCCAACTTAGTGTGCTGGATTTCATACCCGGCCCTGAAAAGACCAATATCATGAAACATCCAAGAGTTAACGCGATTAATTGTACCATTATCATATCAACAATCACAGACTTACGCAAATTAGTCATATCGCTAATAGCGGTATAGAGTGAACTTATATCCATTTCATCGTCCTCCTGTCGCTAACCCACGCACTAATGAACCAAGTCCGCCACCAACATTCTGCATTATTCCGGGGTCTTGCATAGCCGCATCCAACATACCCTGCATACTGCTTTGGTTAGCCATTGTTACCATTTGTTGGAACTGCATTGTTTTTTGTTGCACATTATTCGATGACGCATTAAGAATCTGAGTTTGTGCCATTGTGACACTATCAGCGGTTGGTAATCCTTGAACCGCGCTAAAGTCAAACTTATACCCATCACCGTCTTCAACTAAACGCGCATTCGCAAGCATTGTGTTTACAGATACCGCGACAACACTACTCAAAAGGGAAACGAGCATATTCATATTAGCACCGTTATTCTCGGATAGCCACTTGTCAATCATAGGATTTGCTGTAATCATAGCAGAAAGAATCTCCATTTCACTAGGTGGGGCTTGATATTGTTGTTGTTGTTGACCCCACGGAGTTTGTTGTTGTTGACCCCATTGTTGCTGTCCCTGCATAGGAACCTGTTGTTGCCCTCCGGCTAATCCGAGATTCATAGCACTATTAGGTTGTGGTTGTTGATTATTACTACTAAACGGCCATACCATGTTACCACCTCACGCGCTCCCCTCATTTTGTTGTTGCGGTAATGGTAATGGTTGATTTTCTTGTTGCATTTGATTAATCGCGAGAGCATCAAAGAGTAATCTTGTGTTATTACCAGCGTTGAATTGACGCATATCGAAGACTACTACAACTAAATCATTCATTCCTGTCGCGACATTACTCATATGTGTGATTGGGATGTTGTCTTTTTTCAACATATCGAAGAATGGCTCATATTTTGTAAGAATAGGAGGGGTATTATCCCTCTTTTTAATGGAAGAAACGGGTACTGCAACCAAAGATACACCTTTTCTTAGTTTTGCTTTGAGTGTTCCTGTCTCTGCTTCCTCTTCTGCTTCCTCTTCTTTCTCCCATTTAGTCAAAAGATGGTACAAATGAAGGTGTTCAGGGCAGTAAGTACCACGCATTTTGCGTCCACTTGTGACATTTTCACGCGCTACAAAGGCTTCAACTTCACCTGTAACGGGGTTTTTGAAGTATATATCCCACAAAGAAAGCCCTGTATCTTCGTCAATTATCTGGTCATAGACATTACCTGCTACGCGAATGAGGTTTTCAACATCACATCCATCAATAACACAACGCATAGTGTTGGTATTGTAGCGATATTTGCCTCCCCAAGCGCGTTTTGGAGAGAAAAATGGCCTTTTTGTTGGTTTTAGCAACTTATATGCCTGTTTTATGTCTTTTTTGCGCGCTTTTTTGGGATTTGGGTGCTTAGAAGGGTAAAAATTGACCTGTGGAACCTGAATATGCTGACTAGCACCAGTCATAGCGGCTTGTGCAGCCGCTTGTTGCTGCATTTGAGCAAGACTCATCTGTGTTTGCGAAGCAAGGCGTAATAATTCATTTTGGGGTGTGTTTGCGAGCATTTTATCACCAATTTAACATTTCTATAAGGGTTTTTTCGACATTCCAGCCTATTTTAGTAGCCATCATGCTAACTCGACACGGAATACCGGCTTTTTGGAGTCTCCGCATGGCTGGACGATGAGCATTGAATACTTTATGTTCTCGTAAACGATTAGATTGCCATAGTATGTTAGCATTATCATCCCACCATTGGTCTGCTTTGTTAGCAACAAGCCATATTTGCTTGGGTGAGTACCTTTTACCCTTGAATCTTGAATACAATGAGCGGTATTTCCATCTTTTTTCTATCAAAGCATCGACTAAGAACTCAAAACCACCCACCGCGTCTATCACTTGCGCTCCATTACCGCTTAAAACACGCTCATCCGTCATAAAAATAACAATCTCGACCTGTCTGTCCACCATATCATCTATCCATAGGTTCCAAAAACGCTGATGTCCTCCTATATCTGAAGAATGCACAACTCTTTTCTCTCCTTGCCAGCGTATTCGCTTTCTTGTAGCCTTTGGGAGTGAATACCCACCCCCGATTATTCTTTTGGGGTGCATAGTTCTCTCTTCAATATCATCCATCTCGCCCGGAGTTCGCATAAATAGGTCTAGTGTAGTTTTACCAGCCTGTGTTGGCCCATAAACTCCAATTCTGCGCGGTTTCAAGAAATTATACATCTCTTTACCGTACATCACCGCACCCATAAGCGCACTTCCCGCGAATGTACTAACCATTAACCAACCCATCCGCGAACTTTATTGTAAAACCACTCAACAGTGTTCTCCCAAATACTAACATCAGTGTGTAATTCAAAATATGAAACAACAAGAGCAGTAACAAACCCTGTGATAATGCAAAATATCAAAGCCTTGCCCTTTTCGTAATAAGTATCAAGTGTGTTTTGTGTATGCAACGCGCGTAAGGTCGCTTCTGTTGCATCATCACTTGGTGTTTTAAACAACCAACCCATAAAATCACTCCTTCTTCTTCTTGTAAGTACCGTCGGAGTTTCTTTCTCTTCCGTCTGCACCCAAGTTAAGTGATTTTTTAGTATTAGCAGTATGTGATGGTATATCTTCTTCTTCTGCTATACCCATCAAATCAAGATACTGCTTCACTTCAGGGTCTTTTTCTAATTCTTCCATTTGTTTCGCGAAAGTTACCTCTTGCTTTTTGATTTCCATTTCCATTTGCGCTTGAGCGAAGCGCATCTGTTGGTTCTGCATCTGCCTTGTCATGTTTTTCTGCATATTAGAAATAACCGCGCGCTGGTCCATACCATCTTGCGCTAACATTTTGTAAATAAAGTACGACATTCCTTGTAATGTGAACGCGCCCATCGTGTATGTTATCGCGTTAGTGTAAGTATCAGGTGATGTCAACCACAAATCCGCATCAAACACAGCGATTGCGCACCCTACGAGTACACTCACGAATGATATCAATCCTAAAATCCTCAGTTCATCGTTATTGTTTTGTGACCTATTACCCTGCATTACAGGTAACCTCCTAGTCACCGCTGTTCGCGAATGGTAAATAACCATTCTCCAAAATCATTCACCCTTTTCTCGATATTATACTATTATTATCATAACAATATAATATATTGTAGTTATTATAATAAAATGATATTATCGAGAATCATGAAATCGACTCTTTGAATCTTTCAAGTGCAATTCGCCGCTGTTCCTCATTAATTTGGGCCGTCTTCGTCTGTTCTGCAAACTGTTCCGCAGTTGTACCCGCTTGTTGATTATATTGGAACATAGCGTTTTGCGCATAATCGAACTGCAAACTATCGTTATAGTTTGTTGGAGTTCTTGCTAAAGTAGGGTGAGCCGCCGCTTGGTGCATCTTGGACTTATCTAGTTTTTCAGTAATGTCTAGCGGTAAATCATGCTCCCTGTATAACCGTTGGAGTTCATTGAAATCCATCCCGTCTTCATTATCATCACCATGAAGGATATCTTCTAAAACCTCTCGATGCATCCAATTAGGGTACTTTTCATACATTATTGTATTCTCAAGTGATTGATACTTTTTCATCTCTTCATCAGAGAATTGAGAATCGCGGGTGTCAGTGATGTGTTTAGAGACATCATCCTTACCCTCACTATTATTGACATGTAACACTTTCAGTTTCTTTCCATTATTGAAACCGACTATTGGAACACTAGAACGACCATATTGTTCATCTTCTTGAGGCACTGTGTGAGCCGCCGCTAACACATCGCGCTTGAAGTCTTGCGGTTTCAACTCAAGTTTCCCAAGTTTTAATGTTTGATTCAATTTGACTTTCTTATCCATATCCGCTTCACTTTCAAAGCCAAGCAACATAGCGGCTTCATCATAGAATTGCGCTTGTGTGTTATCATCTCTAGTGATTTGACTAAAATTAGCAATTGTCACTTTGTCATTTAAATTGGGATAATCTAACTTGTTGAGACTACCTTCAATGAAATGCATTAAAGCGACATGTTTAGCATATTCAATCCATAGTGGTTTGATTTGTTTATTTATTGCTGTGGCATGATTATTATCTAATCCACGCGGTTGTTTCTGCGCGTTAGGCATGTTGAGCATCTGATTCACTTTACTCATTGATAGTTTCTTATCAGCAATCTTACTTTTGAATGCATCACTCCAAGTGATTGTAGTACCTGTCTCTGTTGGGTCAAGTTCTTGCATCTTAAATTGCCTTAATACTTGGTTTAAATTATTACTAACTATATTTTTGGTTTTAACGCGAGTCATAGGTCTTTGCTCACCAGTGTCTTTGTCAGTAAACGATGGGTCTTTGATGACATCCATTAACGAATCCATATCGTGTTGTTTAAACTTATCTTTTTGTTGTAAACGATACAGTAATTTTTCTGCCTCATCATTACCTCGGTAATGACGCACCATATCTGCGAAACTCGGTTGCTTAGGTCTTTTATCACCACCCGGTGTAAATAAGTCTTCATGATATTCTTCGGGTGTCAAAAATCTGCCATGCGCGAATATCAAATCCGAATGCACTTTACCGGACATATGTGCTGCCTCGGCCATTTTTTGTAATTTGAACATTGATTCATGCATTGGATGGTCTTCATTATTGTGAAAATAATCTCTATGAGGGTGTTGTAAAATATCATCCACCAAAGCCGTTATTTCTTCCCCGTCATTATTTGGGTCTGCGAATGCCATTTTCTGCAAAGCATCCACTCTTTCTTCTAACGCTCTGTTTATGTGAGCATCCATTAACTTACGATGAACATTCGCTTCCGGGTTGCTAGTTGCCATACCGTACTTCCCGTAACGACCCCTATCTGTTGTGGGGAGTTCGCTTAGTGCTTTCTCTCTCTCTTCCTTCAATCGCTTCATTTCTTCCAATGCAGATTCTATAGGGTGACCGGGTGGTGGTGGCGGTGGCTCATCAAAATCCAAATCTAATGTTGTTGTTTTTGGTAACGGTTCAGTCAACTTCTTATCTTTGCGTTGCTCCACTAAATCTCTAGTGCTTGTGTATTTACCAGTTTCAAGCCATCTTCTGTACTGGTCATGTGGTAACGATACGGGTTTGGAATTACTAATTACTTCCGCAAGGTAATCTGGAATATCAGTCTTGCCAGACCTGTAATCCATCAACAATTGCATCATTTGATTCATCGAATCTAATCTAGGACTCATTTTACCTTTAGTGTGCTTATGTACTCTCGCGCCTTCTATTTTATTACCGTCTTGGTCAACATATCCATCATATGTTTCTTTACTTTCAGGGTCGCGAACACCGCCACCAAAGCAATGAGAACATAAGCCATTTGATATTAATCCACCTTCAACAGAAGGGTCTTTGTGTTCACAAGAAGGACAAGCGATTTGCTCATGGTCATCTGCATCCATATCTTCAGCCGCCGCGTGTACTTTCCATGAAGGAGTATCGCGTGGTCGCATATTTCTCTCAATGTATTTTTTAATCTCTGGTGAATCCGCGTTTTTATCTTCAAATCCAAGTACATGATTTCTTATGAACGAAGCAGCCCCACCTCTAGATATATGTCCATGTCCATGACATGTACCGCATAATGTAGGTGCTTTATCTTCCCAATTAGAGATTAAATCCGCGCTTATGTTGCCCTTTGCTATCTCTTCCTCTGCGCCTCTAGTGAAATGTGAATTGTGATGTCTCTTACGAGCCTCTGTTTCACTCAACAACCCTAGTTTATTTTCTTCTTCTTCTTTTTCATGATGTGGATGGTCAGTTGATGTGTGATTTATTGTATCATCAGAAGAACCCGACCCTAACAAACCCAACAATTCATCATCCATAGTTGAGGCGTATGCTGTATCAGAGAGAACATTCTGTATCTCTTCTTTCTCTTCGGCAGTTAAGTCCTCATGACCTTTCAATAATCGAAGCGCGCGTAATTGGTTCATATCATTAGGTCGCGGTAATGCTTTGTTGTTAGCAAAATGCTGAACTCCTGTACCTAGCATCTCTCCGACCCTTCCCATTTTGTATTTACTCGGTGAATGTTGATAATCGCGAGTGACCCTACCTGTTTCATCTCCCTGTAAAATTGAATCATCATCTGCGGGATAGACTTCTTGCATTAATTTTGACATCTCTTCTAACATCTTTCTGTCATAATACACCTTTCTCGCGTCATCATCCCATCTTTTGAAAGAGTCCAACTTCTTTGTCTCTTTTTCCATATTCCTCATTAGTTTGACAATGTAACCACCAGCCGACATAAATGCACCTAGCGCGTAATCATCATATCTTGTAATGCTAGAAGTATCGGCATTTCCCAACTCTTTTAATCCCTTAGTGTGTTTTTGGATTCGCTTCGTTATACTCTTTCTAGCAGTGAGCATAGGTTTGTATTTGTTTTGCAATTCCTCTCTTCTGTCCTTTAGAATCTGTAATTGTATAGGTGATGAGTATTCGCCCGGATAGGTTCTTTCAACACCATCCTCCATAACTTTCTGTGGTTTGGTCTTCTCTTCGTCTGCCGCCAACTGTGCTGCAAGTTTTTGGTATAAATCAAAGGCTTCTTTAGTACCCTCTAATTCTTCCTTCGCTTTATTCAAGGCTTTGGTCTTGCGTCTTTTAGCCTTGTTAGGTAATTTGATAATTCTATCTAATAACGCTTGTCTGCCATTACCACTTTGTAATGAACCCAATGACACTTTACGCCCTTTACCAGTTTCGTCTGGTATTTCACCATTAGCGAAACTTTTCAATAAATCCATAGCGTTGAGCATCGCATCGTATCGTATTGCGTTTAAAGTCTGAATGCGCGCGTTTTCATAATGTTCATCGTGCGCGTCACCTTTAGGTAATAAGAATCCTGAAGCAACCAATTCTTCGTTGTTGTAACCAGCACTTCCGCTCGCGATAGTATTTTCACCTGTTTTGAATAAGTTGAACTTTTTGAAAATGGCTTGTGCTTTCGGGTTACCTGTAACAACCGCTTCCTTGATTTTTCTAGTGAGCATACCTTGTGTATAGTTGGTCCACTTGCTTTTGTTTTTAGCATTCAATTGTTTTTCATTCATCTCTTTGAATGAATATCCTTCGTCTGGGAATATGTAATCAGCGATGGAAGATAATGATGTATCAGTCGGGGTTTGACCAATCAAGAAGATATCTTTGATTTCTCGACTGTCTTCATCTCTATACTTCTTGAGTAAAGGTACTTGCATCATTTTATGAGTATAAGGTGTTTTCTTCCTTTGTGGGTCCCACGGTGCATCTTCTTTAGCAGTATCAGCGTCACCAGTCATGAAGCGCGAATGATGACAACCTTGACATTCTTCTTCGTCGTGAAATATATCGTGGTTTGAATCATCATCATCGAAATCTTCATCCGGGTTATCCTTTTGCTCTTCTTGCGAGTCTCTTGCCGAGCGATTACTATCAAAACGAGCGTTCTGCTCACTCACTTTTTGATGATATTCTTCGTCTCTCGCGGCTCGTCGTCCTTGTTGCTCTAGGTATTTGAATAAATTACCCATCGCGAACTCAGATAACTCCCCCTCGAATGCTCCACCCTGTACTTTAGAATGAAGATAGCGTAAAGCGTCGTTGAAACCCTCTCTGGTCATATCTTGGCCGGAATACTTCAAAGAGGCTTCCAGTAAATCCATCGGACTCATACCTAGTTCTTTGAATCTATTCATTTTCTTATTCATATTAGTTGCATATTGAGATAATACTTCATTGACATCACCCCTGCCTATGTATTGTGATAGGAGTTGGAACTTCTCTTCTTTATCTTCGGTGAGTCGAGGCGACTCTTTCGATGAGTCGAAATAATCCATCATATCCAAGTAGTCATCTGAAGTTAATTGCAACTCTTTAAACTTCTGAAGTCCTTCTCTTCTATCTTCTTGAGTTTCATTACCGTGTGTATTTTTAATTACAAGGTTCTTGATTGTTTGATTTAATCTCCCCATACCAATTAAATTGTCCACGAACCCGCTAGTTTTTTCTGCAATATCTTCAGCACTCATACCAAAAAACGGATGGCCTTCTCCAAAATCGCGACCTTCCAAACCATTCATAATTTTGGTATTGTCAAACTCTGAAATACTATCACCGTGTAGTTTTCTTACTTGGTATTCCCTATCACTTATCTGTCCAGTGTTGAGAAGGTTCTCTAAATTAGCAGCATCGCGTCTAACTTTAATGCGCCCTGCTCGGCTTTCGTTACCTGCTTGAATGTGCGCGATTTCATCTTCTCGACTCATTAGACTAGATTGAGTGGTCGCACCCTTTGTACCGGCTTCTGCCGCTTTAGCCCCGCGCTCTTCTATGCTACCGCCTTGAGCCATCCCGGTTGTTTCGGGTAGGGTTAGGTCGCTCTCAAGGACAGTATCTAAAACACCACCTTCGCGTAAAGCGTTTCTTAGAGAAATATGCATTCCGTCTTCTTCATTACCTATATCCGGGTTGTCTGCTAATTCATCGCGAACTTCATCACTCGTAGGGTCTTTACCCTTCCACCAACCGTTTAAAACTTCATCAGGTGCATTTACTCGCTCATTGATATTCAGCCCTAATTCTTTACCAGCAGCATAAAGAGAGGGTGTCATAAGACTAGGTGCGCGCGGAGTACCGTAGTCTCCACCATAGTATTTCTTCCCACCTGCTGTACCCCATGCTGGCTCTCCTGTAAGAGCAATCATGTATTTATTTAATCTATTTTGTAGTTCATCGAATGCTTGCGCTGGTGTGAGAAGTTTTTTGCTTCTTCCTGTGAGTTTTTGACCAGCCGCTTTATATTCTTCTGGGACGCTTTTATCCTCACCCGCTTGAAGTTGTCTATTTATGTAATCTATGAACTTCTTTGTTGTTGAAGTGACTGCTCGTTTCTCACCATAATTCGCCCTTCTTTCATCAGTGACGCCAAAATCCCCTTCGGTATCTTCAAAGAACCTATCGTATAACGCCGCTGCTTCTCGACCTCTCGTAGCATCGTATTTTGGTGAACCTACTTTGACGCGTCCATCGCTAGTGTATTCAGCACCTAAACGCTTTTCTTGTTCGGCTCGCGCTTCCTCCAACTCTCTAAGATACGAAGGAGAAGTAACTTTTACACGACCGCGCCCTGTAGTTTTCTTGCGCGGTGGTGGCTTTTCGAGAACCCCCGCATCGACTCTATCAATCGCGTGAAACAATGATTCAGCGATAGGATGATTTGTTTTAGAGAGAAGGTTGTAAATGCCATTCATCTCTGATGACTTCATGGGTCTTTCTTCATCGAAAGGTTGACTGAGAAACTTGGATATATCAGACCGAATACCTCTATTGCGTTTTAGCGCATCATCTAAAGGCCCATTCATCTCTTCATCTTCTTCCATTATATCTTTTAGAGAAGGAAACATTCCAGTTAGTCTCTTCATCCAAAGCGCGACAGAAGGAGTGTAAATTGGTTCGTGTAACAAACTAGGTAATTCATCTCCCTCGTCTGTTGTTATATCTGTAAAGTCGTCATCAGTTTTCATACCAAGCGCGTGACCCAACAGATAATTGTTCGCGTACAGCATTCGGGTGTATAACTGGTAGTCGTCTATTTTACCCTCAGTGTTTTGGTTTAGGATTTTTTCAACATAACCTGACAATGCTGAATAGCCTACTTGCGTTCTATCATCCTTGCGTTTCTTAGGCTCTTCATCAGCCTTGACAATACGGACATAGGACGCGCTCATCATACGACCGATAGGTAGCCTACCCTTGAACATAGCGGTCGATTTTTTGGGGGGATTTTTTTTTGGCCCCATGAAAAAAATATCTGTATTTCGCATATGGTTAAGCAGGGCAAATTGGTCGCGCGACAGCGCGACTCCGGCTAACGCGACAGGGCAATTTGCCCTATATGCGCGACGCGACAGGGCGTCGGCGCGATAACAGCGCGAGCGCGAGCGACAAATGATGTTGCGCAGTACAGCGTTATTGGTAAACAATCGCGATATCGCGGGTTGTCGTCATCGCGCTGAAGAGCGCGCGATTCCTCCAACCATACGGTTGCGACGCGTTGTTGCGCTTCTTCTCATGCAACATCGCGAAGGACTCGCAACCCGATTTTGGACTTACCCCTTATAATAGCCGCGCTCAATTATGTAGGAAGGTTGCCCCCAGAGAGGGGGAAGGAGTAATGATGTATATGGTACAACAAGAAAAGAGCGTAGGTCGTTTAGTTATAGCGGCTGTAACAAAAGAAGAAGGTAGGCAAGCGATAGTGGACTCCACTATCAAAGCATCTTGGCTAGGTAAAGGGGTCGCAATGTTATTGCGCTCCTTGCTTGCTAAGATGTTGGAAGCAGAAGGTGTAGTTACCGAATGGATAAACCAGCGCAAGGCTAATTCATCCAGCGGTGTTGCAAAGGGCGACAAGAAGAACCTTTGTGATGCACTTGTGATTTGGGTAGGGCAATTGTCCAAAATCCACAGCACCAATAAGGCTGATGCCTTGCTTGATATCATTCAAGCAACCTTCGACAAGTACACAACCAAAGAGGTTGTTGAAACTATTAGCACTCTTCAATTAGAAGAGGCTACCACACTAGACTTAGGTCTAGGATTTGAAACCGCAGAGGTCACTATAGGTGAATATCTGCTAAGTGATTTATCGACACAAGCGACAGACATCGTAGGTACTGATGTCAACAAGGCAATGGTTACTATGTTAACACCTGATAAAGATGGACTACTACATGGTACATTTGGTTCATGCAATGTCAAGTCTAAGCCAGCGGCTAACCAATTACAATACATTGAGACTAATGTGGAAGAAGAGCGTAAACCTTTATTCGTTCTTGCTGGTGTTGCACTAGAAGCACTACAACTTGCACCAAGGCGCAAGACTGTAACTGGTGACATGCTAAGTATCACAAGCAGACCCGCCTTTGGGAATGTAACAGGATTCAAGTCTGCGCTAGTTAAGATTGGTGCTTTCTTGGTTAACAATCTGGGGATTCACAATAAGAGATTCGCTGGACATGTTTCACCTGCTTTCGCTGAATCATTGTTTACAAGTTTAGGTATTGATAGAGATGACTTAGTTCATCCTTCTAACCTACAGTCTAAGCATGGTTGGGTCTGGGAATACTCCGAGTATATCCCTAACTCTTACACTACAACAAGTGATGAGGACTTACTAACAATGCTCTTGTGATTATCTAATCAACCACTGATAGAATAACGACTTACTTATGGTACTGGATAACCATACAAAAAACCAGCCACCACTCATGGGCGTGGGGATAGATGTCGGGTTGGCATCTATCCCTGCGCCCTTTTTTTTATGTCTCGGTCATGCTTAATGCCAATTAAGCCGACCTCTTAAAAGACATAAACGGGTACATGTCATCACCAACCATACGGTTGAGAATTGTGCTTGCGCTAGTCATAATGATTGCATTAACGATGAAAATATATCGTTGTTGTTGTCGAGTATGCACGACGCTAGACTCTGTTGACATATCACCTAACGCTTCTCAAGAAGCGATTCATATTCACCTTGCGTGAGTAATGATTACCATTACACATGCTAAGTCCACCACTTGATTACAAGTATAGTCTCGCGCTAACACAAACAAGTAGCACGAACTAAACACACATGACAGAGAGTTAGGATGCCGGTTATCCTATATCGTAAAGCAATACCTTACCCAATTACAGGTAAGTAAAGAGCGAGGTGCGACACCTTGCCCTGTCTATGTATTTATCAAGAATATACTATTCTTATTATAATAATAAATAATATATTATTATGATAATAAACTAATAATATCGAGAGATGATTGAATGAAAACATTAGAATTAGACTTTGATGACACTACAGTGTTGACTTTAGAATTAGACTTTGATGTACCAAAGGTTAGCATCACGCAGAGACTAGGGGGTACTCTTACCGCTGAACAGATGACGGAGACTGCTAGGCAATGGCAGACCGAATGCTTCAGTAAATGGATTGGTCTTGACAACCCTCGCGGTACTCTCAAGGCTGGTACTGGTGCAGGTAAGACAAGACTAGGTATCATGGTCATGATGAATTGGTTGAAAGAGAGAGAGGATGCCACAGTTATATTCGTAGTACCATCACTCGCACTAGGTAATCAAACCAAGAACTCACTTCGTGCTTGGGGTCTAACTACCGGAAGATACTTCACAGGTTTCAAAGAGACTGCACCTCACAAGAATGTTTACATCACTACTTACACTTCACTAAACAAGTTGGTTGAGGCT
>TARA_R110002012_G_scaffold142411_9_pt1 | contig 24743 bp, 17 predicted proteins | sample TARA_R110002012 | Tara Oceans TARA_R110002012 (sample SAMEA4396515) | marine metagenome | biome: Westerlies Biome; feature: [DCM] deep chlorophyll maximum layer (ENVO:01000326); material: water (ENVO:00002006), including particulate matter (ENVO:01000060) such as... | depth 40 m | reverse complement strand
CCCGTTATTATGGGGCATGAGGCTGCCGGTGAAATAGCAGCAGTGGGGAGCAATGTGGCCAACTGGAAGGCGGGGGACAGGGTTACTTTCGATTCTACCATTTTTAAGAAAGATGACTGGTTTACACGACAAGGTCATTACCAGCTCAGTGATGGTAAAATGGTGGTGGGCGTGTCTACACCGGACTTCCGAAAAGATGGTGCCTTTGCAGAATATGTGGTATTGCCCGAGCACATTCTTTATAAGCTTCCAGATGCCATTTCTTACACACAGGCCGCTTTTGTGGAACCAGCGGGGGTAGCGCTTCATGGCATTGAAATTACCCAACCCTCCATGACGGATATTGTGGTGGTGGTGGGAGTAGGCATGGTGGGCTCGTTTGTGCTTCAGCTACTAAAAATCAGAGGCTGCCGGAAAGTGATTGCCGTGGACATCGACGACTTTAAGCTGGACCTTGCCAGAAAGCTGGGTGCCGACCACGCTTTTCTGCCGGACGACCCGAAGTTGGTGGAAACGGTGAAAGCCTTGACCGACGGACGTGGGGCTGATGTAGTGTTTGAGGTGGTGGGAGAGGAGGACAGTGTGAATACCTGTATCTCTGCTGTTCGCAAAGGAGGCAAAGTGACATTGATTGGCAATGTAACTCCAACGATCAATTTTCCTGTGCAGTCGGTAGTTACCCGGGAGATAAGAGTGCAGGGATCGTGCGCCATTAATGGCGAATATCCTGCGGTGCTGGATTTGATTGCAACCGGTCGCCTGGACGTAACAAGTATTTTGTCGGCGGAGGTCCCGTTATCCGAAGGTGCCGCCTGGTTTGATCGATTGTATAACAAAGAAAAAGGCCTCATGAAAGTGATGCTAAAGCCTTAAGAAAAAATGGAGAAAATTAGAGTAGGAGTAGTTGGAAGTGGAAAAGCCGCAGGCATGCATGCCGATGGCATTGTCAATATCAAAAATGCCAGTCTCGTGGCGGTGCAAAGCCGAAGCAAGGAAAGAGGAGAGGCTTTTGCCGGGAAGTATGGGGCCAAGGCCTATCAGGATATTGCCGACATGGTTTCGGCTGAAAAGCTGGATATGGTTACGGTCTGTTCACCCCATCCTAACCACCTTGAGGCGGTGGAAGCGGCTATGAGCCAGGGTGCGCACGTGCTGGTGGAAAAACCTCTGGCCTCCACGCTGGAAGACTGCGACGCCATGATTGCCGCCTCAAAGAAATACGGAAAGAAGCTGGGCATGGTAAGCCAGCGGCGTATTTTGCCAGCTTCGCAAAGGATTAGAAAGGCGATTGACGCCGGGAAGGTTGGCACGCCTGCGCTGGGAATAGCCCAGCTGCTTGGCTGGCGTGGCGAAGAATATTACAAAAGCAACCCCTGGAGAGGTAGCTGGGAGCACGAAGGAGGCGGTGTGCTGGTGAACCAAGCCCCGCACCAAATCGATCTGCTGCAATGGTATATGGGTGGAGAAATGGAATCTTTGTATGGCGTATGGAACAATATCAATCACCCCTACATTGAAGTGGACGACACTGCCGTGGCGATCATCAAGTTCAAAGGAGGTGGTATCGCCAACCTCATTTTGAGCAACTCTCAGAAGCCAGGGCTTTACGGAAAAGTACATATCCACGGCTCTAATGGTGCTTCTGTAGGTGTGCAAACCGACGGAGGAGCGATGTTCATTGCAGGTATCTCAAAAGTACAAGAGCCGCCCAAAACCGACCTTTGGACCGTGCCAGGGGAAGAAGGCCTGGTGGCGCAGTGGGAAAAAGAAGACGTCGACTTGTTTCACAGAGAGGATCCCATTGAATACTTCATAAGGGCCCAGAACCAGGACTTCGTGGATGCGATCATCAATGACAGGCCGCCGATGGTAGATGGAAAAGAGGGTAGAAAAACTGTCGAGATATTCACGGCCATCTACCGCTCAATGAAAGAGGGGAAAGAGATTAAATGGCCTTTAATCTGAGATGCTCAATTGTCCGGTTCTGAGTCGACTATTTGTTTCAAGTGGTCGTTCAGTTCAGGTATCCTGTTTATGATGACGTCCCAAACGATTTCATAGTCTACGCCGAAATAATCATGGATCAATTTATCTCTCATTTGAGCCATTCTTTTCCACTCCACCTGAGGGTACTTTGCTCGGTGTTCAAGATCTACTTTCTTTGAAGCTTCCCCAATAATTTCGATGCTTCGGACTATTGCCCGCTGCCACACCTCATCGGATTGTAAGTCGTCAAAAGACTTCCCTTCACTACTTTTCAGGATAAACTCCGTCTCGATCAGAATATGCTTTAGAAATTGAATCCAGCTAAAATTGGACATACTGAATTTCCTTTTCAATATAGGGTCTAATGAGAGGGCTAAGAGATTCTGGTGTAACTAATTCTATGTTTCGTCCGAGAGAGTTTTCAAGGTAATCGATCAGTCCAATGAAGTTATCAAAGGACTTGGTACCTGGCTTATACTCTACAAGAATGTCAATATCACTTTCCGGGGTTTGCTCATTTCTGACAAACGAGCCGAAGAGGCCGAGTTTACTCACCCCAAATCGCTCAATTTCTGGCTGATGAGTTGTGATGAACTCAAGGATATGGTGCGATGAAAGCTTCATTTTCGTTGCTTAGTCAAGTAAATATACAAACCATTTGTCAGACAATGCATAGCCTCACACCCTCACTACGAAACTAGTCCCTGTTCCAATCTCCGTATTGACAGTAAGCGTTCCTTTATGCAGCCTGATGATCTGCCGGCTGAGGCTGAGTCCAATGCCTGAACCCTGCTTTTTTGTCGTGTAGAAAGGGACGAAAATGTTGTCCAGGATGTCGGCTGGAATACCAGGGCCATTGTCTGAGATTGAGATGATAACATTCCCGTTATCTTGCGTTGCGCTCATTTTGATAAGGGGAGAAGCGGTTGCTTCCACTGCTTCACCAGCGTTTTTTACGAGGTTGATCAGCACCTGCTCAAACAGGTCTTTGTCGATGGTGATTTCCAGCCCGGCTGGCAAGGTCTCTGTCTCCAGCTTGATCTTCTTTTTATCGAAATCCTTCAAAAAGAGTTTTTCAACCTCGTTAAACAGTGTTGATACTTTTACTTTTTCAATTTTAGGAGGCTGAATGTTTGTCAAACTGCGGTAGGCCTCTACAAACCTGACGAGGCCTTTGCTGCGGTTTTCTATCGTTTTCAGGCTATCGACAACGTCCTTCGCCGACTCGGCGTCGAGTTCCGACAATGGGAATGGTTGACCCGAGTCGTCCACGAGCATCTCTCTTATCACCGACGTAAGCGTGGAAATTGGAATGGCCGAATTCATAATTTCATGTGTCAGCACCCTGATCAGCTTTTGCCATGAGTCGAGTTCCCTTTCTTCCAACTCATTCCTAATGTCCTGAAAGGAGATAATGCGGTATTGGGTGTTCTTCACCGTAATGGAAGAGCATTGAACCGATAGGTTGTCAAGCTCCTTGTGCAAGAGCTTTGTGAGGATTCGCTGACCCGGTTCCAAAGCGGCGATGGTGTCGTAAAAGCGTTCGTCCACATTGCGGAGCGAGCCTATATTTCTAATGAACTTCTTGCCCGTGAGCTCAGTAAAAGAACGGTTATAGATCAGCACTTCGCCTTTTGGGTCGGCTACAACAAGGGCCACCCTCACATGCTCCACAATGGTTTGAAGAAACAGGTATTGCGACTCCCGCTCGGAGCTTAGCTGATGGAAAACTCTGATGATTTCGGAATAGGCAAACTTCAGGTCGTCGACCCGGAAGCGGGCGGTGTGGCCTGAAAAGGAATTCGTGAAATCGCCCTGTTTGATAGCAGAAAGGAAATTGTAGAGCTCCCTTCGGTAGATTTCCACATAGCGAAACAAGGATACCGTGGCAATGGCAGTAAACAGGATCAGCCAGCAGCCAGCCAGCCAGAAGTCGGTGCTCATAATGATGTACATGCCTGCGTAGCCGAGCACCAGAATGACGGCAATGCGAGCGACTACCTGCCAGCGAAACCTGTCAAAAACCATACTTTTTCATTTTGCGGTACAGTGTGGTGCGGCCCATGCCCATTTCGTCAGCCGCTTTGGTCAGGTTACCTTCCCATTTTTTGATGGCCTTCTGAATGAGCTGCTTTTCCATTTCATCTTTTTGGAGCACTTCGTTGATCTGGCTGGGCTGGGGCTTTTTGTCGAGTGGGAAATCATCGGCGGTCAGCTCAGTCGTGTCGGCCATGATCACGGCTCTTTCCATCGTATGTTGCAGCTCACGGATGTTGCCAGGCCAGGGGTACTGGTCTAGCTTTTTTAAAGCCGCCTTGTTCAGCGATAGCTGCCGCTTGTTGTATTTGCTGGCGTACAAGTTAAGGTAATGCTCCGCCAGTAAGGCCACGTCCCCGGTTCTCGATCGAAGCGGAGGAAGTGTGATTTCAACGGTATTGATCCGATACAATAAATCTTGCCGGAATTCTCCACTCTCTATCACCTGATCCAGCTGGATATTGGTGGCAGAAATTAGCCTTATGTCAATATCGACCGGGCGATTGGAGCCAATGGGCGTCACCTGCCGGGCTTGCAGCACCGTGAGTAGCTTCGACTGCTGCGTGGTGGTAAGGTTGCCAATTTCATCTAAAAACAGCGTGCCGCCCGATGCTATTTCGAGCCGTCCCTGCCGGTCTTCCTTAGCATCAGTAAAGGCTCCCTTTTTGTGCCCAAACAGCTCCGATTCGAACAGACTTTCTGCCAGAGAGCCAAGATCAACTTTAATGAAAGGCTCTTTTGCCCGGAGCGACTGGCGGTAGATCTCCCTGGCTACCAGCTCTTTGCCCGTTCCGTTTTCACCAAGGATAAGCACGTTGGCGTCTGTTTTTGCTACTTTTTCTATCGCTTCAAACACCGGCGCCATTTCATCGGAGCGACTGATCATATCGGGAAACGCCTTGTCGATGTCGCCAGTTATTACCTTTTCTCTCGATTTTAGCTTTTGCACCTCTTTTTTGGAGCGGGAAAGCTGGAAGACGTTTTCGACGGTAGCTATCAGCTTTTCCCTTTCCCAGGGCTTTACCAGAAAATCGATGGCCCCAATTTTCATGGCTTCAACCGCCAGCTGGATGTCGCCGTAGGCGGTGTTCATAATGACGTGCGCCTGCGAATCAAGCTTAAGTATTTCTCTCAGCCAAAAGAGTCCCTCGTTCCCGCTGGTTTGTCCATGAGAGAAGTTCATGTCAAGCAGGATCACATCGAAGGCAGTTTTCTCCAATAGCCTTGGAAGTCGCTTTGGGTCGGTCTCGGTATGCACCTCACCAAATCGCTGCTTGAGCACCAGCTTAGCAGTGTAGAGCACGTCTTCGTCGTCTTCAATGATGAGTATATTGGCGTTGAGCTTGGGCATGTTTGTAAAAATCGTTCTGAACCCTCCAAGGGCTAATCTTCGATATGGCAAGAGCCCTTGGAGGGTTAGTGCCAGAAATATATAAACTGTTCCACAATGAAACGAAAAATTGTTTCAATGTGAAACAATTCGAATGGTGTTAAGCAAGTTTTTATTTTGCAATTATTTGATATTCAGAATTTTAAATATTATGGCATTCTGTTTGGCGTATAATGGTTCCGTCACCATAAGCGAATAAGGTTATGCTCAAAAACTATCTAATTCTAGCCTTCCGTCATCTAAAGAGAAAGAAGGGTTTTGCTTTCATCAATATCGCTGGCATGGGAGTGAGCCTGACGGTGGTGCTGGTCATTCTGCAATATGTGGTGCAGGAAACCAGCTACGATAGCTTTCATGAAAAGCTCGACAGAACATATCGTGTTGTTGGTACTATGACCCAGGCCAGCAAAGAGGCGGCAGCGAATCCCGGCAGCCATGCCCCGCTTTCGGTAGTGGTGGCAGCGCAAGTACCTGAGATTGAGACTTACGCCAGGTTTGACCGGATTGATTATACCAATGTTTCGTTAACAAACAAGTCTGAAGCCACTCCCCGTCAGGTATTTCAGGGGAACTTCTATATTGTCGATTCAACTTTTTTCGAGGCGCTTAGCTTCGACCTGGTAAGTGGCGACGAGCGCTCTGCTCTTACAAAACCGGAAAACATGGTTATCACTGAGAGCGTGGCAAAAAAGCTTTTTGGAAGCCAGGATCCTATGGGTCGGGAGATTGAAATGGGAAACAATTGGGGTAAATACCCCTTTCTGGTGTCAGGAGTGATGAAAGACCCACCATTCAATAGCCAGATCTCTCCACAAGTACTTATCCCGCTTACGTTTTATGACAAGATCAATGTGAGGATCAACGACTGGGAGAATAGCTACCTGGGTAGCTATGTGGTACTTAATAGTCCACAGTCCATAGACCGTGTTACAAGTGCATACAACTCCATTTATCAGGAGCACCGCCCGGAGAGCCAGAAGAATCAGGGCGTTAATTACAAGTATTCCCTTCAGCCAATGGCTGACGTATATCTTCACTCTTCTTTCGAGTTTGAATCGGCCAAAACAGGCAACTATACCTATGTGGTGTTTATAAGTATCGTAGGTGCGCTGGTGCTGATCATTTCCTGGGTCAACTATGTAAACCTTGCCACTGCGCAGTCGGTGGATCGGGCCAGGGAAGTGGGTATCAGAAAGGTTTTTGGTTCATTAAAGAGACAGCTGATCAGCCAATTTCTTTTTGAGTCGATGTTGATCAATGCTGTCAGTATTGTGCTGGCACTTACGCTGGCCCTAAGCCTGCTGGGGCGGATTGGAAACTGGACGGGCATAGAAATCCACTCCACCCTGATTGCAGAGCCGGTCTTTTGGGCTTGCGTCGTGTTGTTTTGGCTAACCGCCTCATTTTTTGCGGGATTTTATCCAGCCTTTATATTGTCGGGCTACAGGCCCGCCAGGGTGCTGGGTGGAAGGTTTAGCACCGATAGTCGGGGGGGTTTTTCTGCGCAGGTCACTGGTGATTTTTCAATTTGCTGTATCCGCTCTGCTTATAGCGGGCACTATCACAGTATACAGGCAAATCGGCTATATGCGTAGCCAGGATTTGGGGATTAATATCAACGATGTGGTGGTGTTAAAGTCACCTCCTTCGGCGTTGAGCAGCGTAGAGTTCAACAAGAAAGTCAACTATTTTAAAACGGAGCTGCTTAGAAACCCGCAGTTTGCGGCGATGACAACAGCCAGCACCATGCCGGGGCATAAAATTGGCTGGACGTCAACGAAAGTGAGGAGAAAGGGTGAGGCCGAAGGCGAGGGAGCATCGTTTAGTTTGATTGCTTGCGACAAAGATTACCCTACAGCACTGTCGATTAACATGGTAGCCGGAACGTTCTTTCAGGGGCATGAGCAACCCTGGGTTACCGGAGAAATTGTGATCAATAAACGGGCAGCGGAAGCGTTGGGGTATCAGTCGCCGGAGGAGGCACTGTATCAGCACCTGGCGTGCCCGGTTTTTGGCGACGCCGATCTGAGGATTATTGGTGTGACCGACGATTACCACCACCAGGCTTTGCAGTCTTCCATCGAGCCGGTGGTCTATGTGCTCTCCAACTGGAGCAACTATTATCTGGTAAAACTGAACCTTGAGGAAACTGTTGATAAAAAAACGGCTGCGCTCGCACCAGTCCTGTCCAGCCTGGAGTCGTCTTGGAAGGAAGCGTTTCCCGAGAGCACCTTCGACTATTCGTTTCTGGATGAGCAGTTCAACCAACAATACAAAGCCGATCAGCAATTTGGCGCATTGTTTACTCTTTTCTCTGCCTTTGCGATCTTCATCGGTTGCATGGGCCTGTTTGGCCTGGCTTCCTACACACTTTATCAAAAGACCAAGGAGATTGGTATTCGCAAAGTATTGGGTGCCAGGTACGGCGACATCATGGTGCTGGTGTCAAAGGAGTTTCTAGTGCTGGTTCTTATGGGGAATGTGGTAGCTATTCCTGCGGGCTGGTGGCTGGTGAGTAACTGGTTGGAGGGATATGCCTACAGGATTGACATCGGGTGGTGGTTCGTTGCCATCCCGGTAGCGAGCCTGCTGGTGCTGACCTTTTTGACTATCCTGTTTCAGGTATTGAAGGCAGTGAGGCTGAATCCGGTAGAAAGTCTTCGCAATGAGTAGCATTTAAGTTAACTGATCAATCGAGCAACTATGTTTTTTAACTACATCAAAATCGCCTGGAGAAACATCTTGAGAAAGAAGATGTTCGCCTTTATCAATGTGATTGGGCTGGCCGTGGGGATCAGTACCTGCTTTGTCATGCTGCTGATGATCGACTTTGAAAACGGGTTTGACAGAGCGCATGTTGCTGGAGACAGAATCTACCGTATCTATTCCAGTTTCAGCGGTGCATTTACCGGAACTAACCGGGGCACTGTCACGGGGGCTGGGCCTTATATCAGGGATAACTTTACCCAGGTAGAGAAAGTGACTCAATTTTTTGATATGGGAGGCAATAAGGTGACCATCGGTAAACCGGATGCCGAACCAGTGATTTTTAGAGACGGGATCAAAGCAGTTGTCACAGATAGTTCCTTTTTTGATATGTTTTCAGCCTATCAATGGATTGCTGGTGATCCAAAAACATCACTCGATGGAATTAACCAGGTGGTGCTGACAGAAACCACCTTCAGGAAGTATTTTGGTAACGAAGTAAGTTTTGCTGATCAACTTGGAACAACGATTACCTACCGAGATTCTATTGCGACAACTTTAACAGGAGTTGTGAAGGACATTCCCTTCAGAACCGATTTTAAATTCACTGACTTCATTTCAGTGGCCACGGCAGAAAAATTCATGGTTCGCCTCAACGACTGGAGGGGTACCAACAGCGGACACCAAACTTTTATTCAATTGAAGCCAGGGACTACACCATCAGATATGACTCCCATGTTGGCTGGCCTGCAGGCAAAATACAAGGAGACTCACGCCGAAAACGAGTTTCAAATCGAGTATTTATTGCAGCCATTGAGTGATCTTCACTTTAATCCGGAGCTGGGGATCTTCAACTCGGCAGGAGATGTAGCCAATAAATCGACATTAAAGATATTCGCTCTGGTGGCCTTGCTTATCCTCAGCATTGCAGCGATCAACTACATCAACCTGGAAACTGCTCAGGCCACCCGTCGAGCGAAGGAGATAGGTATACGGAAGGTGCTCGGAAGCTCGAGGGCCAATCTGGTGTTGCAGTTTCTCTCAGAGAGTTTGTTGCTTACGCTGGTGGCTGCGGCTCTGGCGCTGCCTCTCAGCCAGTTTGCGTTACTGTTTTTTGACGATTTTGTGTCGCCAGACATGTCGCTCAATCTCACTGATCCGGCGACAATTGGCTACCTGGCTGGCTTAGTGCTGGCGGTGGGATTGGCGGCTGGGGTTTATCCTGCCTTTGTCCTGAGTAAATTTTTACCAGTAAAAGCCCTGAAAAGTCAGATTTACACAGAAAAAGGGAAGAGTATTTCGGTGATACTGCGAAAAACACTGACCATCTTTCAATTCACATTTTCTCAGATTTTGATAGCGTGCTGCCTGCTGATGATCTGGCAGATTAATTTTCTGTCAGACAAGGAGTTGGGCTTTAAAAAGGACGAAATCGTGGTAGTGAGCACCCCATGGAGAGAATCCGAGACGAAAAAAGAACGGCTGCTGAATGAATTGTCTTCACTTCCTGAAATATCCGCCATTTCTGTACACGACGACCCTCCTTCGAGCGATGGCTGGAGTTCCGATATATTTAAATCCTACAACAAAGAGGGCAATGAGCTGATCCACGATGTGCACATGAAACGTGGACGGGTAGATTATCTGTCTTTTTATGAAATAGAAATGATTGCAGGGCGACTGTACTTACCCAATGACTCACTGAAGGAAGTGGTCATCAATGAAAAGTTTGCCAGCGACATGGGCTGTCAAACTCCACAAGATGCTGTTAATCAGCAGGTCAGTCGGGGCGACAAAAAGTACACCATTGTGGGTGTTGTTAAAAACTTTCACAACCGGTCGCTGCATAGCGAGATTGACCCGATGGTGATCGTTTACAAAGAAGACGGTGGTGACATAGCACTAAAGTTGGATGCCGGTGGCCTGGCGGAAGCGGATGCTGTAGTCGATAAAATAAAAGCTGTGTGGGAAGGTGTGTATCCCGATCACCCCATTCGGTACCAGTTCCTCGACGAGCTGGTGAATAATTTCTATGAATCAGAAAGGCGTACGGTGAAGCTCGCTTCTACGGCCACCATCATCGCCATCATTATTTCTTGCCTTGGTTTATTTGGTCTGGTTTCTTTTAGCACCATTCAGCGCACCAAGGAGATAGGGATCAGGAAAGTGCTGGGAGCCTCAGTTGGAAGTATTGTGACACTGATGTCCAGAGACTTTCTCACCCTGGTGGTGATCGCTTCGTTGGTGGCGGCTCCTGTTGCCTATTGGTTGGGAATGAAATGGCTGGAAGATTTTGCTTATAGTATTGAACCTGGCGTGCTTTTGTTCTTGCTAACAGGAATTGTAGCACTGCTAATTGCCTTTTCCACTGTTGCTCAGCAGGCTTTCAAAGCTGCCACTGAAAACCCGGTGAATGCCTTGAGGAATGAGTGATACTTAATATACAATTGAGGAACTATGCTGTTTAACTATCTGACCATCGCTTTTCGGAACCTGTGGAGGAATAAACTGTATTCTTTCATTAATGTACTGGGGCTTGCCGTTGGTTTGGCATCGGCCATCATCGTGCTGGTATACTCCATTGACGAGCTCAGCTACGACCAGTATCATAAAAAGAAAGACCGCATTTTCAGGCTTTCCTACCAGGAACAGCGTCAGGACGATTTGCTCAGGGATGCAAGGGTTCCTTTTCCCTATAAAAATGTCCTCATTAGCCAGCTTCCTGAGGTAGAAAAAGCTGCTCGTATGATGAACAATGTGGCTATTGGCGGGCCAGACGAAATGGAGGTTGGCTCAGAGACCTACACAGAAACTAACCTTTTCATTACTGACCCGGAGCTCTTCTCTATACTGGATTTTGACTGGATAGCGGGTGATGCGGGTAGTGCGTTCAGAGAGTTGAATAGCGTGGTGCTTACTAAATCAATCGCCGGTAAATATTTTGGCACCACCGAGTGCCTGGGCGAAACCATCGTTTACAACAAGGGGCCACATCTTGCGGTCACAGGTGTCGTCGACGATCTGCCCCGCAACACCCACATGACGGCGGAGATTTTTGTACCCATGGCGCTCCTGCATGCCCGCTGGACGCAGAACTATCAGTACGATGTAGACCAGGACTGGAAATGGCTTGGGAGCTACACTTATATTTTGCTCAAACACAATGCTCAAATCGCTACCGTTGATGCCAAAATGCCCGGGCTCGTAGAACAGTATTTTCAGGAGGTTGACCCCGCCACCTTTACTCCGGTGTTTCTTCCACTCACTGACATACATCTGCGCTCTGAGTTCAGGTCGGAGATGAAGCCTGGCAGCAGCATGACCCAGCTGTACCTTTTCATGATCATTGCTGGGGTTATTTTGCTGGTGGCGGTGATTAACTTCATGAACCTCGCCACGGCCCGCTCAGCTAAGCGAGCTAAGGAGGCGGGCATTCGAAAGGTGATGGGTGCTTATCGCAGGCAGGTTGTTACACAGTTCTTAAGCGAAGCAGTGGTGATTGCCGGACTGGGTTTGATTCATGCGCTGGTGCTTGTGAACCTCGCCTTACCGGTTTTTAACACCTTCACGGATCGCAGCTACCAGTTCTCAGATTTCATAAGCAATCCACTTGTGATGGGTGCAGCCCTGGACATCACCGTTTTGACAGGTATAGCCTCCGGGCTTTATCCTGCCTTTTATATTTCTGCTTTCAGTCCTGTTCAGGCTATGAAAAAGGACTTCAATCCGGGGAAAAGCCATCTGCTTCGCTCAGCATTGGTCACCTTTCAGTTCGCTGTTTCAACGGTATTCATCGTAGGAGTGCTGGTAGTCAACACTCAACTCAATTATCTAAGGGGCAAGGAGTTGGGCTTTGCAAAGGAGCGTACCATTCTCATTAACAATCGTTCTCTCAGTCCGTCGCAATACCAGTTGTTTCGCCAGACGCTGGCTTCTAAGCCGGAGGTGAGTGATGTGTACATGGGCACGATGCCTGGCATGGGTGTTTGGGGCAATATGGTCGTTCCTGAAGGCTTCGATGAAAATCAGGGCCTGAGTGTCTCCATGATGTATGGCACGGCCAACTTTGCCGATTTCTTTGGCGTGGGTATCGGGCAGGGAAGAGGGTTTCTCGACGAAGTCGACCAGGATGAGGATGTTACCCGGCAGTCGTTTTTGATAAACAAAACACTGGCAAAAAAGCTTGGCTGGGAAGATGATGCTGTGGGCAGGGAAATTCACTGGCTGGGAGGCTCCGACAACAAAACATTGCAAAAAGGGCAGGTCGTTGGCGTGATAGATGACTTCCACTACAATTCGCTTCACCGTCCGATAGGCTCCCTGCTTGTGGTAATGGCTAATTGGGGTGGTATTGCTGTTAAGCTTTCCGGCGATAGTTATGGTTCAGGCCTGTCGGAAGTGCAGACTGCGTGGAATGAAATGTTTCCTGACAAGCCGTTTCAGTACTCCTACCTCGATCAGGACATTGCCGAGCAATATCTGAAAGAAGAGCAACTCGGAAAGCTTATCTCGTGGTTTACATTGCTGGCAGTGTTTGTCTGCTGCATGGGGTTGTACGGGCTGGTGGCTTTTGTGGTTGAGCAGCGCCGCAAGGAGTTCGCTATAAGAAAAACGCTGGGTGCCACCATCAGGCATATTGTTATGCTTATCTCCTCTCAAATGCTGAAAACGGTGCTGATCGCTTCGGTGGTGGCCATTCCGGTATCTGTGTATTTGCTGAGCAATTGGCTTGATACTTTCCCCTATAGGATCCAGCTCAGTCCACTGTTTTTTGTACTGGCAGCTTTGATTTCGGTGATAGTGATGCTGGCCACTATGGCGTCAAATGCTTACAGAGCGGCAACCAGGAATCCGGTCGATTCCCTTAGATCAGAATAGGAACAAAGAAACACCAATGCTAAGAAACTACTTCATCATCGCCCTTCGCCACCTGAGCAGAAACAAGGTTTTCTCGCTTATCAACCTGATAGGCCTTTCTATTGGCCTGGCGACCTTTCTCGTTATTTTCATTTTCGTTTCCTTCCACAAGGGATTCGACCACTATCATGCCGATGCCGACAGGATTGTACGGCTGGGCATGAAAGTGAAGCTGGGCGGAGAGCTGATTACCATGCCATCGGTGGGCGCACCCGCTGCCGCTATTTTTGAGGAAGAAATCCCTGAAGTGGAGGAAGCAACAAGGATTTATGGGCGGCCTTATTTCAAATTTGACATCACCCACGGTGACAAGAACTTCCCGGGAGAGCAGGGGATGTATGCCGATCCTGATTTTTTCAGTTTCTTTTCTATCCCGGTCATTGCAGGTGATCCTGCAACGATTCTATCTGCGCAGAAGTCCGTCGTACTTACACAGAGCATGGTGCAGAAGTACTTTGGCACAAATGCCACTCCTGCGTCGGTAGTTGGCAAGATGCTGGAGGTGAAAGAAAAAGGCACCGTGCAGGTCACAGGCGTATGTGCCGACGTGCCGGCGCAAACCCATTTCGATTTCGATATTTTGCTATCAATGGACATGAACCCATTGAGTGAAAGCCACTACTGGATGGCCGACGGATTCTACACTTTTGTAAAGCTGGCCAAAGGAGGTTCGGTAGAGAGCCTCTATGACAAATTCCCCACATTTACCGACAAATACATTGGCCCGGAAGTACAGGAATTTCTGGGGGTGAGCTTCTCGGAGTTTTTAGCCTCCGGCGGTAGTTTTGAGTTCAATACCATGCCGTTGGAGGATATTCATCTCTGGTCGCATGCGGAAAATGAGCTGGGCACTAATGTCAACGGTACCTACATTAATGTGTTTCTTGGTATTGGACTGCTCATCCTGTTGCTGGCTGTGATCAATTTCATCAACCTGTCGGCGGCATCCAATATACAACGCCTCAAAGAAGTGGGAGTGAGGAAGGTAATGGGAGCCCGGCGATCTGCCCTGGTCATGCAGTTCATGACTGAAGCTGTGCTCATTACTTCGGTCGCTTTTGGCCTTGGCTTCACGTTGCAACAGGTGGCCACACCGTTGATCAGTCAATATTTCGGGGTGAATATGGGGCAGGAAGGCACGAGTCTGGTGTGGTACATCACTGTTGCCTGCAGTGGTAGTCTCCTGATCGGGATGGCGGCTGGCCTGTATCCGGCGCTGCTGCTTTCAACCACAAAAACAATGAGTGCCCTCAAAGGCCAAACATCTACGACCAGTTCAAAAGGCCGAATGAGAAATGTGCTCATGGTGTTGCAGTTCAGCATTACCATCGGTTTACTCTCGTCGGTGCTGGTGATATTGGCACAGGTACATTACCTGCAAACCAAGCCGCTTGGTTACGAAAAAGACCAGATCTTGCTGATTGAGGACGTTGATCTCCTGGGGGAAGGCCGAAATTCGCTGCGTCAGGAGTTGGAAAAGCTTCCAGGAGTGGAGGCTGTGTCGATTACCGGCTATGTGCCCTCCGGCCCACGGGAATTTGACCGAAACGCCATGCAGGACCTGACCCTCGAAAACCCGGAAACACACCGGGTGACACATGTCGGCGTCGACGAGCATTTCCTTAGCGTGATGAATATGAAGTTGCTGGCGGGTCGCAATTTTTCCAGGGAGTATGGAGACGAGGCCTCCAATGTCATCATCAACCCATCCATGAGCCGCAGTTTTGGCTGGGACGTGGCGTCAGGAGAAGCGCTTGGGAAGACGGTAACCGAGGTGGATCATAACGAGAATTTCACGGTCATAGGCATTGTCGACGACTTCCACATTTTCAATATGAATGAAGCCATCAGTCCTTTCTTTTTCAGGTATTCCTCTAACGGTTTCATGGCGGCCGTTCGCTTCGACAGCGACAAGTTATCCCTGCTCAATGACGAGCTGCCGAAGCTTTGGAGTGAGTTCTCCCAGGAGCCCATGGATCAATCGTACCTCAATGAGTATTTTGTCAGGAACTTTGAAGAGGAGAAAAAAATAAGCAGCCTCTTTGAAGTATTCACAGTGCTGGCCATTGTCTTGTCCGGCATGGGGCTTTTTGCCATTACGGCATTTGTCACGCACCAGCGCACCAAAGAAATAGGCATCAGAAAAGTGCTGGGGGCCGAAGGAATTCGCTTGTTTGTGATGCTGTCCAAAGGAGTGGTGGCTATGCTGCTGATCGCAGCCTGCTTGTGCATACCGACAGTATATTATGGCATGGAGCAATGGCTGCAAAGTTATCCTTATCGGATCAGCGTACCTGCCTGGGCTTTCGGACTGCCGGTGCTGGGCATTGTTGTATTCGCCCTGCTGGTGAGCGGATGGCATATCCTGAAAGTGATAAGGATCAACCCGGTGGAGTCGCTGAGGGATGAGTAGCTGCCATCGGCTTATATCCCATTGGGGTCTCTCGAAGAGGACCCTGATGGGGCAAAACCGATCCTCCTCCCATTGGGGTCTCTCGCAGAGGACCCTGATGGGGTAGGCACGACACAACGTTGAACCAAGCCCCGCTGTTCTTCCTATTTCACTCTCTCGTCTATTTTTCCAATGCGGTCTCTCGCAGAGAACCCTGATGGGGCAAGCGGACACTAAATACCACACAACGTTGAACCCCTGCCGCCCTTCCTGTTTCAGTTTCCCTCGGTTGCCTTATTCAACGATTTGACTCGCTCTGGTCAAAAGATATCTTCACTTCGTGGCGATATAGCTCCGCAACTAAACGACATTGGATTCAGCGTATATGCACAACCCCCACAGATTAAATGGTATATACATCATTCACATAAAGATGACACGAATCGACTGCCACAGATGGCAGGTTGTGCCGAAACTTTGAAATAGCTACTTTTGTTGTCTAACTAGACAATAACCTTTGCCAACATTAAAGATTATTGATTCGATCAAGGTTGACGTTTATTCACGTGAACATCCGCCTCCACATTTTCATGCCATTTATGCAGAGTATGAGGAACTGATTGAAATCGAAACATTGGCAACGTATGCCGGCAGTTTGCCAAGAGCCCAAAGAAACAAGGTGATCGAATGGGCAAAAACCAGACAAGATTTTTTGATGAGTAATTTTAATCGTTTGAATCCAGGGTTATGAGAAAGAAATTAGGTATCCCAAGAATTATCAAAATACAAAAAGTGAACGGGTTAACGATTCAGTGTATGTTCAATAATGGGGAAAGCAGAATTCTTGACTTTGACGGGATATTTAAACAATGGAAAATTGGAGAAAACGATGTTGAATATCCGCTGCTATCACCTGACGAGTTCAAAAAAGTAGAACTTAGGAATTTCACTCTGTCCTGGCCTAATATTCCCGTTACACTCTTGTCTGAAGATGGAAGCGAAGTCCGCCATCCATACGAGTTGAGTCCGGATGAGCTTTACAGGCTAAGTGAACCTGCCGAAGCTTCTAGTTCGCAAAAATTTGGCAGTTTAATCCGAACAGCAAGGATAAAAGCTGGATTGACCCAGGAGCAGCTCGCTCAAAGAAGTGGAACTTCCAGGTTCTATATTTCAAGACTGGAGAACAACCGAACAGATGTAGAGCTTTCAACATTTCGGAAAATCGTCGAGGCTGGGCTTGACAAGCATTTCAAACTTATAATTGAGTAATGCACGGCATAATGTTGCCATCTCCGCCATATTAGCTTTGCTAAACCTCAAAGATTTAATGCACTTTTTGTTATTTCGGCACAAGGTTGAACGACCCTCGCAGTTCTTCATGTTTCAATTTCCCATCTTCCATTACTCACTACGAAGGGCTTGAAAAGGGCATAAAAATCTCCTCATAAGGCCATCAAAATGGGTAGCTGGCAGAAGGCCTCCCCGGAATGATAGGATATATGGCGTAAAAAATATATGTTTATTATGGGGGAATGACACTGTTGTTTTCCCGTCCGGGCGACTTGCTCCTATGTAGAGATAAACGCAAGTGAGGGAGGAAGCTCGGTGGTATTATTCGTTAGACTCAATTTCTCCAGTAGCTAAGATCACCGAACCATGAAATACATTCTTTTCATTTGTGCCGGACTTCTTCTCATAGCCTTAGTTGAACTTCCTTACGGCTATTACACTTTCCTTCGATTAGCAGTTACAATTGGAGCGGTTCTGGTGATTTACATTGAGTATTCGAAAAGTCTTAATTTTTGGATAATCATTTTTGGAATAATTGCTGTTTTATTCAACCCTATTTTCCCCATATACCTCAGAGACAGAGGGCTTTGGGCTGTAATAGATGTATTATGTGCCATTATTTTTGTTAGTAAGGGATTAAAAACCAAAAATTGATGACGAAAGATTACTACTCTATTCTCGGAATCAATAGGGATGCTTCTCAAACTGATGTAAAAGCTGCGTACAGAAAACTCGCTCTTAAATTTCATCCAGATAAGAATCCAGGAGATCCTTTTTTTGAACAAATGTTTCGGGATTTAAAGGATGCCTATGAGACTCTTTATGATCCAAATAAAAGGAGCCGATATGATGCAGGAAATAAGAATCAAAAAGCAACTGCTGAATCAAGGAAAACTAGAACTGAACCTAATGAACCGAGCCCGACCGAACTGGTAAACAGCGTTATCTCCAATCTTCGGCTGATGATAAATCAGACCAAGGGCGCATCAACTGAACAAATAAAAACAGGAGTCATTTCTGACTATCTAAACCGAATCCTAATTGGAGATATTATCAACTTGTATCAGTTCATATCGACTGATCAGAAAAGAGATATAATATTTTCAGTTATTCCGCTTCTTAGATTTTTCGACCAAAATCAAAGAAATAAATATGCGACTCAACTTGTAGTGATTGCTGGGTCAGACAATCAGTTAATTGAGGATATTGATAAGAAAATCAAATCTGAAACATCAAAGCAAAAAGTAAAAAATACGACGAGTTTTTTAGCACGAAATTGGAGATTGGTTGGCATAGTGGCTTTCATCGCTATTATTTATTTTGCTTACAGTGGGGATAACAACTCAAACACCTCCAGACCATCAAGAACAGTTATTATTGATGGTGAACCTGAAACAAATTCAACTCCTGACTATTCAGAATTAGAAAGAGGCAAAAAACCCAGCAAATGGAAAGGTAATCACCTTAAGACAGGAGATAGTCCCTACAATCATTATTTTGGACAAGGAGTTTACAATAAGAACTACGAGAATAGAGTCAAAATCCATAATGGCCAAGGAACAGACGTGGTAGTCTGCCTAACTCAATATAATAGCCCATACCGAACAATCAGGAATGAATATATTCGAACTGGGGAATCTTTTGAGATGACGAGTATTCCAAACGGAACATACTATCTGAAATCATTTTTCGGTAACGATTGGAATCCTGATACCCTTTTTATGGGGGAAGTTCGTGGATTCTTCGAGACTGGAGCTGGATTCAGTAAATCTGATAATTACAGTGATTTGCTTAATATTGAACAAAATAACTATCAATATTCTATTTATGAAATAACACTCTACCCTGTGGTAGGAGGTAACATGGAATCCGAGCCAATTAATGCGAATGAATTTTTTAAATAGGATAATGGATGGGTCTAACAAACACCAAAATCAATATGCCAATCATGCCCTCTGATGTGTCAATGCGAAAAAGAAGATATAGAGGTTTTAAGTAACTGTGGCGCATACCCATTTTGGTTGAGCGCTAACCGAATGAATCAAGCAATAAAAACAGCACTGATAATCAGCGTACTTTCTTTTGCGTTGAGTTCCTTCGGCATGGGTGAAGCATACCTGGTAAAGGAAAAAGCGGTAGCTTTTGAAAATAAGACCATAAAAGTCCCCCGGGTCTATTCAGTCATTCAGGGTGATACCACCAATATGAAAGAGGTGAATGAAAAAATTATTGAAAGGTTTAACCTGATTCCAAATGCTCCAGCCAATAGGGAGGATTTTGAAGACTTTGTTGGTTCGCTCCAATTTTTTGAAGATCAGGCAGGGTATCTGGATATCATCTACACTCATACTTTGAGGGACAACTTCCTTGAGATAGCTATAGAAGGTGACTATGCGGAATTTGGAGGAAACCCTTTATTTGAAATCTTTCAGACCTATAAAAAGGAGACCTTCTATGTGGACTTGATCAACAGCGAGGTATTTGATGCCATAGGGTATGAAAACGCAATCAAGTTAAGGAACTATTTCGAGCCGGAGGACTACTTGAAATTACTGTGCGCTACCTGGGTTCCGAAAATTAGGGAGGTTAAAAAGAGGTATCCGGACGACAAGGAATATGAAGCAGCCTGTGAAGACTGCTCTTCCGGTAATGCTTCGTTGCACGCTTTTACTTTTGAATATAAGTTGGACTCGGAAAGCTTAACCTTTTCACTTCACGGAGAAGCCTACTACAGAAATATGTGCTTTCAATCTTTTTGCTCGCCTCAACTCACGTTGAAGTACCCAATGGAAGAGGTGGCTCCATTATTCAAAAGCTCATTCGATTTTAATGACTACATCCACTTGGATGATAACCTCTCAAAGGTTATCTACTATAAAAAGAATCTTGAAGAACAGCGAAGAAACACCAAACTGATTTCAGGTAGAGTGAATGATAAGTATCCCTTTTTGATGGAGTTTACAATTGATCCATCAGGCGATGTAAGCGGGCACTACATGTATACATCAAAATGCCAGCTTCTCGAACTAAGAGGGAAGGTAATGGGCAATGGTAAAATCGAATTGAGTGAGTTGTTAAGCAACGAAGTGACTGGCCATTTTCTAATATCCTATGTAAAGGACATGGCAAGTGAATATGAACTCAAGCAATTTGACTGGTATTCGCCAGATAAGAGTAAATCATACCACGTTGTAGTAGATGATTTTGAGATTTACTAACGCCATTTTTAGAGAAGTCTACGGTTTGTTTCCCAAGCTGGCTCAAATGAGCAATGGCTATTGAGAAAATCAGCTTAAATTTTGAAAAAGTTATCTTTAGAGATAACTTTGCTGAGTGAATAGAAAAATAATCTTCTACGAAAATTACTTTATTGAATTTTATCAAGCACAGGATCAAAAGGTAAAGGGAAAAATCCAGTACGTTTTCGAGTTGATTAAGCAAGTTGACCGTGTTCCGGAGAAATTCTTAAAGCATTTAACGGGAATAGGTGGGCTTTACGAAATCCGAATTGAACATCAGTCAAACATTTATCGGATTTTTTGCTGTTTTGACGAAGGCCAGCTTGTGGTGCTTTTCAATGGGTTTCAGAAAAAAACACAAAGAACACCGCCAAAGGAAATAGACAAAGCAGTTCGGTTGATGAAAGAGTATTTTGACAGCAAAAGATGAAGTAATGAAAGACTATAAGAATATTAAGACATTCGATGAGTTGATTGAACTCGAACACGGAAAAATCGGAACCGAAAGCCGAAACAAATATGAAGAGGGGGCGCAGATGTTCATTGTGAGTGAAATGCTAAAAGCAGCCCGCAAAGAAGCAAAACTGACACAGGAGCAACTGGCCGAAAGATCAGGAACGAAGAAGAGTTACATTTCTAAGCTTGAAAATGGGAAAGTAAATATCCAGCTCTCAACGTTGATCAGAATTTTTGAGCAAGGATTGAATAGAAGAATTGGGCTGACTTTCTTGTAAATCACATGTGAGGGAATCTTCCAAGTATGACCTATGCGTCTGGTATGGATCTGGGTTAGTTCGACGAGGGAAGCGAAGCTGGCGCAACGCTTACACAACCATTCTGGATTTAATAAGCTCTATATTACTTTCCTTCACACCGAAGGTTTCTGCCAACTCTTGCCAATGAGAAAGTGCTTCAGCTGTCTGATCGATGATGACTGTTATCGCACTGCTTGAAAGGTGAGTTTGTTTCCCAAGTTGAATCAAATGGGCCATGGTGGGGGCCTGACCTTCACCCATCACCATCGTGCTTTGCTGCCCCCCAGGGCCGGAAGAAAAGGTCAGGTCGTAGGCAGGGGCGAGCGTCCAGTCTCCATGTTGATCCATCAAATACGAGAAGTTTTTTCCATGGTCATCTCTGTTGTGAGCCAGCACATTGAAAACAGCCAGCCTGAACATTTTCTCCACTTCTCTGGCGTCCTTGGTGAGGGCCAGCGTGAGCTCAAGCAGGTTTTCATAATCCAGCGCCGGTGTCCTGAAATTGGCATGCAGCAGTCCGCTGGCGGTGTGCATATGCCAGCGCCGACCGGGCGAGCAGTCGAAACGTTTGACAGCAAAATATCCCGGGCCTTTAGCAGCAGGAAAGAGGTAAGTGGCTGGCATGATCAGCCCCGCCTGTCGTGCCATCTGGGAGTAGACGTACTCAATGGCTCCGGGATCATCACCGTCATTGGCGTTGGGAAACTTCACCATCCAGTGCTCGTAGCCAGCAGGCAGCCGGTGTTTGCCATGAATAATATTTTTTTTCTCTCCATCTATGCCCACCAATACTTTTGGCCGTGCACCTGCTGAGGAGCCACCTAAGTCAATCAATTCCTTTAAGACCTCACTAGCCTCCCCATGCAGAACGTCCCGGGTCTGGTTGGCCAGTTTATTCAGGTCAAGGGGGCTATCGGACGTCTGGCTGCTGTGATCGGGTGCATACACCAAAGCCCCCGGACCGGTTGTGCCAATCAAGGCCAACCGGTCTAAAGGTGAAAATTCAGCAGGCAGTACACCCTGGCTTTTTAAAAAGCGATCCACGAGCAGGCGCCCCCAGCCGTCAGGCAGGCTGTCGTCAAATACGCCAGGCAATCCCTCAAAAAGAAATGGGTCGGAGCTGTGCAGCCCTGTTTGAAGGGGTAATTTGAAAGGGGAAATGGGTAGTTCAAGCGCAAGAAAAGATGGGTCGTACTCGAAGTAAATTCTATTGTCCCGGATGGCCAGTCGCCCTACCGGAACCGTGTCGCTGGCAAACTGAAGGCCAACTTTTATTTCCTTCACCGGTGTGTAACTGCTCATTTTTTCCAGCCTCGTTTGGGTGTGGCAGCCTTTTGGCCCTTCAGCACCTCATCAATGGAAGAAAATGGAGGCTGACTGCCGGTTGTTGCCTCCAATATTTTCTCCAGGCAACCGAGGGCCATGCAAAGCTTAATGAATGAAAGGAGGGATAGTACACCTTTTTGCTCAAATTTTCGAAGCGTTGGCAAACTTACGTCTGCTCTTTCCGCTAAACCTTCCTGGGTCAGTCCCTGCGCCAACCGGAGCGCCTTGATGTTTACCGCAAGCCTTTGCTGTGCTTTAGGAATCGATATAAGTAACATTATTGTATTAATTAATAGATAAATATAGTAATTAATAATATTATAGTATTAGTTAAAAGTCACTAAATTGATTGAGTTCTCCGGGAACCCGCTCAAGTCATTAAGCAATTAACTCCAATCGTTCCAAAATGAAACACTTCATTGTTTCATTTTGGTGCACTTTGCTGCTGGTTTTCGTTGTAATTACCTGATTTTTAGTATTTTGACATTTGGCACATCTTATGGCATGCAAGAACCATTGGATCAAAACCCTAAAAGAAGTCCCATGCTTTTCAACTACTTCAAAATAGCCTGGCGCAACATCACCAGAAACAAACTTCTCACTTTTATTAATATGGGCGGGCTGGCAGTGGGCATCGCCACCAGTTTGCTGATTATGCAATATGTTGCTTTTGAGCAAAGCTACGACCAGTTTTTTGAAAACAAGGAGCGCATATTCAGGGTAGACTGGAGCTTCAATCAGGACGGTGAGTCGACATTGGCACTCCCCAAGGCAGCATCAGGTGCTGGGTCCAAACTCGTGGCCGATTTTCCGGAAGTAGAAGCGATGACGAGGATTTACAAAACCTTTAGTCCTGTGAATGTCAGCTATCAGGACAAGGTTTTTAATGAGGGTGAAATCCTTTTCGCCAGCCAGGACTTCTTTACTGTGTTTTCCTTGCCCCTGACGTCTGGTGAGACGAAAAGTGTGCTGGACGGACCCAACAAGGTAGTGCTGAGCCAGTCGGCAGCCGATCGCTACTTTCCGGGCACTGATCCGCTCGGCAAGATGCTTCGCCTCAAGGAGGGTGACAATTGGGACATGAGCCTGCAGGTGACAGGTGTGATGGAAGATATGCCCGCCAACACCCATATGGAGGGTGATTTGATTGTTTCCTTCGACACCTATATCCATCCCGGTTCCTATGCCGATGGAAGTTTTTACTGGGTAAACTTTTACACCTACCTGCTCACCGCCCCCGGTACCACAAAAGAGCAGCTGAATGCCAAATTGAATCCATGGTTGGCTGCGAACGAGGCTTTCAACGATTCGAGTGAAGGAGACAAACCCACCGCAAGCGTGATGCCGCTGGAGGACATTCACCTGCACTCGCACTATACGCAGGAAATGAAGGCCAACGGCAGCTACCTGGTGGTCTACATCTTAATGGTGGCTGCGCTGATGATATTGGTTATTGCCTGGCTCAACTATATCAACCTGAGCACTGCGAAGGGGTTGGAAAGGGCCAAAGAGGTGGGCATAAAGAAGGTAGTGGGTGCCAGTAGAGGGCAACTGATTGGGCAATTTTTATTGGAAGCCAGCTTGACCAATGCCATGAGCATCGCTCTCGCTTTCACACTGTTTCAGTTTGCGCAGCCACTTATCCACCTGGTGCTTCCCGCACAAGCAGTGTGGAGCATTGTCTTTGAAGGTGAGTTGGTTTGGAAAATGTTTGTTGTACTGCTCGTTGGGGCTTTTCTGTCCGGATACTACCCCGCCGTCATTATTTCGTCCTACAAACCTGCCCATATCCTTAAAGGACGGGCTACACATTCTTCAGGAGGTCACCTGCTAAGAAGAATGATGGTTGCGCTTCAATTTGGGCTTTCGCTAACGCTACTGGTATCCACCTATACTGTAAAAGACCAGGTAAGTTTTATGCTCAATCAGGATCTTGGATTGAATATCGATCAGGTAGTGGTGGCCATGGCACCCAACGCCAGTGGAAAAGTAAAACCGGAACAGCTGGATCAGTTTAGAGCGGCCGTGCTGGCCCGGCCAGCGGTGACTGGTTTTTCGGCCACACGGATGATGCCAGGCGAGGCTATTTTTTATAATACAGCCGGGCAATCGTTTGGAGGTAGAGGCTTCAATAACAACTATGGGCAGGGAGGCATAGACTCCTATTTCATACCATTTATGGAAATAGAGTTTTTGGCTGGCCGCAATTTTGACCCAACTATGGAAACCGATAATAGAGCGGTGGTGGTAAATCAATCAGCGTTAAAGCTGCTCGACTTTGTAACACCTGAGGAGGCTATTGGTAAAAAGATATTTTGGATGGATGACGACTTTGGAGACTGGAATGTCATCGGTGTGGTGAAAGATCATCACCAATTTGGCCTGGCCAACGCTATTGAACCTATTATTTATTACCAGGAAGAGGAGGCACCATCCTATTTTTCCTTTAAGGTGTCGGCTGCAAACATGAAAGAATCAATTGATCAGCTCAGCGAGGTGTATGGCCAGTTCTTTCCTGGCAACCCCTTCGACTACCATTTTTTGGATGAACAGTTTGATGTGCAATACGATGCGGATCGTCAGGTGTTGCAGGCTTTCAGTGCCTTCTCCTTAGTTGCCATCATTATCGCCTGCCTGGGGCTGTTTGGTCTGGCGTCTTTTGAAGCCATTCAGCGCACCAAAGAGATTGGCATCAGAAAAGTGCT
>TARA_R110002012_G_scaffold85141_4_pt1 | contig 24752 bp, 20 predicted proteins | sample TARA_R110002012 | Tara Oceans TARA_R110002012 (sample SAMEA4396515) | marine metagenome | biome: Westerlies Biome; feature: [DCM] deep chlorophyll maximum layer (ENVO:01000326); material: water (ENVO:00002006), including particulate matter (ENVO:01000060) such as... | depth 40 m | reverse complement strand
GCTCAGGCTCAGGCTCAGGCTCAGGCTCAGGCTCAGGCTCAGGTTGATTTTCAATCACTTCTTCTGCTGCTTCGACCCAAGAAGGTTTGACAACTTCTTTTTCTTCAACAACTTCTTCAATATCTTCGGTGGTAACCAAATCTTCTTCATTTGTTTTCACATCCTCAACAAAAACTATTCCACCTTTAGTGGGCTTCTCAGCCATTGTTACGGTTATTTCTTCTTCTAAAGTTTTACTTGCTACGATTGTGTCTACATCTTTACGATTGTAAGCATCTTTGAATAGAGTTTCTTTATCGGATGTGTTTGTTATTACACCGGATTCTTCAAGAATCCAATCAATGTATTTCTCAAATCCTAGTTTCTTGAATCTCTTTTTTCTTTTACCAGCACTTAGTCCCACTTTTGAAAGAATCTCTCTCATCTTTATACACCTCAATAGTGAAACACAGTGTCTTGTGCAAAGACTCTAACAGATTTAGGCAAAATCTTCAGTTTTGACTTGATTGGCCCTTGGTCATCAGGCAAAGGTAAGGATGCTTCTGTAATGAAATAGTCATCCACCACAATGTCCATACTCTCTCTACCTGAAGATGCTGTTGACCCTTGTTTAACAAAGGAAAGTCTTACTAATTTATCAGCATCATCATAACTTCTAACTGCCCTTCTCATTTGGTGATAGAGAGTTGGGTTATCAACAATTATCTCCATATCTAATTCATATTCAGTCTTACCCTCAACAGCAACACTAGCATTTCTCGCACCAGCAAACGGAACTTGGTCTGTTGCTGAGTCTACTATTCTGTTACCTGAGATTGTATAGAATTGCTCAACTCCGGTCTTACCCTTCAAATCAAAAGATACAACCTGTCCAAGTGTTACACCCCCCACTTCTATTTGACCGTTGTAGAACATAAATGGCTTCTGTGTGCCCTTTCCTATGCCCGCTTCTCTTCGCGTAGCATCTGTGTTTGCGGTATCTTCAAAGATTCTGTGCACATCGAATCTATCTCCTTGATTAGATGTTTCAAGCCTCCCCGTATCGGTGTAACAAAGAGCAGCATCAAAACCAACATTCAATCTTACAGCAGCATCTGTATCAGCCACCATAGAGAACTCTTTGACTTTACAACCTTTGAATACCCTAGTCAATTGCTGAGAATCACTAGCGCCGCCATCAACAACCTCGTTTGCGGTGTCATCTTCCTCTTGGTTATCGGCTCTCCTAATGCTAACTTCCATAGCAAAAGATGGCACAGTTGTCTTTGAGAATAACATCCTGTTTACCGGATTAGTAATTTGATTTGTAGAACTGTCCAATGTTGGTGTGCTATTAGCAGCAGCAGCGGCTGAGTAATCAACGAGTTTTACAGATTTACTTGTTGCGTGACCGAAATTAAGACCTTCATCCAACCAAATGTAACTCTTAGAGGTGGTTGAGTTCCAATAATATGCAATAATCCTTCTCATTTCCTTACTTTGAGTATCTGTTACTAAATCTTCAGCCCCAACACCCGATGCTCCGTATGTCTGAGCAGATGTAGGGATTTCCTTCCATAGATGAACAGGAACAGTTGCTGTATCGTCAATGTAAGCATACTTTCCAACAGGGCTATGAGAAGTTAGATTAGTTGGTGTCTGAATTAATGACTCACCTATTGATGTGGCTGTTGAAGTTGTGAAAGAAGTAGCAGTAGCATGGGGAGTAAAGGCAACCGCTTCTTCCCCTAAAGCATAATACAACCACCTAGCGTTGTGCATTGTGGTTTCAAAAGTGCCACCCACGTTTGTGAATCTGCCCGGAACTTGAACAGCCACATCGCGGCCTAGTCCTATAACGTGATAACGCTTCAAATCCACCTTTGTCTCAGGAAGAGATATTGTGTTGATAAGACCCATGAATTGGTCTGTAGCAACACTCTCGGAAGATGATTTTGCAGCCGTATTCCATTCCATATCAACATCCATAGAAGGAGTCTTGAAAGAATGTATGTGAATCGTGCCTTGACCAAAATCAGCAGTGGCGGCAGATGTGCCACTGAGCATCTTTGGTGTAATGGTTAATTCCGTGTAATTAGAGGCTGTCTCATTCTTGACGATTGTGTAACGCCTACCTGATGTAGCGAAGTTATCATCAACATCGAAGTTCTGAGCAGTAGCCAAATTAGAGAATGTCAACTCACACCCAACAAGCATTCCAATGGGGAATGCCAACTTCCCACCATCAATAGGTGCCGTGCTGCTTCCTGTGCCTGTTAACCTCACCGTGGTTGTGTCTGCGCTAGCGTCTTCTGCTTGCACAGAAAACACAAAACTCTCGTCAAAATGAGTAGGTAGTTTTACTGCCGTCTCATGACCAAATGAAATCTCTGTTAAATCGCCCTTGTAGACTGTTGATGGCATCTTTTTTCACCTCATGGTATTAATTCTGCAAACACAATTACTTCTATTTGGAAGGTCATTCGGAACAAGTGCTTGCTCCTATCAGATAGGTCTGTTCGGGTTTTATATACAAGTCTATCGTAATTTACCCCATCTCCTTTACGCTTTGAATGAACTAATCTTCTAATTTCATTCTCCATTAATTTGAGTCTATTTCTGTTTCTAGTGGTTCTTGCATCAACTGTAATGTTGACTCTAGTAGTAACAAAATCATACAACATCTCAGGCACTTCTTCGTTATGTGCTGTCTCAAAGACCATCACATAATCATGCTTCTTCATGTCAATTCTTTTACCCCTCTCAGGGTCTGTGCTAGCAATATCCACCACTATGGGTTTGATATTATCACTATTGCCTCTATTCCATGAGTCTTGGAAGAGGTCTATGATGACATCCATTGCCTCTTTGTGTGTTGCTACCATTACTCAACCCCACCTTCTGCTAGTTTTTTACTTTGTTTCAATTCTGCATATGCCTTCTTCTTTAGTTCTCTTTCGTCGGGAAAGAGATAATTACCTTGCAGTTGTAGTTTTTGCTCCCCTAAAGCGGGTGATTCTGTTAACATTCTTTTGTCAACATTATCCTCAATCTTCTCTACTTCGTCAAGTGAGGCTGCATCCCCATTCGCTTTGATGATAGTGTTATCTTCTATTCTCATTCCATAGATTGATACTTCTTGCTTTCTAACCATCTCTCTATACTCGGGGGGTGTGCCTTGAACATAGGACTTGAGTAATTTCTGCATTTCAGAAGATTTATAGGATTCTTTAATCACCCAAATGTAATCTTCTAATTGTCTTTCAATAAACGCATCACTCAAAGGCTACCACCTCTATGTAGCGAGGCAATATAGAACTAATGTCTTGCTTGTATAGTTGTATCTTCGTTGCTAAATCTACATTCTGTGTGCCCTCAGGAATCAATACACTTCTATCATCAGACATTAGAATATCAATTGCAACCATCTTAGTGCACACATCCTCTATGGCCTTCTCCAAGTATCTCTCACCATAAATGTAAGCGACTTTTACTGCGTTCCATTCAAAGAATGGATATGAGTTGTTAAAGTAGATTATTCCCATTTCATTGTCTATCCACCAATCTCTTAGTCTTCCTCTATCTCCACTAGAACTACCACCGTGTAAATCAACTTGCAATTTATGTTGAGTTAACGTGCCTGATATATCGGACAACGCAGAGCCAACCACTATTACACAGCCTGTGAAAGTTGTATCTGTTTTGCCTGTATAACTGAAAACATCACCACTAGAATCAACTACAACACCTGCATCTACAAAACTCCCAGTAGAGTCACTCACAGTAATTGTAGTTGAAGATAAACTACTGAAAGTAGCAACACTGCTAGATGTTTGACTAATTTCTATATCGCTGTTGCTAGAAACTATGCTGCAACTCTCACCTGCTTGAGTAGACCTCATGCTAGTTATCTTCACCTTACCAGCACCGTAATCAGAATTAGCCGTAGCATAGAACTCGTTATGCACACCAACATTGTCAGTGCTGCCTTCTAAAGTGAAAGCGGGACTAAAGTTAACTGCTGTTTTATTGACTCTATTTTCCTTGTTAACAAGGTCTACTAGATTCTGTGCAGAAGTTATCTTATCAAAATCTGCTCTCCATTGCCCTGTGCCTGTGCCTATTGTAAGAACACCTGCACTTCCATTTCCGGGTGAAAGAACAATAGAACCGCTCAAATCACGAACACCGTCAGGTATTGTGACACGCGCTTCTGATGCCCCTATCTCTCGGTAATCATCTCCCTGCCATAACTCCAATCTGATAATTTGCTGTATATTGCGAAACAATAAGGGGGTTGTGCCCACATAATCAGTGTAGTAACGCCTCCTATATGGCTTGTAAGTGTCGAAATTGATATACTCAGCAGAAACCAAGTTTGGCCTCCAAGAGTTATGAGTCATGTTGTCTATGCGGTCTTGGCACCTTTTGATTAGTTCCTCAACCTTACTTCTCTTAACGCCCCTAGTCCTACCGTTAGTAAAAGATGCTAGATTCTGCACATATGTATTATCGGCAGATTGGTAATCGGCAGCGGTTATGTTACTAGCGAAGTTCAAATTAACGCCATTGATTGAAGTGGTAATAGATGTAATTTCACGCTCTAATCCTAAAGGGTCAGCATCTGAATAAATGAGAATAGTGTCACCCACAGTGTAGCCCAAGTTCCTATAATCTGAACCTGTGACATATACCCCATCAGCATCACTATCATAAGCAACAGCAACTGCTTCTTGTGGCCCAATCTCAAGCAAATCCGCTACTTTCTGTGCGGTTGTGTAGACTATGGCATCGGGGTCAAGAGGTCTTGTTTCTCCCTCACCGGGACTGAATACTTGTGGCATATTTCACTCCCCCTCACCTAACTGTATTCCGGCAGCAATTTACCATCCTCATCGTGCATCCCTTCAACGGTTTCTTTGGTTTGGTTCCTTGATAAACTAGGAACACCACCAGCCACCGGATTCTCTTGATGGAACTGAAGCACCTTCATCCAATCATCTGTAGTTTGAGGGTTGCTTACATTTGCTGGTTGATTTGCTAAAGCAGTTTCACGCTGTATTTTTGCTGCGGCTCTAGCGGCCATATCTGCCTCAAACTTCTGCTTTCTCGCAGCATTCAATTCAGCCTCTGTCATTTGAGAACGGGTATCATACAATCCTTGGTCGCGGTGGACATTTGCTGTTTTCGCCTTACCAGCACCTGCGGGTATCTCAGGTCTTTCTTCATTATGGGTTCCAGTTCTTGTATCACTTCCAACTAGTCCACCGCCTTCACTCTCAGGTTTGTATCTTTTACCAGCAATCTGCGCTGCAAAGCCCATAGGGTCAGCAGGGGCCGTATCTAGAGGGGTTCCGTCTTGTGCAAACCCTGTCCCTTGATTCAATAGTGTCTTCATAGATTGTTTTGGTTCGCCTCCCTGTAGAGTGCCACTTGCTATCATATCTAGGATGCCTTCAGGGGTGTGTCCTCTACTTTCCATGTCTTTTATCCTCTCTCTTTCAAAGAAATCCTCATCTTGCACTCTCCTATCAGGATTATCTCTGATGTGCTGCCTCATTTGTTCCATTTGTTCAGGTGTCTCTATATCCCTTCCTTGCCAAGCAGTAGCCAATCTTTGTGATTGGAACTTGCCTTCAGGAGTCAAACCCTGAGGATAGAAATTGGCATTTGGATTTGACCTAGCCGCCTCAGGAAGATGTGGAAGAATTGCCTGTATAGATTCTTCGCTTATGGGTAAATTGTTAGTTTGTAGTATCTTTACGGCTCTCATAATCTTAGCCATTTGAGGGTCTTGAGTGGGTTTTGCTTCAGGTAGAATGGGTTTACTAGCGAGAGTAGGGGGGGCTGCTGGTGCTGGTGCTGCTGGCTTCTTCCCAACAGTAAGGCCATATTTGGCGGGATTATCCGTCATATCTTGTGCTAATAGTTTTCTTGTATCTTCTACTTGCTCATCAGGTATATCCATTCCTTGTGCCTTTGCTTGCCTGATTACGTGTGCTGCTCTCTTACCAACAGAGCCTTCAAAACCGTCATCATGAGTAACGAATGTCCTTCCTCTTGTTTTTGCAGCCTTATTTTTATCTGCGAAATCAGATGCCTTTACACCATGTAATACATTCAAACCGAAGTTTTGAGGCATGTTCAACATATCATTTAGGATTTTCTTTCTAAGTTCTTCGCGTTGTTCCTTAGTAATGCTCTTACCGGCTTCACCTAATTGTTTGATTTGGTCATTAACATATTGAAAAGCGTATCTACCTATCTTACCCTGAAAGCCCGATTCGGGGTGTTCAACAAATGTCTTTGTTGGTTTTCTTGTCAAGTAGTCTTTCCTTTTCCTTGCCTTGAGGAAGTTCCAAGATTCGTTCATTCTTTCACCCCAAGATTGAACTCCATCGGTTTATTGCAAGTGCCACAGTTTTCTCTCCACATAAAATGAAGCATACCACAGTGGGCACATCTAGTGCCCGATTTGATGTTTAGAACATCAGATGCCTTCTGAGCATTTGCTCTTTGTTGGGTTACAACACCCTTTAGTGGGTCTTTTTCATCAGATGGTATGTTGGGGTGATAACTTTCTTCTGCTCTTACACCTTGCTTCTGAAGCCTTTCTATTTCTTCAATATCAAGGTGTTTTATTCCAAAAGACATTCAATTCTCTCCCCACCCAATCATGGTTTCTGATAAACCACCAAGAAGACATTGCCTAAAACACTAATGGGTTCTACAGAAACCACCTTTGCTCCGTTATAATCCGTCAAAGCCTCAATGTCCGTGGTCATGCTAACGCTCAACGCGCCATCATTCCCAGCACCTGAGAACTCTTTAGGACTGTAAGGCCCAATCACTTGTATTGCTTTCACCATGTATAGTCACCGCCTCAATTGCGGTGTCCCATAGCCATGAATCTTCCGCCGCCTGAACCTGCTTCGGTAAAGTAAGCAGTAGTGCCATCGTATGATGCGACTAGTGCTCTTGGCGTAGTGTCGTTCTCCATTGCTGTGAACGAAACAATATCCGCCAAATAACCGGATAGGTCTACGGAGGAATCACCATTAGCAAACGTGCCTGTAACTACCATTAAGTTTCCAAATACTGTCGGTCTTGTGTCAAAACTAATTGCCATATATTTCACTCTCCATTTTCATCTGTTGTTTCTGTTGTTTCTGTTGTTTCTGTTGTGAGTAGCGGTTCTTCAACCACTTCTTCAACCACTTCTTCAATCATTTCTTCAACCACCTCTTCTACCACAACAGGGGCAGATACAGGTGGATTAAGATGTTCTTCTACTAAGGCTAGTAAACCGCTCTTTGTGGTATAGCCTCGTGAGAGTGTTATGTCCCTCTCAGCCAACCACGCCTTGATGTCGGCGTTTTTCCATCCAGCATCAGGGATGCCGTCTAGTCCAGCGTCTACAGTCACTCCTTCATCACCAATCAAGGTGAACTTGGGTGCGCCAAGGTTTCTTCGCCATTCGTCAACCCAAGACTGAGTGACTTCTCGCTCTTCTCCGCGAGTAAAGTCACCCGTCGCTGGGTCGGGGCATCTTCCGTAGAAAGACGGCCCATTGTATCTGAGAGTGGGCATTTCTACCCGCCTCAATTATACATTACTAGTAGTTGTGCTGCTGCTACTGCGCCATCTGTCTCTAGTGTTATTACTAGACCGGAGTGATTTGCACCAACTCCCTGTGCTACGTCTGTGTCTCCATTGGAGACAAACGAGCCAAGAATAGATACTGCGCCGCCGCTTAGTGTTACGGTGCAAGCGTCTGTAACTGTTGCTAGACTAATAATTGCCATCTTTGGTGCCGGGTCATACCCATTTGCACCATCGCTGTTAGATGCGTTAAAAGTGCCCGGACCTCCGCCCGGATAACCTACATCTGCTGCTCCGTCTAACCACTCAGTGGTGTCATGAGAACCCGCTCTGAGTTCCCATGCTCCCACTAGGGTTGCTGTCATACTTCCACCTGCTGCTGTTGCTGTTAATGTGTTTGCCATATCATTTCACCTCTGTATTTTTTCCTCAATAGTCCTCAGACCAAATCCCTCACTGAGCCTTGCGCTCCGAAGAAAGTAGTCCAAACTTCACCCATAGTTCGGTAAAGCCCTTCCTGTCCTAGTCTGTTAATTGCGAATGGGTCGCCAGTCTCGATACCGGACTCAAAGTATTGGGTCGGTATTGCTGTGCTGAAGTATAGATAGTCAGTGTCCAAGAAGTATAGACGGCTGATTCCACCATCGTCAGGCATATCCTTGGTTGGGATAATTGGAACACCGTTGTATGTTGCTACGATGAAACCTGCCTCGATTCCGGGGACACCCTTTACACCGTTGTAGGTTGGGGTAACCCTCTTCTCTTCCATGAACCTCTGCTGTGACTGTAGTAGTTGCTGTAGCCTCATTAGAGTATCATATCCTGTTAGGATAACCTTAGGGTTTCCACCACGCTCCCAAATGCGCTGGAACAGTGTATCTAGATGGTCTAGGCTGAAAGTTCTGCGGCTTGCATCTGCTGTATCAGCAGCACAATCCATCTCAGCATGACTCCATGAGTTTGCGCTTCGGTCTATCGAGTAGATGTCTAGGTCAGCCGCAGCACTTACGTGTGCGTTAGTGCTTGATGTCTTCAATCCAGTAAGTCCGGTTGTCCCTGCATCAGCAGCGGTAATTCGGTCTAGTGACTCAAAGTTATTTGCTGCTGGTGACTCTACATCTCCTAGTAGCATCTTATTGACCATCTCTGCGTGGTGCTTGCCCATCTCTTCCTTGAGAACTGCTCGGATGTCTCCAAGTCCGTCATCCCTGTCTGCTAGGAAGATTGCTGTCTCCGACATGTCGAAGGTGTGAGCGATTGTCTTCGGCTTTGCGCCAATGTGCTGGAAAGTTGGCTTTACAGTCTCAGGTAGTGTTGCGTTCTCTGCAACTCCACCGTGCACTGCGCCTGAGTTTGGCTTGTCCGTAATGACGCGCCATCCTGACCTGTCCCAAGGCTTCTTGGGTAGAATGCTGAAAGCATTGAACTCTTGGTTCAACTGCGACCATACCTTGCGCCCGTAGATTGCTTGGTATGTTCCAGCAGTTGTAGACAGCATTGGGCTGTCGGCCTTCAGTAGTTCACTTCCGGTGTATGAGTAACCCATTGCGTTACCTGCACCGTAGTAGTATCGTTCCATGTCTGTTATTGTTCTTACGTAATCTCGTGCCATTTAATTCACTCTCCCCTCTTGAAAGCCCTGTCTGCTAGGGCATGAACCTCATCCCACGACATCTTGTGCATGTCTTGGGTTGATGGGATGTTTACTGGTGGTGTTGCGTCTTCGCTCTTTGCGATTTCTGTTGCTCCTTCGCCTGTTGAAATGCTTTCGATTTTCTCGTTAAGAGACTCTAGAGCCTTCATTACCTCGTCAATAGGCCCACGAGCATCATATTGTGCTGCCTGAGCCTTTGCGATTTCTGCTGTGCGCTCTGTTGCGAAGCGGCTTGAGAACTCTGATTCTAGGGAGCCACGGAACTCTTGCTCCAATGCTGCTGCCTTGTAGACTTCGTATGCTGCCTCAATGTCTGAGTCGCTTACAGATGATGGGGTTAGGAAGTCGGACTTCTCCACTTTCTTACCCTTTCCGCCCGTTGTGCGGGAGATAGCGTTAGTAGATGGAGCACCATTCTCCTGTGCTCGACCCTTTACCTGTGCAGCGAACCTCTCAGCACCGTCTTCTTTGAGGTCGGAACCAAGGTTGTGCTTACTAACATCGTCAAAGTGCGCTCGCGCACCATCAATGTCTACGCCACCGGACTTGAGAGTGTTCTCCATCCAATCTAGGTAATCTGATGTGATAACGTCAGAGAACTCGGACTTGTTTGTGTCTTCCTTATCCTCTTTCTTTGTATCATCAGAAGCCTTTGCATCTTCTTTCTTATCATCAGAGTCGTCTTTCTTGTCCTTGATTGCTTCCTTGAGTGCTGGTGGCATAGAGCCTTTTTCCATATCATCAAGACGGCCTTCAAGACGATTTAAAACGTCTCCAAGTTGCTTCGTCATATCTTCATTTTCTTCAGTCATTTTCTTCACCTTATTGTTTGTGTCTTCTTTTAGTATTCTGAATGTTGCTTCAGGGTTAATTCCTTTTTCACAGATTGTTATTTCGTGTAGTTCTAGTTTGCTGATTTCTTGGTAGTCGCCGTGTTTTGGGTCACTTTTTCTTACTCTTTTAAATGCCTGTCCACCGATGCTAAAACCTCTGAGTTTTCCTTTTCTGATTTCAGCAGCAACTTCTTTTGCTTTTTCGATGTCATCGCGTAATTGTATTACTACAAACATTCCGACATCATCAACTTCGCTTTTCCACACCCTCCCTTCACTATCTGTATAATTTGGAATAACTTCTCCGACTTGTATATTTGAGTGTGCTAGTTGGACATTTCTGTATTTTGGCTCTGTCATAAACTTCTTGAAACCGTCTTTCAAAGCGTTTTGTGTGATTAAATCTCCTTGTTTATCTACTAATTCTACGCTTGCATATCCGGCAACAATGAGGTCGTTACCTGCCTTGAGTAAGACGATGGTATCGTCATCATAGAGTCTTGCAGAGGATAGCACACTAATACTCTCATTTTTTGCAATACTATATCAATGAAACGGCTATTGAATGAAAAATGAATAGAATGAAAAATAAGTAATTGATTATTCAGACCTTTTAGTTTCTAGTGCCTTTTTCTCTCTATTTGGGTATTTTTGGGGCTTTTCGGGGTCTTGATGGGGTCTATCTTTCATATCCCAATCAGGTAAAGTGGCTTCATTGGTTAATTTGGTTGGCCCCCTAGGACTTTCTATATCGCTACCAACATCAATACCCAACCCTTTTCCTCCTGACATCGGGGTGTGCCCCTTCTCTAAAGCATCCATACTTCTTTCTATTATGTCTATGATATTCTTCAACACTTTGGGTTTGAGGATTAATGTGGAGTTTTTCTTTGGTTTCAACAACCCCCCACTATTCTCTTCTACTTCTTCTTCTCTATCTTCAGGAAGAATGTCCTCATCTTCCTTTAACATATCATAGAATGCGGGCCTCCAATACTTCTCTAGACTCTTAGTTAGATTCAATGTGTAGTTACTCTGACTTAATTCCCCCATGATAGCACGAGGATTTACAGGCTCTTCATCAACTATATCGAACTTGACTATATCGTGTTCATAGTTAATGATAAAAGCATCATTATCCAATTCCATAGAAAAGGGAACATGGAAATCATCATCTGCCTTTGTTAGTAGAATCCACTTTGGGTGTTTATCTTCACCCTTCATGTAAGTTGACTTTGCATCTCTAATTAGAATCTTGCAATCTTCATTCTCGCTTCTTAGATATTTAATGGCTTCTTCTAACCCCTCTTCATCGGTCAATCTTAAGGTAGAAGGACTAGGAACAAATACATTCTCATGACTATCAAACTGACTCCTGAGTAATTTCATTCTTTCTCTAACATCCATATCTGTTACATCTGTATCATCATAATACATCAAATCAATCATAAAGAGTCCTTTGTGGTTCAAGACACCATCCATTGTGAAACTTTTACTTCCTAGTTTTCTAATAGAAGAGCGCATATTGTCTGCTAAACCAACTTTTTTACCGTCTTCCGATTTAACTTCAACAAAGGTTCCTCTTCTATTCACCTTTACCCTATCTCCCACTTCTAAAGCAGTAACCGCCCAATCTCCTGTAAATCCCTTCAACTCGTCTATGTCTTCATAATCGAATACTTTGTGATAGGGGTCTAACAAAGGCATTTCTTTTGGTAGATTCTTCAATAGACTACTATTGGGTATCTTATCAAAACTAGTGGCTATGTTCTCATAGTTGGTGGATTCAGGTATAGGGCTTTCTTCACTAACCCTTTCCAAATTAGAAGTAGGGCTTACAAACATCGTGTCCAATCCTTGTTGGTCTACACCACTTTGTATTTGAGAGATTGTGTTTTCGCCGTGCATAGTGTTCAAACCTTCTTCAGAAGCAGGTATCAAAGACATAGATTGAGTTTTTGTGCCCCACTTAGCATTGCCATTCCTATCAATACTCATGGCAGATGACGCTGGAAGCATCTTTTGACCATTGTGCATTTGTTGTGCACTACTAGAATAATATGCAAAACCATCCATACCCTCACTAGAACGCACAGAGTTTAGTGGAACTAAACCATGAGTGACCTCATCTCTATTCACCTTACCAACATTGCCTATTTTATCTAAGTCAGGAGCGGCACCCTCATCATAACTAACAAGTTGATTCATTAACCTCTTCGTCTTATTGGGCAACGCATTTTTATCTGTGCTTCGTAAACTCTCAGAGCCGAAATGATTCTTAGGCAACTGATGATATTTCAACCCCCAATTCTCCATCTCTTCGTCACTAGCAAGGGCTAACAGTTGGTGATAACGGCGTGTGTCACTATTCAACGGGTGGCTTTTGTCTGTGCGAGGGCTAGAACCCGCACCATAGTAAGCACCGCCGCGGCTTGTAGCAGCGCGACTTGTTGCACTATCATAATGTTCAACCATTGAAGAATGACTATCTACACCCTCAGGCGAATCATCCCTCTGTGCTAGTATATTACCTAGAGTAGTAACATGGGTTTTATTGGAGTCTATTACTTCTTGAATGTTTTTCAGATGTTGCTTATGGGTCTTCCAATCAGAACCTGTAAGGCGCTTACCGTCGTGTAAAATGCCTACTGGCACTCTATTCCCATTCCTGTTTAGGCGTGTTTGAGTAGATGCTTCATAATTAGAAAGGCCCAACCCTAATTGTTCTAGGATTTCATTTGCTGTCAAATCACCATCTAAAGGAATGCCTGAATCTCTAGTTGTGCTTGCTATGTCCTTATGATGTGAATGTCCTAATTTGGTGTGCACACTTTCTTCTTCTATTTGTCTATGTGAAAGCGAAAGCCCGCTCTTCCCGTGTATATCATGGCTAGAATGAAACATAAATAATTCAGCATCGTGTAAAGCCTGTGCTGAGTCTATCAGGAATTGAGAGGGGTTATCGGTAGGGAAGGCTTCGGGATTTGCTTTCTTCATACCCGGTATGATATGGTCACGAGCAATTTGATATATGACATCAGCATCTTGCTTCTTCTCATCTATATGTCTCAATAATTTGAAATCGGGGTTATCAATAACGCTGGTGTTGGTAGGGTCATAGCCTTCATTGAATATAGACAACATAATTCCCCTTTTTTGGTCTTCAAGTTGAGTATACTTTTCAGCAAGGCTAACCCTTTCTGCTTCAGATAAACTGCGATGAGACTCACCTTGTTTGTCTTGTTGTTGTGCATAATTCAACTGTTCTATTATCTCCCCCATGTCTTCATTCAACGTCTCTATTTCTTGATTGCTTTCTTGGCTCATCAAATTGCCTTGTGTAATAAATTCTAGTAAACCCGCTTCATCTCCAACATTTGGTAGCGGCGCTGTCCCATCAAACAGATGATTCAAACCATACATGGCAACAGGTGAACCCAAAAGAATCCTACCCGTTGCGGGGTCTTTATCTCCGGGCTTGTGACCTATACCTCTTAGAATAGCATCCCTCATAATAGTAGATGAGTTTCCCGCTATGTTGGTGTCATAAACCATATTAGCAGAACTTCCTGTTTTTGTTGTATGATTTGTGTTTGGGTTAAAGCCTGTATCGGTAACCCCAAAACCCAATTTGCTTAATGGGGCATCTACCTTACCATGTCTAATCTTATCACTCAATCCGGGCACTCTGCTGTGTTCAGTGATATTATGATTCTTGGTGTTTCTAGATAACTGTTGGTGAGTTTGTGTTCTTGTCCTAAGATGAGATGGAGTAGAAGCGTTGTGAATGGAAAGAACTTGACCCGGGTTAAAAGCACTTTTTTGAGTTGAGGGTAAACCTTCATGACTAAGCATACCAAAAAGCCCTGTCATGTCGGAGTGTAACTGTATTCCTCCTGACCTCGACTTTGTGCCAAACAAAGATTCTTCGGGGTTTTCAGGATTAGATGTCATGTTGTGTAAAAAATCAAGATATGTCTCAGGTGATATGGATAACCCACCTCTCTGAAATTCATGCGCCCAATATGACTGTAGCCCCTCTAAACCATATGCCGTATCATCAAAATGTGTTTTTGCATCCCCAACGTGTTCTCTTAATGGCCCTTTGATTCTAGTAAAAGTCTGCATACCCCCTCTAATACCCTTTTCCTTGTCGGCATATGTCATTCCATGTTCTAACAATTTGTTTAACTCAGTGTGTTCAATTGGCTCAAGAAGGGGGTTTTCTTTTGTGTCGCTGAAAATAGGATGTAAAGGGTGGTCAGCCTTTTTATCACTTAGATAGATGTCTTTCAAATCTTCATGTGACCCTCTTGAATGAAACACATTTAGTCGCGGGTGAAAAGCATTCTTTTTGTCGTTAGAAAATGACTTAAGAGCACTTGCTAATATCTTTGCATCTTTCTTCTGTATATCTTTCAAAGGAAGCATAGTTGTTGTGCCATCGTAGTAAAACCCTCCCCCGTTCAGTGCTTCTTGGACTTTGTGAGTATACTTCTCTTTGACATCTGATACCTCCCTTTTAGTAAGAGGGAGGTGGTTTACTCTGTATTTCTCTCTCAATTTAGTTAGATTCTCGGGAGCATCCATTAAAGACTGTTCTTCATCACTATAGATGTTCTTGAAAATCCTCTCATTAATCTTATCGAGTATTGATGTATCTAGATTGGTTACGTTGCCACGGTCACCTATGTGTTTATCCCATTTTTCTTCATCTTCATCACTTCTGACATACTTTGATGTTGATGTCAAAGCATGGTTGAGATAATTGACTCTTCCTAATGACACATCCTTTCCTTGATAGTCCCATTGCCCTGAGTCTTTGTCCTTATCCTCAGAGTAAGCACTAGTGTTTGGTAATGCCCTATCAGGATTTCCAATTGCCCAAAGCATTTCAGGCATCGCCCTCTTAATCAAGTTCCTTTTGAATCTCCCCATCGGTATCTTCATACCATCATCCAACGTAATATGAGTTTGATTGTCTTCCTTCCCGTCACTCTTATGTTCTAATAGATGCTCTATAACATCTGACCTTTCTTTTGGTGACAACCACTCCAAACCTAGATTGTAACCCAACCAACCTAAGCGATGTGAATGAGTAGTTTGACCTGACGAATCATACTCTTCCTTGTTATAATTATCAATCTCACTTTGATTGTATTTACCCACATTTTGATATTCAACAAGATAATCTCTAGCATCTTCCTCGTTGTTAAAACTATCATTACCCATCAAGTTTTGAATATCACTATGCAATCTGTTTTTTTCTACACCAACACCTAAGGCGCGATGTTCTTCATAATCATCACCAATCCATTTATCAGCGGCGTGTTTGAAATGTGTTTTTCTTATGTCCTTATCAGTTGCCCCTTCAGAAATCAACTTATCAACATCTTGTTGGTTATCTTGCATCCAATTATTAAACGCTCTCTCATATAGAGAATGTTCAAGAGCACCGTGTCCTTCTCCAAGCGAAGTTAAATCACCCAAGAACTCGTTATCTAACACCGCACTCCCCTCCTTCTTTTTATGGTGTGAGTTGTGCCTCATTTCTATCTCACCGTGTTTCTGAGATAGAGGAACATCATCCTCACTAGAAAGGTAGTAATTCTCCAACATATGAACAAATTGAGGATAACCGCTACTTGAGTTCATCTTCCACAAAGGGTGAATCTCACTAGAAAAAGGATGGGATTTGTATGAACTCTTATCGGTTGTAACTCTAGGTATCTTCGCAGCCATAGTATGGTGTGTGCCGGTTATGTGTTTATCGGCCCATCTGTGTTTAGGGGCAAAAGCCATTGCATCGCGCTGGGGTATTTTCCAATCCGTAGGTCCATGCCCCAATCTCTTCCTCTTTCTTTCTTCTTCTCCATCAATTGGGAGTTTTTCTTCTGCTTCTTTGAAACTATCCAAATCTAAGATTCTCTTTTTTGCATCCTCATCTTTCAAAAGAGAAGTGGAAGCGTTGATGAAGAATCTGTCAACCCAATTCTCTTCATAGATTCCTTTGCTCATTATGTTGATTATGGAGGATGTATATTCCTCTATCTCATAGTCAATGTCGCCATCGCCCAAAAAAAGAGACTTTAGCAGATTACTTCTTGATTGAAGATGAAATGTATGGTCTGAATCCACTCATTCACCTCCCTCCGAGGGCGGGGTTTCCACTAATAGAACAAGTCGAAAGACTTCCGCCTTGATTCTCGGGTGCTAAACACCCCGTGGAAGTGTTACCGCCACATAGTTCACAATGCTTTGTGCTTGTGATTCCTTTGATAATACCAACTTTCACACTCAACCCTCAGTAAGATGACCCTTTGCGGGCGACTCATGAGGATTCATGTTGGGTGAGAGGACATCAAGATTCACACTAAATCTCCTAGCGCCTTTGTTTGCAACATCTTCAGAATCTAAAAGGTGATTGTTAGTGGTGTAATGTGAGTTTCTTGTCTGACCACCTGTTTCAGAAACCAACATTATCTCTTGTGGTTTTGTGTTGAAACTGACAGAATACTCAGGTTGTGCTTTTTGCATGTTGGGGCAACAAGATGCCTTTGGTTTTCCACTACCACATGGACACATTTTTGCCTTCTCAAGATATTCTATTCGGTCTGCTATAGCATTAGCCTTCAAGAACATGTCTGCTACTTCTTCGCTTACTTCTGTGAATCTAGGTTTTCCCATTTCAATACAACTCCTTTCTTTCTTCGTAGTTTTCTGCCATCTCGTGAATCTCTTCCCAAGACATCTTGTGAATCTCTTCGTTGCTGTATTCTTTCTGAGGGGCTTTCATTATTTGATTGTCGTCAACAACCTCTCCCCTAAACCCGTCGTTAAGTGAGATTTCGGTCATGGGGGTTCGCATTGTAACATAGCCCGCTTTCTTGAGTATTTTGTGAGGTGAGTTCATCTCCCTCTGCATAGAAAGCATTCTGTTATCCATATCTTCCATCTTGTTAATGAGAGCATTCAATAATTTCTGAGCATTGTCAGAACTGCCCTCACTCATTGTGTTCACTCCACTTTTCTACCGAATGTGCCTGAATTAACACGCATGTTAGTGTTGATATGAGATGGAATAACCGTTCCTTTCAAAACAGATGTTCTCTGTTCTGTGTCGAACTTGGTGCCTCTCTCGTTGTATTTCACAACAGGCACTCCGCCCGCAAACTGATTAACGCCATCATAATCTTCAACATTCTCGCTCTTGCGTATTTCACTTGTCAAATCACTCTGCATGAAGTCTGCATACTTGATAATTTCATTCAAGTGGTGCCTCGTGCTAGCAGAGTCATTGTCTTCCAAACACTTGGCAAGATTCTCCACATGAAGGTGAAGTTTCATTGCCATCGGATTCATTTTCTGTAGTTCCATAATACCGACCCTGCTATAGCCCACACCATACCCATACTTAATTATGCGCCCTTTATCCGCCCTGCATCGCCTATTCTTTTCTGATTCTCTTGTGCAATCGTAGGTTGTGGCCCCCTTTGTTGCACACTAGTTATAGGAGAGCCACTGCCGAAACTTGTTCTGCTTTGAGGGGAGGCCACACCGCGATTTCTAATACCCACTCCCTGACCTCCGGGATTAACAACGCCGGGTGCCACCATACCCGGTGGTAATGGGCCTCTCTGCATACCCGGCTGCATACCTTGAGGCGGCATTCCCGGCGGCATTCCCGGCGGCATACCTTGTGGTGGCATTCCCGGTGGCATACCTTGTGGTGGCATTCCCGGTGGCATACCTTGTGGTGGCATTCCCGGCGGTGCTCCCGGTGCTCCACCCGGTGCTCCACCCGGTGCTTGTGTTGGGTCGAGTTTCTTGTAAGAGAATCTAATATCCCTCTCACCCTCTTCCATGAGTTCAGGCTTGTAACCAAGCATCATCATCCTCTGTGCTAGGTTAACTTCCATTTCATCTCTTCTCAACCTAGTAATTTCATCTTCCTCTTCATTTGGATAAAGAGTTAACTTCCAATCTGTCACGTTCATTTGCTTTAGTAATCTAGGGAATAGAATCTCTGTATACACCTTCTGACCAAACTCAACAGCCCTATTAGTTACGAGTATTTGCATACCCTCGTTGTTTAGACCGCCGCTCTTACCATTGTCTATCATGAAGATATTACTAACCCCATAGAAGGCAGACATTCTAGCACGAATCTCATCTCTTACAGCCATATACTGCATTTCTTCAAGAGTGTCCATGAACTTGACCCAATTAACGCCCCCTCTTCCGGTAGAAGATTCAATCCCCACCTTTGGAATGTAATGAGGGTCACGCTCCATCTTCTCATCAACAGCCTTCCAAAAAGACTTCATTGACTCTAGATTATCAGTAGTAACTGAGATGATTCCTTTTGGTGACCTTCTCTTCTGATAAGCAGTGTAGATGTAATTATCCATAGCAGTGAGAGACATTGCTTGCCTCCACATGGTATTAACAGGGCTCTTACCATACAATTTGGATGGGTTGTATTTGCTAATGTGTATGACCTCTCCTTCAACATAATACTGAGTTTTACCACTACCCGCCATATTCACATAATGAACATCTTGCAATTCATTTCCACAAACCTCACAGGTTTCTTCTTGACCGGGATATGCGAGTTTATCTCTGTGAAGAATACACACTTTGTATCTTCCACCTCTCACCCCTCTCTTATCAGAAACTAATCTCATGAATATGGGGTCACCGCGTATGACTTCTTTTATTCTATAGAATGCTATTTCACTCGTTTCGGGGTCTACATGATACTCTTTTATCATTATCAGGAAAGCATCATCAACGATGTTCAAATCATTCTCTATCTCATAGAGTATGTGTAAGAAGGATTGCTCCATTGAGTTTTCTTGGTTCAACAACCACTTCGGATAAAGCATTTGTTCTACATCAGGTTCTCTTACAGGAGAATCACATAACTTACAAGCGTCAACACTATCACTATACTCTTCTCCACAAGACTCACAACAAAACTGAAACTTCTTCTCCCAATAGTAACCGCGCCTAAACATCTCTTGTGTGAGTTTTGATATTATTGTCCTTAGAACTAAGTTCTCTTGAGCAACCGCATAAAGAGCAGGTAAAGTAATACCCTGAGCCATTACAGGTTCTTGAATACCTGTCGTATAGAGAGGCATTGTGGGTTCAGGAGTTGTGCGTCTACGGAAGGGGCTTGCTATACTAGTCAAGAAACGAGATATTCTACTTTCGCCATCTGCCATTACAATCCCTCCGCCCATTTTGCTACGCTATCGGCCCTTACTCCCCACTCTGCGAGTAAGGCATCAGACTTGGTTGTATCGTCACTCCAATTACTGTATTTAACAAGTTTCTTCAATTCTTCTTTTCTCATACCGTCTTTTTCCTCAATGAAGGCCAATACCGCTTTTGCTTGTGTTTTCTTCATTTGTAAATGTGGAAGAAGAGAAGTTAACAACTTTCTAATATCCGCTTTAGAATAGAATTGTAAACGATGTTGACTTCTCTGATTATCTTTATACACCTTTTGGTCTAATTGCAATATGCCACAATCTAGAGTCTTCTGTAAATGCTCACAATGTATTCTACCTCTAGTTCCGGTAGCAATAAAACCCGCTCTAGGTTCTCCCCTACCTGTTATACTAATGTAACCATCTGCATCTAGAAAACCAGCAGCATATGAATACGGGTCTTTCAGTATTAACCCATGATTATCAGCCTTCACAAATGTCGAGCGTGTGTTGCCTGTTAGAATATCCAACTCTTCACCATACATTGCAAGTAGTTTTCCAAGTTTACCAACAGTCATGCTCTTGGTTATCGTCTTGTTCTCATGAAGAGTTTGAAAGATTGCCTTTGAAGTCATGGGACCATTTCTCACTAGTAAATCAGAACTCTTCATGAGAACTTCTGCGTCTTTCTCATTCAATCTATCTATTTGATGTAGAGTGCTTTTCCAAATCTTCTTTGCATCTTTCTTCTGTTGCATGGCTTTTACCCACGCATCTTTATCATCTTGACTCCAAACACCCTCAAACTCATCAAGCATCTTTAGAATCTCATTTGATTGATTCCATTGTATACAGGCTCTTTGTAATGTTATTTGTCTTGAATCTCCAAACTTCCTAAGAGCCTTCATGTCCCTCTCAGTGGGTGAAAAGGACTTCACCACATCTTTGTAGTCTCTCAACCAAGTGTGCATACCCAAAGTTGTATCAAACTCCAAAGACTTGATTGTGCGAATATCACCAATCAAATTATCAATATCGTCTTTCTGCCCTTTGTTCACTCTTCTATTCTTTCTAAGTCTCTTCACAATATCAGACGCAGAATAACCCACATGAGTCTCAAACCACCCCTCTCCTGTAGAAGAAAAGAGTTCTGACATATACATCACCAGTATGTAAAAGTAAAACTAATGTCATCATTTTCTATTATTGTAGTATTGTGTCTTTCTTTCATGGAACCATCCACCCGCTGTTATTCTTTGCATTTGAATCAAACCAATTATCAAAGTTCTCCATCACATCGTCAAGTAGAACAACAGTTCCCTTGAACTCTTTAGTGGCCCAATTCGCAAGTGCTAGACTCATAGCCAAGTCATCGTTTACGCCCACACTCTCCAATCGCCCATTCTTCTGCATACCAAAACGATTCAACTCCGTCTCCACCTTGTGTGTATACTCGCGACTTCTCTCATTACCATATGGTAATTTGATTTGCCCTTGTTCAAATGCGAGTAACAAGGACATGAAGAGAGACTCCTTTTTGGTTCTAGTGGTCATAAATACCTTAATTGGCATATCTGAGGCCATCTCTCTCATTTCTGCCTCAAGCATTCTTTGGAAATTGTTCCCTTCAAGTTCTATCAATTCAGGTTGAAACTTGTTATTCAGAATAACCATCATCCTCTTCTGAGCCAAAGACGACATCCCCCTTTGATGCACAACATGAACAATCTGTTTAACATCTTCATTTGGTAACATCCTCAATGTGGTCATAGCAGTATAATCAGCATTCTTGTCAGATGAAATAGCAGGGTCGTGGCCTATGAAGTGTTGACCCCATATACCATCAGGTTGTCCTTCTTCATCGAAATTGGTATCAGCCCTGTCCAACAAAACCAACTTTTTATCTCTAGCCTTTTCTAGAATGTCCATAGGGAACATACTCGCTACATCGTGTATTGGTTCACAAAGATACTCACGAGTGAATTGTATAGCGGGCATGGAAAGCCTTCTCTTTTCTAAAGATTCCAAGTTCCACCTTTCAGGCCAAAGTGCTTCCCCTTTTGCGTTGATAGCAGGGTAAGTCTCAACCAAGAAAGTTTCCTTCTGTTCTAACTCAGCATACAAATCGTTGTAACTAAATGGTGTGCCAACCATCATCAAACGAGAAGTGTGGTGAAGGACAGGTAATAGAACACCATAGAACCAATCGGCTGCTCTTTGCAACTCAGTGGCCGTAGTTCCCCAAAGAATATCATCACACACAACAACATCAGGGTGGAAACCACGAGTTGCTCCACCAACCGACTTTGCCATGATACGAGAACCATTAGTTAACTCAAAGTATGACTTGGCCCACGGTTTTCCCCCTTCCGGTTTCAAATCACGAAGAACGTCTATCCTGTCTATGTTATTCTTGATGAAACGCATGTGCTCAAGAGTCTGCTCCATAGAGTGAGAGAACACCATGATGTGAGTGCCCGGATTGAAAGCGGCTATCCACAAGGCATACGACATGAAGAACACGGACTTACCGTGGTCACGAGAAGCCTTAACGCAGTAGTATTGGTTTTCATCTAAACCCTTCCCCCAAGATTCGTGATGATGATTGTATAGAAAGCCCATAATATCTACAAAGAAATACCTAAATGACTTCTTGCACATCTCCTTGTCCATTTCTAGAACAAAGGAATCAACATTTTCTGACATCAGTAATAACTCCACGGCCTTCTAGATTTGAACATCGCTTGTTTAGTATCTTTACCTGTGGCCCTTCTTGTGGCTTCTTCAAGAGTTAATTGTCTTTTACTCTCACCCATTATATCTTGACCTGTGGTAACATGTGGATTGGCTGATGCTCCCTCTAGATTTTCTATAGCAGTTGAAGCAGCGTTTTCACCTTCTTGTCCCGAAATCATTGAGGATTTATCGTGCATAGCCTGAGTATTGGGAATTGCACCGTATTGACTTAAGTTTGTTTGTGGGTCATTATTTGATTGTATTCCATAAGCGGCATCAACATTATTTTCAGCCACATTACCCGATGTGCTACCAGCGGTAGAATCTGCAAAATTGGTATATCCAAGATTAGGCGCAGGGGGCACTTGGAGATTACCTGAGGCATTCACGTTGTGAGGCAAATTGGGATTTATTGCATGTGCGGGGGACATGGGCATTTGAGGGTTACCTGCGGCGTTTGGTAGAGGCAATAAAGGAGCATTTGCTAATCCCGCTCTTGCTGCTGCTCTTCTTCCGGCAGGTGTAAACTGATGAGCATATTGTTGTGCTGGCCCTAATGCTTGAGATGCTGCTTGATAACCTGTATAACCTCTCATACCTGCATTACCTATGGTTGAGATTAAATCTCCTTGGTCATCACTTGATAGAGCGTTCAACGCCCCCCAAGCAGCACCCATAGCAGGGATGGCCCTACCCCATCCTGTAACTCCTTGTCCACCGGGCAGATTCATCTGCCACCCAGCCCCTTGCTGGTTTATTTGTGGCGTAATGAGTTGAGGGGATTGGCCTTGACCGTTTGCCTTTCTAAGAACAAGGACATTACTCATCAAGGCCACCTCCGAAAGAAGCCTTAACCACCTTGATGATAGTGGGTGTGTAACCAAAAGATTTCGTGAGTCTCATCCAATCTCCCTTAGCATTGTGGATGAGTCTTACATCCTGTGGTGCTATGCCCAACTTCTTGGAGATGGAGGACACATCATTAGATGATTCTATAGATAGTTTTGAGTTATTCAAATGCTTCAAAACCTCATCATCGCTCATGGCATCTTTCATCTGAACATCTTCCAACGCCTTCACAATTCTATCCTGAGCGTCGGACATGTTGGTGTCTCCCTTCATGTATTCAGTTAGAAATCTTTGGTTTGGGTCAGAGTAAGCAGACCTGAACCTCTCTATGTTCTCCGGCGTGGTTATGTTGCCTCCACCTGCGGCTGCTATTCTCTGTAATTGCTCAGGAGTCATATTGGCTGCTGCTTGTCTCGCTTGTGTAATATCAGAGGGTTGCACCCCAACACTACTAGCCATGTTTACCGATGTGGGTGGTTGCATAACCGCTGTTTGTTGAGCGGGTTTAGCGAGTTGTGTTTGCCCCCCTGTCCGTGGGGCGGGTTGAGCGGCTATCGGATTAACAGTAGGTTGTATTGTGTTACCCGGTGCTCGACTTGCCGCATCCTCTAATCCGGGTGCACCATAAGTGGCTTGGTAAGGAATGAAATCGGCCATAGTGCCGCCTTGATATTTACCACCTGAAATCGAATGTGAAGTAACACCCTGCGTAGGGAGTTCCTCAGGAAGAGGCACTCTAGTCTGATGACCTTGCGCCTCACCTAGATAGTCATGCAATGCTTCCAACACCCTCCTTCTCTCTGCTGTAGTCTCAGCGGGTTCATCTCGTAACCTAACTCCATGCTTTGCCGCCAACTCGGGCGGTAACTGCGAATCTCTAAGCATTGAGTTACCAACAACATTACCCATCTCAGGGTTAATTCCCGCCAGCATAGCCAATGCGTAGACGTTACCAGCACTATGATGAGTTCCGTTTCTCCCACTCAAAGTTCCAATTGTGCTACCATATCCACCAAAATCCATTTGTTCTAAACCTTCTTCATCGGGAACACCTGTGTGGTGCTCTATGTAAGCATTCATGAGTCTCTGATGAACTGAGCCTGTTGTAGTTCGACCAAACAATTTATTGAAAGCAGCCGTGCCTTGTAGTTCCTTTAGTAACTCTTGTCTTAATTGAGGATTTGAAAGCCAATGCCCAAGATGAACTCCTTTGAACATTGTATTTGTCAAAGCGGGATGTTGTAGAGGGTTCATATTTGGTTTTCCTTCAGAAAGTCTCTCCCCGACACGAGCATCGGTGGATTCTTCTATTGCTGTTAGGATTTCATTCATTGCAACAGCAAAACCACCTTTCTCTTGTCCGGCAGCATGATGAGCCTGTGCCTTCAATCTGAAGAAGTCATTAGGCAATTTATGTGCTGCACCCGAATGTGCGCTAATTCCATCAAGGCTTCTATCAACATTATGACCCATAGACTTGATATTATCTATCAACTGCTGATTACCAGCGCGCCCTTTTCCGCCTTTGAAATGCCCTTGAGGAAAAGTATGACCACTAAAGACATGATGGCCCTCTTTTGGGTGCAAGGCATAAGAAAGCAAGTTTCGACTAATATGGGGATATTTCAAAAAATGAGTTAATTTGCCCCCTATGAGTTCGGGGTTTATGCCGTTCTCCACTGCTATATCTCTGAGGTGTTTTTGATAAGGAACGGATAGAGAATCAATGAATGTTCCATAAGGGCTAGTGTCCTTGTGAGAGTTTGTATACCCGGTAACTAATTTCTTTTCTCCATTATGGTCTATGTAGTGCACTCTATTTCCTTCTTCATTCGCACCTTGATAATCACTGATTGCCGTTTGTCTCCAACGGGGGTCGCC
>TARA_R110002012_G_scaffold53961_8_pt1 | contig 24763 bp, 16 predicted proteins | sample TARA_R110002012 | Tara Oceans TARA_R110002012 (sample SAMEA4396515) | marine metagenome | biome: Westerlies Biome; feature: [DCM] deep chlorophyll maximum layer (ENVO:01000326); material: water (ENVO:00002006), including particulate matter (ENVO:01000060) such as... | depth 40 m | reverse complement strand
GTTGATAAGGAAATCAACGCATTTGCATGCTTAGTAAATCTAGAAAATGCCTTAGGTTAACACCTATTGGCCGCCGGTGCGCGCGACTTGCCCGCCTACTTTTCCTTCGCTATCTTTGTAACGGGCCTCAGATGGGGCATCCTTCGCGAATTGCCTTGGTCCGGGTAATCTCTCACTTTGCACGTTCTCGAGAGAATTGGAAATAAGATCAACTAAAGATTGTGTAAGTGTTTCTTCGGGGACCGAGAGATCCATTCCTAGCTTCTTAAGGTCATTAACAATAGTTTTAGCTGAATTGTTAATATAAGATGTATACTTGGCTTCTTGGCCTGATCTACGGCCGGCCGCGGCTTCCTCTTTTCCGCCTTTAGCCCACTCCGCTCCTTTTTTAGCCAACCCTCCTTTAGAAGCGTCTACCCCTAAAGCCTGGCCTCCGATCTCAGCAGTTTTACTTAAAACATCACCAGCCAATTCTTTTGCTGTTCCTGTTACCCGGTCTTTGACTCCTTTAACAGCACCTACTGCTTGGCTACCTCTTGCCTTTAACCGGTCCCACATACCTTCTTGAACTTGTTGGTAAGCTTCTGCCATTAGTTGTCGGTCGTTTTTTGCACTCATATTACTTATGTTGTAAATTTTTAGCTACCCCAGTGTAACTAGCGGGCTTAAGATCGCTAAGATATTGATTAGTGTAAGAAGTTACAGCCTGTGAAGGAGTTGCAGGGTCGCAAGGAATCTCTGTATTTTTCTTAGGTAATGTCCTCTCTGTTGGAGTCAGGTCATGAGGCTCGGTACCTCCGCGATCGGAACGGTTAGCGGGAAGTTCTTCATCTTCTACAAACTCTTTAGGCTTAATATTCACATTATCAGGGCGCTTCATAGCATCCGGAATTGGAAGTAAATTAGGATAATATTCTACAGCCCCGCCAAGTTCACCAGGAACTGAGCAATAATGGGAATATCTACCTCCTCCGGTATCTAAAGCAAGATCTAATACAACATTCAAAGAAGAGGTATCCGGATTTGCTGGGTATCTAGAGGGGGATGTATCTTTAATTCCTACGATTCTAATATGAAGACCGGAGTCAATCATTTGGTCGAGTAGCTCCTGTGTGTTTGACCCGAGAGCTTTATAACCATCGGAGCTTTTAAAATTGTCGTTAAACTTAAAAACGTCGCCTACGAGAAATCCACCTCGCTCATATCTCCGCATATAAGATTCATGTAACTCAACAAACTTTTTACCTGCCATAATATTATTTATACAACCCTGCAGATAATCACACGGATATGCAAGTTTAATCTCTAAGAAATTCTGCTATTGTATGGAAAGCATCAAATACTTCTACATCATCTTCTATAGCAAGTCCTAGATCCTCTTCGAGTTCAAAAGAATGTGTTGTGTATACGGACTTTTTATGAACAAATCGCTCGTCTTTAATATACACGCGACCGTCATTTGGACTAGGAAAATTTAATCTCGAATACACCTCTTCTTTAAGAGCCTTTACTAGTTCTTTAGGATCTATTTCCACCTCAACAGCAGTTTTACCTTTAACACGCATACTTAAGTATATTATAGTTCCTTAAATTCGATTTACCACTCAAGCATTAAATATTATAAATGGCTCTTATAAAAATATCGGATGTTTCTGTAGATAAAGCAGATGACGCAGCTTTAAATCAGGGCTATTTATATAAGGATTTATTTTTAGATATTGTAAACCGTGTATCATATAACAAGCAGCTAAATAGAACAATAGAGATAAGAGATGTACAGGGACTGTATGATTTAGAGTCTATTAAAAATAGTATTGTTAATATTATGATGACCTCGCCTGGTCAAAAAATATTAAGTCCGCGATTTGGAATAGATTTAAGGAGATATATTTTTGAGCCTGTAAGTAATTTTACTTCATTTGAAATCCGATCTGACATTAAGGATAAGTTGCCTAGATTTGAGCCTAGGATAGAATTAGAAAAAATAGGGGTTAAAGCTAATATAGATAATCAAGAATATCGAATTTCTCTTCAAATTAACGTCCCTTCTCTAGATATAACAGGACTATCACTTAAATCAATATTAAATAGTAGCGGATATACCATAGTTTAATTATGCTTAAAAATAATACAACGAATGATTTCTTAGATTTCAATTTACCTCAAGACGCTTATGTGGCTTTTGATGCTGTCAGCTTAAAGGACTACATCGTCGATCGGTTAAATGAAAATGAAAAATTTACAGATCAAAATTTTGATGGAAGTAACCTAGCAGCAATAATTGATATAATTGCTTACTCTTATCACGTCCTTCTATTTTATCTTAACAATACAGCTGCAGAAGTTAATTTTGATCAAGCTACTTTGTATGAAAATATGAATAGAATTGTTAAGCTTATCGGGTATAAGCCCACCGGTAAACAGACTTCTATTGTACCTATTAACGCAGTAGCATCTGGTGACATGGCTGCGGCCAACTACACTATTCAAAAATATAGCTATTTTTTAGTTGATAACATACAGTATAATTTTATAGATCATTTTTCTTTTGACAAGACTACAACAACTAAGGAAATAGTTGATTCTCTTAATGACCAGGTTATTTTGTATCAAGGGGTAGTAGGTGAATATCCTGACTATACGGCTCAAGGGGAAAAGTTTGAGGTACTTCCAATTATTGTAGACAACATTGTAGATAAAAATGATGATAGGTTTATTGCGGACAACACAATAAGTGTATATGTGAAGGAAGTAGACAATGGACTATACTACGAGTATTTAGAAGTAGATAGTATATTTTTAACTAAAGCTACAGAACGCGTATTTGAAAAAAGGTTAAATGAAAACGGTCACTTTGACATAAAATTTGGTAATGGTATATTTGGTAAAAAATTAACTCAAGGTGATATCGTTGCAGTAAATTATATTTTATCTGATAATGATAAAGGTATAATAAGCAAAAATGCAATTAATGGAAATAAATTATTTACATACGATTCTTCCAGACAAAGATCAATTTTTAATGACACATTTTTAAATAAAGAAGAAACTACCTTTATCACAGGTGTAAATAGCTCTCTACTTACTTTTAATAATCCAACTAATTCATCCACTTTAACAGATGAAGAAACAGTAGATCAGATAAGAACAAATGCTCCTAAAATTTATGCCTCGCAGTTAAGATTGGTCACTGAACAAGATTATGAAGGCTTTATAAATAAAAATCTACCTAATATTATCGAAGGGGTAGAAGCCGTGAGCAATGAAACATATTTAAATGGGTATATTCAATATTTTTATGACATATGTGTAGATGCAAATAAAGTTAATCGTGCAATTATTAATCAAGTAAACTTTGCTGATGCATGTGATTTTAACAATATTAATCTTTTTGTGGTTCCAAAGTTTGTAATAACAGAAGACAAAGCGTATCCACCTTATCTGTCTAATTCCTTTAAAAATCTTATCGTTGATATGACCAAAGATAAAAAAATGGTATCAAACAACGTCGTGCCAAGGGATCCAATATATGTAGGCTTCGGACTAGGATTTGGTAATACTAGTGAGTTGTCTTTGGATGTACTTGATCAGACAAAATTAGTTATTGTAAGAGAAACTAAGAATAAAATTAACAAATCTACACTTCGGAGTAGAACGGTATCAACTATTACTGATTTTTTCCTGCCTAAAAACAACAACCTAGGACAAAAAATAAAATTAACAGATCTGACTAGTAACCTTTTATCTTTGGAGGGCGTAAAACGAATTTACACACAAAATAGTGACGAGGGGTTAATATTTGAAGGTATATCATTTTTAGCATTTAACCCCCTATATGCGAGTAGCGATATACAGCTTATTAATCAAGATTACGAGTTACCTTATTTTAAATTCCCATACCTATACTCTCCACTATCTGTTGGCAACCGTATTGAAGTAATAGATGAGTAATATACAAACAGATTTTGCTCTTTTTGATGTTGTAGATTATAAAAATGAAGCGGTTCTGTCTTCTTATAGTCTTTCTATAACTCCACTTACCTTCAAGGCTAAAATACCCAATAGGAATTCTGAACAATCGATAGATATAAATACAACAAAGGCAACATTTGATTTTGGCGATGGAACTTTTGGCCACCAGCTTACTAGTACACATGTGTATTCATACCCAGGGAAGTATAATGTTAAGCTAGTGCTTCGAGATTGTAATAATAATGCTGTGCTAGCCTCTTACAGTACAGATGTTACTATTGAAGACTATATTGATAATACCTTTAGTATAGGTACCACATCACCATTTAAAGAGAGAGGTGCATGTAGTACTGATAGTGATAATTTTGAACTATGCCCAGGTGCCTATCAGTGTATACTTGTAAATTCTCAGACTCCTGCTTACCAGCAATTTCAAGATATATTTTTTACCTTATCTGGTGTAGATTCGCTTAATTATTTTAATCTTAAAGAAAATAAATTTAATTATCTAAAAAAATATTACACGTTTGCTGAAAGAAATTGGTTACCTAACTTATCAGCATATGAATATGTAGAATTAAAGAAAATATCTTTATCAGCTGAGAATATATATGTAAGGCTTAGTAGCTTTGATTCCACACTTTCAGCAAACACCATTGTAAAATGCGCAAGTAGCCATGGATCTTCTGCTTTAGCAGGTAGCTCTGGAACCAAATTAATTTGGTTTAAAACAGAAGATCAAGATTCTACAGGCTCGCATGTATCATCTTTTAATGTCTCTCTTTTTAAGGATAGGAGTAATATTTTTTCAAGAGGTCAAGATAAATACAAAAATCAGAATTTTTTAAATAATTTAACAGTTTCCTTTTCTGCAGATTTAGCTGTCCCCTTTGTAGGTCATTTATATACTGGGCATGGTAAGTGTGTATATACCGACGCTCCATTAAATGGAGATGCTCTAAGTGCTATAGAAATTACATCTAATGGTATGGGCACCCAATCCAACGATGATGTAAGTTCCTTTAAAATAAATCCTGTTCAATATAAAGGTCTTGGTATACCATTTATACTATCACCTAAAGCGTGGAATGGCGTGGTTGCTAAGTCTCTCTCCGCCGGTAACCCTATTTTTGAGGTATTGTCTGGTGGCCTAAGCGGTACAACTGTTAATGCGCAGTACTACACAATATCAAGCCTAAATGATTCTCTTTCAACTATTACTGATACCAACTTTTGGTACAGAGGCGTATTGACCTTTAACGATAATCTTTCAAGTAGTTCGACCTTTATATCATTAAGCACAAAGTGCCAATACTGTGGTAACCCATCAGCCTTACAGACAACTCTATCAACCCTTACAGGAAGTACTAATATTACATGCTATCCAAAAGATTATTATTCTCTATATAAACAAAACGAAGATTTTGATTTTGAAGGCACTATAAAGGACTTACGCTTTCAGGAAATATTACTAGACAAAAATATATTCTTTTCAGATTTTATAGGTTCTGTATTTGGCAATCTTAGTAGTAATTACGAGCTGCTAGGTAAAAAGCTTTATGAGAGTATTTTTAATTTTGTAGCAAACAACAATGATTTAGATTATTGTGATGCTAACGCTCTTCTTAATTTAGCCGATATGGTGGCTGAAGAAGGTTTAGTATATGACAGAACTCAATTACAGCAACCTAACCTAGTAAAGCGAATTGTTGGCATTCTTAGTACCAAATATAATAAGTTTAGGGGCACCAAAAATAAATTTGATGAAAATTATAACCCCAAGGGTCATACTACAAAAACTACATATGGTAAGAACCTGGGAAGTCAATTAGATACAGCAACATATGTAGTAACAGCTGGTACCGATATAGTAGCATATGAAAAATTTAGTGGTAGCTATACACGTTTAAATACATTTCAACCGTTGTCTGCTCTAAGTGCTGGTCCTACCGGTACATACAAGCTTAGTAATTACAGCACCGATGTAACTAATCCTGGCATAAGTGGGGCCGCGGCTTGGGGATGGCCCTTAGTCCTGCCCACCACATATGATATAACGACAGTAAATAAATTTTACAATTTTTACAGTTTATCTGCTGCATACGATAATACTATTATGGATAGTCTCATTGACTTTACAAATCCCTTGAATACATTAAGCTTTGATACACCTTTAAGCAGTCTTGAAGGGGATGACAAAATATACGACATACTAATAAGGAATACTTTATTTAGTAGTCTATCTTTATTCTAGTCATAAATATATACAATGAGTGATATCATTAAAGGTTTCCCTAATGTAAATTTATCTATAACAAATCCTAATGTCAAAAGAGAGGATGCTTTAGATAGAAATGCACCTTTTACATTTTTAGAGTTTGTTAAAAATGTAAGGGAGACTTACGAGCCTGATGGACTGCAAGAATATTATACTAATTATATTAATAAGTGGAACACAAAAGCGGTCAATAAGACTTTAAATAACCAAGAAACTATTATCGATAGGTATAAAGATTTTTTAAGAGATATTACTCTTAATTTCTCCACACATGCTGAAAAAACATTTTTAACTCAAATTGATTTTAATGACAAGTACGATTTAGAAATCGCTATGTCATTTTTTAGTAAAAAAATTAGAGAGATTGTAGCATATTATAGTAATAAGAGGGACGACCTATACCTGAATACTACTCGTCATAAGGTAAGAGGTAGTAGCTACGGGCTTGAGCAAACAACCTATGAACTAGTTTTAAATTATCTAGAAAATCGAGGAACAGCAGGCACTGATTATAACATCGATGTTATAAAAGATGATCTAGCGATAACAATAACAGAATATTTTGATAATTTTTCTCAGTACTTTAATCAACCGCCAGATGAAAATTATTACGGTAAAAACTTTAAGGGATATTCAGACCTAGACTTAGATAAGCCTGAAGATAATATATTTTTAAATAATGATAAAGTTATAGTTGACAGAATCTTTAGCGGGCTAAGTGACAGACTAAAAGATCTTAAAGAAGTAAATTTTAGTCCTATTTTAAGTGCCTCTCCACTTTTTAACACTAAGAGAAAACAAACTGAAAAATTTATAGGTACTGACTTTTATTACCTATCTTCAAACTCACGGCTAGAGAGTCTATCGGGTAAATTAATACAAGCACAGTCACCGGCAGCAAATTTTCTAAATCAAAACTTCCCTACAGTTGCTTCGGTATTTTCAAATGATTTAATTAGTGAGAGAGATCAAGGTTTCTTTAAGCCCTCTAACACAGGAATAATTTCAATTGAAAGTAAAAGACTACGATTTTTTCAAACTGGTCAACTTGAGCCTGATAAATTATATATTTTTCCTGATCCAAATCTATTTACTAATGACCAAGACATCTATACTTTTGTTATCGATACGTCAAGATCAATTAACAATAGCAGTAAAGGAATCGCTGTCAATCAACCTAATACAGACAAAGATAGTACTTCCTTTTTAGGTTATAATTCTGAAATTGGGCAAGGCACTAATTTAAATACAGATTTATCTTATTTGTATGATGAGGGATACATACATCAAGGAAAAAAAGATTTATTAGGTAATATATTTGGACTGGTAAAAGATAATAATTTTTATAGAAATAATTTAGTTACACAGCCTTCAACCACTATTAAAAATCTTATTTTTAATGGCTATCAATTTTATGATACATTATATGGTGAGGGACTACAGTTTAATTATGGAACTACAGACTCTTCTTCTTATTCAGAAACTATACGATCAGGTCTTACAGGGTTCACTGATGGGCTAGCCCTAACAGGGTGGAATCATTTATCTGCGTATAATATTTTCTTTAGATATTTCTGCCCATACGAAGAATTAATTGAACCTACTGATTGGCTGGGAGTAGACTTTCCCAGGCCTGAGGGCTATACAATTAATGCAGACGTTAAGGAGGGAGCTTATTTTAAATTTTCTGACGACGAAGCTTTATCAGAGCCTATCAGGACAGGGCTCTCTTCTTTTACAGACAGCGCGTTGCAATTTTATTTTTCTGAATTAGTAGAAGCGGGAATTGGTTATTATGATGATGCAAGCACAGTAGTAAGAGCATTGTGTGATGACACGGGCCCGGGTACAGCATATGCTCCAGGGTTAGCCCTATATGCCGGGTTCTCAGGAAACTTTACATATAGTGTACGGCAGTCAGGCGATAATGGAGTAAAAAACTATGACGGGGGATTATTTACAGATAACATAATTTTTGATTATACCCCTGGCAACGAAATATTCGATTATAGAAATGAAGTATATGACACCACCGTTATAACTACAGCTACAACAGCTGCTGAAAGCTTTTTTGATAAGAGAGATCATACAGGTAAAATTTATGTTAAAAATATAAGTTTGACGCCAGATTATCCAAACGTTAAAGAATTAACAGATACTTTAACATACCTGGCCAGTAAACATAATAATACAATAGGGCATCAACTATCAACATCTGTAGTTAATTTCGATATAATTTACGATACTTTATTTATAGAAACAAGCGGCTACCTAGTTATAGAAAAAACCGAGACTGAAAATAATCATTTTGTAAGCCCTAACACCAGCGCTATTTCTTTATCCGGTAACACAAACTTTTTCCAAAAATTCAGTAATCGATTTAGAGTAGGTAATTCTGTATTTTACTGCAGAATGAAGCAGGAGCAAATTGACTTTAAAGATATTAAGATATATCCTGAGATCTATAGATATGACTACATAAAAGAAACAAATGAACGAGTCTTTCCTATTGCTTCAGTAAACGCGGTGAGTAATACCTGCTTTAATATACTGAGCGCCGATGTAGTCTTTCTTGAGTGCAGTACACCACATTTAACCTACAGTAGTGATAATAATCGCTTTAACTTAGGATTTTTACTTAAAGATCAAAACCAAGCAATTTCTTTATTCAACTATCAATTTGAGTATACTGATAAAATAAACTTTCTAACAACAGAAAGATATGACTGTAACGATTACAGGTACACATATAACTTTATTAATGCAGATACTACAATTAATTTAACGGATCTTTATTTTTCTCTTTCCTCACAAACACCAATACTTTCATCACAAGGAGTTCCAGGAGTAACTTCATCACCATTTAAGACAGCCCTAATATTATGAACACGTATCAACTTAATATTTCTACTAACCGGGCTTCACTTAGTGCCCCTGATAATGATCAGACCTACGATTCTATTGATTTGTTTGATGCAACAGAGTTTACTATTGACATTAAAAATGTTTTTAGTGATGTATTTCCAAACTACTTAGCTATTCAATGGGGTGATGGTGCCCCGATAGAAGAGCCTGAAATTAGAGTATATAGAGACTACAAAAATGAATCAATATACCCGGAAATAACAAAGGGAGCCCAGCCTGTATATTTAAATAAATTTTATAATCATACTTACTACCCATCAAACTATGCTTTAAAACGAGCTGTAACATTAAGAATTAATATTGGGTATGTATCAGGCGAAACAACCAAAATAACTGTACCTATAAATATAAGGACAGAAGGATACTATGAAACAGTAGGTGACCTAGAGGTAATAGGCGTAGATTTATTAAATGACAGTAAAAATAGTTCTGTATTTACTATGCTAACAAAAGTAGATAGCTATATTGTCCAAATGGATAATAAATCTGTTACAACCATGAATGTCCCTGATGAATTACCAGGCACGTATTTGACTGGGCTCAATAGCATATATACCACTGCGACTATTATATCTGGCTTAGCTGATCCTAGTGGAATTGAATCTAAGTTTTTGTTTTTGAGCTCATCAGATATGCCTACTATTTCTGCTGAGTGGAACTCTAACTGGTGGGGATACGGTCAGCGAGATAAATTAAACTTTTCTGGTACCAGCTATTATGCTAGTGGGTTTGAAAGTGAATCTAATCTTACTTTGGTGACTCCAAAACACGCAGTTGGTAATAAACATTATTCCGACCCCCAGGTAGGAGATATAGCAGTGTTTTATGAACACACTGTTAACGATGTAGGTGCTACATCGGTGCACACAACTTCAAGTAGAGCAATTTCTGCAGAAATCGTAGGAGTTGACGAGCCGGTTGGGGTAGAGGATTTAAGAGTGGTTAAATTTGATAGGGATTTAACAGATACTACAGCAACAGGTGGTAATATAAAAGTTTACCAATTAGCTCTCTTTGAATATGAATTTCCGTTAGTTGAAGGTGGTAAGCCAAAATATAAGTGGACAATCCCATATCAGACAAAAGTACAGACTGCTGTTCTCTCAGCTACGTATTGCGCAGTTATTCAAGGTGGAAATGGACCATTTGGTACAGGATCAACTGATAGATATGCTGGCCTAGGAACGAATAATGTGTTTTCTGCCCCGTCTTTTAGCGACAATAGTCCGAAAATAGCTTTTGATACTTCTAAGGTCGCTTTACAACATGTGTCAGATCAATTTGCTGGAGATCATTTTGGATTAAGTTCATTTGATACTGGTGACAGTGGAAGTCCGTCGTTTATAATATATGATAATGATATTTTATTAGCGGGAACGCATGTCAGTGTTGCTGCAAATGTAGCTACAGATATAGGCTACGGGCAAAAGCCCGTACAGGATATATTGCAAGATAGTATTAACGGTCTAGGAAATTCTGACAACTACTTACTATCAACTGTTAAACTAAGTTAATTTGATAACGCTTTACGATATTAAATATAATAAATGGGTTGTTTAGTATTAGAATCTAGTCTAAGTGCACTTAGTTCGTGCCATGCGAATTTTTGTCCTACGGGTCTGGATCTAAAACAATTTTCAAGAACTTATAATGGTAGTTATGGGTTTAACTTTATATTGGCACTATCGGGTGCAGAGAGCTTTAAAAATTTAAATTTTACAAATTTTTATTTAACCAATAACCTGTTAATTCGTGATGTTACTACCTTTAATAATAATGAAATACTTCCGCAAAAATTATACACACCTCTAAATTTTGGAAATTGTGGTGATGGACAAGTAAAATTTAGGTTTGCAAATAGTCTTGTATTTGAAGATAATTTAGATCCTTATAACTCTACTTTTTACGGATATACGGGCATTGTAAAGGAAGGAGATAATTTTGAAATCACCATAATAGATGATTATACATGTAGAGTCGCCTACATTGACAATAATTTTAGGTATTATTTAGTTGTTTCTGACGACGCAGAGATAGATAACAAGCGAACAGTATTATTTGTCGGTGAAAATAAAATACCTCTATCCGGTGCAACACTTGAATACAGTTTTCAAAAATATAAATTTGATGAATATATCAACCTATTCAGCACAAAAACAAGCACCGATGGAAATAATCATCGATACATTATTGAAAGCACCGGGGGTAAATTAGTAGCTACCAAACTTCTAAAAACAGATAATCTTAACGAGATGTATATTACACCTCGTAATATTAAGTTAAATCAAGAGATTGACTTCACAATTCCCACACCATATAACACATCATTTATAACTTATACTTCTGGCGGTAGAGGTATTGATGATGAGCGAAGTGACCTTAATCTAACGTCAAACTATCTTCTCTATACTTCAAGTAACAATGAGTGTCAGGACTTTAACCTGTTTAATTTAAAAAATATTGCAAATAACAATGACGGGTTTACTTCCTCTAACAACCTGTTATCCACTTCACCTGTTAATATATTCGCCAGTAACCTAAGAAATTATACTTCACTGTTTACAGATATGGATAGCGAGAAAAACGAATCAATATCTCTAAACTATGTTTATAATAATTATAATATAGTAATACCACCTGGTGTAACTGTTTTCACCACACCATCATCATTAAATCCTTTCACTAAAATTAATATTAATGATACTAAATTAGCAGATTGTGGTGCCTATGCCTTTAAGCAGCCATATTTAGCAGATAAAGTGTATAGATTTGACGATAATAGTGTTAAAAGCGAAGATGCAACCTATTTATGTACTTGGTTATCCGGGGCTGTGGGTACAAGAGGTAAGTGGGTAGACAGATATTACTACCCTGATTTAGTATCAAAAGAAGAAGCATTAGATGGTAAATCGGCTTTTAACGTTACATACCAGGGTGATATAGAAAATCTTATAAGAAGTAACGCGAGTTTAAAAACATCAGTCACTGATAAAATATACTTTGATAAAAATAGTGATATGGTTTTTGAGACAAATAAGCGATACAAATATCAAAGAATACAAAGAAGTGATTTTGTGGAAAAAACTCCTACAAATTTTTGCGAAACAGCTATTTTAAACAAAACGGTTAATGACTATTATACAACGATAAACGATAATGGTGGCTTTGGACTAGGATATACTATACAAAATAATACAGGGGATTTTGTTGTTAGGTCTGGTACAACAGATCTTGAATTTGGTAATTTAAAGCCGGGGTTTGAAATAGCAAAGACCGGTAAGACAGTTAATTTTACTTTTAATGTTTTTGACAATTCTAAAAATCCGTATACTATAGAGACCTTTGAGCATTCTTTTGAGGCAGATCCCTTTGAAAAAAATAATATATTCTTATCTTTTAACAGTGTTAAAGGTAAATGTACTCTATATTTAAATTCACAAGACGTGTTTTCTTTTAACCTTAACACGTTCCAAATGTTTACTAAAAAAATTCTATTTGGTGACATATATGTAAATGGGGAAGGGTTTGATGTTGAATTGCTACGCAATCAAAGAGAAAAAAATCTTTTTATTCAAAATGTATATTTAACTCTGAATCCATTAAATGTAGACGATGAAGCTGCTGCAATTTTTAATCAGGGGTTTGATCCTATACAAGATATTACTATATCTTTACCTTGTGGAATGAGAAATTTGACTGATAACATCACTACTGTTAATTCTATTAATACTAATTTAAAGAGTAGTAGCAACAGAGTTGATATTAATATAAACAATTTAAATATAAATGATCAAAGTATTACGGATGCTGTAAAAAATACAATATTGGCAAACATTGAAAAGTCGATTCCCAAAACTATTGGTATTAATAATATTAACTTTATTAACTATAAATGATCTCATATTTTAAATATACCACTGAGGAAGCATTTACATTAAGTGGTGCTGATTATAATGGTTTTATTAATATACTCGATAATAAAGCATATACGGGTAAAACTAAAACTTCATCATCGGTCTTACTTAGTTCAAAAGGTACCTTTTTAGCTAATAGCTTTCTCCATAAAAAAGAGTTTGATCGTACCGGTGAAGTAGTACTGGAATCTGAAAAACTACAACAACCTGAGATATCGCCAAAAAATGTAATAGACCAGACTTTTATAGATAAAAATTTAGCTATTTTAAACAACAATAACTTAAATTTATTTGGATTAAACATTATAGCCAATGCACAGTTGTTTGACTTTGGGTCATCATCTAAAGATGCTGACAGTTATTTCTTAGGACTATCCTCCGGTAAATTTGACCTAAGAAATGACGACGTAAAGTTACCAAAACATAACGAATACCCCCTACAAATTGATCCATTTTCTCACATAGATAACGTCGTGGGGGTAAATATACTCGATAGTACAGTTGACAGTGCGCTTGTGGTAAATGATGATATATCATATTCTTATTTTGTTACAACACCAACAACTACCGCTACCTTTTCTGGTAGCTTTGTAAAAAATGGCTCTTTAAAGCTAGTAAGTAGCGGTCAATTTGGAACGGCATCACAATTACATTTTGATAATGATATTTTATATGCATTTTCAAGAACTGGTAACACTTATACTCTGAGTGCTTATGACATGGGATTCTATAAAACATGCGGTGACTATAAATTATTGGATAAATTTATAATTAGAAATCCTGTTACAGGTGCACCTGCAAATATTTACGACGGTAAATTAAAAATAGGAACCCATTTAAAGGGTTATATATCGCTCATTGACAACAAGAAGAGTATAATATTATCAAATTTAAGTAATAATAAACACTACGGTACCATTACTACAGAACTACCAAATGAATCAATAGAAGCTTTTGATATAAGAAGCACTGATGATTCTATACTCATTATTACATCCCCTTTCTCAGACCCTGACCACTTTAATTTATATCACATAGACGCAGAAGATTTGCAAAATTTAGGGCCCGGGTTAGCACCAAAAAGAGTAGATCGGTTTAATGTTGGAAATCAGACAGCATTCCACTACCCTATTTTATCCAATAATATTACAAAAATACAATTTGCTAAAAGCGATTCAAATATATTTTGGATAACTGATAAAGGGTTTTTAAGCACGAGGTATATTTCTAACCCTGGTATACCTGCTAGTTTTATTACATATGATAATTGTCAATTTCCACCAAATTTATTATTTAACACGGTTCGTGAAAAAATTAATGACAACCAATGGAAATTTAACACTAACAGGCTTCGATCTAACTATTTAAATTTTATTAATTTTTTAGCGCAGGAAAAAGGAGACCAGATATTTTATTTTTATCATAACATAGGAAGAATATATCTTTCTAAGACTAAGGGTAAATTAAACTATAACAATCTCATACCCCTTGACTTAAAAAATCTGTATAAAAAGGACATAAGTTGTGAGTCAGGGCTAGGGTTTTCGTTGAACAGCGAATTGCAAATTATCTTAATAGATACATTAACTTTATTTCTTAATCTTAGCTTAATTCCAACATTATCAATAACTGGCGGTGTACCAGTACTAGGAGAATATACTACCCCTAAAGGCGTAGATATAGATTTTGAAAATTTAAAATTTCACGATAACGAAGAAGTTAGCTACACTACCATATCCAGAGTATTCAATGAACTTTACAACCTACAAAAAACTGTCTTAGATAGTATTTTAAATAACTAGCATAAATAATAATATGGCTGTAGATACACGAAGCTTAGAAAATCATTTTATATCTGATCTGTATACATCCCTACTGCACCTTAGTGGGGTGGATTTAAACACCCCATTAGATGCTAGTGGAAGACCTGTACGGCAAATTGTATTTGATGGCGCTGGTAATCAAACAGGGCTAGCGTTAAGCGGGGAGAGAGTTATAGTTAATAACTACACACAGCCCATAGGCTACCCAGATGATGAAGGCGGGCCTACCGCTTGGCTGGATGCATTTTGGCCGGTAGGGTGTATTCAGTTAACTATTGATGACAATAACCCTCAAGATAGGATATATGGTACAACATGGGAGCAGGTCGCACATGGTAAATTTTTGGTTGGTGTAGGTCATGGTTGTGATAACGCTACCCCTCCAAACTGTTATTCTTTTTGCCCCGAGGATGGAGATGAAGAGGGAAATTTAAAAGGGTTGTATGAAGAGCCTATGAACGAATCTTCTCTGCCTGCTCACCGACACTACCCTCAGTCTAGTCCGTCCGGGACCATACATAAAAATTGGTATTTTTTAATGGGTACACAAGGAGGAAAAGTCACCTATAAACAGGATATCAGGCACAGTGGCGGTAGAAGCGCTAAAATGTTTAAACCCGATGCTACCGGCAATGTCTATGGGGGCACCATGTCTATAGCCGGTGAAGATCCAACCGGGCAGAATCAAACAGCTTTAAACAACATCCCACCTAATTTTGGAGTATATATCTGGAAGCGGACAGCATAAAATTTAATTAATTATGGCAAGTATTACTATAGTAAAATTTAAAGTACGGCGAGGAGCAAACGCCCAGCGGGAGGCTATTACACTAGATCAAGGAGAGCTTGGATATACTACAGATACCAGAAGATTATTTGTAGGTGATGGAGCAACAGCCGGTGGGCATGTAATAGGAAACAAAGTATTACCTAAGGTATTTACAAATATTGTTAGTCTAGGACCAGATTCTTCCCCGGGGATGCAGTTGGGAGATATTGGTTATGTCAATAGTAAGTTATACATGCTTACATCTACCACATATAAAGATGACTTGTCAGGTTATGCTTATATTGGTAATGTACCTGATAACACATATATAGAATTTGATAGTAATAATAAATTAACTGTAAAAGCAGCGTCTTTAGATGGTTCTACATTTGCCACTGCTGCATTTACTGGGGGCCTTAAATTAGGTGCCGATGGTACAGCTTTAGATGTAGACTTAAACTCAGATTTCCTTGAATTATCCGGGCCTGCGGGAAGTGTAAATAGCATATCACCTCTTCAAGATTCAATAACTCAACGAGAAATTAATTCAAACTCCTTTGTACGAGGGCTGTCGGGTGGTAATGACGAATTAATTGGATTAAATGTAGATGGGTCATATTTTGATTTTAATGCTGCTGATAAACTTATATTATCAGATACACGAGTTAAGACAATAACTGGTTCTATAGATGTAGGAGAAAATTCAGGTATAAGTTATAATGCTTTTAATGAACTAGTTGCAACAGTTAGGTCAGTAACTTCACCTCTAGGGTTAAATGACGCTGGTAATATATCAATAGCTGGTGGTCTAAGTGGGTTTTCACAAGAGCTCCCTTACCTCAATTTTGACAGAGGTTTGGCTCAAACAAACTCTTCATCTATTTGGGGTGTAATTACTGGAATTGGCTTGTCTGGAAATGACAGTTCACCGACTGTTCCTGTTGGTACTATATTACCGCATTCAAATGCATTTACATCTCCTCCTGCTGGTTATGTGCTTTGTGATGGTAGAGACTATCCGATAGGCGAAGAAGGTTCAACATATAATGACCTTTATCAAGTAATTGGCACTCGTTACGGTGCTAAAGCAGGAACTACTTTTTCTGTACCTTCTTTAACAGGTGGAGGGATGCCTGGTATGTTATATGGGTATAGTGCAGATGCGCCTGAATTTGCAGCAGTTTGGCTTTCTGGTGGAAGCGCTGAGACAGAGAATATCAGTTTAAGTGGGTTAGGAATTAACTACATAATTAAATATTCCGCTACGGCAGATAATGTTAATTTGTTTAATGGATGCCCTAACCAGGCGTCTGCTGGATTACAAAGTAAATATAATCAAAAAACATATAAGGGACTGTCGTATGGTGGAGCTACTGTGGAATTAAGTTCGGCAGGATTTATTACTTTTGCTCACGGCGGTAGTGTAAGAAATTCTGCAAGTAATGAAACCTTTGATAGATTTGCAATCCCCGTATATAGTTGGTAAATTAAATAATAAAAACAATGGCAATTGAAATTTTAGAAAACACCTTATTAAAACTTCTAGTAAGAAGGGGTACTGATGTTGATAGGAAACAAATAACATTAGAAAGCGGTGAGTTGGGATATGCAACAGATACCCAGCGACTTTGGATTGGCACAGGTAATACAGCAGGAGGAGTAATTGTAGGTAATAAATTTCTCGGTAAACATAATGATGTTACCACTTTCGCCCCAGCAGTGACAGGTGATTGCGCATTTGATACTGATAATAATATTCTCTATGTTTGCACCGCAGGTGATGGTAGTATTGCCGAGCATTGGACAACAATTGCAACAAATACCACTGCTGCAGATACTTCTATATTAATAAATGATGGACAGGGGATATCAATTGGATCACTTTCAGCCACTAATGTAAATGGAGCGGCTGTTATATCAACTGATCTTTTAGGAAGTTCTATTGAAAGAGATACCAATAGTAAAATAGCTCTAAGCGGTACGGTAAATATAGATTATATTACCCAAAGAACCGTTAGTTCATCTAGTTATCTTTCTTTACCTACAAAATTAAAAATTAATGCAATCGATTATGATTTTCCGGGAGTCGCACCAACAGAAGGATCATCTTTAATAGCAAAATCTAATGGAACATTAAGCTGGGGGCCACCTGAAATAGTGACTGCAACAGTAGCTCCAACTACCGCGGTAGCTACACCAGTAGGTACAATATTTCCATTCGCATCTGGAGATGCTGAAGTACCACATGGCTGGTTACCATGTGATGGTAGATCTGTAGTAGGTGCACATTACAAAGATTTATCTGCGGTAATAGCAAATAATTATGGTGGAGATACTGTAAACTTTAATCTACCTAATTTAGATAACAAGGTGCTTTATGGTGCTACAACCTATCCAGTTGATACTACATTGATGGGTGTAACCACTGGTGCGGCTGGAGCTACACATGGCTCTTTATTATCAGCGACGGGGATGACTTTTATTATAAAAGCGGTTGGAGGTGTAACAAGTCCGACCCTAACAATTAGAAAAAACCTCTCCGCATTTATTAACACTGTAGACAAAACAGATATAGCATTTGACCCATTAAGCGGTAACATAGTAATAGAGCGGCCACCGCCAGGTATGGTAGTATATGATGTTTCTTCAGAAAGAAATGGAAGTGATTATACATTTATTGTACCTGCTGGAATACATTATTTAAAATTCTACGTAACGGGGTCTGGTGCCACAGGTGGCGATACAACAGGTGGTTCATCTGCTACTGTTATTGGGTATCTTTCTGCTTACCCAGGCACTGAGTTAACAATAGGTGTTGGTAAAACTCCAGGTTATCTTAAAGACCAGGCAGGTAATCCAAGTTATATAAAGGATAACAATGGTACTACACTTGCGCAGGCTGATGGTGGAAAAGTGTCTACCTCCACCACAAGGACTCTAACTGCTGGTGGGGAGATTGAGACTGCTAGTGTATATGTATTAAATGGATATGTAATTAATGGAGGATATGGAGGCGTTGATACTGATCATGCAGATGGGGAGGAAGAAGGCTCCGGAACAGGGTCATATTGGGGAGGCCCAGGTGCACCAGGTGCAGGAGGATCATCGCATGGTGGTAGCAATAACCCCGGGCCCGGGGTTATTGACGGCACACCAAATCGTTTTGTAAGCGATGGTATAGTACAAATTGAATGGTCTTAGTTGATATATAGCCTTTTTTAATTAAATGGTTATATGGAAGAACTAATTGTAGAAGGTCTTAATTACGAAGACTTTGTCGCCTTAAAGCAAATTCTTGAAAAAAACACTATTTTTCATCCTACCGAAACAGAGTATTTTGGAAATGCTCTCACCTTAATTGAAAAAATAGACAAAGTTTTAAAGGTTTTCGATGAATAAATACATATATGATAAAATGTCGGAGAGGCTATTGGCTTTGCGAAGAGTTCTCCGACTATGTATTGTATGACAAAACAAATGATAGTATACTTGTAAATGTTCATGAAGATTTTTTTGCTACAGTATATAGAGAATTAAAAAAATTAGGATATAAATTAGTTTTTCAAACAAGAATAGAAAAAAGTAATTCCTTGACCTGTACCTTTATAAAGTTGGGGAATTAAATATATGTATGGCAGCATTAGCAGGATACCCATCTGATATATCTTTACCAGATTCTGCACGGTATTATAATTTTATTGAAACAACTAAAAAGTTGAATTCAAATTATGATATTACGTGGTCTTTTCAATACAAGCTTCCGAGTACTAGTATTACTAATAACCTATCTTCTCAAGTTGGGTTTACAACCTTCTTAACTAACCTATCATCGCCCCTATCTAGCCTACCTGGTCAATATTTAGGCGACCAGGATCCGGAGGCTGTATTATCGGCGCATGCATTGTTAACAGAAGTACCAGAAGTACTAAAAACAGAAGACGGTTCTTCTATATTACTAGAAGATGCAATGCTTAGTGGTATGTTGGTTAAAATTGCTTTTGATTCGTCTGGTCTTTACGCATTATCTGGAAGAGATGACCGGCCTGGAATTCATCGGAATAGAGTAAAGCGTGAATCATTAATAATTAGAGACTTTGCACATAATCTTGTTGTTAATACCCCATTATCTACTATATCTACTTCTTTTAGTACTCTGTCAACAGATACTTTTAGAACTTTAAGATTTAGGTACGTTAATTTAGGTCGCACGTTACATATCGATTTTAGAGATACAGGGACTACAACATATGCTGTACTTACATCTATTAATTTAGGATATAGATTAACAAATGTCAGTAACTTAAATAATATAATGTGCGGGTTTTCCTTTAGTACACCTATATCTACACATCAAGCCACTGCTGCACCTCAATTTAGTGCAGGTAATTTTTTCCTTAAGAATTTTCATGTGGAAGGATTTGTAGGTGGTGAAGTGTTAACAGAAACTGTAACCAGCACTGAAATACCAGTTCTTTCTACTACTACGTATACCACAGTAACCGGTATTTCTGCTATTAAATAAATGGCCTTTTATAATTACACTATTGATAACGTAGATACTATTACAGATAAGTATCCTGTACCAGTGCGTGGGGTGTATGAAGGGGTTACCTATGACGGCGTCACAGGAAAAGTAACAATTACAAATATTGCAACAACCGGTGCGGTTTTTGGATTTGACTTTGTAATAAAGGATCTAAATGGTCTAGATGATGAAGGTTATCCGGAAGTTATAGATTTAGCTTCTGGAGATGTGAAGCCAAATTACCAGACTGAAGGAGGGGTCCCTTTTCCAGTTACAACAGTAGAGCCGCTAGCTGATGCTAACGGTAATATGAATTTAATGATTGAAGCGTCAGATCGCGCCGGGACGTCTCAACAATTATTTCCTGTAACTATATTAGCTCCTGCACAAGAACAAGCTACAAGTTCTAAGACAGAGGTGCCGGAAGAATTTACTGAGCAATATAAAAAGGGGGAAGCAGATGAGAGTGAGGGTCAATATCCTAATGATCCTGGTTCAGCAGAGGATTCGAGCTCAGTGTGGCAGACTACGACGAAACGTCCAATAGGAACGACATCAACGTCAACCTCCCCACCATGGGCAGGGACAACAGGACAACCTCCTTTCTTTCCTCCACCTGCTGCAACAACGTTGTCGACAAGACCTCCTTTCTTTCCTCCTGCTGCGACAACGTTGTCGACAAGACCTCCATATGAGCAGCGGGTGCTGGGCACCAATCCTCCCTATCCTCGCGAAGGTGATCCGGATGATTCAACAACGGACTCCCCGGTTGTAATCTTAAACAGGCCCCAGTTTATAACATTTTTTACTACAACACCCACACCCGCTCCCCACCATCCAGCACCGCGGCCGGACGGACTCACACACGGTCCTGCTAGTATTGGAGTTACTAGCGTTTGGGTTAATGAAGCTGTATCAACGGATAACGTAGAGGTAAGTATTGAGCTCAATAATGCACATCATTGGCATTATATAGTTGATAGTACGACAGGTGGACAGGAGACCATGGTAAATGCGTATAATACGGATGGTCAGCTATGTTCAGATGAAGGGAGAGATCCTCATTGTAAGGATTGTTGTGATACACCAATATATCTTCCTACCAGGACAGAAAAAAACTGGCTGGATGGAATTGGTAATAATAGGGATCCATGGCCTACAATTAAACCGTACGAGGTGCCACCCATGCTCCAGGCGATTAATGATTCTCCTGGTATTGTCGGGGCTAACCTGGTTCAGAACAACCTGCAGAGGGAAAGATTAGAGAGAGCATTTGAAAGCGGTGTAGTACCTGAAGGTTGGAATATTGCTGTGGGTGAGACACCAGAAGATAATCCTGATTTTAACCCAGATTGTTGGATTAAAATTATCGTAGGTGATGGAGCAGAAAAAGAGCCAAATAGGGATGTAGAAGAAGGCTGGCCATGGAAATGGCCGAAGGTTAAGAGTACTCGACGGGAAGTACAATGGTGGTGTAAAGCTGCGATACAAGGGTTGTGTCCTGGGCTCTCACTGACACCCTTCGGGGAGAAAGAAGAAGAAGAAGTAGATCCGGAACGGATGCCGGATTCCCCTGATTGGGGCGGGGATGTTGATTTTAAAGACCCGCTCAGGGATATACCAGAAGGAGTGCCTCCGGTAAGCCTCCGCTCTCCGGAGAAGCCAGTGTGGCCTGGTCGGCGTAATGTTGATGGAGAGCCCACCCTTTCTCGTGACCCAGTTCCTGACGGATGGAGTCTAGATGACGTACAATGGACTGATGATGGTTGGGCGAGATTTACCGATGAAGGAATTGAATATGGTGATCCAGAGATTCAGAAGGAGTGGGAGTCGTTTCAAGATCAAGGTATCGGATTTGATGAGTGGGAAGCGCATCGAGAGAGTCTCGAACTAGCGGCAGGTTTGGATATATTAGGTGATCTTGATGATGAGCCTAGTCCAAGAGCTTCTACTCCACGTCCCGACGGCGGGGGCGGGGACAGCACAACCCCCGAAGCCCTACGGCGAATGGGAATTGAACCGTCGCCAGAGTTTTTAGAGCGATATAATCAAACTAGAGCTGCAACTTCTCATGGGTACCCTACTGTATGTAGTGAGAATGCACCATGTGATAGTCCCTTTAGAACTGTTAAGATAACCGTACCGCCAGGGTTTCATACAGTAACTGTTGCCGCGGTTGATGCAAATCATAACCATGTCGCTACAACAACTAGTTCCTTTACAGTTCTAGGTTATCAAGAACCAGACCCTGCAGCAAGAGCTACTGCACAAGCTACAGCTGCTAGTAAAGTTCGTCAATATTCTCAAGATCAAATAAAAAGTCTTATAGATACACAGTCCTTTGCAATTACACAAAAAGCAGTGGCTGGTGCCAAAGGAGATTTTAGTACATTTAATGAGGCAGAAGGTGCAAGAGCAAAAGCTGAGACCGAAGCAGCAGGATTTGCTACGTTAAAATCAATTGCTTTTGCTGCAGAATTAAAAGCGCTTTCAATTGTAGCAAACACACAGGGTGCTGATGCAGCTAATGCGTTAGCTGAAGCAAACAATGATAGTACGGCAATTAATACCCAGATAAATGAAGCTGCAGCAGAAGCAGATCCTAAGGATACAAGACTAAATTTATCTGAGAATCAACAGAGGCAGGTTACTAATCTTCTCTCTGATATTAAAGGTAAAAAGTTTACTATTGACAAAACACTCCGAAACTCTCTAGACCTAAGTAGGGGTGCGTTAAGTGTAGTAGAAGAAGTTACAGCTAAAAACAAGGCTACACAAGCTGCTAATAATACTAACAACCAAATAAATGTTTCAATTAATCAACAATATATTGATTCATTTGAACAGAATACTACGCAAGAATCCGTCCAACCATGGAAGCAGGAGGCGTTAGATATTATAGAAACCAATCCAGCAGCGGATAATACCACACGAGGTATAAACAGGCTACTAGTTTCTAATTTACCAAATGATGGTAACATTAAACCATTAATGGATTTAACCGGGGTAAGTAAAGGCCTCCCACCTTACCCAGAACCCGGGTATGGAAAAGCAATAACTCTAATATCGCCAATCCATTTTGTAACATGTAAACATTGGAATATTAGAAACGCAGGTGATTCTGTTGATTTTGTAGATAGAGATGGGAGAACTTTAACTAGAAAAATTGTCGAACAAATACCAATATCTATTCCTGATGTGGATATTAGGATTGGTATTCTTGACAAACCAGTAGAAAACGTTGCAATTTACCCTCTGCCTGTGATAGAGGATAATCGTATACAAAGTGAGCCGCTGCAACGTGGAACGTTAGCTGTAGCTGTTTCTCAGTATCGTGAGACTCTAATAAGAGCTATAGCTATGTTTTCGTCGCCGCCCGGTGAAGCAGGCTTAGCTAGTTCACTAACGTTTAATTTTCCTCCGGCAGTGATTCCTCATTATAGTAGAAAAATAATGACGAATGGTAGTAGCGGTGGACCTACATTTATATATAACGGTAATGATACACCGATTTTAATTGAAACGCACAACACCTCTCTCGGGGGACCATATTACGGAAATCCTGCTATTCAAAATGGTATTCAGCAGGCTATGGATACTCTTAGTACAAATGCTAAGACAAGTCCCCATATAATACAAACAGCTTTTCTACCAACTGATACTGGACCTTCTTCAGTACCTGAAGTAACGTGCTGTACTCCTACTAGTTTTTGGTATTATGAAAATTTAAATGTAAACTGGACAACTGCTAATTTTACCCCAGAAGACAATAACATACCATGGGTCTTTCAGAATCCGCGGCCGAAAGTCGGTACTGTTGTAAAATTAGGTAATAAATGTTTCCGGTTGACTGATGTTAACTGGCTATATGATACTTCAAGTGGTAATAATTTAGACCTACCGCCAAATTTCCCCGGTGCATTAGGGTGGGAAGAATGTGAATGTTGTGTAAATGTTCAATTACAGCAAGTAGATATTGACGGCGAAAAGGCACGGCTTGCAGGTGCAAAATTACAAACACAAAATCAACAAAAACAAACAAACACAGAAGAGAGCAAGGAAGAGGAAACAGGTACAGAGGTTTTAAATGACATACAAGATGTACAAGATGGTATTAAGGGTGATGCCGAGCAGGTTAACACTCTAGAAGAGGGTGGTACACAACAAGCTAATAATCCAACTACAGAAACAGGTAAGCCTGATTGCATTACCCCGTTGGTAGAGTGGCGTTTTGATCCAAATGGTGTTCCAGGAAATCAGAATTGGGTTGATGATGTTGACTCCTTTGATTTAATTAATGCAAATGATATCAAGGGTGGCGAGGTAGTTAAATGGAAGGGGTTTTGTTACTCAGTTGTTAATGCAAAATGGGTAAAAAATAATATTGAAGTACCTCCTGATGAAAAAGATGCCCTGGGGCGCAGCGGGGGGTGGGAAAAAGGTGTTTGTTGTCCAGCAGATCCCAGCACAACACCAGAGCCTGATCCCGGTACATCACCGGGACCGGTGATCCTACCAATTACGACAAGGCGGCCGTTTGATACAGATCCTGATCCC
>TARA_R110002012_G_scaffold56538_5_pt1 | contig 24774 bp, 24 predicted proteins | sample TARA_R110002012 | Tara Oceans TARA_R110002012 (sample SAMEA4396515) | marine metagenome | biome: Westerlies Biome; feature: [DCM] deep chlorophyll maximum layer (ENVO:01000326); material: water (ENVO:00002006), including particulate matter (ENVO:01000060) such as... | depth 40 m | reverse complement strand
TGTAATGATATGAAATGGATTCCAGAAGAAATAGATCCTTCTAAATGCCCATGTCAAGATATAAATAATTCAGAGTATCAAACTAACTTCAAATGTGTAACGGAAAGCACCTCCGTTAATGATAACACTTTGAATGAAGGAGAGAATTAATTGGCTAATAAATTTCACAATGACATAGGTTATGATCAAAATACAGAATGTATTTGGACATACAATAACAACACAACGCCTTCAATTACTGGATTAAATACCAGCAATAGATGGTATCAGGCTGGTGTGAATTTTAACTTTATATCTCCTCCTAGTACAATAAGAGGAGGGGGTGAAGGTCTTGCTCAAGTTGCTCAGCCTGGTATGGGAAATAATGGTTGGCAAAAAAATGCAAGTCCTATTATTGATTGTGATGGTGACGGTGTAGGTATTTGTGCGACTAATCCAAACTCTGAATATTGTAATGGACATATGATGTATGGTCCTAGAGCATATTTGATATCTCCATACTTAGCGATTGCATCACAACACTATAGACCACACTACAATCAATGCGGCGAAGCGGGTGATGGAATTGAAGATACTATTCGATTCTATCATGAAGAAGGTTTTTATGATGCAGGGGTTGAAGCATATAGATTAATAAAAAATGACAATATAGGTGGTGGTGGTTGTCATCAATATAATCCAGGCACATGTAATGTTCCTTCGGGTGTTGCTGATATATCCTCTGAAAATGAACAGATAGTTCTTGCATGTGAACCTGATAGGGTTCTTATTAAATTTAAAGATCCAGTTCCTTCTTATATAAACACAACTAAGTTAGTAACTGAAAGATTTTTAAACAAATACATGAATGAGTTTGAAAATCCAGAAACAGCACAAAATAATAGACTTCTGGTAATGGTGGATCAATATCAAAGACCACTTATTAGGAGAGATGCTTTTACTTTTGAAAATGCAGATCAACAAGAAACTGTTGATTATCTTTTGCCTGGAACAGCATGTCCTGCATCAGAAACCATAGGTGTTATTCCAGATAACGATTATAATATTAATATAAACACTTATTATGCTGGAATTTCAAACATAGGAGGAGAATGGTTAAATTCAACCGTTAAAGATAAATATAACATTAAAAGTGTCTTTGGTAATTTTACAACCAACACTAGAACAGATGGGTTGTTATTTCCTGGCATGGGAACATACATACCATCGTCTGATTATATTCCAAATGAAAAATCATTACCAGTCGATTATGATCTGAGAGATGGAACATCAAGTGATTCAACATCCAGTGCAGTATGGGGTGGTGATTCGGGTTCTGGTAACTTTATAGTTTTGAATGATGGAACCGTTGGTTTTCTTGGATTGGTGAATACTATTGGAGGTTCTATACAATACTGGGGAAATAGTGGTTGGGAGTCTGCTGTTAAAGCAATATGTGATGAATATGAAATTCCCCATCCAGAGATGATTGATGAAGATCATGATTTTACAGAGTACACTACTCCGCTTTCTTCGAGACCATCATTGGGTTATAAAATTTATAAGTCTGCAATTTCTCAGACTGGACCATTTTATGATATAACAAGTCAAGTTGCACCACAAACAAATGAAAATTTAATGAATAATGATTTGTCAGGATATCCCTGTATAGATCCATCGGTTCCTTGTTATACAATTCATGAAAATTTCATTGATGAATATGTGAATGAAGAAAATGATTATTGGTATTATATAACAACACTCAATCAAATTGATTCATCTGTAATAGAATCACAACCTAGTGATGTAGTAAAGGTTAACATTCCTCAATCTTCTGATTATTCAGACAATAGAGAATTATTTATTAGTAGAACATCTGCTAATGAAGGAACTTTGCAACCATATCAAAATCCAGAGTATCCAACAACAAGTGAAGATATGAATAGAGATATCATTTGTAGAGGATGGAATATGGGAGACAATACTCATTCAATTCCTTTGTTGGGATTTTCTGATAATTTTACTTCTTCAATATCACCAAGAATTCCTATGTCCCAACTTCCCCTTTTCTATAGTGTAGATGGAGGGAATAATTTTAATAATGGAATACAACAAAAATTACCACTACCCATAGACAACACATCATATCAATATATCTTAGGACAAAAATATGATATAGAAACATTGGGAAACAATAAATCAAATAACACTTTGTATATTGATTATAATAATGAAGATTTTGAAATTTACCAGAGTTGGAAGAATTCTGTTGAGAGTTTAAACTTCACTAGGTTTCATAGAGAAGATGGAGAAAATAGAGGAAAATATGAACCATTCTTTCATTCTCAAATATATCCTAATACATTTCCAGGCATAAAAAGTATCTTAATCAATCCTGCTCGATATGGAAATGGTAGATCTACTTGGGGAGAAGATTGGTCATACGGTGAGTCTGGTCAACTAAATGGAGTTGAAGAAAGTTATATTGGTTTTTATATGGGAGAATATCTAAAGAGTGATTTAGAATCTTCTTCCACACTAAGAACATTAGTTGCAAAAGATTCTGCAATAGATACGATACATCAGGGTTTAGAATATTTTAACGCTACTGGTTTGGGGTTAACTTATATTGATATGTCAAATAATACTTTGTATAGAATTGATTTTGACACCAATCCCATTTCTACAGGTTCTCTTCAGCACTTAAATCTTAGCAATAATCGTATTTGTTCAAGTGCATCATATGATGGAAAATGGATGAATGATGTTTCTTTCCCAAGCAAAATTGATTCATTAGACATATCAACATTCGGTAATCTTGAATATTTAAATGTTAAAAACAATCCAGATCTAGAATTAAGTTTACCAGCAACAATGAATAGTTTATTATATCTTGATGCATCAAACACCAATGTTGGTGGGGTGAGTCCATTCATTCTTTCCAGTTCTTCTATTAGAGAACTTATTTTAACAGATGCTTATACTCAGTCATTAACTTTAAAAAGCACTATAAATCTAGAAAACATTTCAATAACAAATACAAATATATCAAAAATACAAACCTCAAAAAGAACTACAACTTCTTGTTCTCCTTTATCTGCATTGAAGTATATTGATGCCCAATATTCAAATCTTACTTCTTTGAATTTAAGATATACTAATTCGGAAGATTGGAATTCTAGAGAAAACCCAACAGCAGAGGAAGGTTCTTTTGATTATGATTCGTTTGGAGATGTTTCATATAAGATGTTAGACATCAATTTAGAAAATTCTTCAAATCTAAAAAGATTGTATCTACCAGATCCAAGTATATCAGGTAGTAGTTGCATAAGTGGCGAACAAGGATATATACAAACCATCGACATCAGAGGGTGTAAATTGGGAGTTAATAACAGTCTAGAATTTTTCTTAAGTCAGGAAGCATTTGATCCAAAGCATTATCCTGAAGGACACACATTAAATGTAAATGCAATTAATAATAAAGATTCCAGTACAGGAAATGCTGTTGAAACCAATTTATTCTTCATATATAATTTAGTAAACTCTTGGTTAGATGACGGTAAAACCTTGGTGTTGAATGTGGATCTGACAACTATTTAATTATTTTGGAGAATGTGAAATATGAAAAAAGATAAAAATTTCAAAAATTCATCATTAAAAGAAAAATTTGGAATGGCGAAAAACTACGCGGAGTCTTTGGTGTCCCGTGGATTAAATAATAAAAAAGCAGACAAGAGAACAAAACAACTTCGTGTCTTGAGTTGCTTGGGAGATAATGGTGAACTTATTCCATGCGAATATTTGAGAGACAGTAAAGTAGATTCGACTAAAAAATTCTGTGGTGGATGTGGTTGTGGTGATAGAAAAGCAACATGGTTGAGTGGAACGTCTGAAGACTATGGAAAACTAGATTACCCCAAAGTGGTTTGTCCTTTAAATATGCCTGGATTTAATAACTACGAACAAAGTGAACCAGACGAATCAGAAGAGCCTGTTACTAGACGGTACTATATTGAACAAATGAGTGAGGAAAGAATCAACAATATTGAAGTTAATTCTCCAGACCCACCAGAACTTCCAAAGAAGGATACTAAAGAATAATATAGGCGGGCTGTCGAATATACATAGTATATAAAGGAGAAACAAATGGCAGCAGCACCTTATTCAACAGATACTTTGATTGATTATGCTTTTAGAAGGCTAGGATCTCCAGTCATTGATATCAATGTATCAAGAGAACAGGCCGAAGAGCGAATTAATGATGGTCTTCAGTTTTTCTACGAAAGACATTTTGATGGAGTAGAAAAACACTATTATAGACACAAAGTAACTTCAGATGATATTAGCAATGGTTATATCAATACCAGTGGATTGACCGCAGGTAGTGGTGGTGGATATACTGGAGCGCCATCTGGTGATAATATTGTTAGTGTTACTAAAGTTCTTCCTTTAGGATCATCAAATGCTAACATGTTTAATGTTCGTTATCAGATGTCATTGAATGATTATTTTGGAATCAATAGAAATACAAACTATGGGGTTGCATTAGGACTTGCATCATACGATTCTACAAAAAGATTTATCGGTCTGATTGAACAATTTTTTGACACAGAGAAAAACTTTAGATTCAGTAAAGTTACAAATAAATTATACATTGATATGAACTGGGGTGAGGACATTTCTGCAAATGATTATGTTCTTTTTGAAGCATATTCGATTCTCGATCCAACAGTTTACACAGAAATTTATAATGATAGGTTGTTAAAGGAATATATAACTGCTCTATTAAAAAGACAATGGGGAGCAAATCTTTCCAAGTTTGAAGGGGTACAATTGCCTGGAGGAGTATCTCTAAGAGGAGCAGAAATTTTCTCAGAAGCGAATGAAGAGGTTCAACGAATAGAAGAAAGAGTTCTGTTGGAATATGAACTTCCAATCGATTTCATGGTAGGTTAAAAACATGGCAAGAAATCCTTACTTCAAAGATTATAGCGGCGAACAAAATCTCGCTGAAGATTTAACCATAGAAACAATCCAAACTATGGGTAGAGATATGGTTTATGTTCCTAGAGACAGTGTTACCAAAGATGATTTATTTGGAGAATATACTACAACTAAATTTAAAAATGGAATAAATTTAGAAATGTATGTTTTATCCGTTGATGGATTTGAAGGTGAAGGAGATATCATATCTCAATATGGATTGCAGATAAAAGACCGTGTTGATCTCTTAGTTGCTAAAAAAAGATTTGAAGAAGAGGTAAAACTTATAACAGGATTGACTAGACCAAGAGAAGGTGATTTAATATTTTTTCCTCTAAGTAAAACTCTTTTTGAAATTAACTTTGTAGAACATGAAAATCCGTTTTATCAATTAGGAAAGTTATACACATATAGATTATCTTGTGAAGTCTTTACTTACGAAATTGATCAAGAAATTGATACAGGTATTGAAGATATTGATTCTGTAGAAGATGAAAGAAAGCAGTTTGCAATTCGATTAACTCTTGGAACTAATAATGGTTCTGTTACAGATTATCGTTTGGGTGAAAGAGTTTCTACATCTACTACACCATCTGCTAGTGGTACAGTGAGTGAATGGAATCTCACTACAAAGTCTATTCTAGTATCAAATCTATCAGGAACATTCGACACATCATCCAATCTAGTAGGAGATGTGTCTGGTGCAGATTATGCAATATCCACAGTGACTACTACAAACATTATTATTCCACAAGATCCTCAAGATAATAATACAGCAGGGGACAATGATGATTTAGAATTCTATGCAGACAGGGATAATATATTCGACTTCACAAACACAGATCCATTTTCTGAAGGTGACTATTAATGTTTAGATCATACTATAACGAGTCAATAAGAAAATTGGTAGTTGCCTTTGGTTCTTTGTTTAATAACATCCAGATAAAGAATACGAATTCAAGTGGTACAGAAGAAATAATTAGAGTTCCTTTATCTTATGGTCCTAAAGAAAAATTTCTTCGAAGAATAGAAGAAGCAAGTTCTATAACCAATAGCACCAAAGTTCAAATAACATTACCCAGACTGGGTTTTAATATAACAAATATTCAATATGATCCTCAGAGAAAAAGAAATTCTTTATCTAGAACATATCATTATCCTACAGGAGCGACTGCTGGATTTCCTTCATATTCTTATGCCGAAGTCCCATATAGTTTTGACTTTTCTTTGTATGGGTTCACTAGAACCATGACAGATGCTCTTCAAATAACAGAACAAATACTTCCATATTTTACACCAGAGTTTGTAGTTTCTATTAACTTTGATAATGTAAATGATGCAGTAGATATTCCCATTGTATTAAATAATGTTATTATGGAAGAAGATTATGAGGGAGATTTTGATAATAGAAGAAGCATAACGACTCAATATGATTTTAGTGTTAAGTCATATGTTTATGGTGAAACAAAGAAAGCAAATACCATTCTATACACAGAAAGCACCTTCTTCGAAATGGTCGAAGATAATTATCTTCGATCAGGACCAACTGGTGCAATGTCTAGAGTTGATGTTGGTGTTAGTGGTGCATCTGCAAGTGGCTCTGTGACTGCTGGAAACTTTGTCTCATATACTAATATCTACTCTAGAGGCCCAAGTGGTTCTGGTATGACTTCTGGACAAAGGTATATTGACACTTACGGAAATACATATGAAGGTGCAACCTTTAATGACCCCAATTAGGAGTGAATCATGAATAAAGAAAGCGAAGACAGACTATCAAAGTTTTTGGATGTGAAGTCCTCAGAGTCCATCTCAGAGGAGAATTACTCTCCAATTGTAAAACAAGTGGACAATGTACCTATAACGAAAGAAAAGATGGAAAAGGATCTTGGAGCCGATTATAGAGAAGTTAGAAAAAATCTAAAGGATCTAATTAATACGGGACAAGATGCAATTGATGGTATTCTCTCAGTAGCCACAGATAGTGATTTACCAAGAGCATATGAGGTTGCTGGTCAGATGATTAAGACCGTTGCTGAAATGAATAAAGATTTAATTGAAATGCATAATAAGATGAAGACTATTAAAAAAGAAGAAACCAATTTAAACCACACCACTAATAATTCAATATATGTGGGGTCTACTTCAGATCTTCAAGATCTTATTAACCAATCTAGAAGTGCAAAAAAAGCATTCACAAATGATATTATTGATGTAGAGGTTAGTGAGGATGACGACTAAAAAACAAGGCTATCTTGGAAATGAAAATTTAAAACCCGCTGGTATTGATATTGAATATACGAAAGAGCAGGTAGAAGAGTATCTAAAATGCTCTCAAGATCCTGCTTATTTTATTCAAAAATATATTAAGGTTGTTTCTTTGGATGAAGGATTAGTTCCTTTTAATCTATATGATTATCAACAAGATATTGTAGAAAAGATTCACAATAATCGTTTTGTAATTGCTAAACTTCCTCGTCAGTCGGGAAAGTCAACAACTGTAGTGGCTTATATTTTACATTATGTCATGTTCAATCAGAGCATGAATGTTGCCATTCTTGCAAATAAACAGGCAACTTCAAGAGAGATATTGAGTAGATTAAAACTAGCATATGAATATCTCCCACAATGGTTACAACAGGGTATTATAGAATGGAACAAAGGATCCATTGAATTAGAAAATGGATCTAAAATTATTGCATCATCAACCTCTGCATCTGCAATTCGTGGTGGTTCTTTTAATATGATTTTCCTTGACGAATTTGCACACGTTCCTACTGGTGTTGCAGAAGAGTTCTTTAGTTCAGTATATCCAACTATCAGTTCTGGTCAAAGCACTAAAGTATTAATGGTTTCAACACCAAATGGTTTAAATATGTTTTATCATTATTGGCGAGGAGCAACTAAAAAGGTCGGACAACTTGGGAAAAATGAATATGTTCCCATCGAAGTTCATTGGAGTCAAGTTCCTTTATATGCGGGAGGACCACTACGAGACGATAAATGGAAACAACAAACAATCGCAAATACAAGCGATCAGCAATTCCAATCAGAATTTGAATGTGATTTTGTTGGTTCTCAGAATACACTAATATCTTCTCACAAATTAAAATCACTTTCTTGGTCTGACCCAATATTAAAAAATGCAGAAGGACTGTCGATATATTTTGAACCAATAAAGGATCATACTTACGTTTGTTGTGTAGATACTGCTAGGGGTCAGGGATTGGATTATAGTGCATTTTCTATTATTGATATAACCTCAACACCATATAAGTTCGTAGCAAAATATAGAAATAATATTATTTCTCCAATGGTATATCCTACTGTTATTAAAAGTTTATGTAGGCAATATAATGATGCATTTGCTTTAATTGAGATTAATGACATTGGGGGTCAGGTAGCAGATGTTCTGCACGAAGATTTAGAATACGAAAATGTTCTTATGTGTGCAAATAGAGGAAGAAAAGGACAAACAATTAGTGGCGGTTTTGGATCAGGTAGTGGGGTTCATTTTGGAGTTCGTACTACAACCGTTGTTAAAAAATTAGGTTGTTCTGTTATCAAAAGCCTCATAGAAGAAGATAAAATATTAATAGAAGATCTAGATACAATTAATGAATTGATAACTTTTGTGGCAAAAAGAAATTCATATGAAGCAGATGATGGTCATACAGATGATTTGGTTATGACATTAGTTTTGTTTGCATGGTTAACAAGACAAGAATATTTTAAAAGCCTGACAGATCTTGATGTAAGAACAGACATTTATGAGAAGAAAATCGAAGAGTTGGAAGAAGAGATGACTCCATTTGGATTTCTAAATGATGGAGACAACGAACCAGTTGGTTTTTGGGATGGTGAGGATAGGTGGTATGATAATACTTCTGAAGATTTCACTAATGGTTATTAATATATCTCTAAAGTGTAAAAAATATAAATATCAAGAAGAAAAGAATTAATTCCACTTTTAAGTGTTGATCAACAGACAAGGAGAATATAAATGCCATTTAGTCTTAGTCCAAGTGTAACTATTACAGAAAGAGATCTAAGTTCGATTATCCCACAAGTTTCTACTACCCAAGCGTGTTTTGTCGGAAGATTCGACAAAGGACCAGTAGATGAAATCGTGGATATTGACAGTGAAAAGAAACTTTTTCAAGTCTTTGGTGAACCAGCCGCAGGAGAACGAGGTGTTGACTGGTTTACATGTGCAAACTTTTTAAATTATAGTGATAAATTAAAAGTAGTTCGCGTGGACGAAGGTGACACCACCTATTATAATGCAACCCAAGGTGGTCTTACTGCGGCTCAACCGCAGCAATTTACTAGTGTATTGGGAACCAGTGATTCAGCAGGCGGTGGTAGGGATGTGAATAACAGAAACCCTCATGCTTCCTTTGGTTTTACAGGAGCAAGAATTTATGCAAAAGAACCTGGCGTTTTAGGTAACAGTTTAAGAATAGTCGTTCTACCAGCAGGTATTGGTAGTCTTGAAGGACTATTATCTGGAACTACTTATTCTTTCCCAGTAAACTTCGGAGATGAAGCAGACCTATTCAGTTATCGACCAACATCTTCTCCAAGTGTATTTGACTCAAACCAAGCAGGAGTTTTGACTGCTGGATCAACACAAGACGAAGTTCACTTTGCAGTTATTGATCAAACTGGATTATTAAATCAAGAACAGCCTGGAATTACTGGTGCTGTTTTAGAATCATTCGAAGGCCTTTCAATGTGGAAAGGTGTTTATGATACTAGTGGAAGGAATATTTACTATAAAGACTACATCAATGCTAATTCAGACTTTATTCGAATAGAACAAAATACTCACAGAAGTATTTTCTTCGACGGTCGATATGGAAGTGGAACCAGTGGTGGTGATCCAACATGGACTCCTACTACAAGTTCTATGCCTTTCCCATTAGGTTTTGATGGAAATGCACTACAACAGGTACTTGATGTTGGTAGAGCAGGTATTACTGTTGCACCATTAGCCTTTAACGCTCAGTTTACAAGTGGCGCACAGGCTGGATCAACTGCACCTTACGATGGAATTGGTACTGATTCGAACTTTACAGTTGCTGGAAACCCACACATCAATGCAGTTGCTGGTGGATACCGAAAACACTTTAAAGACGCAGACGCAGTTGACATTGATCTAATTCTTGGTGGTGCAGCAGAAGGAGCATTAGCAAAAGAAATAATTGACGTTGCTGAATCTCGTAAAGATTGTGTTGCATTCATATCTCCACCAGCAAACCCTGCTGGGACAGAGTATAATGATATTTCATATTCCAACACTCTTTCTGGTTACTCTGGATCTGCCTCGATTATTGACTATAGAGAAACACAAGGATTTAATTCATCCTATGCAGTCATGGATAGTGGATGGAAGTACATGTATGATTCATACAACGATAAGTTCCGTTGGGTTCCATTGAACGCTGATATTGCGGGTATCGTTGCAAGAACAGAAGAATCTACAGGACCTTTCTTCTCTCCAGCAGGAATGAATAGAGGAAGAGTTCAAGGTGTAGTTAAACTAGCATTGAATCCAAATAAGGCAGACAGAGATAAATTATACTCAGTGAGTATTAATCCAGTCGTTTCTTTCCCAGGCGAAGGAGCAGTTCTTTTCGGGGATAAGACACTACAAAGAAGAGCAAGTGCCTTAGATAGAATTAATGTTCGTAGACTACTTGTATCACTTGAGAAAGCAATTGCAACTGCCGCTAAGTTCCAGTTGTTTGAGTTTAACGATGGTTTCACTCGAAGATCATTCATCTCAACTATCTCACCATTCTTAAGAAGAATTCAGTCTCAAAGAGGAATTACTGACTTTAGAGTTGTGTGTGATGATACGAATAATACAGCAGAAGTTATTTCTAAGAATCAATTTGTAGCGGACATATTCATTAAACCCGCTCAATCAATTAACTTCATTAATCTTAACTTTAGTGTTCTCAGAGCAGATGCCACATTCAATGAAAGTTTGGTATGAATATGACTATAAATCATATAAATAGTATAGAAAATAATTCACACCAAGGAGAAAATAAATGACCACTATTAATGAATTTTCAAACGCTTTTGGCCAAGGACAAAGAGCAACTTTGTTCAGAGTGGAAGGAATTATTCCAGGCTCATCTAGGTCTGGAAATTCTCAAAACCGACAATTCTTTATAAAAGCAGCACAGTTACCAGCATCGACTATTGGATTTATTGAAGTTCCATATAAAGGTCGAAAGGTAAAAAGGCCTGGTGATAGAACTTTTGCTGAATGGACTCTTACTGTTCTTCAGGATGAGAACAATTTAATCAGAGAAGATTTCATCGAATGGATGAATAAAATAAATGACCATGAAATGATTACTGGTGACAGTGTTACTGAAAGTTTATTCCCAAGTTGGAGCCTTACCGCGTTAAAACAAGATGATAGTCATGCTGATGGTAGGGATACAACTGTTGACATTTTTAATTGTTTCCCAACAGAAGTAGGAACTATTGAATTTAATTATGAAACTGTTGATACATTCACTGAGTTTACAGTTACTCTACAATATGATTATTGGACGAGTACAGGTGCGCCAGGCGTAGGTTAATCAACAAATAACTTTGAAAGGTTTATATTATGCCTATTGATATTTTTGGATTTAGTATAGGTAGAAAAGGCAAAGAGTCTCCGAAACCTATTGATACTACCAATTCAGAGAGCAACAAAGGACTTTCTTTTGTTGCTCCTGATGATTATGACGGAACCGTTGCCATAGATGCAGGCGGTATTTTTGGTCAATATGTTAATTTTTCAGAATCCGTAAGGAATGAAAATGATCTAATTCATAGGTTTAGAAGTATGTCTCTATACCCTGAAGTAGACATGGCAATTACAGATATTGTTAATGATGCAATTGTAATGGATGAAGAAAAACAACCTGTAGAGTTAATATTAGATAAAGTCGATATATCAGATAGTATAAAAAATAAAATACAAGACGAATTTGATCATATCATAGATCTTTTAAATTTTAATAATAGAGGATATGATCTTTTTAGAAGATGGTATATTGATAGTAAAATATTTTATCATATTATAATTGATGAGAATAATCCTAAACTTGGTATTAAGGAATTACGACCTATTGATCCTACCAAGATTATTAAAGCAAGAAAAGTAGATAAAGAAGAAATGAGAAAAGGAAATGTATCATTTCCTATCATTAAAAATGTAGAAGATTTTTATCTCTATAAAGAAACTGATAAAAATTCTTTAACTCCTACACCACAAGCAGGTCTTAAGATTGCTCCTGACTCTATTGTTTATGTTCACTCTGGACAAATAGAAACAGGATCTAAAAGAGTAATTGGATATTTACAAAAAGCAATTCGTCCAATGAATATGCTTCGTCAAATAGAGGATGCTGTAGTTATTTACAGAATGTCTAGAGCGCCTGAACGTAGAGTATTTTATATTGATGTGGGTAATCTTCCAAAACAAAAAGCAGAGCAATACCTTAAGGGTATTATGAATCGGTATAGACATAAGATTACATATAATCAATCAACTGGTGAAATAGATGACGATAGACGGCATATGTCAATGCTTGAAGATTATTGGCTTCCACGAAGAGAAGGTGGTAGGGGTACTGAGATAACCACACTTGATGGTGGACAGAATCTTGGCGAGATGGATGACGTTGAATACTTCACCAAGAAACTATATCGTGCATTAAATGTTCCCCCCTCAAGACTTGATGCCGAAAATGGTTTCAATATGGGAAGAAGTGCAGAAATTACAAGAGATGAAGTTAAGTTCTTTAGGTTTATCGACAGACTTCGCCAAAGATTCTCTGAAGTTTTCTTACAAGCATTACGTGCCCAAGTTATTCTTCGTGGGATCATGAAGAAGGAAGATTGGGAAAAGATTTTTCAGGATATATCTTTTCGTTATAAAACAGAATCATATTTCCATGAATTAAAAGAAACAGAGATTCTAAAAGAAAGAGCAGAGATGCTCAGGGATATGGATGATTATGTTGGAAAATATTATTCCATCGAATGGATAAGAAAGAATATTCTCAAACAATCTGAAAATGAAATAAAAGAAATGGATGATCAGATTAAAAAGGAAATGGATGCTGGTCAAATTGAAACTGGTGAACCAGAAGAAGAAGAAGGAGGAGAGGAAGATGAATAAAGACATTAAAGATATGTTAGATAAAACTATCTCCAATGATAAAGAGGGATTTAAAGATTCATTTAATCAAGCAGTATCAGATAGAATTGCCGATAAACTGGCAACAAAACATATAAATATTAGTAGTAATTTATTAAACAGACCAAATACAGAGGGTGACTCAGAGGAATAATCTCTTGTTGCCTTTTAAAATATTCTAAATATTGTAAACAGGAGATTATTATATGCTTAGTCAAGAAATACTAGATCTTATAAAAGAGGGTAAAGGTGTTCAAGCCCGAGAGTTGACTCATGATATTTTAAATGCGAAATTAAGTGAACTCATACAGGACAAGTATGATGAAATAGCACCCACTGCTTTTGGTGAAGCAAAAAAGGCTCCAAAAACAGATAAAGAAGATGATGGAGAAGGAATGGATCCAGTAGGCCATGGAGATAGTGATATCGATAACGATGGTGATTCTGATGATTCTGATGATTACCTAAAGAATAGAAGAAAGACAATTAAGAAGGCGATCAAAAAAGAAGCAGTATCTAAAAGATCTGCTGGACTCCATAAGGGAGGAGAACACTCATACGGTGTTCCAACTCAAACATATCGTTCTGCATCTCCTGAACAAAAATCCTCTATTAAACAAAAGCATTATCAAGACAGAGAAGGACAGGAACGAGATAAAGAAGCAAGAAGAAAAAGAGATGAAAGAGACAAGGAAAAAAGAAAAAGAGAAAGAGGGATTGGTATGGGGACAGACAGCAAATGAAATTAATCACAGAAATGACCGAAGATATTCAACTTCTCGCTGAAGTAAACGAAAAAACTGGCGAGAAAGATTATTTCATTGAAGGTATCTTTATGCAATCTAACCAGAAGAACAGAAATGGTAGAGTTTATCCCGAATCTGTTCTTATGAATGAAGTTAAAAGATACAACAAAGAATATGTTGAAAAGAATAGAGCGATGGGAGAATTAAACCATCCTCAAGGACCAACAGTAAACCTTGATCGCGTTTCTCATATCATCAAAGAATTGAAACAAGATGGTGATGATGTGTACGGTAAAGCAAAGATTATGGATACTCCTATGGGTAAGATTGCAAAAAATCTTATCGATGAAGGTGCTAAACTTGGAGTATCTTCCCGTGGTATGGGTTCTTTGAAACAGAATAAAGAGGGTGTAAATGAAGTTCAAAAGGACTTCATGCTTGCAGCAGTAGACATTGTTGCAGATCCATCTGCTCCAAATGCATTTGTAAACGGTATCATGGAAGGTGCCGAGTGGGTTTGGGATAATGGTGTTTTGAGGGAAAAGCATATAGCAGACTATAAAAAAGAAATAGAAAGAACTAATAAACAAGACTTAGAAGAAAAAATGTTATCTGTGTTCACAGACTTTATCTCAAAAATTTGATAAATATAAATAAAATGAGTAAATCTTAGATTGCCTAAAGGAGAAATCACATGGAATATTTGGATCCAATTGAAACTGCAAGAAGAGTTCTTGCTGGTGAATCCCTAGTAGAAGAAGTAGAAGAAGAAATTACGGAAGACCTCGAACTCGAAGAAGGTTATGGTAAAGTCATGTCTGCTAAGAAAAAGAAAGACGATGACGAAGATGAAGAAGACGTTGAAGAAGACGTTGACGACGGAGACGAAGAGGACGAGGATGAAGACGAAGATGATGATGAAAAGAAAGAAGGAGTCATCAATCCTAAGTCTGAAGAAGATAAAGATCTTTACAAGGATGCTGATGGTAAGGGTGCTAAAGTTGCAAAACCAACTGGTAATGCTTCAGGTAAGAATAAAGGCACAATCAAGACTAAACCATCTTCCGCTTCTTCCAAGGTAGAGAAACCAAATATGAAAGAGCATATGGATGCACTTTTCAATGGAGAAGAACTCTCCGAAGAATTCAAAACTAAGGCATCAACTATTTTTGAAACGGCAATTAATGAGAGAATTTCAGAAGTAGAAGCAGAACTTCGTTCACAACATGAAGAAGTTATTGAAGAGCATACCAAAACAGTTTCAAAGGAACTTGCAGAAAAACTAGACGACTATCTTTCATATGTTGTTGAACAGTGGATGCAAGAAAATGAATTGGCAATCGAAACTGGTATTCGTGCGGACGTTGCAGAAAGTTTCTTAGGTGGTCTTAAAGATCTCTTTGAAGCAAATTACATTGAAGTTCCTGATGAAAAGACAAATCTTGTAGAAACTCTAGCACAAACTGTGGTAGATCTTGAAGAAAAACTACAAGACGAACTTAACAGCAATATTGAACTAAAGAAAGAAGTTCAATCAAAAACACAAGATGAGATCTTTGCTGAAGTAACTGAAGATTTAGTTGATATGGATGTTGAAAAACTTCGAACATTAGCAGAAAATCTTGAGTTTGAAGATTCAGATTCCTTCAAGGAAAAGTTACAGATAGTCAAAGAAAATTATCTAACAGATGGTGTTGTAAACTCGGATGATGATGTATCTTCCGATACCAACCTAAGCAACAACGGAACTATGGGTGTATATGTAAATGCACTCTCTAAATCACAATCAATAGCAAACAGAAATAGACTTTCTTAAAAAGTAATATTTTATAACTAAGAATAGTAGAAATACTAGTTAATAACAAGGAGATAAAAATGGACTTCAACGGAGTTACACCCTACGATCAGTTAACGGAGAAGTGGTCACCAGTACTAGACCATCCAGAGATGCCATCAATTGATGATGGTTATCGAAAGAAGGTTACTGCTGCACTACTTGAGAATCAAGAATCAGCACTAAGAGAAGAAAGAGGAAATCTTCACGAATTAGCACCTGTTGCAAACTCAGCACAATCTGCTGGTCTTGCTGGTGTCAATGGTGAGCAACGACCTTTAGGTGGTTATGATCCTATTCTTATCAGTCTTGTTCGTCGTGCAATGCCTAACCTAATGGCATACGATGTTGCTGGTGTTCAGCCCATGTCTGCACCTACTGGACTTATCTTTGCCCTCAAGTCACAGTTCGGTGACAACAGAGCGGCAACACAAGGTAGTGACAGACTTGACGAAGCACTATTCCTAGAAGCAGGAAACCAAGGTGGTACTGCTGGTGCAACTGCTGCAAACTCATTCGATCCGCTACTCGGTTTCACCGCAGGTGATATTAGTCAGGGTAGAGGAATGGCTCGTCTTGATGCAGAACGTCTAGGTGATAGTACAAATAACGCATTCGCAGAGATGGCATTCAGTATTGAACGTACATCGGTTACTGCAAAGACTCGCGCCCTCAAAGCAGAGTACACTACAGAACTCGCTCAGGATCTCAAAGCAGTCCACGGACTCGATGCAGAAACTGAACTTGCTAATATTCTTAGCACTGAGATTCTTGCTGAAATCAACCGTGAAATTATCCGCACCATCTACGGTGTTGCTAAACTCGGTGCCCAACAGAAGGATCTTGCCCATACTGGTTCTACTGCTGTGGCGATCAACCCTAATACAAAGGGTGGAATCTACGATCTTGCTGCTGACTCAGACGGTCGATGGAGTGCAGAGCGTTGGAGAGGCCTCATGTTCCAGATTGAACGTGAAGCAAACGTAATTGCCAAGCAGACTCGTAGAGGAAAAGGTAACGTAGTTATCTGCGACAGCGACACTGCTTCCGCACTAGCAATGGGTGGATTCCTTAACGTATCCCCCGCACTTAATGTAAACCTTGACATTGACGATACTGGTAACACCTTCGCTGGTGTTCTAAACGGTAAGTTTAAGGTCTACATTGATCCATACGCTTCTGCAAATTCAACATCATATAGTGCAAATGTTCCTACCAACTACGCTTGTGTTGGATACAGAGGTACTAATCCATATGATGCTGGACTCTTCTACTGCCCATACGTCCCACTACAGATGGTGCGTGCGGTTGGTGAGAACACCTTCCAGCCCAAGATTGGATTCAAGACTCGTTACGGTCTAGTATCTAACCCATTCGTCACCACAACGGGTGCAGTAAATGGTACTCCAGATGGCGAAACATTAACAGTTCGTGCTAACCAGTACTATAGAATCTTTAGAGTAACTAACTTGCACGGTAACTCTGGATCATAATTGAGAAATAAGTAACTCCATATATTGTGAATAAGCAGGGGGGATCTTCGGATCCCCCCTGTTCTTTTATACATAGTATAAGCAGAAGGAGATTCTATAATGCCTGCAACTGGTGAAAATCAAATCTCAGTTAAAAATTATTATCAAACTCCATTGAACAGACAGCCTGATAATATAAATCCTTTGATGAATACTTATTTTAGATTTATCATGAATAAGGTTCCTACTATCACATACTTCTGTCAAAGAGTTAATTTGCCTTCTCTTAGTTTTGATAGTGTAGAACAACCAACTCGATTTGGTGCTAGATTATATAAAGCAGGCGATGCTTATTCGTATGAGGATTTAAATATTGATTTCATAGTAGATGAAAATATGAAAAATTGGAATGAGTTATATGAATGGCTTCGATCATGTGCAAATTTAGAAGACACTTCAGAATACGAAAATCCTGAAATACATACAACAGATGCAGAATTAATTATAGTTAACAGTGCCAAAAGACCGATAAAGAGTATATCTTTCAAAAACGTGTTGCCAACTTCATTAGGTTCTTTACAATTCGATTCGACGACCACAGAAACAGAACCTATTATATGTAATGCAACATTCAAATATACTTCATATAAAGTCACATCTATTTAAATTTTTATTGATTTTAAAGTATATTATGGTATACTTCTGTGACAGGAGGTTCTTATGAACATAGATGAAATTAGAAAAATGGTTGCTGATGATATTCTAATGGACAAAAGTGAACTTGATATTGAATCAATTAAAACGCCACAACTACACAACAAATATTTGGTTTTTCATACTGACGAAAAACTTGTTCTAGGCAAAATGCAATCTGATTTAAATATACTCAGAAGAGATAAATGGCTATACTACACAGGCAAAATGAGTCAAGAAGATCTTGAGCATAGAGATTGGGAACCGTTCAATTTAAATATATTGAAAACGGATATAGAAAAATTCATGGATTCTGATACTGATATTATCAAATCGACAAATAGAATTCTTCTACAAAAGGAAAAGGTTAATTACTTAGAGAATGTAATTAAGATTATTAATAATCGTCAATGGTCAATTCGTTCTATAATCGACTGGATTAAATTTACGCATGGAACATAATCAGATAACAGTAAGTCATTATAACGATGTTTATATGAAAGTTGATTGTGAGCGGGGGATAGCAAAAGAAATATCCGAATTTTTTACATTCAAAGTTCCTAACTATCAATTTACTCCAGCCTACAAGAACAAGATTTGGGATGGACAGATAAGATTATTCAACACATATAGACAAACTCTATATGTTGGTTTAAAAGATTACTTGATACATTTTGCAAGTGAACGAGATTATCCTATAATCAATGAGGTAAAGGATTATGGTAATGTAGTCACTACAAAAAAGATAATTGATTACATGAAGAATTATCTTAAAATACCCTTTGCTCCATATGATCACCAGATAGTTGCAATCAAACATGCCATTGAGAATAGTAGAACTCTTCTTCTCTCTCCAACAGGATCTGGTAAGTCATTAATCATATACACTCTGATGAGATATTATCTAGACACACTACCAGAAGATAAAAAAATACTGATTATTGTCCCTACTGTTGGGTTAGTTAGTCAAATGAAGAGCGACTTCGAAGACTATTCTAAGGGGCTAGAATGGTCTGTAAACGATTTATGTCACCCCATTTTCTCTGGACAGAGTAAATCTACCTCGAAAAAAATTATCATATCTACATGGCAAAGTCTCCACAAGGAGAACGAAGAATATTTTAAACAATTTGGTGCTGTGTTTGGTGATGAATGTCATTTATTCAAAGCAAAATCATTGACTAATATAATGACAAAATTGGTTGAGTGTCCTTTTAGAATAGGAACTACTGGCACATTAGATGGATCTACCACTCATAAATTGGTTATTGAAGGACTCTTTGGTAGGGTATTTAATGTAACAACAACAAAAGAATTAATGGATGAAAATCTATTATCAAACCTATCCATAGATTGTTTAACACTCAAGTATGGGGACGATGAGATTAAAGAAATAAAAAGAGCAAAATACGACGAAGAAATAAAATGGCTAATCAGAAATGAAAAGAGAAATAATTTCATCATAGATTTAGTTTCAAACATAAAAGGAAACACTCTCATATTGTTCAATTATGTAAAAGAACATGGTGTGCCTTTACATGAGAATATCTCTAAGAGAAATGAAGATGTTTATATGATTCATGGAGGAACTACATTAGAGCAAAGAGAAAAGATAAGAAAAATAGTTGATGAAAAAACAAATGCAACTCTAGTAGCATCTTATGGAACTTGTTCAACAGGAATCAACATTAGAAATATCAATAATATAATATTTGCTTCTCCTTCACGATCCGTCATTCGAGTATTACAATCGATTGGAAGAGGTCTTCGAAGAACAGATGATAAAAATAAAGTAAAGTTGTATGATATTAGTGATGATTTAAGATACCTTAAATACGATAATCACACCTATAGACATTTACAAGAAAGAATCAAGATATATAATAAGGAGAAGTTTTCTTTTAAGCAAATTGAAATCGACGTAGGAGAAAAACAAATATGAATTCAGACTATCGAATTTTGAAATTAAGAAGTGGTGAAGAATTAATAGCAAAAATTGTCGGTCAAGAGAAAGATTCTATGATTATAGAACGACCTTTTCTTTTTAAGAATTCATTAATGGTAGATGGATATGGCAGAAAGAAAGAAATAACTCTTCTCAGAAATTGGTTAGCAAATAGCACACAAATAAGAGTAAAGATTCCAAGAAATCATGTTGCTTCATTTTTAAATCCAGATGATGACATCTCCAATTTATATGAAATGGAAATGGAAAGAGAAGATGTCAATCCGCAAAAAAAGAAAATTGCAAAGAAGGAAGACATATTTCCTTCTGCAAATCCTACACAACCAATTAACGAAAATCCTTTAGATTCTGAAATCAAAAAGGCTTTGGAAAATTTATCTGATGTATCAGAAGAAGAACTTAGACAACAAATTGATGATAAGATTCAGGAACTACTTGATACGATGGAAGATAATTATGATGACTTCTTGAATGATATGGAAATGGGAAATGAAAAACCAAATGGAGGATTACCTACTGATGGTTTTCCTGGTCCAGAGGAACAGGATTTTATTATATTAAATATGATTTTCCCACCAAAAATAATTCAAGACATGGTTGATCGAGGATTATTAAATGGTAATGATTTAAACAATGCCATGGGATCAGATAATCCTAAGACTAATGGTGAAGGGTTCACTGACAAATATACAGGCAATGATATATCAAGAGAAGATCTCGGTAATGAATTTACTGATTGGTCTTGGGATATAAGTGACTATTTAGATAATGATGATAATGAATCAGATAAATCTAAGTAATTACTTTTTCTTCTTTCCTCTTGACAGAGGTCATTTTAATGGTATTCTATGAGTTGTCAAGAGAAAAAAGAACAAAGGAATAAAATGTCTAAGAAGAAAAGAAAAACAAACGAATACATCAATAATAAAGATTTCTATGCTGCTATGGTGGATTGGAAAAAACAAGTTATTGATGCAGAAGCAGCAGGAGAACCAAGACCACCTGTAACTGAATATATTGGTAAATGTTTTTTAGACATTGCTGAACACCTTTCGTTTAAACCAAACTTTATGAACTATCACTATAAAGAAGAAATGATAGGTGATGGTGTTGAAAATTGTTTAATGTATTGTCATAATTTTGATCCAGAAAAATCGACCAATCCATTTTCTTATTTTACTCAAATAATATATTATGCTTTCCTTCGAAGGATTGAACGAGAGAAGAAACAATCCTATATTAAATATAAAGCATTAGAAATGAATGACACAGAAGGTCTTTTCAGGAAATATTTTACTGATAATTATTTTGAGTCTGAAACTCAAGCAAGACAAGGATTGTTCAATTTGTCTGATAATGACATTGAAAAGTTTACTCCAAAAAAGAAAAAGAAAAAGAAGAGGTCAAAAAAATCTAGTAATGAAGATAGCACTAATTAATGATACTCATTTTGGGGCTCGCGGGGATTCACAATTATTTTTTGATTACTTTATGAAGTTTTTCAATGATGTGTTTTTTCCATACCTTAAAAAAAATAATATTAAAACAATCATCCATGCTGGAGACTTGATGGATCGTAGAAAGTTTGTAAACTTTAATATCCTAAATCAAGTTCGAACAAAGTTTTTTGATAGAATTGATAAAGACAGCATAGAGATGCATTGTATTCTTGGTAATCATGATGTGTATTATCGAAACACAAACATGGTAAATTCTATTCGTGAACTTTTTAATAATGATTTAAAATTATACGAGACACCAGAAATTGTTAACTTCGATGGGTTGGATATTGCATTACTTCCTTGGGTAAATAAAGAAAACGAAAAAGAATCAATTGATTTTATTAAAAACGCTGCCGCTCCAATTATCATTGGTCATCTTGAGTTAAGAGGATATGATGTAATGCGTGGAGTAAAATTTAATGGTGGAATGGATTCTAATTTATTCGATAGATATGAAAAGGTTTTATCTGGACATTTTCACTGTCGTCAAGAAAAAGAAAATGTTTATTATATGGGAACACAATATCAAATTACATTTGCCGATCTAGACGAGACGAAAGGTTTTCATGTTCTCGACACAGAAACAAGAGAAATTGAATTTATAGAAAATCCATTCAAGATGTTTCACACCCTAACATATAATGATTCAGAAGAAATAGATGTTGATAATATTGACTGTTCTACTTTTAAAGATTCATATATCAAAATATTTGTAGAGTCAAAAAAACAACCATATACTTTTGATCGCTTTATGAATAAACTTTATGATGCTGGCGTTGCAAAAATTACAACAGTAGAAGATGTTATAGATTCTGAATGGACTAAGGAAGAAATAGTTGACTTAGCACAAGATACTGTTACACTTATCAATAATGAAATTGATTCAATCGAGGAAGTAGAGGATAAACCTCGTATGAAAAAACTTATCAAAGACCTTTACATGGAGAGTTTGTCACTGTGAATATTTTTGTTTTGGATGAAGATCCACAAGTCGCCGCTCAAATGATGTGCGACAAACATGTAGTGAAAATGATTGTAGAGTCTGCACAAATGTTGTCTACTGCTCATCGAGTTCTTGATGGTGAACAGTATACTGAGTTGTCTGCAAACAATCGTCGTATCAAAAGATGGAAGTCTCACCATAAACTGTTTGAGGAGATGTTATACAAAGCATCTTTTGTTGGACATCCTTGCACTCAGTGGGTGATGGAGAACAACAAAAACTATTATTGGTTGGTAAACCATGCATTTGAATTATGCAAGGAATACACTCGTCGGTATAAAAAAATACACAAGACAGAAGACATGATACAACTTATTCGTTTTCGGAAACCTGCAAATATTCCAATCGCAGATTTCATTACACCCTTTGCACAAGCAATGCCAGAAGAGTATAAGAACGAAGATGCAGTGAAAGCGTACCGTGCATACTACCTTGGAGAGAAGACTGCTTTTGCAACATGGAAAAATTCAGAAACTCCTTACTGGTATGAAGAGGTATTAGTATGATTGATTTTTTGGTAAGAGTGTTACCATTAATATCTGCAATTCTTTATGGAGTTGTTGGTATTGGTTACTTACTAAAGAAAGACTATGCATGGTGTCTCGTTTGGATTTCATATGCACTTGCAAATGTTGGTCTTGTTCTTGCTGCAATGGGAAATGATATAAAATGATTCGTATTTCAAGCGGAAGAAAATATGAAAGAGAACTAATCGAAAAAACAATAAAATGGTGCATGAAGAAGTTTCGTTTATCCAATATAAATATTACTGTTCGTCTTGATGCAAAATATAAAGATTGTTGGGGTTCTTGTGTGGAAGGATCAAAGAAAAATTCTTACATAATTACAGTTGTTAGCAAACAAAATACAAGAGATTTTGTAGCAACAATTGTTCATGAGATGGTTCATGTAAAACAATATTACACTGGTAAGTGGAAGGGTGATGGAGAACGAGAAGCCGAAAAACTTCAATACAAACTTGCCGATAAAATATGGAAAGAAAATATATTATGATTATTTTCAAAACATTATCATGGAAGAATTTTCTTTCTACTGGTAACTACAACACAACTGTAGATTTGACACGACATGACAATACGCTTGTGTCAGGAGAAAATGGTGCAGGTAAATCTACGATGCTTGATGCATTGACTTTTGCTTTGTTTGGAAAATCATTTCGTGGAATTAATATTCCACAACTCGTCAATACAATTAACGAGAAAGATTGTGAAGTAGAAATTACATTCACAGTTGGTAATGATGATTACAAAATAATTCGTAGTGTAAAACCAAAGAAGTTTGAGATATACAAAAATGATAATCTCATAGATCAAGATGCAAAGGCAAAAGACTACCAGAAGATTCTCGAAGAACAAATTCTCAAGATGACCTATAAATCATTCTGTCAAGTTGTGATTCTTGGTTCATCAAACTATGTTCCGTTTATGCAATTGAGTGCCTCCGATAGAAGGTTGGTTGTAGAAAACCTTCTCGACATTGATGTGTTTTCTGTGATGAATACATTAGTGAAAGCAAGACTTCAAATGACAAAGGAATATATTAAAGACATAGATCATAAAATTGATTTAGTAAAGAACAGAATAGAGGACAAAGAAAAACTTATTTTAACTCTTGAAAAAAAGTCCAATGATTCTGTTGAGAAATATCAAAAGGAAATAACAGAAAATCAAAATCACTTAGATGATTTAAAAACACAAATAGAAAATCAAAAAAATAGTGTGAGCAATTTAGATTCGCAGATTAATGATAAAGATTTTATTTCTAATTCATTAATAAAAATGGAAGACATTGAAAAACAAATCAAAAGAAAATGTAAAAACATAAAGAAGGAGATAACATTTTATGAAAACAATAAAATATGTCCTTCATGCAATCAGAGTATTCTTGAAGATCATAAAAATAAAGTTGTTGATGGTTTGCGAGAAAAGGATGGAATATATGAAAATCGCATTCGGGACCTCGAAGAAGAAATAAATCTCAAAGAAAAAAGGTTGGGTGATATTAATAGTATTATTGAAAATATCAACAACATAGAAAAACAAATTTCAATAAAACAAAATGAAGTCAGTGCTTCGTTACAGTATATTGATAAGATTCAAAAAAATATAGAGTCCATATTAAACGAGGGATCAGAAACACAAGAAGCAAAAAATGAACTTAATCAATTGATTGGTGAAGGTAAGAATCATTTCGAAAGAAGAAAAGAACTTATTGAAGATAAGCATTACTATGCTATTGCTTCTACTCTTCTGAAAGACAGTGGGATTAAATCAAAAATCATTAAGCATTACTTACCAATCATGAATAAGTTAATCAATAAGTATCTTGCAGATATGGATTTTTTCTGTCAGTTTAATCTC
>TARA_R110002012_G_scaffold234930_1_pt1 | contig 24799 bp, 28 predicted proteins | sample TARA_R110002012 | Tara Oceans TARA_R110002012 (sample SAMEA4396515) | marine metagenome | biome: Westerlies Biome; feature: [DCM] deep chlorophyll maximum layer (ENVO:01000326); material: water (ENVO:00002006), including particulate matter (ENVO:01000060) such as... | depth 40 m | reverse complement strand
ACCATTTAAAAGATATAAAGCGCCAAGAATCCCAAAATGAATTTTATGATACTCTATGATTAAAATTAAGTTAACTAATTGGAATAAAGGTAGAAATGAACCTACATTTAGACCCTTATTAATATATGCTCAACATTTTAATCAAATAGGGGTACAATTTGTTGATGATGGTAGTTATGACTATGAATTTATAGGCACTGAAGATATTCTGAATAAGAAAATACCGCTAAAAGAAAGTATAAATAAAGGATTAGATTTTCTAGACAACAAATCTGGAGACTATTTTTTATTTGATGGATCAGACTCTACTTCTTTAATGGCTTCTTTTGAAGTATTTAAAAAATCTAAAGCCCAATATTTATTTAAATCCGCAAAATCAACCATAGAACAATACTCAACACCAACAGCATTCAATAAATGGTTTTTTGGAGACGGTAGTGATTTAGATTTGTCCTATGAAATGACCCCTGAAGAATATAATAGGATAAAACTAACAGGGTGGAATTTTGGATATTATAATCCAGGATATTTAAATTTTGATAATTCTAATTTAGAGCGTACAATAGATGTATGCGCTATATATCAGGGATTCCATAAAGAAAATGGAGATCATGGAACCCGTAATGACATAATGTATACGAATCATAGAACAAAAGCTTGGGATATTTTAGAATCATCTAAAGGAATCTCATACGAGAAAGATAAAAGACCATTTCCTGAATTTGCCGACGTAATGCGTAAAAGTAAATGTACTTTATCTCCTTTTGGTATGGGAGAAATGTGTTTCAGAGATTTTGAAATAATCCAATTTGGAAGTGTAATGATAAAACCTGATATGAGTAAAGTTATTACGCACCCTAATATATATATTCCCTATGAAACATACATCCCATGTGCTTTAGATTGGTCTGATTTAATTGAAAAAATCGAATGGGTAAAAAATAACCCAAAGCAGTGCAAAGAAATTACAGAAAATGCGAGACGTATTATGAAAGAATCATATACTATAAATAATTTATTATTACATTGGTATGATATAATATCAACCTTTAAAGGAATTGAAAAATGAAAACAACTGAAGTAGACTTAAAATCTTCTATAAGAGAGCAAGGTAAATATGTGACCCAAATCTTCCACTTTGTAGGAGGTATAAAAAGGACTTATGATGGGATATTAGTAGATAGTATTAGACAAGGCCAATTTACTAAATTCAAATGTAAAAATGGCGCTATGGTTATGATAAATGATGCCAATATTTTAATGATAGAAATTTTTGAAGAAAAATGAATTATGCTTTTGTATTCACAGGAGAATTTGGATATGAGTTATTTAATTGGCAAGGGGTTGTCAGAAAATGGATCTTAAACCATAAAAAACAAAATGATAAAGTTATTATATGTAGTAGAGAAGGACTTGAACCATTATATGAACTAGCAGATTGTTATATAAATATTTCCCAACTAGATTCCTATAATAATACTGTAGCAGATTGTTATAGGGGTTATATATGGGAAGAAAAAGAAGACATACCCTTTGATGATTGGCCAATAATAGGTAGTGGTCCTAAATATGATAATTTAGTATCTACCATTAAAAAAGATGTAAAAACCCTAACAGAAAAAACTTTTGGAAATATAGATAAATGGGTGTGGAGTTGTGAATATGAAAAATTAGATAATTGCCATTTTGGTCATGGAGGTCCCGGAGGAGGTAGCATATACTCTGATGGTAAATTTTTAGAAAATAATTTATTTTCTAAAATAGAAATTAATAAATTAAAGAATTTAAAAAACATAATCCAACAAAAAGTATCTATAAACTTAGATAAACCTTTTATTTTATGCCAAACAGGTTATAGAGGGGGAGCAGGCTATACACATAAATCAAAAGTCAAAATAAACCATAACCTTATTTTCCAAAATAATACTTTACCGATTTTATATTTAAATTTTAATTCTGGTAGATATTGGGATAGTGCTTCTTCTTTTGAAATAGAATCATATTCTTGTTCTAATTTTAGTGAACAAGCATGTCTTATTTTATTATCAGCTAAGTGTATTTTTACTACTGAAGGAGATTTTAGAAGTCATACTTACATCCCTCCCCTGTTAGGTAAAAATGTGGATGTTATTGCATCTAAAGAAGTATTAAGACTTCCTTCATCTTCTTCAAATTTTTGGAATAAAAATATTTTTAAATTTGGCGGCCAAATGTTTACATATGAATATGAAACTTTTCTAAACTAGAATAATGAAATTTACATTTGGTATAATAACATCGGGAGATATTAGTCATAAAGTAATTGATTCTATATATAATCAGCAAATTCCAGAATTTGAAATTGTTGTAGTTGGGGGTAAGTCACTATGGGTAAAAGGAAAAGATTATCCAGAATGGATGGAAGATAAAAATATAATTCATATACCTTTTGATGAAACAATTAAAAAGGGATGGATTACAAAAAAGAAAAATCTCATCACCCAACAAGCTAAGTATGAAAATATAGTATTCATGCATGATTATATCTATTTAGAAGATAACTGGTATGAAGGATTCCAAGATTTTGGGGAGGATTGGGATATATGCATGAATATTATCTATAACTCAGATGGAACAAGATTTAGGGATTGGGTAGTATATGATGACCCTGATTTAAATTGGCCTGGAGGAGGATACCCACAAATTCATGGTAATAAAGGCCACCAAATGATCTTACCTTCGTATGATTATAATAAATACCAATATATGACCATATCAGGGACTTATTGGGTTGCTAAACAAAATATAATGAAAAAACATCCATTAAATGAGAATTTATTGTGGGGGCAAGGAGAAGATGCTGAATGGTCTAAAAGAGTTCTTAATCAATATAAATACAAAATGAATCAATTATCTTCTGTAAAATCATTAAAAATGAAAAATCTCTCTGCTTTAAATATTTCTAAATAAGAATTTGGAACTAATGATTAAAATTTATACATTATTAAGATGAAAATATTTGTAGCTACAAGTGATTATTGTATAAATGCTTTAACTCCTTTTACTTATTTATTTAATAAGTTTTGGGAAGATAAGCCTAAGGTCACTATCCTTAACAGGGGAATTATAGATAAATTTGAGTTACCTAATAATTTTAACATTATATCTTTAGGACCAAATAAGGGAATGAAAAATTGGTGTAGTGATTTTAGAAAATATTTTGAAACTATAGAGGATGAATATTTTATTTTTATGCAAGAAGATCATTTTCCTATAAGACCTATAATTGATAAAAGTTATAAAGCTTTATTATCATGTCTAAAAGATGAAAATATAGGCAGAATAGCAATAACTAATGATCCTATTAATAAGCCATATTCTTTATACAAAAATGTAAACAATATACAAATAATTGAAAGTAACCAAACAGCTAATTATAGAGTTTCATGCCAGCCCTCTATTTGGTCTAAAGAATTTATGTTAAAATATATGAAAAGCGACTTAGGAGGCCCGTGGGAATTTGAAATGCAGTACCCCCATAATGATGGGTATAAGGTATTAGGCACCCAAACAGATTACCCTATGATTGTTAGCAATGCTATTCTTAAAGGGGATTGGGACGAAAATTGGTATAAATCTATGCATGGATCTGATTATTTTGAGTTAGATTCAAAAATAATACAAGAAATGGAAAAATTACAAATAATATGAAAATAGCAGGAATAGCAAACGGAGGTCATGATGGCGCATATGCTATCTTTGAAAATGGGATTCCTTTAATACATGAAGAAGATGAAAGATTTTCTCGTATTAAAGAAAATCCTGGAGATCCTTTTAAATTATTACTAGATCACTATGATAAATGTGATGAATTAGATTATATTACTACTTTTATTAGTGAATGGAAAGGGGGCCCCTCTCAATTATGGCCTAAATCTTATAGAAAAATTAAAGACCTCCCAGCTAAATATATACAGTTAGGCCATCATTTATGTCATGCTTCTAATGCATTTTATTCTAGTAACTTTGATAATGCTTTAATAATAACAATGGATGGGGGAGGACAAGATAATGATGGTAATGGTAATTATGTTACTACTTTTACTATATATGAAGGTATAGAAAATAAAATATCTAAAATCACAAGTCTTCCTTCTAGTTTTAATATGGGCTCTTTTTGGAGTAATTGTACAAGTAAAATATTTGGATTATCCTCTGGATTACCTGGAGGCAATCAAGCAGGCACAGTTATGGGTATGGCAGCCTTAGGCAAACCTAAATATATAGATAAATTCCACCATTCCAATACAGATTATAATTCCCTCCAAAAATTAGCTAACCAAGACGAACAAACAATGTTCGATTTAGCAGCATCTTTACAACAATATACTGAAAATACTATAAAAGATATCATAGATCCTTTTATACAACAATATAATCCAAAAAATATTTGTTTATCTGGAGGGGTATCTCTTAATTGTGTAATGGCTGGAAAATTTATAGAATGGTATCCTAATATTAATTTTTATGCAGATCCTGTACCTTACGATGCTGGATTAGCATTAGGTGGGCCTAGATATGTATGGCACCATATTTTAAATAATCCTCGTATTATATGGGAAGATAATTCAACCCCTTATTTAGGAAAGACTTATTCTAAAGAAGAAATAATAAGTGAATTAAATAAAAGACAAATAGAGTATGATGTAGTATCTGATGATGATGTAATAACATTATTATCTAATGATACTAATGTAATATCTGTATATGGGGGAAGATCCGAATCGGGAAGGAGAGCATTAGGAAATAGAAGCATCTTAGCAGATCCAAGGAATCCAAAAATGAAAGATATCATAAATGAGAAAGTAAAACATAGACAATGGTTTAGGCCTTTTGCCCCTTCTATTTTAAGAGAAGAAGTAAGTAATTGGTTTAAGAAAGATGCTAGTAGCCCCTATATGAGTTTTGTATTAGAGTTTAAAGATGAGGTAAGAGATAAAGTCCCAGCAGTTGTTCATTTTAATGGCACTGCTAGATTACAAACCGTAACTGAAAAAGATAATAAATGGTATTATAATTTTATAAAAAAATTTAAAGAAAAAACTGGAGTACCTATTCTATTAAACACTAGCTTTAACGATAGAGAACCTATAGTAGAAACACCTGAACACGCTATTAATTGTTTTTTAGGTACAAGAATAGATTATTTATATTTTAGTGATTATAATATTTTAGTAAAAGGAAAGAAATGAATATATTAATACCAATGGCAGGTGAAGGGTCACGTTTTAAAATTAAAGGATTCGATAGACCTAAACCCTTAATAAAAATAGATGATGAATGTCTTATAGAAAAGGCAGTTTCTACTTTAGGAATTAAGGGAAATTATATCTTTATTACAAGAAAATATGATAATGAAGACTACAATAGAGAATTAAATCAAATATTAAATAAAATAGCCCCCGAATGTATAATACATCAAATTGATTATTTAACTGATGGGGCTACGGCTACTTGTTTAATAGCTAAAGAGTATATCAATACATCTGATCCTTTAATTATAACTAATTGTGACCAAACTTTAGATTGGGACCCAGAGGACTTCATAAACCAACTTAACAACACAGATGGTTGTGTAGTAACCTACGATTCAACTAATCCTAAAAATAGTTTTATAAAATTAGACCCTAAAGGAAATGCAATCAGTTTGGCAGAAAAGGATCCTATAAGTAATTTAGCATTAATAGGTCTTCATTATTGGAAACATGGTTCAGATTTTATTAAATCGGCCGAACAAATGGTTTCTAACGAAATTAAATCTAGAAATGAATATTATATAGCCCCAACCTATAATAATCTCATAAAAGAAGGAAAAACAATAACAAATTACCATATAGATAAAAACCAATATATTTCATTAGGCTCACCTGAAGATGTAACAGTTTATATAGGAAAGCAAAATGAATATAATCCTAAAAAATTAAAAACAATTTTATGTGATATAGATGGTACTATATTAAAACATGGCCACAAATTCTCTACAGTAGCCACTGAAGAACCTGAGTTACTACCTGGGGTTAAAGAAAAATTTGATGCTTGGGATTCACTAAATTATAGAATAATTCTTATGACTGGGAGAAAAGAGAGCGCAAGGGCACTTACAGAATCACATTTAAGAAAAGTAGGATTATGTTGGGATCTATTAATTATGAATGCGGGTAATGGACCACGAATTTTAATTAACGATAAATTACATAAACGATCCCCTAATAGATCTTTATCTGTAAATGTAGAAGTAGATAAAGGATTTAATAATATTGATTGGGAAAATATTGGGCTATAATGGAAATATTTAAATTAAAAGATATGAAACATGGTTGGTATGCGGGTGATTTTTCCCCCTCATCCTTCAAAACAGACAAGTTTGAAGCATGCTATAGAACCCATCCTAAAGGAGAAAAATGGGACACCCATTACCATGAACACATTACAGAAATTAATTTACTAGTAAAAGGAAAAATGAAACTTCAAAATACGTTACTAGCAACAGGAGATATATTTGTTATTAAACCTTTTGAAATAGCAGATCCTATATTCTTAGAAGACTGTACTATAATGTGTATAAAAACTCCAGGAGGTTATGTTAACGATAAAATCTCAGTAGAACCTAAATGAAAAAAATTAAATTAATAATATTTGACTTAGATGGTGTATTAGTAGAAGCAAAAAATATACACTATGAAGCTCTAAATGATGCTTTAACTGAAATTAACCCAGGATATAGAATTGATTGGAATGATCATTTAAATAGATATGATGGGTTAAAAACATACCAAAAATTAGACCTCCTCACAGAACAAAAAGGTTTACCACGCGAGGCACATACTAAAATTTGGAAATTAAAACAACAACTAACTCTTGAAAAACTTTCTGGATTACCTCTAAACCCTCAACTTCAGGGGTTAATGAGTAAATTGGCTAAAAAGGGATATAAAATTGCAGTATGTTCTAATTCTATTAGAAAAACGGTATTAACTGTTCTTTCTAAGTTAGGAATTATAGAATATATGGACTTAATTATATCAAATGAAGATGTAAAAAATTCAAAACCCCATCCAGAAATGTATTGGAAAGCCATATCTATGATGAGTTGTTTGCCTGAAGAGACTTTAATTATAGAAGATTCACCGTATGGTTTGCTTGCCGCTTCTCGTTCAAAATCACATATTTTAAGAGTAAAAAATCCAAATGAAGTAACTTTAGATAACATATATAAAAAATTAACGCAAATAGAAATGGGAAAGAAACAAACACCACCCGCTTGGAGAGATGAAAATCTAAATGTCTTAATTCCTATGGCAGGAGCAGGTTCAAGATTTAAAGAAGCAGGGTATACTTTTCCAAAACCTTTAATTGAGGTAAATGGAAAACCTATGATCCAACTAGTAGTTGAAAATCTTAATATAAGAGCTAATTTTATATATGTTGTACAAAAAGAACACAGAGAAAAATACAATTTAGATACTCTATTAAATCTAATCACTCCAAACTGTAAAGTCATTGAAGTCAGTGATGTTACAGAAGGAGCAGCTTGCACAGCTTTATTAGCAAAAGAATATATTAACAATAACCAACCATTATTTTTTGCTAATTCTGATCAGTTTGTTGAATGGGATTCAAATGAATTTTTTTATAAAATGAATGAGACTAACTGTGATGGAGGCATTCCTACATTTAATGCAACCCACCCTAAATGGTCATTTGCTAAAGTAGATGAAAATAATCTCATAACAGAAGTTCAAGAAAAAAATCCAATATCTAATTTAGCTACAGTTGGTTTCTATTACTGGAAACATGGTTCAGATTTTGTAAAATATGCTGAACAAATGATTGAAAAAGATGTCAGAGTTAATAATGAATTTTATGTGTGTCCTACCTATAATGAAGCAATAAAGGATGATAAAAAAATCAAACCTTTTCATGTTGAAGAAATGTGGGGACTAGGAACTCCTGAGGATTTAATCAAATTTATAAAAGAATATAAAAAATGAAAAAAATCCTAGTAACAGGAGGTTGTAGTTTTACTCATTCTCCTGACACATACGCTGTTCAAATTAAACAATATGAAAAAGACTTAACAGTACATAATATATCATTATCAGGTGCTGGGAATGATTTAATATCAAGAATGATCATACATAAAATTAGTCAATTACTAAAAGAAGGCGAACACCCAGATGACATATTTGTTATTATGCAACTCTCAGGATTAGAAAGAAAATCATTTCTCATATCCGAAGATGTAGGAGAATATGATAGTCTTAAACAAGAAAGAGGGTATGATTCCCATTTACCTGATCACTTTGAATATAAATGGGGTGGTAGAAGACCATGGAATAATTTTGTTGACTGTTCAAAAACCTTCTGGGCTCAAATGATGGCTAATGGGATTACCGATTATGAAATTTTTTCTAATTATTTTAATTATATCTATTCAGATGAATCCCATTTTGTTGAAACTCTAGAAAATATCTTAAAGGTACAATGGTTTTTAAATCAAAATAACATACAATATAAAATGTTTTGTGGTTGGGACATTTTTACATATTCAGATGATGCCCATCTCCCAGGAAGCTTTAGGAAATCACATGAACATAACCAATTTATGGGAATCAATCAACATACAGATATCCAATATCAATATACAAATATTAATAATCAATTATATAAAGATAAATATAAAAATTCTACTCACCTATGGGATTTAATAGATTTTAATAATTTTTGGTTTTGTGAAAACGAAAACCTTAAATATGGAGGATTAATTAATTGGACCCAATATAATATACCTCCAGGAGAATGGTATAGAACACAAGATGACCACCACCCATCAACTTCATCTCATACAAAATTTACAGAAAATATAGTACTACCATGGATAAAATCATAACATTTTTTAAAAATCTTTTTAAGAAAAAAAAGAAAAACACAGTTTTAAAGAAAAAATTAAAACAATTAGATAAATTAAACCAACGCGATCCCTTTATATATAAATGAAAATACTAGGAATTAATTGCTTAAATCATGATGCAGCAGTTTCTGTTATAGAAGATGGAAAAATATTATTTGCTGCCCACTCAGAAAGATATAGTCGAAGTAAAAATGATATGTATCTTAATGATGATATTATGTCTCAAGCTTTAAGTTATGGAGAACCAGATAAAATTGCTTATTATGAAAGACCCTGGGTTAAGAAGACAAGACAACTATATGCAGGACAATATAAAGAAGTATTTAATTTAGATAATTTACCACAAAATTATTTAAAAACTTGGTTAAAAAACCATAAAATAAATTATATAGATCATCATCTAAGCCATGCTGCGGCTGGTTATTACACATCACCTTATAAAGAAGCAGCTATATTAGTTATTGATGGAATTGGCGAGTGGGATGTACTAACTATATGGCATGGAAAGGGAAAAGATATCAAAAAACTCTATAGCATTAAATATCCACATTCACTTGGGTTATTTTATTCAGCTGCAACTCAAGCTATTGATTTAAAACCATGTGAAGAAGAATATATATTAATGGGTATGTCAGGATGGGGTAAGGATAAACATTGGAAACAACTTAAAGATGATTTATTTGATAAAGACCAATTACTAAAATTAAATCATAACTTACACAAAGGATTAGGATCATATGGAAAAGAATGGAAACAATTCGATATGGCTGCTAGTACCCAGACACTAACAGAGCATATTTTAGATCGTATTGTTAGATATACAAAACAATTACTACCAAATATAGATAATCTAGTTTATATGGGGGGATGTGCCTTAAATTGTGTAGCAAACGGAAAAATATTACCACAATATTATAAAAATACTTGGATTATGCCTAATCCGGGTGATGCTGGTTCTTCATTAGGAGCAGCTGCTGCCTTATATGGAAATCATATTAAATGGGATGGACCTTTTCTAGGGACTGAAATTAAAGGTAAATATCCAGTTGAAGAAGCATGTAAATTGCTATTAAAAGGAGAAATAATAGGCATAGCTAATGGTAAAGCAGAATTTGGACCTAGAGCATTAGGAAATAGGAGCTTATTAGCAGATCCCCGAGGTTCTAAAATAAAGGACAAAGTAAATGAAATAAAACGCAGACAGAAATTCAGACCATTTGCCCCAGCTGTAATGGAAGAATATGCTCATGAAATTTTTGAAATGCCCGTTAAAAAAATACCCTATATGCAATACACAGCAACTTGTAAATACCCAGATAAATACCCGGCAATTTGCCATGTAGATAATACTAGCAGAGTCCAAACAGTATCTAAAACAGATAATCCCGGATTTTATGCTTTACTGAAATCCTTTTATGATAAAACGGGCTGTCCAATGTTATTAAATACTAGTCTTAATATTAAAGGACAACCAATAGTAGATAACAGAAAACATGCTAAAGAGTTTGAAAAACATTATAAAGTAAAAGTATTATAGAATGAATTATAAATTTAATGTAAAGTACCTATCATCTATACCTCGTGATGAATTCATTCATTGGACAGGGGTCCATATAGGTCCGGGTACAGGTAAATGGGGGTTTAATAAAGGACATGTTTGGAATGAACAATTACAACAATTCCTTAAATATAATCCTAAAGTCAAATTTATTGATGATAATGAAGAGCCCTATATAAGTAGATATTTTAATGAAGATATAATAATAGCAACTAACCAAGATTTTGGGATACTAAGAGTAACAGATAAAAATATCAGGGGCATTGAGGGAACTATAAATAATCAAATCAATAATTTTTTATCTAGAAATAAATTAAATGTCAATCTTAACACACCAGATTTATATGTGTGTACTTCTCCCGAACCTAATGGGGGAAATTTCCCTTGGACTTGTGATGTATTTAATGAACCACAAAAAGTAAGAAGGATATACAGTAAAGGGTTAATGTGTACTGATAACCCAAAATTTAGACCACTACCAAATGGGTTATGTAATATTACAATAGATCCTATTAGAGATAAGATATTTTTTGATGAAGAAAAGAGAATAGATAATTTAGTAGTATATAATTTTAGATTAGGAACTAACGAAGAAAGAGACAAAATATTAAATTATTTTAATACTAAAGATTGGGCCACAGAAGGGAAGGGAAAACAAACAGAATATTTAAGAGAAATGTACCACCATAAATTTGTAATATCACCTGAAAGTTGTTGTGCTGACTCGCATAGAACTTGGGAAGCAATGTATCTAGGGGCAATCCCTATTGTACAGAAAACTCCAGGAATGAGTTGGTTTGAAGACTTACCTATATTACAAGTAGATGATATGTGTAGTTTAACTAAAGAGTTTTTAGAGGAAAAATATGAAGAAATGATGTCTAAAGAATATAATTTAGATAAATTAAAAATATCTTATTGGTTATCCCAAATTAAACGTGATATATATGAAGCTTAAAAATAAGCATAAAGGCCAGAGGTGTTTTATAGTAGCAACAGGTTCTAGTATTAATGGTTTAGATTTATCTCTTTTAAAGAACGAAATCACTATAGGTATAAATTTAATTTTAAGAAAAAAAGGCTTTACCCCCAATTATTTATGTGTTGCTGATACAACTGTAATAGAACGACACTATAATGATATATTTAATGATAAGATGAAAGAGGGGATTTATGTCATAAATAATGGTTGTAATATAGCAAATTCCCATCACCCTAAAAGACACGGTAATTGCCATTTAAATCCCGGATCTACTTGCCGTGGTATTGAATTAGACCCTAAATTTAAAAATATTTTTACTGTAAAACACGATGAAAAATCAGGCATTCATGAAAACCATACTAATTATCCTGAAAATACTAAATTATTAAAAACTAATGAATACTATATAGATGAAGACCTAAAAACAATAACAGGATATGGAGGAAGCACTATAGATAATTTAGCAATCCCTTTAGCAGCCCATTTAGGATTCTCAGAAATATATTTAATAGGAGCTGATGCCGGATATGATCATTTTTATGATAATATATCTGGAAGAGGTAAACGTGATTGGATTAATTATAAACACGTAATACCACATTTAAAAAAACTTAACATTAAATTATTTAATAGTGACCCAACAAATTACTTTCAAGAATTAAAATATAAAAAATATGAAGATATATGTGGACATAGATGATACCATTTGTTTTTATAATGATGGTTTAACAAAATACCAAAACGGTAGAGATTATAGAAATGCTATAAAAAATGTGGATAATATCCATAAAATTAATACATTATATAATAAAGGACATGAAATAACATATTGGACTGCACGAGGTTACGTATCAGGATTAGATTGGTATGAAGTGACAAAAAACCAATTAAACGAGTGGGGGTGTAAATACCACCATTTAAGTGTAGGAGAAAAACCAGCATATGATTTATTAATATGTGATAAAACTAAAAGAATAGAAGAAATATGAAAAATACTATAAAATTTAATACTGATAAATTATTTACTAACATCACAAACCAAGTTCAATCTTTTTTAGATGAAGAAAAATGTACTAATGGTTTAGTTACTATATACTCCCCCCATACAACATGTTGTATATGGTTAACAGAAGATGAATTATTACATCATGCTGATGTAAGATTTTTCTTAGATACACTAGCCCCCTCTTCTAAAGATCCTGAAGGAGGACAAAAAAATACAAAATATTTACATGATATACTTTCTTTAAGAGCTGATGTTCCCATAGATGAACCTATTAATGGTCACTCACATATACGTTCAATGTTTTTTGGCTCTTCTGAAAGTGTTCCCGTAATTGATTCAAAATTATGTTTAGGTAAATGGAAACAAATTTTTATAGTAGAATTAGATCCTAATAGAGATAGAGAGGTACTTGTAACTTACTTGGGAGAAAAAGAATGAAATTCTTTATAATAATAAAAGAAAATTCTGAAAGAGTTCCTGGAAAAAATTTTATAAGATTAAACCATATCCCTCTATGGAAAAATTTAATTTATGAGTTAGAAGGAGAAGATGTTTATATAGATACTGATAGTGAACAAATACTTGAAGAATGTAAAACTCTAAGTTGGGTAACAGCATACCCTAGGAAACAGGAATTTATTGATTTTGAAAGCAACAATAGTAAAAACCATAGTCCAGTTCTATTAATGATCAATAATTTTTTAGATAATTATGTAAATAATGAAGATGAAATTATAGTAACCCCCCATGTAACATCTCCTTTTTTAAAATTAGATACTATAAAAAAAGCATCTAAAAAATTAGAAGAAGGATACGACAGTGTCAATTCAGTTACAGAACATAGAGAATTTTCTTACCATAAAGGAATACCTATAAATTTTAAAAAAGATGTTGTCCAAAAAACACAAGATTTAGAACCTATTGTAATGTCAAATGGAGCTTTCTTTATTTTTAAAAAGAAAATATTCAAAAAACATAATAATAGGGTGGGTACTAACCCTTATTTTTATACATTACCTAGTATTGAGGATATTGAAATAGATACTCATAATGATTTAACTTTAGCTAAATTAGTAGCAAAAGGATTAGGAAAAATATATACAATATAATAATATGCAATTAGTAGATGTAACATTAAGAGACGGAGGTTTTACTTGTGATTTTGATTGGCCCTTAGAGTTTGCCCAAGAATATTATAATTTAGTATCCAATTTAGGAGTCAGTTGTATGGAATTAGGTTATTGGAAGCAAACATCTAAAAGCCAAAATAGATTTTTTAATCTAAATATGGATACAATAAACCAAATAACAGGGGGACAAGGGAAAAATAATGTTTGTGTCATGATTGATTATCATTACTGTAGCAAAGATTTAAATGACTATCCTACTAGTAACCAAAATGAAATAAAAATGATTAGAATGACTGCAAGAAAAGATATGATTGATGATGCCTTTGCTTTTGCAGTTAAATTAAAAAAACACACAGGTTTAGATATATCATTTAATATTTTTAATACTACTAATTATACTGATAAGGAATTAAATAAAGTACTTGACAAGGTACTTAAATCCGATTTTGAAATTATAGGTTTTGCAGATACACATGGTTATCTTAATTTAGATAATGATAAAGTTAAATATGAAAAAAAATTTAAAAGGATAAAAAATTCAAATAAAAGAACTTGTTTCCATTTACATAACCACACAGGTAAAGCTTACATGAATTATATTAAATGTTTAGAAAGTCCATATGTTGATATTTGTGATACTTCCATAGGAGGTCTTGGAAAAGGAGCTGGAAATCTAAAACTAGAAGAAGTACTAAATGATGATAAGGCATTATTATTAAATGAATTTATAAACAAACATTATGACTCTTTATTTAAAAAAACAATAAGCCCCTATTATATGGTAACGGGTAGATATGGCATCACAGACAACTATGCAACTCAAGCAATGAAGACGAAATTACCTATGAGTATATTTAATAAATTTTGTTCTACTATAAAGGGTTTGCATAAAGATAACTTTGATAAAACCCTTTTAGAAAATTTCCAATGAATATCCTAATCACAGGAACTAGTTCAGGTTTAGGTTATGAACTTGCAAAGCAATTTGAAGCAAATGGGGATACTGTATATGGTATAAGTAGGAGTAAATCCGATTTAAATATAAAACAAATCCAATGTGATTTAGGTAAACTTTATCGAATAATTCCCACATTAGAAAATTTAATAGATACACCATCATTTGATGTAGTAATATTAAATGCGGGCCAATTAGGAGAAATAAAAAAAGGCAAAGAAATAACTATAAATCAGTTTGAAAATATTTTTAATATTAATGTATTAGCAAATAAAATAATAATAGATTGGTTATTAAATAAGGATATTAAAGTAAAAAATATAATAGGCATATCAACTGGAGCAGCTATAAAATCATACTATGGTTGGTCTTTATATTGTACTTCCAAAGCGGCCTTTAAACAATTAATAGCCTCTTATGCCTTAGAAAATAAAAATACTCATTTCATATCTTTAGCCCCAGGTATAATTAAAACTAAAATGCAGGATTATATTACCAGTATTGATGAAAACAAAATACCTTCAGTTAAAAAATTTAAAGATATGTTTGATAGCATGGATCCCCCAGATGTAGTAGCAAGAAGGATTATACAATTTATTCCTTGCCTAAAATCAATTACATCAGGGACATATTTTGATCTAAGAAATAGAAAATGAAATTAATATCACACAGAGGAAATATAAGAGGTAGACAACCAGACCTTGAAAATAGTCCTGAATATATAAAAGATGCTATTTCAAAGGGATATGACGTTGAAATAGATATTTGGTGGTATAATAAAAATTTTTACCTAGGACATGATAATCCAACTTATAAAATCTATTCAGAATTCTTACAACAACCCTCTCTTTGGTGTCATGCTAAAAATTTAGAGGCTATAGTTGAAATGAAAAAATTTAATAATTGGTACCTAAAACCTATACATTATTTTTGGCACCAAAGTGATGATATTACTTTAACCAGTCAAGGTTATATATGGGCACATCCAGGTAAACAACCTATCAAGGATAGCATAGCAGTATTACCAGAATTATATAATGATAGTTTTGATACATGCCAGGGAATTTGTAGTGATTATATAGAAAATTATAAGTAAAATGAAAAAAAATGTAATTTGGTGGACCGGAATCATTAATCCTGACCATAATGAAAAGTATGGGGATTTTGAATTTTTTGAATATTCAAGGAAATCATGGGAGTTTTGGTGTAAAAGAAATAATTGTGAATTCGTAGCATTCACAGAACCTATAGAAAAAGACCTAAAAAAATTTCGTGTAAATTGGCAAAAAGCTATATTTGTATTTGATTATTTAAAACTTAATGACATTGAGTACGATCAAATATGTTTAGTTGATAGTTCATCTATTATAAAATGGAATACACCTAATTTCTTCGACCTAACAGAGCGAAAATTTTGTGCTTTACGTGATATGGATAATATGAATTGGACACACCAGAGTATAAAAGGATATGAAAACTTCTTTAACTTTAAATTAGATCCTACAAAATATATCAACTCAGGATTTATGATTTTTAATGAATCTCATTGGAGTTTATTTCAATCATTCAAACAATTATACTACGATAACGTAGAAACATTTTGTGAATTACAAGATAATTTAGTTAAAAAGGGGACGGAACAAACCCCCATGAATTATTGGATACAAACACATGATGTGGATCTTAAATTAGATTTACCTCTACCCTATAAACTAACTCATTTACATAGAAAAGAAATGTTAGGCCATAATTGGCAGTTAGAAGAAGATAACACTCCTTTTTTCATCAAATATGGTTACATTTGGTTTTTTAATGGTATACCTAAAGACCAAAGATCTAAAATAATGAAACAGACTTGGGATCTAATTAAACATAATTATGAGGATAGATACACAAATGTAGACACTATATTAAGTGAAGTAGACCACAAAGATACAGCTAAATATACTACGAGTAAAAAATTTAAAAGAGATTTAATTGATACTTTTTATAATGATAAGTACAAAAACTCCACAATATTGGAATTAGGTACATCACAAGGCCAAAGTACAAAGATGTTAAGTCGCATCTTCAAACATGTTTATACTGTAGAATGGGATGATTGGAATATAGAACAAGCAAAAAAAAGATGTGAAAATTGTGATAATATAACTTTTATAAAAACTGACTTATATAATAAGGAATGGGACATCCCCAAAGCCGATGTAGTCTTTATTGACGCAGGCCACACATATGAAAATGTTATATCTGATATCAATAATTGTGCTAATCATTTAGATGACCCCATTTATATATTTGATGATTATGGGTTACCACCAGGAGAAGTAAGAAGGGCTATCCATGACAAGATACAAGATGGGACATTAAGACTTAATAAATATATAGGTGAATTACCAGAAAATCTTGTGCATGCAGGGGGAACTAAATTTATTGATAAAGAAGGGTGTATTTGTAATTTAAAATAATTTAAGATAGATATGAAAAATATAGTTTTTTTAATGAATATAAAATTAAATGATTCCTCGGGTAGATATACACCAACTAGGAGTTTACCATATGAATTTTCAATTAATAGTTGGAAGCAATGGTGTGATAAAAATAACGCAGAATTATTTGTTTTAGAAGATTTATTGTTGCCTAAAGAAGATATGGCAATTTGTTGGCAACGGTATTATTTATTTGATATTTTAGAAGCAAATGAAGTAGACTATGACCAAATATTAATGGTAGATTCAGATACTATAGTACATCCCGACTGTCCTAATTTTTTTGAGATGACAGAACATAAATACACAGGAGTACCTGCTGAAGGAAGTTATGACTGGATACTTAGAAGTATAGAAAATTACTCTAAACACGTATTTCAGGGTTTAGAACTTAAATGGTGGGAATATATTAATGGAGGATTTCAGATTATTAATAAAAAACATAAACCATTATTTGAATCAATGATAGAATTGTATAATAGTAATAAAGAATTATTAATACAAATGCAAGAAAAATTCCACACAGGCACAGACCAAACCCCATTAAATTTTATGTTACAAATAAATAATATTGATACTAAAATGTTACCTTATGAATTTAATATGCAAGATCTTCCGAGAAAAGAAATTTTAAATGAAGATTTAACTATGACTAAGATAGGTTGGATATATCATTTTAATTGCATACCTAATAATAAGGACAATAAAGCAACATATTACTGGATGAAAAAAACTTACGATTATTTATATGAAAACTAAAATAGCAATAGGATGCCTAGTACAATGGTATGAATGTGATATAATAGAAGAATATGTAGATTCTTTAAAAGACGCTCTTAAAGAATATGAGGGTGAAGTTATAGTAGACTTTGCCATTTCTTTAAATGAAGATTTAGAAAAATGTATATCCGAAGACAAGAAAAAAGAATGCACTAGAAAAATTCTACAGATTTGTAATTTTGGTAATATTAACTATTATAGAGAAGATCTTCATACTATAGCTGATTATAGAAGAGAATTTAATGATAAATACTGCACCCAAGCAGATGTATTAGTATGGGGTGAAAGTGATGCTATTTTACCTAAACAAACTTTTATAATATTAGATAGTTTACATCAGTCTGCAATCCAAAACAATAACCCAAAATATTTAGCATTCTTTGGAATGTGTAAAATGTGGGACCAATCTTGGGAAGTATTAGAACATCCCGAATTTACTAATAAACCTTTTATAGAAAACGATTATGATAACTGGTGGAGTTTAAAATATACTATGACTAAACAAGAAATGGATCTTATAAATAATAAAACTGAAGATCTTGATGTAAGAGTTTTACCCCAACACAAATTTAATGGGTGTGGTTTAGTCATATCATCAGAAGTTATTAAAGCCGGCGTTAATATTCCTAAATCAGTATTTTTTGTACATGAAGATTCCGCATTTATGTATATGACTAATAAGGTATTAGGTAATATACCCCAATATGTAATTAAAAATATACTACTAGTTCATAATAGAAATCATCCAAATAAAAGAATGTATATCAAAGGGGAAAGAAAAGATGGGACTATGAATGAAAAAAGAAGAAGTAATAATTGGTATACTAAAGCTAATAAGATATGTGAACAAAATTATATTAATTTATTCAACCCAAACTATAAATCACTTACATGGAAAGACATACTATGAAAAAAATACTAATCACAGGAGGAGCTGGAACTGTAGGCTCATCATTTATCAAAAAATATTACACTGATTATAAATTTTATAATGTAAGTAGAAATGAAATGCAAATCGCAAAGCTTAAACAAAATTTTCCAAAAGTAGAAAATTTCTTAGCTGATATTTGTGATTTAGATTTAATGATTAATATATTTGAAAAAGTACAACCTGATATTGTTATCCATGCAGCCGCAATGAAACATATCAATTTAGCAGAAGAAAATCCTGCTAAAGCAGTTGAAGTAAATATTGTAGGTAGCCTAAATATAATAAAGGCAAGTGTTAGAGCTGAAGTACCATTAACAGTTGGTATAAGTACAGATAAAGCATGTAATCCAGATTCAGTATATGGATACACAAAAAGTATGATGGAATCAATGTTTAAGCAATACCATAATAACAAAACAAGATTTGTTTGCACTAGATTTGCAAATGTTGCAAATAGTAATGGTTCTGTGATTCCATTTTGGTTATCTGAAGCAGAAAAGGGGAATGCATTAAAATTAACAGATACTAGTATGAATAGATTAATGTTTTCTAAAAAGGATTCTGCAAAGTTAATCCATAAAGCAATCGAGTATGGAACATCTTTTAAGCCTAAATCTTTTATTATCTGTAAGATCATGAAGAATGTAAATTTATTAAAGTTAGCAGAAGTTATCTCAGATAAAGAAGTAGAGATTATAGGAAAGAGGCCAGGAGAAAAATTAAATGAAACATTGATTAGCAAACGAGAATTGCCTTTTACTTCTATATCAGGTGATTATGTGTATATAATACCAACCCAACAATCGCTACAAAATACTTTAACTGAAGAACATTCATCAGCAAATGCAGAATGGATGTCAGAACAAGAAATGAAAGATTTAATATGGGAAAAGTAGCATGGTTCACAGAGGGGGGATGGTCAGGTAAAATACCACGTAATAACCCCGGTATGCGTAATGATTCAGCATGGATGTGTGTTCTGGATGCTGTCCATTACCCCGTATGGGAAATACACAATATAACAGAAAAATATGACTTAGGGATTGTAACCTTACCTAAAAAAAATATTGATAAACTATCACAATATCCCTTAATAGAATCACTACGAAAATGTTGTGATAAAATTGCATATATGCAAGAAGGGCCTCATTGGTATTTTCAAGATTACCCTTTAGACCAACAGATATGGTTTTTTAATACTTTACAAGAAATGGACTTATTATACGTTCATAATGAATCTGATATTCAATATTTTAAAGGGTTAACTAATAAAGAATGTAGGTTAATGCCTACTTTAATGATTGAAGATTTAATTAAAGATTTACCCTCGGTAGAAAGGAAAAATATTATGATAGGGGGCAATTTTTGTAATTGGTATGGGGGTTTTGATTCATATATGGTAGCGCAAGAAGCAGATTGTCCTATTTATATTCCTACTATGGGGAGAAAGATTGAAGGTGAAGAACAACTCCCTAACCTAACACATCTACCCTATATGGATTGGTTAAGTTGGATTAAAGAACTAAATAAATTTAAATATGGTATTCACTTAATGCGTACACATGCTGCCGGCACATTTGCTTTAAATTGCGCTTATTTAGGTATTCCTTGTATTGGTTATGAAGGATTAGATACACAAGAAAAATGCCACCCCCACCTAACAGTTAAATTAGGGGATTTGGATAATGCAAAAGTATTACTTACATTACTTAAAACTGATGAGGATTTTTATAAAAAATGTTCTAAAGTAGCAAAAGAAAATTACAATAAATATTACTCAGAATCTAAATTTAAAATATGAAAATACAATTTATAGTAGTAGGATGGTACTATAATCAACCTACGATGTTAGAAGGCTTAAAAGAATTGCAAGAAAATAATGATAATATTGATGTTTTCTATTCATGTCATAAAGAACCCACACAATTTGTTAAGGATAATTTTAAATATCAATTATTCCCTAATTTAGGAGAAGAAATAGTAGCATATCAACAAGCCTTAGAACACTTAAATCTAGATAGTGATACCTATTGCTTTTTTATGAATGATGATATCGTAATAAAAGATTGGGTATTTATTGAGAAGTGTATTGAAAGTTTACAACAAGGTTACAAAGTAGTGGGAAATGGATGGAATCCTGGATTTAAAGCATATAACCCCTTAGTAACTATTCCAGTTGGAATAACTGAAGAATTTGATGGTAAACAAAGTATAGATTACGCTAAGGAAGAAAATAGACATTTTTTTGAGGGACCACTAGAAATGAATATGGCTAGAGGTAGCTTTTTAAGTATGCAATATAGTACTTTAGAAGCGATAGGGGGATTTGAACCCCGAAAAGAAGCATGGACACCCATCCATGTTAATAATAATGGGAAGCCTTATTACAGAGGCAAAGAAAATGAAGCAGATACTAAATTAGGAGGAATGTCAAGTTTTGGTAATTTATTCCCATGTTTATCTATATACAAGGTAAATAAGTTATACGGTAAAGAATCAATAACTTGGTTATCAACCTCCTATAGAAACTCAGAGTATCTTTATGAATTAGAAAGAGGAATAGATTAATCATGATACAAATATACTCAAACAGTTTAGGAAAGGAAGAATTAAATGCTGTAAAAGATGTTTTTAATTCTAAATGGTTAGGTAAAGGACCTAAAACCGAAGAATTTATAAAACATTTTTCTAGTAAATTAATATTAGAAAATCACAATTCAATAGCATTTGTTTCACCTAAAGAAGATAATTTTTTAACCGTAAATTCTTGTACTGAAGGGATTTTTCAAATTATAGAACTTTTGAATATCAAAAAGGGAGATGAGGTTATCTTACCCTCTATTAGTTTTGTGGGGGTAGCTAATGCAATAGTATCTAGGGGCGCTACACCGGTATTTTGTGATGTCGATCAATATACTCTAAACCCTTCATTGGAACATATACAAGAAAAAATAACTAATAATACTAAAGCAGTTATAGTATTACATTATGCTGGTGTACCTTGTGATATTAAACCCATATCTAATTTATGCCAAGAGAAATCCATCTATCTTATAGAAGATAATGCTAATAGCCCATTTTCGTATATTGAGGGTAAGAGCACAGGATTATATGGAGATTTTGGGGTATGGTCTTTTGACGCAATGAAAATATTAGTAACAGGGGATGGAGGAATGATTTATTGTAAAAATAAAAACCATGCTGAATCATTAAGGAAACAAAGTTATTTAGGATTAGAAAGTTCTAGTGGATTAAGTAATAGTATAGATAAAAAATGGTGGGAATTTGAGGTATCTTCTGCTGGCAGAAGATCTATAACCAATGATATCCAAGCAGCTATTGGTATTGAACAATTAAAAAAGGTGAATGGTTTTATTCTTAGAAGAAAAGCAATCCATAAAATGTATGTAGAAGCCTTAAAAGATTTAGATTGGATCAAATTACCCGACATCCCTAAATACGTAAATAGCTCACATTATATGTTCCATATTCAGGTCAAAGATAGAGATAAATTTGCTAAATATTTAAGAGAAAAAGAAATCTATACCACCTTTAGGTATTATCCCCTACATTGGGTAGATTTTTATGGATCTAAAGATAAACTCCCCAATACTGAATACGCTGCTAATCATACACTTTGTTTACCTTTACATCAAAATTTGACAAATAAAGAAGTTAAGTATATAATTAAAACAATTAAACAATTTAAATAAATGTATAATTTTCAAACCCAAGATGATTTTTCAACTTTTGATCTTATAATTGAAAAAATTAAAAATTATAAAGAAGGAGAGAAACTATATTATGTTAGATACGGAGATGGTGATTTAATCATAATGTACCCAGAATCTACAGGTAAAGTTATAGGAAGAGCTAATCAATTTAAAGTAACAAAAACTTTACAACAAGAATTAGCCAACGCTTGGAATATTGAGGACGATAACTATATGTTAGCAGCCTCTTTAAATCTTTCTAGCCCCTTTTCTACAGATCATGGCCCTCATATGCATACACAAGTTAACCAATTAATGGATAATGGAATCCTTAAACCAAAAACCCAATTTTACAGCCATCCAACCTTTGAATCTAATTTTATTTTTAAACCAGAAAAATTCATAGAATTTTGTAATGCTATTTATGGCAAAAAGAAATTATGGATTAACCAGTTTTGGCACAAAAATATAGAAACTATATTAGGTAACATCGAACACCATGTCCAAACCCCAAGTACTGACAGTTATTCAAACATTGATGAATGGTACCCAGAAATACTAGAATTAGTAGATGATGTTGATGTAATTATATTAGCATCTGGATTTAGTTCTAGAGTTTTGGCATCAAGATTATGGGATTTAGGAATAAATAAAATAGTATTAGACATAGGATCAGTAGTAGATATGTTCATAGCAGATACTGATTTAGTAAACCATATTAATACTAGAAGTACTATGGAAACACATAAAAACCAAATAAATCAAAGTTTAAAATATATATTAAATAATGTCAAGAATACCTAATAACATCCATATGACATATGGGTTAGCTAAGGATTTTGGGTGGCAACCCTACCAAAACTCAGATAATATTCCCAGACCGGGAGCAGATCCCTTCAATCTAATAAGATATATTTGTGTCAAATCAGCTTATGAAATAAATAAACCTGATAATTTTTATTTCTACTACCAATATGAACCCACAGGAGAATTATGGGAGAAAGCAAAACAATATATTACTCCTATAAAAATAGAGGCACCTACTGAAATTTATGGGAATTCTGTAGAACGTTTTGCCCATAAAGCAGATATAATAAGATTACAAGCATTAATTGAGGAAGGAGGAATATACCTTGATATAGATGTTCTTTGTTTAAAGCCTTTTACTCCATTTCTTAATTTAAAAGGAACTCAAGGAGGATGTGTAATAGGACAAGAAGGAGCATTTTGGGAAAATGATGGTAAATTAACTAATGCTATATTAATGGCTGAACCTAATTCTGAATTTTGTAGAATATGGTTAGAATCTTTCCAGTCATTTGATGATAATCATTGGGGAGGACATGGGGTAAAAATGCCATTTTTATTATCAAGAAATTATCCAGAATTAATTACTATAGAGCATTATAAGAAATTTACATGGCCTCTATACCATACATCTGCAATGAAATGGTTTTATAGAGGAGAAGGATGGAATGACTCTGAGGATATAATATGTCAAATAGGAGGACCCTTAAAAGCTAATGAGGATCTGTCAGAATCTTATTGTATACACTTATGGATGAATAGATGTATTACCAATGAATTCTATAAAGACTGGCCAGATAACCCTATGGACGATTGGATGACCGTTGAAAGAATTAAAACAATCGATACTCCATTTAATATTTTAGCTAGACAATTTGTTCAAGATTTATAACACATGAAAATAAGTTTAATCCAACCGGGTAGAAATAATCTTAAGTACCTAAAATGGTCTTATGATTCAATAAGAAAAAACCAAGGCAACCACGAAGTAGAAATCTGTGTAGCAGATGATTTTTCAAATGATGGTACTTGGGATTGGTGTCAAGAGATGATGGGTAAAGATCCATTATTTAAAGCAATTAGAAATGAAGGACCAATTAGATTAGGCCATACTATATTATATGATAGGTTAGTTAATGAGGTAGCAACAAAAGATATTTGTATGATTTACCATGCAGACATGTATTTGTGTCCTGAAGCTTTAAATGCAATTGAAAAACACCTTACAAATAAAACAATAGTATCACTTACTAGAATTGAACCACCATTGCATCCAGATGGTCCAGAAAAAATATTACAAGATTTTGGAATTGAACCAGAAGAATTTGATGAAGATGGGTTATTTGCTTATCTCCAAGCAACAGATAGTGAACGAGAAATAAAAACTACAGAAGGTATATTTGCACCTTGGGCATTTTATAAAAAAGATTTCCAAGAAATAGGAGGGCATGATTCTATATTTGCCCCACAATCAAAAGAAGACACAGATATATTTAATCGT